>Ga0208036_1000031_pt1 | contig 122307 bp, 83 predicted proteins | sample June2015DPH_11_1_2_FD_184706 | JGI IMG/M metagenome (GOLD analysis project Ga0208036, IMG submission 184706) | Peatland microbial communities from SPRUCE experiment site at the Marcell Experimental Forest, Minnesota, USA - June2015DPH_11_100... | ecosystem: Environmental > Terrestrial > Soil >...
GGGGGACGTCACCGAGGAGGATTACGACAAGCAACTCCTCAAGCAATCGATTCCTTATCGCGCAATTCTTGCGGCGCGGAATGCCCAGATCGCGCTTGCGCATGGGTTCACAGTGCTGCGCGACGTGGAAACGGAAGGCGCGATGTACGCCGATGTGGACGTGAAGAACGCCATTGCGAATGGCGAGATTCCCGGCCCGCGCATGCAAGTGTCCACGCGGGCGATGACGCCCACGGGAATGTACCCTTTGCTGGGCTACTCCTGGGAACTCAAGGTGCCCACCGGCGTGCAGTATGTCGACGGCGTTGAACAAGCCCGCAAAGCAGTGAGGGAGCAAGTGATGTACGGGGCCGACTGGATCAAGTATTACTCCGACCATGGATACTTTTACGGCTCCGATGGAATCCTGCACAGCCACGTGAATTTTACGGACGAAGAAGCCAAGGCGATCGTCGAGGAGACGCACCGTTTGGGGCACAAGGTGGCGGCGCACGCTATTGGGAGCGATGGCATTGCCGCCGCATTAAAAGCAGGGGTAGACAGCATCGAGCATGGGGACGGCCTGACGGAACCCCTGATGGACGAAATGGTGCGCAAGGGGGTCTACTGGGTGCCAACCATCATCGTGGGAGCGTACGTGGCTCCGGGGCGCGCGGGGAACTGGACGAAAATGGTGGAAACGGAGAAGTCCGCGTTCCAACTGGCTTTGAAGAAGGGCGTGAAGATCGTTCTTGGCACGGACGCCGGAGGTTTCGATTGGCGCGATGTGAACGAAGCGAAGGAGTTTGAATACTACGTCAACTACGGCATGACGCCGATGCAAGCCATTCGCACCGCCACAACCACTGCTGCGGAACTCCTCGGCTGGTCCGACAAGATGGGCACGATCGAGGCGGGCAAGTGGGCCGACTTGGTAGCCGTCTCCGGCGATCCGCTCAAGGATATTACCGAGTTGGAGCGCGTAAAATTTGTGATGAAGGGTGGCGCGGTGTTTAAGAACGATCTCCGTTGAGTGGTGCTGCTTAGAAAAAGACGGCGCCGCCATCCACGTTGAGGGATTGACCGACGACGGCGCTGGACAAGTCCGAGCAGAGAAAGAGTGCGGCCTGGGCAATCTCTAGTGCGGTTTGGCCGCGGCCTTGCAGCAATGAACTTAAAAAGCCCTTCAGTTGTTCTTCGGGGCTGACACCAAGTTTTTTCGCCAGTGTATTCCCCAATTCCTTGGACATGACGGTTTCCGTGACCGGCCCGGGACAAATCGCATTCACGCGCACGCCCTGCCGCGAGGCCTCGGCGGCCATCACGCGCGTCAGGCCGAGGATACCTGCTTTTGCGGCGGCGTAGGCCGATCCCCAGCCATACGCGTTTTTTGCCGAAATGCTCGAAATATGTAGAATGACGCCGGACTTGCGCGCGTACATTTCCGGCAGAACGAGCTTGCTCAGCAGGAACGCGGCGCGCAGGTGCACCGCGATCACCTTGTCGAATTCCTCTAAAGGATAATCTTCCACGGGAACCACGGGACCATAGTGCCCCGCATTGTTCACCAAAATGTCTACGCGGCCAAACTTCCCCCGCACCGCGGTGACCAGCTTCTCGGCATCGCCGGCCCGTGTCAGATCGGCGGTGACAAAAGCCGCCTTGCCTCCCGCGGCAGTGATTTCTTTCACCGTGGCCGCGAGCTCGGCTTCGGTGCGCGCGGTCAAAAAAACCGAGGCTCCCTCTTTTGCAAAAAGTTGCGCGATCGCCCGGCCGATGCCACGGCCGGAACCCGTGATTAAAGCCACTTTGTTTTCGAGAAGCATGGATTTGCGCGTCCTGTCCTGTACGGCTTTGCCAATCCTACATTCTAAACAGCCTGCGGAAAAAAGCCCGCAATTGTCAATCCGAGCGCCTTCCACGCTCTCTACGTCATGGCCCATTTGGAGTGCGGCGGCTTGCCGCCGCTTTTACAGCCGCAACCCAGCCGACAAACCGTAATCCCTCTCCCGCCTTGCGGGATTGGGATGACCATGAGCTGCTGTTTCTTCAAAGCCCGAAAGCCCGTGCCACTTTACCTGAAACTCGCCTTTACCGCGTCGCGCAAAATTTGGGAGCGAGCCCGAGGTACGCTAAAATTGAAGCGATATGATTGCTGTCGAAAACATCACCATGCGCTTCGGCTCACGCATCCTCTTCGAGGATGTGACCACAACCTTTATGGCCGGGCGCCGCTACGCCATTTCCGGTCCGAACGGCGCGGGCAAGTCCACGTTCATGAAGATCCTGACGGGCGAACAAGACCCCACGATGGGCAAGATCACGCGGCCAAAGAGAATGGGAGTCCTGCGCCAGGACCAGTTTGCCTTCGACAAATTCCGCGTGATCGATACGGTGATCGTGGGCAATGCCACCCTCTGGAAGACGCTCGAAGAACGTGAACTGCTCTACGCCAAGCCGCACGACGACTTGACCCACGATGATGGCATGCGCCTCGGCGAACTCGAGGGCATCGTCGGCGAAGAGGGCGGCTACTCCGCGGAGGCGGACGCGGGCGTGCTGCTCGACGGGCTGGGCATCGAGGCGGAGCTCCACGAACGCAAAATGGGCGAGCTGCAAGGCGGTCAGAAGGTGCGCGTACTTCTCGCGCAAGCGCTGTTCGGCAATCCCTCCGCGCTGCTGCTGGACGAGCCCACCAACAACCTGGACCTCGATTCTGTGCACTGGCTAAAGGAATATCTCTCCGAGTATCACGGCGTGCTCATCGTAATCTCGCACGACCGCCATTTCCTGAACAGCGTCTGCACGCACACCGCGGACATCGACTACCAGACCATCATCATGTATCCGAGTGGCTACGACGACATGGTGCTGGCGAAGACGCAGATCCGCCAACGCATGGAATCGGGCAATGCCGTGCGCGAGAAGAAAATCGCACAACTCAACGAATTCATCGCGCGCTTTTCCGCCGGCACGCGCTCGGCGCAAGCGACTTCCCGGAAAAAGGAGGTCGAGCGGCTCCAGACCTCCGAACTGGCGAGATCCAACATTCAACGGCCCTATATTCGCTTCGACACAGTGCGCCCTTCTGGGCGGCTGCCGCTGGAAGTGAAGAAACTCTCCAAGTCGTACGATGGGCTGAAAGTGATCCAGCACTTTTCGGCGAGCATAACGCGTGGCGAAAAAATCGCGCTGACGGGGCGCAACGGCGCCGGTAAGACCACCTTGCTGAGATCGCTAATCCGCAACGCGGGCGAGTTTATTGGCCCAGCCGAGCGGCAGTTCCCGATCGATTCCGGGAATGTCGTCTGGGGCCATGAAGTTACGATTGGCTATTTTCCGCAGGATTTCAGCTACACCATTGATAAAAGCAAAGGCATGACGGCGATGGAGTGGCTGTGGCAATTCAATCCGCAAGCGCCGCAGGAAGAAATTCGGGGACCGCTGGGCCAGATGCTCTTCAGCGGAGAGGATGCCTTGAAGCCCACCTCCGCACTGTCCGGCGGCGAGTGCGCGCGGCTGATTTTCTGCCGCCTGATGATTCAGAAACCGAATTTCCTGGTTCTGGACGAGCCCACAAACAACCTGGACCTGGAAGCGATCAATGCCCTGAATATCGCCCTGCAGAAATATGAGGGAACACTGCTGTTGGTGACCCACGACGAAGACGTGCTGGATGAAGTGGCCTCGCGGATCTGGCATTTCCACGACGGAAAGATCGAGGACTTCAAGGGCACGTACGAGGAATTTCAACTGACGGCGCAACGCACAGCGGGCTAGGGTCCGCTCTAAGCCGGCGTGGGGACCCCGAGGCTGGGACTTCCGCGCTGATCAGTTGTTCTTAAAGTCAATAGGTATAACTGGCGGGTGGCAAAATCGGGGTCTTAAAAGCGGTACTATTTGGCCAAGGAACGCGGATGCCCGCGGGAGCCGATATGTCCGCCGTAGAGCCGGATTCACAGCCGGGAAAAACAACTCTGAGTCTCTTTTCGGGGATTCTGGGTGGCGCCCTGATCACCCTCATGCTGGTGGGCATCGCAGTGTGGTTCACCACCGGGATTGGACTTCTGCGCCTGATGGGCGTGGTGAAAGACGGCCGCGTGTTGATTAACGTGGACCAGCCCACCGTGGTCCGCCAGATTCAGAAATTGCAGCGCCTCGAAACCGTCAGCTACACGATGGACAAAATCATTTCCGGGGAGCATGACAATCCCTTGCTGCCCAAGTTTCTGGTGAGCGACCGCTTGCTGCTGGTGGTGCATGGCGAAGTCATCGCCGGGGTGGACCTGGGCAAGCTGCAGGCCAGCGACGTTGTTGTCAGCGACCGGAAAGTCTCCGCGCATTTGCCGAAAGCGGAGATTCTAGTGACGCGCCTCGATAACCAGAAGACGCGTGTCTACTCGCGTGATACCGGGCTGTTTTCGTCGGCGGATCCAAATCTCGAAACACAAGTGCGCCAGGAAGCCGAACGGCAGTTGCAGCAGGCCGCTTTGCAGGACGGCATTCTGAAGTCAGCGGACGAGAACGCGCGCAACTCCGTACAGAGCATTCTCAAAGGTTTGGGTTTCGGCCAGATTGAATTTCGCTAACAACGATCCAGGGAAAATCCAATTTCGCCGAAGTTGGATGCCCCCACATCATCCACAGCCCAAAATCCGTCATTTCGACCGGAGGGGTGGCGCTTTTTGCCGTCCCGGAGCGGAGATACGGTTCTCCATCGCACGTTTTTTGTGCGATGAAATCCCTCTTCAACTTCGGAATTCAGGCTAATCTTATTGCTCGTCTGCGGCACCTCCCGATGGTCAGATCATTGCGCGGCGCGAGTGACGGGAAACAAAAAGGCGAGGGACGTCGCACGCCCCGCCCCAATGATTCTGCGCCGGGATTCCCCTACCGGGGTTTCAGGTCCTTCAACAGGTGATCGACGGCATGTTCAGCCAGGTATGGCGAAATGGTGCGCTTGTTCAGTTCCTTGTGGCTGATCGCGCGATACGCCAGCTTCTTCGGGTTGCGCAACCCCAGATCGAAAACGAATGTGCCTTCATGGAACCGGATGTTTTCGTATCCAAATCCCGGAGGTCCCCAGCCCCAGCCGGACCAGCAGCCAAATGGGCCGCACGCCATTCCCGGATAGCCGGGATACGCCGCGGTCGCAGTCTGCGTCTTCACGGCCACATGATAGTCCACCAGGAAATCAGCGGTCGCAGGATCAGTCGTTTGCACCAGTCCCCGCGCCTTCAGCCCCCGCTCAATCGCGTTCTGCAATTGTTTGCGGTTTGCTTCCGTGTTCCAGTCGCGATTGCTCTCCAGGTGTTGCTGTTGTTCAGGCGGCGGCGCAATTACATCGCGCGAAACCACCGGCCTCCCGTCGGGACTCCGCGTAGCAGCGGCTGCGGGCGGCGCCATGGGTCGCCAAGCCCAGGTCATCCCTTTGGCGACTTTGACATCCGGATCGTGCAGCACCTCCACGTCGTCGTTGCACCCGGCAAGGGCCATGCCCCCTAAAAGCACGGCGGTCATAAGAACTGCAGTTTGTACTTTCTTCCCCAATTCCACTGGATGTACCTCCACATAATATGAAACACCGAACCCGGCAAAAAGTTGGCTGGCCTCCCTAAATGCTTTCAGTTGCTTCGGGGAGGGCCCCAATCGGCGGGGGGGAAAACAATCGGCCAGAACTTGGGGGCGGGGCGGGCAAATTCAAACGCTACGTTATAGAACTCCGGCCCGGCGTCGTCCACACGCACCACCCGGCAGCTTTCTTCCATACCAGTTTTGGGATTGTTCAGCATGAAAGACTGACCCACATGGAGTTCCGACTGCATTTTCAGCAGGCCGCCATGGGCATTCACAACCTGGGTTTTCGCCTCTTCCCGCAACTGCCGGCGCTCGACGTCTTCGGCCAGGACGACCACGGTCATGTTGAGCATGACCCGTTCGCTTCTCCTTCGATTCTCGGTGACTGGCATAGTGAGGAAATCCTTAGGCTGGCATTCTACAGGAAAAGAAGGTGGTATTGGACTGTCCCTGAAGACAGGGGCACCTTTGGGGGGCAAAGCGCCTGAGTGCCGGACAGCATGCACCGAGTTAATGTCTTTGGTATGATAGTATTTTGAGAATTCAGTGGCATAGGAAGAAAATGGAATCACAATCTGAGGCCAAGGTCCTGCTGCGTGTCCGCCCTCGCGGATTCTGCGCGGGCGTGGTGCGAGCGGTGGATATCGTGGAACTGGCGCTGGAAGCCTATGGCGCCCCCGTTTACGTGCACCATGAAATCGTCCATAACACTTACGTGGTGGAGCAGTTAAGGCGGCGCGGCGCGATCTTTGTGGAAGCCATCAGCGAAGTGCCCCATGGCGCCGTGCTGGTGTTCAGTGCGCACGGCGTTCCCCCCACGGTGCGCGATGAAGCCAAGAGCCGCAGTTTGCGGGTCATTGACGCCACGTGTCCGCTGGTGACCAAGGTGCATTTGGAAGCGCTAAAGTTTGCCCGTGAAAAGCGCACCATCATTTTGATCGGTCACAGGGACCACCAGGAAATTGTGGGCACCTCCGGAGAAGCGCCGGATCGCACGCTGGTTGTGGACTCGGTGGCTGAAGTGGATGCGCTCAAGGTGGATGATCCCAATAAGCTGGCGTTCCTCACGCAGACGACGCTCAGCCTCTACGACACACAGGAGATTGTGGCCCGGCTTCGCCAGCGCTTCCCAAACATTCTGGGGCCCGCCAGCGACGACATCTGCTACGCCACGCAGAACCGCCAGGAAGCGGTCGAGCAGGTGGCCAAGGACGTGGACCTGATTCTGGTGGTGGGTTCGCAGAACAGCTCGAATTCCAATCGTTTGGTGGAACTGGCGGAGCGCTTGAACATAAGGGCGCAGCTTATCGATGCGGCCACGGACATCGATCCCAAGTGGCTCGAAGGAATCCGCCGCGTGGGCTTGACGGCCGGAGCCTCCGCGCCCGAGGTATTGGTCGAGCAGGTGAGCGAGCGCCTGGCGCAGTTCGGATTCACCGACCAGCGCGACCTGGACCTGATCCGCGAAGACGTGCGCTTCACGCTGCCCGCGGAACTTGCCACCATCGCGCCCGCGCCGCGCCGCGCCGCAAGTTGACGAGCGCTTATTGCGCACACGGGTTTTTGCATTGCCGGGCAGGGGCAGTTGCCGGGATGCTTTTCCGGCGCCCGGGGTACCCACAGGAGCAAGAAGCAAAGAAGAAAAGGAGCGTACCTTGGCGGTCAAAATCGTCCGTCAATCCAACAAGATTGCCTTGATTAGCGCGCCCTCCAGCGCAGCCGGCTTCGCTCCCGGCTCCGAAAAAGCGCCTGCCGCACTTCGCGCCGCCGGCCTCATCGAAAAACTCCAATCCATCGGCTATGAAGTCACCGACTTCGGCGATTGCGCGCCGCGTCTCTTCGCCGATGACGACGACCACAAGCGTGCCCGCAACATCCCTGAAATCGTCGCCGCTCTCAACGACCTCAAGCCTCGCGCCGAGCTGGCCGCCAAGTCCGGCGGCTTGATTCTTGTCCTCGGAGGCGACTGTGTACAAACCGTAGCGCTGCTCGCCGGCGCGCGCCGTTACTACAAGCACCTTAGCCTCCTTTGGTTCGACCGCGACGCGGATCTCAACACGCCCGCCTCCACGCCCTCTGGCCGTCTCGACGGCATGGCCCTGGCCGGAATCATCGGCAGAGGCTCGCCGGAACTGGTGCGTTTCTGGGGTGAACCGCCCCTGGTGCGCGAGCCGGACACGCTGATTTTCGGATTGGTGCGCCTGGATCCCGCGGAGCAGGAATTTCTGGTGCGCTCGCCCATGCGCCATGTGTTCGCCGCCGATATTCAGGCCAAGGGTCTCCCGCAGGCGGCACACGATGCGCTCGGCCAATTGCACGCCGATGCGCGTGAATTTATGCTGCACCTCGATTTGGACGTGATCTCCCAGGAAGAGTTTCCCGCGACAAACGTGCCAGGCAGCGGCGGGCTGACTTTCAGCGAAGTGCAAACCTCGCTGGAAGAATTTGCCAAGCACAAGAACCTGCTTGGCCTCGATGTAGCGCAGTACAACCCCGAGCGCGATCCCGATGGAGCCGGAGCGCGAAGGCTCGTGGACTTGCTTGCCAGCGTGCTCTCCGCGCGCCTGGCGGCGTTGACCCAGACTGCACCCGTAGCAGCAGAAGAAACGCCTTCAGCGACGCCTTGAGTGCCAGAAAAGTTAGAATGTAAAGGGAAGAGAGCATCGCCCTCTGCGCGGGCGGAGTTGCGGGCGCGAGTCTCGCCGCCCATAGGCGCTGAAATGGGGCTTAATCGATAGGAACCCGCACCCCCCTGTTGCTTTGCGTTTCGTGCCACAATGATGAAAATCAGCGCCCAGCCCCCGGCGTCTGCCTTACTTTCCCAGCCCCGATGTAGCCGCCAAATGATTTGATTGCCTACGGGACCCCGTGGGAAGAGAATCAAGGGTCCCCCCAGGTCAAGGGATTTCCTGGTCGGAGGTGTGTGATGGCCGATTTCTGGAAGCGGTGCGAAGGGCGAGTGGTTGAGCAAAAGTACCCGCTAAAGGAATTTCTGGGCGGGACGCCGAGTAGCGGGGTTTTCTTAACAGCCCATAGTGGTGCGCCGGCGGGAAAAGCGGTTATCAAGTTTATTCTGGCGCACCCGGGGACGGCGAAATTGCACCTCTCGCGTTGGGCGCGCGCCGCGCGGCTTTCTCATCCCAATTTGCTGCAGCTCCTGGACTCCGGGCGCTGCGGACTGGAAGGACGAGACCTGCTCTATGTCGTGGTCGAGTACGCGGAAGAGAATCTCTCGCAAATTCTGCCGGAACGAGCGCTGACGGCGGAAGAAACCCGCGAGATGATGGCTCCCGTCGCGGAGGCTTTGATCTATCTGCACGGAGAAGGTCTGGCGCATGGGCACCTCAAGCCCGCGAATGTGCACGCGATCGGCGAACAGATCAAGCTTTCGGTCGATTCGGTGACGGTGCTGGGGGAATTGCAGCTCGTGGGACGGGGCGCGGATTCCTACGGCGCGCCGGAGTTGCTTTCATCTCCAGTCACAGCGGCGAGCGACATCTGGTCATTGGGCATCACGCTGGTGGAGGCGCTGACGCAGCACGCACCGGACGTGCAAGCTACGCGACAGGGTGGTCCCGAAGTTCCGGCTACCCTTCCTCAACCGTTTCAGGATATTGCGCGGCATGCCTTGCAACGCGATCCAGCGCTGCGATGGACCCCGGCCAGTATTGCAGCGCGTCTGAAACCTGGACACGTTGTGGAACCGGAAGCGCCGTCCCTCCCGGCGGTGAGCGCCGCGCCCGCGAAGACCACAGCGGCGAAACTTTCTCCGCTGGACGTTCCGCTCTCGCCGGAGCGCGGGATTCCGGTGGCCAAGTTAGCGGTAGTGCCCCAGAGAGTGATGCCGCCACAGCAAAAGCCGGGTGCACCGGCAAAGAAAATGGTGGTTTTCCCCAACTACGCGATTCCGGTGCTCGCGGCGATCTTCGTTGTCGCGGCCATTGTTGTGTTGCCAAAACTTCTGCGCCATCAGCAAGGGACTCCAGCGTCCGCTGGCGCCTCATCGGCTCAGACGCGGTCCGAAACAATACCCTCGGACCACGCTCGCAATCAGGCCCTGCCCGCTTCGCAGCCAACAGTGAAGGATTCTGCAAGGGCAGCAGTCGAAAAGGCTCCTCCTGCATCCGCCGCGCCCGCAAAATTGCGGACTGAGATCGTTCCCGCGACGCCAGCGCCAACGCCTGCCAGTGATTCGCCCGCGCCAGGAGAAGTTTTGGACCAGGTCTTGCCCGAGGTTCCCGATAAGGCGCTCAACACAATCCGAGGGGTTGTGCGGGTTACCGTGCGCGTGCATGTGGATGCTGCCGGGAACGTTTCGCAGGCTGAGCTCGAAGCGCCCGGTCCCAGCCGGTATTTTGCCGATCTGGCATTGAAAGCGGCAGGGAAGTGGGTTTTTGGCTCGCCGGAATTGGAAGGCAAGAGTGTGGCGAGCGAGTGGCTGATCCGATTCGACTATTCACAATCGGGTGTCGTGGCGTTGCCGCAGCAAACAGCGCCGTAAGTCACTCATAGTCCGTGCGGATGGCGGAAAATGTTTCCATCGCAAGTAAATATCCGGGAGGAGAAAGGTCAGCCCGGGGCGGCGGCGCGCTTACGGTGGTAACGCGCGAGGCCCAGCCACGAAAGTTGCAGGGCGCCGTTGAACAGGTAGTGATCCACTTCCTCCTGGCAAAGAGATGCCCTGGCCTCGGCGGCAATCGCGTTGATGAAAGCCTCGCTGGCTTGCGACTCCTCCACTCCCTCGGAAAGAATCTTGGCCACAAGCTCGCTCCAGCGGAGGAGGCGCTCCCGGTAGCTGGCGATATGGCGCGCGGGATGATCGGAGAAGCTGAAGTGGGTTAGAAAAAGCCGCTTGGGGTCGAGCGCGGCGATGGCGTCCAAAGAGCTGCTCCACAGCTCGAGGTTGATGTCCGGTGGAGGAGTGGCGGGCAGGATGAAAGGATGCCCTTCGATGGCGATGCCCGCGGTATCGCCCACAAAAGCAATCCCTTCCAAGCCATCGAAATAAGTGACGTGATGCGAGGCGTGGCCCGGAGTATAAACAACCTGAAGTTGCCGAGATCCAAAGGTGAGCGTTTCGCCGCCCTCCAGGATGCATAGGTTGGACTGGGGCACGGCAAGGAATTCACCGTAAAGTCGTTGCATCGTGTCCCCATAAAGACGCCGGGCGCTATCGAGCAACTTGCAAGGATCGGCCATGTGCGGGGCGCCCCTCGAGTGCACATAAACCCGCAGCCGCGGATTTTCACGCACGAGGGAGCCGGAAGCGCCGGCATGATCCAGGTGGATGTGGGTCAGAAAGAGAGCGTCGAGCTCGCTGATGCGCAGGCCGTGAACGGCCAGTTGTTCGCGGAGATGGGGAATCGTGGACGATGGCCCGGGATCAACCAGTGCGACAGCGTCGCCGTAACGCAGCAAGGCTGAGGCAATGGAGCGAGGATGGCCGGCCCAGCGCAAATCGAGAGGGATTGTGGGTGTCATAAAGTGAACAGTTTAGCCTAAAAGGGCGGGGTAGAATCGTTGCGATGTTTGCCGTTTCTGACCATTCCGAGAGCGGCCGGGGAACCCGATCGGACATGAGGAATTACTTGCAGAATGATTTAGTTGTGGACTATTCTTTTCAGGCAGCAGCTTGCTTCTTTTTACCCCTTGCGATGACGAGTGAGTCGGCATTGTGTTTCCGCCCCAATGTAAAGAGACAAGCGCTGAGCTGCGTATTGTCCTGCGCCCTTCGCCCAGCGCAGTCGACGCTCTTAAAGGAAAACGCATGGACCACACGGGATTCTCATGTACAAATTTAGGGAGGAATACAATGCTGAAATGGACTGTAACGGTGGTCATGGGCGTGCTTCTCGCCCTGCCACTCTGTGCGCAGGAGAAGAATGCAATCACCGCATATAACTGGAACGCAACGTCGGAAAATAGCGTAGCGGCCACAAGCACGGGGCGCGATTTTAGCATCGCCCCGGCATCGCCGCGCCTATTTGCCATGCCAGCCGCCGCGGCAGGCAAGCCGGCGGACATTTTTTCGGACTGGGCGAACAACCCGTGGAACCGTGGGGCTTGGGGTCGGCTGACGCCAAGATTTGAGGTTGCGGGGCTCTTCAGCTACATCAACTTCGACCCTGGTTCGGAGCCCAACTTCAATAACTTTGGAGCAACGGGTTCGTTTGCTTACAATGCCAACAAGTGGCTCGGGCTGGTTGCGGAAATCGGCGGTTACACCTTCTCGCGGAACATCTATGTGCTTCCCACAGGGGCAACCCAGGAGATACAGAACACCATTAAGGGCGATCAGTGGACCTACATGTTCGGGCCGCGGTTGAACTACCGGCACTTCGATCATTTCGTCCCCTTTGCGGAAGTCCTTTTTGGCGACGCGCGTGGCCACCCTAACCTCACCGGCAACGCGACGGCGCAGAGCTCCTTTGGCTTGGCGCTCGGCGGTGGTGTGGATGTGGTCTTAGCGAGGAATATCGCCTGGCGCTTTATTGAAGCCGACTATTTCATGACCAACTACTCCGGTCCAGATTTGGCCGCGAGCGCCAGGCAGAACAACTTCCGCATTGGCAGCGGTATCGTGATCCGCTGGGACTACCCCCCCGCTCCGCCGAAGCCCAATCATCCGCCAGTGGCGGCTTGCTCGGCGGCCGTGCCTTCGGTTTACCAGGGCTCGACGGATCCCGTGGCGATCCACGTGAACGCCAGCGATCCCGATAATGACCCGCTCACCTACAGCTATACGGCCACGGGCGGCACGGTCGACGGCACGGGCCCGGATGCGCGTTGGAACCCCACGGGCTTGGCCCTGGGCTCTTACACCATCAATGTCAAGGTAGACGATGGCCGCGGCGGAACGGCTACTTGCGCCGCCGACGTTGCGGTTGCCCAGCGGCCGAATTCTCCACCGGTTATCTCTTGCTCGCCGGAACGCAATCCGATTATCTCCGGCGAACGCGTGGCTATCATTTCGCGCGCATCCGATCCGGATGGCGATCCCTTGACCTACAGCTATTCCGCAACGGGCGGCCAGATTTCCGGCACCACCGCCACCGCGCAGTTTGATTCCACCGGGTTGGCTGCGGCCAGCTACGGTATTACCTGCACTGCGGATGATGGCCGCGGCGGCAGGACCAGCGCCCCAACCAGCGTCGATGTGCAGGCTCCTGCACCCCCGCCGCAGGCTAGCAAGGTGGGCGATTGCGGTTACACCAAGGTCGCCGCGTCGCGCTTTGACAATGCTTGCAAGCGCGTGGGCGATGATGTGGCCTTGCGCTTGAAGAATGAACCGAACGCCAAGCTGGTAATCGTCGGCTTCGCGGATCCCAAGGAACCCAAGGCCGCGAAGCTGGCCGAAACTCGTGCCGAACTCGCCAAGAAGTATCTGGGCGAGAAGGGCATCGACGCCTCGCGCATCAGCACCCGTGCCGGCACAGCGTCTACCGAAAAGGGTATGGAGAAGGACAACCGTCGCGTGGACTTCGTCTTCGTACCGGAAGGCGCGGCGTACTAAGAACCCATGTCCCGCTTGAGTGCTGCTCCACTCGTGTCGGGACTTGAAAACATAACGCGAACCCGGGCTCTCCGAACTCTGCTGTGGAGAGCCCGGTTTGTTTTGGGGCGAGGCTCATGGCGCGACGCGGGGAAAACACGGAGCGATTGCTGCTGAGGATCTGGATTGCAGTTCTCATCACGCTGAGCGCAGCCGCGGGCGCCGCTGCGCAGATTTGGCAGCGACTCGGGCCGGAAGGTGGCATGGTGGTGTCCCTTGCCACGGCCACAGGCGGACGATTATTTCTCGGCACGGCGGACGGCCATGTGTTCGCCAGCGAGGATGGGGCGGGGAGATGGGAATTGCGCGGCCGTGTAGACAGCCGCACGGACGCCGTGATATCCCGGCTGGTGGCCGACCCCCGTGAGTTAAATCGCGTGTATGCCGCAGTGTGGTACCAGGAACCCGGGAAAGGCGGCGGTGTTTTCCGGAGCGAAGATTCCGGGCGAACATGGAGTCAACTCGGATTGCCAGAAGAAGAGGTGCGGGCTTTGGAGCTTGCCTCGGGGCAGCCGGATGTTTTGGTCGCGGGAACCCGCAGTGGAGTATTTCGCTCGCGGGACACCGGGCGAAACTGGGAGCGCATCTCTCCGGCGGGGGATGCAGAACTGGAAAACGTCGATTCGATCGCCGTGGATCCCGGCGACTCCAGCATCATCTATGCCGGCACCTTTCATTTGCCCTGGAAGACCACGGATGGGGGAAAGACCTGGAACTCCGTTGCCGCTGGGCTGATTGATGATTCGGACATCATGAGTTTGCGAGTGGATGCCACGAATCCCTCGCGCGTCTACTTGAGCGCCTGCTCGGGCATTTACCGCAGCGAGAACCAGGGCGGCGTTTGGACGAAGCTTCAGGGCATCCCATATGCCGCGCGGAGAACGCACCAGATCGTCCAGGACACTCGCCATCCGGAAATCCTCTATGCCGCGACCACCGAAGGGCTGTGGGTTACCCGCGATGCCGGCGAGAACTGGAAGAGAACGACCCCGAAAGACTGGGTGGTCACAGGGGTGGTGGTCCTGGCTGGGAACGAGGGCGCCCCAGGAAAAGTTGTGTTGGGGACTGAGGGGCAGGGAGTCCTCGTCAGTGAGGACGCGGGAGAGAACTTTCTGGGGGCGAACGCCGGCTTTCGCCATCTGGTTGTCAAGCAACTCGTGGCAGACACCTGGCAAGACCCGCGGCACCTTCTCCTGTGGACGGAGCAGGGCGTTGAACGCATCTGGGAAAGCCGGGATGCGGGAAAGAGTTGGGCACCCATGCAGCTTGCCGCAGAAGGCCCTGGGGAAACGCTAGTTCTTCATCCGGAAATGATCCAGAAAATTTACGCGAGTCCATGGGGATGGCTGGCGCAGTTGAATAGTGGGCAAATCTGGATGTGGGATGCAAATAAGGGGCGATGGAAGGAGTGGAAATTCGCCCTGGCCTCGGGAAGCACGGACCCTGCGCGGGGAACGCGCAAAGGGCGCCGATCGGCGCCGCGGATAGCCCTTAAGGTATCCGGTAGTTCCATCGCGCTTTCGCGAAACGCCATCTACTTCGCGGCCCGCGAAGGGGTGATGCGGTGCTCGCCCGGGGCGGCTTGTGCGCGAATGCAAGCGTTCGGGCGGAGCGGCCTCGTGGATGCTATCTGGGCTTCTGGTGACGGCCAACTCCTGGGAGTGGCGGCCGATGGAAAACTTAGAATTTCCGTGAATGCAGGGGCGGATGGGGTCTGGCGCGACCTGCCTGCGGGCATAACCGAAGTGGCATGGCTTGACGGATGGTTGCGTGCCGGGAGGCTGACTCTATTCCTGGGAACGGACAATGGGCTGTTTGCGTCCTTGGACGGGGGAGTTCGCTGGATGCGGCGCGAGAATGGATTGCCAGCAGGACCGATTGAGAGATGGCTCAGAGGCGACAACATTCTGATGGTTTCGTTGAGGCAGGGCGGGCTCTACCTCTCCCGGGATGAGGGCACGAGCTGGACGAGGCTCGATGAGGACGCGGAAAGGGGCAGGGCGGCAGGCCTGGCAGAAGTCGAGCCGGGCGTTGTGATTGTAGGATCGCAAAGGGAAGGGGTGCTCCAATTGGAACTGGGGCCGGGGAAGTAGTGGGCGCTAGCGAACACGCGATGTGCAAAACCGAGCAAGTATAGCCCAAGAGCCAGAATCAAACGGAAACTGTTCCATTGCAGTACACTACTGCTAATAGTCCTGTTTTGGTAATTAACACATTGACAATACCCTAAATCTGTCATAGAAGTGAGATGTGCAAAGGCTTTCCCGGAATGGAATGCGCCCCCTTCCCCATTCGGTATCTATTCCCTCGGGCCCAGTCGAAGATCGTAAGTGGGATGGAGCGACTATGGCGAACCCACAAGGATTCCGTTCAGAGAATTCAGCCTACGGCGGTGGCATTGAGAAAGTGCCCTTCGAGGGCATCTCGCGCAACGACCGTGCTGCGCCGCCGATGCACCTGCTGCTGGTTGATGATGACGATCATATCCGTGAAGTTTGCCGCAGCGTCGCGGAAGACTGCGGCATGAAGGTGACGGACGTCAGCACCGCCGAAGAGGCGCTCGAAGTGATGGAAATGTCCTCGGTGGATATCCTGCTGACCGACCTGCGTTTGCCGGGAACGAGCGGCCTGGAACTATTACGGCGGGTGACGCAAATCTACCCGGACATGGCTGTGGTGATGCTCACGCAGTACGGCACGATTGATTCCGCGGTCGAGGCCACGCGCATGGGCGCGGCAGATTATGTCACCAAGCCGTTTCGCGTGGAGGAATTGCGCGCGCGGCTGCAGCAGGTGGCCCATTCCGTGGAACTAAAGCGGGAAAACCGCTTGCTGCGGGAGCAGGTGCGGACGCGCCCGGGGTTTGGCGGGCTCATCGGGATGTCGCCGCGCATGGAGCGGGTCTACAAGCTGATCGAGAAAGTGAGCCAGCGTACGCATCCCGTGCTGATTCTCGGCGAGAGCGGAACGGGAAAAGAGCTGGTGGCGCGAAGCGTTCATTTTCTGGGTCCTCGCAAAGACCGGCCTTTTGTGCCCGTGGAGTGTTCCGCGCTCGTGCCAACCCTGGTGGAATCCGAGTTGTTCGGATACACCAAGGGAGCATTCACCGGAGCCATGCAGGCCAGGCAAGGCCTGATGGAATCGGCCAATGGCGGCACCTTGTTCCTGGATGAGATTGGAGAGATGTCGCTGGAAATGCAGGCGAAACTCCTGCGCGCGCTGCAACAAAGAGAGATCAAGCCGGTGGGCTCCACGGAGCGCAGAACGATTGATGTCCGCATCGTTGCCGCCACCAACCGCGACTTGGAATTGGCCATCAAGAACGGGAACTTCCGTCAGGACCTCTTTTTCCGGTTGAATGTGGTGCAGATCAAACTTCCGCCGCTGCGAGACCGGAAAGGCGACATCCCGTTGCTGGTGACCGCGTTTCTGGAGAAATTCGCCGACCCCGACGACGCCCACCGTGAGCTGACCGAAGACGCGATGCGGCGATTGATGGCCTACGACTGGCCGGGAAATGTTCGGGAGTTGGAGAACACCATCGAACGCGCGGTGGCCTTAAGTTCTGGCCCCCTGGTGAGTGTCCATGACTTGCCGAGTAATCTGCAATATCCGACCACGGATCGCGCGCCGGAAAAAGAGGAGCTGCTACCGCTGGACGAACTGGAGCGCCGTGCGATTCTGAGCACTTTGCGGCAGACCGGCGGCGATAAACAAGCGGCAGCGCGCATGCTGGGAATTGGCAAGACCACCCTGTACCGGAAGCTGAAGCAGTACCAGATCGAGCGCACTGACGCTTAGCCGGGCGCGAGGGCGTACTCCGGTTCACTTCGGGAATGGATTCCCGCAAGTATCGAGTTGGCAAACCCCTGCCGTTCAATTCCCCTGTTTTTTCAATAAGATCGCGTCCCTACAAGTTTGGTCCAGCCAATGCATAGTTGAGCCCTGAGCAGGCCACAGGGGGCTCGGCATGTTTTCGCAAAGCCGCGCAAAAAAGACGCCGCAGGAAGTGATCGCTGGTGGCGTTTTGCGTGCGGCCAGAGCCGGAGCTGCCCGTGAAGAGTGGATCCGCATCGCCATCGATGAATTGGCGATGGAACCAGCCATCGAGCGCGTCGGGATTTGGCTCGAGCCGACAGCACAGGAGGGAGACAGAGGCGCGGTTGTCTTCAGTGGCGCAGTTTGGGAACGCAACGCTGGGAACTTGCCGCCGGAATGGCGAAAGATCTCAGCGGAAGCACCTCTGCCCCGCGAAGTTCTAAACGGCACAAGCAGCGTCGAACACGGACTGGAGAGCACCACGCGTGCGCCCATGCTCGGGCCACTGGTGGAATTGCAGCGCGCCCTCTGGGTGCCCATTGTCGGGCACCGCATCCTCGGCGGCCTGATCCTTGCCGGAACTCGCGAAAAACACGCACTCCTGCCCCGCGCGAAGGTAGAGCGCATCGCCGAAGAGATCGGCCTGCTGCTTGAAATCGAGGAAGATCGCCGGCTGGCGCGCGAGCGCCATGAGGATCTGATCCTCTGGCGGCGCGTACAGGATCTGCTGCAGAAACCGGAAGCCTCGAAGGATTTATTGCGCGAATTGGCGGAAAGCTGCACCGCGGGAACGGGGAAGGGCGGAGTTGGCGCCGTGTTTGCCTTGCTTGGCGAGCGAACGAACGCTTTGCCGGGGGACACCCCAGCGGCCGCGGGAGCAGTGAATCGCCTGGCGCTCTGCGGACAAAGCGGAGATCCCGAGTGGGCGCACAGCCTGAATCAAGGGCCACTGGAGACTCTTTGGCAGCAGGCAGTGGAAACCCGGCGTGTCTGCGGAGCGGAGGCCGAACGCCTTCCACTTGCTCGGCAGATTTCAAGGGTTGTGGCCATTCCCATGGAATTCGATGGCGGGGTGAACGCCGTGCTGGTGGCCGGACTTCCCTGGCGAAGGAGTTCTCTCGGCCTGCTGGAGCGCTTGGAGTTGCGCGCGCTTTTGGCGGCTCAGGTACTCGAGCGTAGAAACCGCATCGCGCGTGAACTAAACGAAAAGTCGCAACAAAGCCTCCTTCTGGAATCGAATGAAGAGCCCGTGGTGATCGTGGACCGCTAGGGATTCGTCATCGGGATGAGCCGCGGGGCCAGGCAACTGGTCGGAGATTCGGCAGAGGCGCGGGAAGATACCCATCAGATCTCGCGCTTCGCGGAGGTGTTCCGGCCACGGGAGTGGGAGGAAGTTCATCGTTGGGTGAAGTCTGCTTTCGTCGAGGGAGCCCAGGGAAAGGAAGACCCTTTTGTGGCGCACTTGAAAGACGGGACCGCGTTGCGATTGCGCCACACGGCCATTTCCGATCGGAAGGATTGCTCCTTGATCCTGGAGAGGACGGACGATTTGCCGTGCGCGCGGGAGCTCCATGAAGTGGAGTCGGAACTCCAGCAGGTACTGGAGTGGCTGGATGAAGGCGTTGTTGTCTTCGACGAAAACGATCGCATTCGCGCAAAGAATGCGCGTTTTCTTCAGATCCTGGGTCTTAGCACGGACGACGGCGCTTCCGTGCAATGTCTCGAGGACCTGATACGCCGTACGGCTAACAGCGCCAGGGAGCCCGAAAAGTTCGCCGCACGGTGGCAAGCCTTTGCGGAAGGCGCCGGAGAGAGGGTGCGCGAGGAATTGGCCATGAAAGGGCCTCTTCCTCAGGTGATTGAGCGGTCCACCCGCGCGATTGTCGGGGGAAATGGACGAAAACTGGGACGCGTGGAAGTGTACCGGGAGATGAGCGCACAACGGATGTTCCAGTCCCGCATGATGCAGACGGAGAAGTTGGCGGCCATCGGCCAGCATGTCACCGGGATCGTCCATGAATTGAGCAACCCGCTGACAACCATACTGGTGAACGCGCAGCGCCTGGTACTGCAAGATGGCGATGGAATAAGCGCCACGCTGTCGCAGAACATTTTGGAAGAATCCGAGCGCGCCACGGCCATACTGCGGCAGTTGCTCGTATTGTCGCGGGAATCCTTGCCGGAGCGGCGGCTTGTTTCCTTGAATGATTTGGTGGATCGCACCATGGAACTCCAGAGGCTGGCGCTTTCTGGAAGCCACCTTCGCCTGATCGTCGAAAAGCAGGAGGGGCTGCCACTCATTGAAGGCGACTACGGCCAACTGCAGCAGGTATTGATGAATTTGCTCCAGAATGCCCAGCAAGCCATCGCATACAGCGGAACGGGCAGCACCATCGGCGTGCGGACCATATTCGGCGGCAGCCGCCGGGTCACCCTGGAAGTCTGGGACGACGGCCCGGGAATTCCTGGCGTGATCCAGGCGCGCATTTTCGATCCCTTTTTTACCACCAAGCCGCCCGGTGTGGGCACCGGTTTAGGACTGGCCATTGTGCTGGGCTTTGTGCGCCAGCACGGAGGCACGGTCACGCTGCTTAGTCCGCCGCACGGGGGCGCGCGTTTCGTGGTGGAATTGCCGGTTGCTCCAGCAGTCGGGATGCAGTTCGACGAGAAAAGTGCCGCATTGTCTGCAGGAGAACCCCCGCCACCGGCAGGGAACTTCATGCTCGAAGAGATGCCGGCGGGAAAGGTGCCACGGATTTTGGTATTAGAGGACGAACCGACGGTTGCGAGCCTGATTGCGGACGTTCTGCGCGAGGAAGGTATGAGAGTGGACGTGCTGCTGGACGGCAACCAGGCGCTCCAGCAGGCCGACAGGGAGTCCTATGACTTGGCCATCTGCGACCTGAAGATGCCCGGAATGGATGGGCAAAGGTTCTATCAGACCCTGCTCCAGCGTCAGAATCCGCTTCACGAGCATGTGTTGTTTGTCACCGGCGACATGGTTGCGCCGCGCACACAGGAATTCCTGGAACGCCATCACCTGACACACGTGGCTAAACCATTCCGCATGGAAGAGTTGAGCGGCGCGGTTCACGGGATGTTGGGAAAGAAAAAGGCGATGGCTGCCGTCCGGGCAAGCGCCAAGGCAAAGGAAGCCTAGGAAGATGGGTAACACGATGGGAAAACAAGATCACGGCGAACGGGAAGAGTTCGTGATGGTATGCGGAGAGCGGGAATTTAGCGAAGAAGTGAAGGATGAATGGGGGCAGCGTCACAATCCGGCGCGCTTGGAGTGCGTAAGTGGATGGCAATCGGCGCACAAAATTCTGGAAGCACGCATCCCGGCGGTGATTCTGGTCGGGGAGCGAACCGCGGCGCCGGACGCCGGAGCGGAGCGCGAGAAAACACCGGCGCTGAACGCGGTGGTCACTCTGTTTGCGGGTTACGCGCCGACGGTGGTCGTGGCAAGCGCGGAGCAGCAAGCGGGCCTGCAGACACTGCTGGCAGGCGGAACGGTGGATTTTGTGATGCGCACCGCGGGTTGCCTGCCGGTGGCCGTGGGGCTGGTGGAGCGCCGTCTGCGCCGGCACGGCGGATGGCCAAGCGCCAGGATGGCGCGACCCATGGAAACGGAAGATCATCCTGAAGATTCGGAGGCCGGAGATTTCGGGGAGATTCTGCGCCACGAATTGAACAACCCATTGACCGGGATACTCGGGAATGCCGAGCTCTTGCTGGTGGAACTCCGGCGTAAAAAGGTTCCGCTGCCACCGCAGACGGAGCACCGTCTGGAAACCATCGCCACGCTCGCCGTGCGCATGCGGGAAACCGTGCGGCGGCTGAGCGACGAATGGGAAGCACAGTCCGAAGCCATGGCCCGCGAGGTGGTCCTGCCTCCAAATTGAGGCTGTGTTCCGAAATTGGACTTCTTGCAAAAAACTACTTTTTCCAACTAAAGCGACTTGAACTGTGGAAATCCAACTTTGCCAAAGCTGGATTTTTCCGATCATTTACCACCCAACATTATGTCATTCCGACCGGAGGGACGGCGCTCTTGCCCGTCCCGGAGTGGAGGAATCCCTCTTCAACTTCGGATTTCAGGCGAAGTCTTCGCGCGAATCACGGCGCTGTCGCTGGGTCCGCGAAGAAGCGCAGCACTCGGCGGCGAAATTCCTGCGGCTGGTACCCCTGCGCCGCCGTGTGAAACGCGCCGGGAACCACCCAAAGCGATTTGGGCCCGCGCGCCGCCCGGTAAATCATTTCGGCGTGGCGGCAGGGAAGCGTCGTGTCCGCGGTATCGCAAATCAGGAGAACAGGAAAAGCGCGCGAGGCTACCGCCAGTTCCGGAGAGACATTTGCGGCTGGGAAGCCTGCCAGGGATTGTCCGTGGTGCAGCATCATCCATGCCCCGGGCGCAAAAATCGTTTTGCCCAGCAGCGGATATTTCTGCAGCCCGGCATAGTCGTAAGAAGCTTCGCGCAAGCTGGCGAAGGGCGCTTCCGCCGCGACAGCTTCGATGCGTGCATCGGCTCCCGCCGCCTGCAGCGCGATGCCGGCGCCCATGGACTCTCCCAACGCGAAGATGTGCGCCGGATGTTCCGCTGCGACAAGCGCGTCCACGACCGCGCGGCTATCGTTGCGCTCCAGCCAGCCGTAGGTCGCCACGGGGCCTTCGCTTTCGCCGTGCGCGCGCGCATCCATCATCGTGACGCCATAACCCGCGCGCAGCAGAATCAGCGCCTGTTCCAGAACGCCCATGCGGTTATCCGCAACGCCGTGAAACACCAGCACCCAGGTGCCATTGGGTTTTGCGGGACGCACTTTCCAGCCGCGCAAGAGCACGCCGTCGGGTGCCCGCACGTCGAACTCTTCGCGATGGGCGCCGATCTCGGCAAACGAAACGTCGGCCTCCACCACCAGATCCGGCGTCAGCGGCCGCCGCATCGGGTGCAGAAATGCCGGTGCCGCCAGCCAGCCGGCCACGCCCGCAAACACAGGCGGAAAGAGGAGCAAAATTAGAAGAATGCGGAAAAGCCGCCGGCGCGTTCGCATATTAATGGTGACGCAAAACAGGGAGTGAAAGTTCGCGACAGCGGAAACATGACTTCATCGTGGCCAACCCGGCGCACCTGATTGCAGAGTAGGGGTCCAGCATTGCTGGACCCCATGCCCGCAAGATCAATATCAGGATCGGAAGAGCACATCTTCGCGCTGAAACATTTTGACGGCGAGGAAGAGCGCCGCGGCGGCATAGACGCACGTCGAAAAAAAGATGATGGCGATGAAATTCCAGTGATAGGTGCCGGTGACCAGTTCTTTGCACAGCAGGCTCGCATTGAGGATCGGCACCAAGGCAAGTTTGGCGGTGAGGTCAATCGGAAGCATGGCGGCGACGGCAGGAATGATGACGATGAACATGAGGGGACTGACGTAGCTCTGGGCTTCCTTGTAGCTTTTGGCAAAGAGGGACACGGTCATGACGCCGGCGGAGAAAAGGACGGCAACCGGCAGCACCATGATGAAAATGGAGAGGACCGTGTAAATGCCGATGTGCAGTTGGAGTTGGGCGGCGTCGGCGCCAGCCGTGTCAAAAGCGTGCAGGTGCCCGAGGACCGCGAAGGAGACACCCATGGACGTGACGGAGAGTGCGGCGGTGACGAGCGCGGTGGTAAGGACGAGGAAGAACTTGCCGAAGACCAGGTCCACGCGGGCGATGGGGCTGGAGAGTATGGTCTCCATCGTGCCACGTTCTTTTTCGCCGGCGGTCAGGTCCATGGCGGGATACATGCTCCCGGTGAGGCACAGAAGTATAACCATGTAGCCGATGACGCCGCCGAAGGCCGCGCCGCCGACCTTTTCGGGCGGGGCGACGTTGTGCTCCTTGATTTCAAACGGTTTGAAAGCCGTTTCGGGGAGGTTCTTGGCGGCGAGATTGTCGTGAACGATGCGGTCGCGGTATTTTTCAAGGCTTTTCTGCACGTTGTCCGTGGCCAGGGCGGACTTCATGTCGCCTTCGTAATTGTGGATGAGAAGCGTGGCGAATCTTTGGTGCGCGATGCCCTCCTGGAAGCCCGCGGGAATTTCGATGGCGGCGCGAATCTCCTTGTTAATGACCTCATCCTTCCAGTTCTGCGTGGTGGGGACGACTCTGATTTTGTCCGAGCCGCGCAATTCCGCAAGAATTCCGGGAGAATCTTCCCCGCCGAGAATCATGACGGTGGGAACCTCCTTCTTGGCCTCGCCCACGAGGGCGGAAATCGCAGCCCCGATGCCGGCGGTGAGCAGGGGGAACAGGAGAAGCGGCACAAGGAGCGAGGAAATGAGGGTACGACGGTCGCGCAGAGCCTCGCGCAGTTCCTTGCGATAGACGATGCCGATATTGCGGAGATTCATGTCAGTTGGCCTTCTGCCCGGCGTAGAGAGGAGCAACAACCTTTACAAAGATTTCTTCCAGGTCGTTTTCGCCGTAGCGCGAGCGAAGTGCTCCAAGGGAGCCCTCGGTGAGGAGCTTGCCGGAATGAATGATGCCGATGATGTCGCACAATTTCTCCACCTCGCTCATCACGTGGGTCGAGAAAATAACGGTTTTGCCGCGCAGGCGGCACTCGCGAATGAACTCGATGATCGTGCGCGCCGTCATGATGTCCAGGCCCAGCGTGGGCTCGTCAAAGATCATGACCTGGGGGTCGTGGATGAGGGTGCGGGCGATGGAGGTCTTCTGTTTCATGCCGGTGGAGAGCTTGTCGCAACGGCGGTCGCGAAAAGAGTTCATGTCCAGGCGAGTGAAGATTTCGTCGACGCGTTTCTTAAGTGTGGCTTCATCGAGACCATTCAGCCGCCCGAAGTACTCGACCATCTCCTGGGAAGTGAGGCGCGGGTAGAGAGCCGTGGCGGTGGAGAGGAATCCGACATTGGCGCGTACCTTTTCAGGGGCTTCAATGACGTCGTGGCCGCAGACGATGGCCGTGCCGTCTGTGGGCTCCAGGATGGTGGCCAACAGCCGCAGCGTGGTGGTTTTGCCGGCGCCGTTCGCCCCCAACAAGCCGTATATCTCGCCGGGCTTGCAGACGAAGCTGACGTTATCAACGGCGCGAATTTCGCCGCGCTTCTTGTCCTTGAATGTTTTGGTCAGACCACGGGTTTCGATCATGACAGTAACCTCGCAGAATTCCTCCGGGTGCAGGGCAGACCGCGTTCACAGGATATTACGCAGCGTAGCAAAAAAGATTACCAAGGACCGGCGGAACAGCCGCGGTAACTCGTAAAGCGATGGGTTCCAGGGAGTTATGGCTACCCTTTGTGGCAGTTAGGGCACTGTTTCGCATCAAACTTTTCGGGAGCCACGCGGAAGACGTTGTTGCACTGAATGCACACCCGGTGGAGTACCTTGGGAGGGGCAGGAGTGCCCGATTTGTCGGCCATAGGAACGGTCGGCGCTTCGCTGTTGCTCATGGCTAGATTCTAGCATGGCGGGAGCGGGTGATAGGTTACGACATCCTGAAACTGGCCCCTGGCATCTCATTGCACATGACGAGGCAGGAACGGAAGTGTGTGGAGAAATGGCCAACCGTCCTGATAGACTTTACCGCAGGGATAGACCGCCCAGGCAATCGGCCAGAAAGCCCCGCAAAAGAATCGATTGAACCCAGCGAGGAGTGCTCGCGGGTGTGGCTTGGCAGAGCGCTTATGGCTGGCGGCGGCTCGATTTCAGGAACTTATGGATAAGAAGCTGCGAAACCGGATTTTGGTGTTCCTGCTGCTGGCGGGAATCGTGGCGTATCTCCTGGTGCGGATTAGCGGGCGGCAGCCGGTGGCAAAGATATCGGCGACGACGCCGGTGCGGCGGAACATTGTTGCGTCCATCAGCAGCAATGGCAAGGTGGAACCCATCGCACCGGTTGCCGTGCGGGCGCAATTGGACACCTTTGTGACCAAGGTGCACATAGTAGAGGGCCAGAACGTCAAGAAAGGCCAGCTCCTGCTCGAGTTGAACGTGAAGGATGCGGCCTCGCAACTGGCGGCCGCTAAAGCGAGACTCCTACGCGCGGAAGACGACCTGCGTGTGGCTAAAGCCGGCGGGCGCTCGGATGAGGCTGCGCGAATCAACGGGGACTTGGCGAAAGCCCGAGCGGAGCGTGACCGTTTGCAGCGAAACCACGATTCGTTGACCCGGTTGTTGACACAGGGAGCGGCGACGAAGGACGAACTCGCCGCCAACGACCTGTCCCTGGAAAAAATGCACGCCGAAGTGAACAAGTTGGCGGCAGCCAAAAAGGAATTTGACCGGCAAGCGAATCTCGACGAATCCCGGTCATCCCTTGCGGTGCAGCAGGCCCAGAGCGAAGTCGCGGCGCTGCAAGACAAAGTACAGCAAGGGCGCATCCCTGCCTCGATTGACGGGACCCTCTACGCCATGCCGGTCCACGAAGGAGATTTTGTGAAGGTGGGCGACCTGCTCGCGGAAATGGCCGATCTCCACAAGGTGCGCGTCCGCGCTTTCATCGACGAGCCGGAAATGGGGGCGCTGGAGCCTGATGAACCCGTGAAAATTACTTGGGACGCTCTGCCCAACCGTGTCTGGGAAGGAAAGACGGAAATCATCCCCAAGCAAGTGGTGGCCCGGGGGTTGCGAAACGTGGGTGAACTTTTGTGCTCCGTGCGCAACGATAAACTGGAACTTCTGCCCAACACCAATGTAAACGTGCGCATCAATTTGAAAGAACGCTTGAATGTATTGAGTGTGACGCGCGGTGCGGTGGAGACGGAAAATTCACAGCGCTACGTTTTTGTGGTGCAGGATGGCGTGGGGCAATCCCGGCTTGAAAGACGGCTCATTCAGGTGGGCATTGCCGATGCCACGAATTACGAGGTTGTCAGTGGGCTGCGGGAAGGCGAAGTGGTCGCCATCCCCGGCGATGTGGAATTGCACGACGGCATGAGCGTAAGAGTCGTGAACATGGCGTCGTCGAATCTGAAGGAAGCGAAGGATGCGAGTCTGTAGGGCGCTGCTGGCCGCGTTGCTACTTTCTCTGGCTGTGCAGGCGCCTGGCGGCAGGGCGCAGGAAGCCTCGCTGGAAGCGGGTAGAAGGGCTTACGAGAGCACGGATTACGCCGCGGCCATCGCCATCCTCAACCAAGCCGCGGCAAAAGAACCCAACAACGGGGAGATCCAGCTTCTCCTGACCAAGGCCCACCTAGGTGTCGAACAGTTTAATGCGGCTGAGAAGAGCGGCGAGAGGGCCGTGGCTATCGATCCGAAAAACTCCGAATACCACAATTGGCTGGGACAAGCCTATGGCGGGAAGGCCGATCACGCTTCGATGTTCACCGCGTACTCGCTCGCCGGTAAAACACGCAAGGAATTTGAAACCGCGGTGCGGCTCGACGAGCGCAATTTCGATGCGGCGCAACATCTCGTTGAATACGACTGTACTGCTCCCTCCATCGTTGGAGGAGGGGAAGAAAAGGCTCGCCCGCTGATTCAGAAATTGCTGCTGCTCGACGCTTCTCAGGGGCATTATGCGGCCGGAAATTGCCGGCGCTTGAAAAAAAATTTCCCGGGAGCGGACGCTGAGTTTATGAAGGCGCTCGAGAGCCACCCGAACTCGCTGGACATCATCGAAGAGATTGCCGGGTATTTTGCAAATCGCGACGTAGCCGAACGCGTGCTGTCGGCCGCCGATGCCGCCGAAGCAGCGGCGCCGGCAGACCCCCGTGGGCAGTTTTTCCGGGCGATGGGCTGGATCCTGCAGGGGGAGAAGTTACCGGATGCCGAAAAAATTCTACTAAACTATATCCACGCGGTGCCCAGACACCCGTCGTATCCGGGCCCGTGGGCCGCTCATTATTGGCTGGGCCAACTCTATGAAAAACAGAAGAACCTGGCGGCGGCCCGCGGAGAGTATGGCGCCGCCTTGAAACTGAACGCAAAATACAAGAGGGCCCAGGATGCTCTGAAACAACTGGGGAAGTCATGAGGCACAGCGATCCAGGTGGGCCTGGCTGGGGCCACAGCACCCGGATGCGGGCCGCGAGGTGAAGGCCTAAACGAACTTATGCAGATGTGGGAGACCATAACGTTGGCAGTCGACGCCTTGCGCGCAAACAAAATGCGCGCGATTCTGACTTCGCTTGGCGTAATCATCGGAAGTGCTTCCATCGTGCTGGTGGTCACCGTGGCGCTCACCAGCCGGAAATTTGTCATCTCGCAGATTGAAGCCGTGGGCTCGAACCTGGTGTGGGCTGAATTGCTCGGCACCCCGGATAAGGCCCAGCCATTCAGCTATCAAATCACCTTGGAAGACATGGCAGAGATAAAGGCGGAGATCCCCGGCGTGGTGCAAGTGGCCGGGATTAACGATATCCCTACCTCCGTCGTCGTGAATGGAAAAACGCGCACTGCGGCGCTGATTGGCGTTACCGAGGGTTACCAGGCCATTCGGCGCCTGGTGATCATGCGCGGCAGGTATTTCGATTCCGGAGACATGGAAGCGCGAAGCAAGGTTTGCCTGATCACCAGGGAACTCGCCGAACGCGTGTTCGGGTTGGAAAACCCAGTCGGCAAAAATATCCGCATGGGAGAGCTGACGTTTACGGTGATTGGCGTGTTCCGCGAGCGCGTGGCCACCTTTGGATTGTCCGAGATCGAAGAAGACTCCGTAATTATTCCATTTTCGTTGATCAGATATTACACCGGCAAGGAAGTGATCCGGACGGTTTATGCGCAAGCGTCGGGGCCGGAGATGGTGCCGGTGGTCCAGCGGAAGCTCCTGATGCTTCTGAAGAACCGCCATCCCGCCGAGGCGGAATATTTTGTACGCACGCTGACTTCCATCCTGACTGCGGCGCGCACGATTTCGCTGGCGCTGACGGTCGTGCTGGTCCTGATTGCGTTTATTGCGCTCTTAGTCAGCGGAGTCGGGATCATGAACATCATGCTGGTTACGGTAACGGAGCGCACGCGGGAGATTGGCCTTCGCAAGGCCGTTGGTGCGGCGCCCAATCAGATTCTCTCTCAATTCCTGATCGAAGCTTTTCTGATCAGCGCGGGCGGGGCGGTCATCGGAATCCTGCTCGGCTTGGCCATTCCGGTCGTAGTGCAGCAACTGCTGCCCGGCAATTTGCGCGCACCCGTTTCGGAAACGAGCGTGGTGCTGGCGTTTCTGGTGTCCTGCTCAACGGGGCTCTTTTTTGGCTGGTTGCCCGCGAAGCAGGCCGCGAGCATGGAGCCAGTTGAGTCGCTGCGTTACGAATAGTTTGAATCATGCTTAGGCGCGAAAGCGTTTTTTGGAACAGGGGGGGGGAAAATGACGACCTGGAAGAGATGCTTGCTGTGTGGGATCGCGGGGACAATGGCGAGTATGCCTGCCTTGATGGCCCAGGAGTCCGTGCAACCGGGCGACTCGTCCGGCACGCCGATTGTGCTGACCCTCCGGCGTGCTGTGGAACTCGCGTTGCAGAATAGCAAGGACATCCAGCTTGCCAGGATTCAGACGCGCGTTGCCGATCAGTCCGCCAATTTGACCAAGTCCGAGTTCCTGCCCAATCTCTACGCCGGCTCGGGGGCGGGCTACACTTATGGCATTCCCGAAACGCCGGGGGGGCGCGCGCCGTCGATTTTCAATGTGACTTATACCGAGCAGGTATTCAATGAGCCGCTGCGCGGCCTGGCGAAAGAGCAGCAGGAGCAGGCCAAGGTGCAGCGTGTGCTGCTCGAAGACACGCGCAACACCGTGATGCTGCGGGTGGCCACGGCCTATCTGGAACTGGTGAAGGCGCACCACGCGCTCGACCTTCTGCGCAAAGAGAAAGAGAGCGCCGAGAAAATCGTGGAGGTCACGCAGCAGCGCCAGGGCGAGGGCTTTGAGTTGCCCGTGGAAGTAACGAAGGCCCAGTTGACGCGCGCGCAAGTGGTGCAGCGGATTCTGCAACTCGAAGGCCGCCTGGATGAACTGGAAGTCTTCCTGCGAAATCAACTGGGACTCGCGCCGGAGCAACCCATCGAAGTCACCGCCGAAGAATTGCCCGGAGCAGCGGAGCAACAGGGTGCCAACTTGATTGCCATGGCCTCGGAAAACAATCCCAGCCTGGCTTTTGCGCAGTCGGACGTCCGTGCGAAGGAGTTCCGGCTTATCGGAGAGAAGCGCGGAAAATTGCCGACGCTTGAGCTGGTATCCGTTTACAGCCTGCTGGCGAAATTCAACAATTACACGGATTTCTTCAACAAATTCCAGTACAACAATTTCAATGCCGGCGTGAACGTGCAATTCCCGATTTTCAGCTCGAAGACGCGCGCGAGCATCGCCCTGGCGCAGGCGAATCTGGACGCGGCGAAAATAAATCTCGCGAGCACGAAGAATCAGGTCAGCGCCGGGGTTCGCCAGAAATCGCGCAAGGTGCAGGAAGCGGATGCGGCGAAAGAGGTGGCGCACCTGGAACTGCAATTGGCCCAGCAGAATGTCAGCGTCCTGCAATCGCAATTTGGCGAGGGCAAGGCAAATCTTCGCGATGTGGAGCGCGCGCGGCTCGATGAAAACGAGAAGTGGATGGCTTATCTGGATGCCAATTTCCAGCGGCAACAGGCACAACTGGAACTCTTGCGGACCGCGGGACAACTTGACAAGGTCCTGCAATAAACGGGAAGACTGAACCTTCGAATTGGAAAGCGCACAGACCGCCCCATGCTGGAAAGAGACACTCTGAAGATCTTGCAGGAAGCTTTGCGGAAGCTGGACGCAGGTTTCGTCTCTCTGCCTGAATTCGCGGCCGCTGCAACGGATTCGCAAAAAATTAGCGAAGTTCTGACTTCAACCGCGGAGCGCCTGCACGACAATTACCCCTATTTTCATCCACTTTACGCAGGCCAGATGCTCAAGCCGCCTCATCCCGTCGCACGCCTGGCTTACGCGCTCGCACAGTGGATCAACCCCAATAATCACGCGCTGGATGGCGGGCGCGCCTCCTCTGCCATGGAGCAAGAGGCCGTCGCGGAGATCGCCGCAATGTTTGGCTGGCATACCCACCTTGGGCACTTGTGCGGTGGCGGCACGATGGCCAACTTGGAAGCGCTCTGGGTGGCAGGACAACGTGCTCCCGGCAAAACGATTCTGGCGAGCGAGCAGGCTCACTACACGCACCAGCGCATCTCGCGCGTCTTGCAATTACCCTGCGAAACGGTCCGATGCGACGCGCGCGGTCGAATGGATGTGGAAGCTTTGCGCGCCCGCCTCGCGCGCGGGGACGTGGGCACCGTGGTCGCGACCATGGGGACGACGGCCACCGGCTCGGTGGATCCGTTGGCGGAAATTCTTCTCCTTCGCCAGAAGTTCCGCTTCCGGATCCACGCCGATGCCGCTTATGGCGGCTATTTCCATTTGGCAGGAAACCTTGCGGAAGAAACGCGCAGAAACTTCGACCAGATTCAGCACGTCGATTCCATCGTGATTGACCCGCACAAACATGGATTGCAGCCCTACGGTTGCGGTTGCGTGTTGTTTCGCGATCCGGAAGTCGGGCGCCTGTACAAGCACGATTCACCCTATACCTATTTCAGTTCCGCGGAACTCCATCTGGGCGAAATCAGCCTGGAGTGTTCGCGGCCCGGGGCTGCGGCTGTAGCGCTTTGGGCGACGCAACGCCTGCTGCCCCTGCAGAAGCACGGCGAATTCGCGAAGTCCCTCGAGCGCTGCCGCGAAGCGGCTCTGAGGTTCCATCAACGGCTCGCGCAGGATGGCCGATTCCTTACGCCCTTTCTGCCGGAACTCGATATCCTCGTTTTTGCCCCGCGTGCAGCGAGCGTGGACGAAGCCTCTGCCCTCACACGAAAAATCTTCCAAGCGGCTGCCCGCAGGAATTTGCATCTGGCGATCGCGGAGATTCCGGTTGCCTTTTTCGACCCGCAATGGACGAGCGCGAAGCAAGACCGATTCGGTCTGACTTGCCTGAGAACCGTGCTCATGAAGCCCGAGCACCTCGATTGGCTCGACCGCATCTGGGCGATCTTGGACCAGGCCGCGCAAGAGTGCTCGGGGCGCTAGGGCACTTGCTCGGTGCCCACGCCGCTGTTCCGGATTGCCCCCGCCAGACCGTCTCAGCACCTCCAACTCCCACTTAATGCAGTATTTAGCAATTGGATGCCTCTTTCGCCCTTTTGGGAGAAAGCCATGCGAGGATGCAACCAACTCGGTTAAACTGTTATCTACACTGGAGTAGACGCTGGGGTCATGCGCACGGGTGTAGCTAACGTTGGCAAGTTTATTTGCAGAATCCTAGGCGAAGCTGAGGGTGAAGAATGCCAGATGTCATGAAAACGGTGCTGTTGAACCCGCCGAGTTTTGAGAACTTCGACGGCGGGGCAGGTTCGCGGTGGCCCGCGACGCGCGAGATTGAGTCCTACTGGTACCCCGTATGGCTGACTTATCCGGCCGGATTGATTCCGGGTAGCCGCCTGGTGGATGCCTCGCCGCATGGCATTGACTGGCGGCAGACAATCGAAATTTGCAAGGATTACGAGTTCCTGGTCCTGTTTACTTCCACGGTCGGTTTTGCCAGCGATATCAAGCTTTTGCGCAAAATCAAGGAAGGCAATCCTTCGCTGCGAGTGGCGTTCGTCGGACCACACGGCCATATCAAACCCGATGAAACCCTGAATGCCAGCGAAGACATTGATTTCGTGGTGCGCGGCGAATTCGATCACGCCGTGGCGGATTATGCTCACGGAAAGCCTCTCGAGCAGATTCTCGGGGCGAGTTACCGCAAGGACGGGCACATTGTCCACAATGCCCCGCGGCCCCAACTGCACACCGCGGAGCTCGATGCGCTGCCGTTTGCCACGGACATCTATAAACGCGATCTGCAGATCGAGCGCTACAACGTGCCGTTCCTGCTGCATCCCTACGTCTCGTTCTACACCACGCGGGGCTGCCCGGCTTTGTGCACCTTCTGCATGTGGCCGCAGACCATCTCCGGGCACGCCTGGCGGACACGCTCGACCGGCAACGTGGTCCGGGAAGTCACCCAGGCCCTGGAATACTTCCCGCAAATGAAGGAGATTTTCTTCGACGACGACACCTTCAACATCCGCAAGGACCGCGTCATGGAACTCAGCGCCAAGTTCAAGCCCCTGAAGTTCCAGTGGTCCTCCACCGCGCGCGTTCACAGCGATTATGAAACATTGAAGGCCATGGCGGATGGCGGAGCTCGCCTCTTCATCGTTGGCTTCGAATCCGGCGATGCTCAGATTCTCAAGAACATCAAGAAGGGCGCGACCGTGGAAATGGGCCGCACTTTCATGAAGAATTGCCGCAAGATCGGCATTCGCGTCCACGGCGACTTCATCATCGGTCTTCCCGGCGAAACCAAAGAGACCATCCAAAACACCATCGAGTTTGCCAAGGAACTCGATTGCGAGACCATCCAGGTTTCTCTTGCCCATGCCATGCCCGGCACTGAACTTCACGACACCATGGCCGAGCAAGGTTTCCTGCGCATCGAGGCTCTGGCCGATAACGGCGGCCACCAGCTTCCTCATATCGAGTATCCGCACTTGTCGAAGGCGGAGATGATGGCGGGAGTGAGCCGCTTTTACGATGAGTATTATTTCCGCCCGCGCGTCGCCTGGCGCATCGTCCGCGAAGCGCTCTGGGATGGCAACGAGCGGAAGCGTCTGTACCACGAAGCCGTGGAGTTCCTGAAGCTGCGCGCGGAGCGCGTCAATTGGGCGCGTCGCGGGGGCAATTCTTCGGAGACGATGGTGTCCGTGCCGGGAGCTTCGTCCGCCGGCGGAAACGATTAGAACGCAGAGAAATGGTGCACGAGCACAGGTTAAGGTTTAAGACCCTATTCATGGTCTTGTTGATGGTCGTGTGCGCCAATGTCGGCGATCTCCTCTTGAAGCGTGGGATGACGCGGATCGGTGCGGTGCATATCTCGCTTGATGGGTTGCAGCAAGCCCTTCTTTCCACCGTGCAGAACGGCACGATTTGGCTGGCCATCCTCTTCCTGCTTGGATTCACACTTTGCTATATGAGCGCGGTCAGTTGGGCGGACTACAGCTACGTTATGCCGGCGGGTGCTTTCGGCTACGCAACACAGACGCTGCTGGCCATTGTGGTACTTCATGAGGCCGTCAGTGCCAAACGCTGGATTGGCGTGTTCGTGATTTGCATCGGCGTGTTCCTGGTCGGACAGACGAAGCCTAACACCACGAACTCGCAGCAGGTGGCGTCATGATCAAAGTGATCTTGATGCTGGCAGTATTGATTTGCACCAGCGCGGGCGGCGAAATCGCCATGACCTATGGCATGAAGCGTGCCGGCGAGCTGGAAGGATTCCATCCGCGCTCGGTTCTGCGATTCCTGGGCCGCGCCGTGAAGTGCGGCTGGGTGTGGCTGGCCGTGCCGCTGCTGGCGGTGTCGTTTTACTCGCTCTTGATCTTGTTGTCCTGGGCGCCCATCAGCCTGGTCATTCCAGCTTCGGCATTCAACTATGTCGCGGGGACGTTCGGCGCGAAATACCTTCTCAAAGAGAACGTGACGCCAAAGAGGTGGCTGGGTGTGGCTTTGGTCTTTTTGGGCGTGCTGCTCGTTGTTGCGACCGGTTGAATGACAGAGGTGACTTCCGGCAATTACGCCTGTAGAGCCTGAGTCCCAAAGTTGACCAATTACTGGCGAGTGCATCTTCTTTTGTTTCAATCGATTTTCGTGGCCGGATCCAACTTCGCCGAAGTTGGGCTTTTCCACGTCATCCACCACCCAAAACTTGTCATTCCGACCGGAGGGACGGCGGTTTTGGCCGTCCCGGAGCGGAGGAATCCCTCTTCAACTTCGGATTTCAGGTGTGGCGCGGCCAAATCCATACAACGCTAACTGCGACCCGCGCTCGAGCCATCCTACGGAATACGGCAGACCATCACGGCGGGATTAACGTAGGGGCACGGCATTCCCGCGACTCCGGGCCGTTCAAGTATCACCCACCCAACACCGAACTTTTTCTTCAGCCGCTCGAAATCATCCAGGTTGAAGCTCGACCACTTTTCCCGGCCAGCCACTTCGAGTTTCCACTGATAAGCCAAGTCGGGAAATACTTCCACCACGGAGGGGTCTTTTACATTGTCGGCCAGCATGCTGCGCTCGGCGATTCCGCGGAACCCGTGATAATCGTCTCCGGACTTCTCCATGTATTTCGGGTCAAGTGCGAAGAAAGCGTTTCGAGGCGTGTTCTCCCGGACCCAGTCGAACGCTTCGATCCAGGCGTTACGGGATGCGATTCCCGGCAATTCGATGTGCCGGCTGGCCGGGAACTCCTGCCGCTGCGCATAGAACATTCCGAGCGAAATAGGAAGAAAGAGCGCGAACCAGCGTATCGCTTGCATTCGGAGGATGTACTTTCCAAGCAGGGCTCCGGAAATCAGGACAAACACCACGTACGTCAGGTGGAGGATACGCATCGGCTCCAGGCGTTCCCACGTTTGCGTGGGAAAGGACGATGTGGTGATTATCGCCGCCAGCACACCCACGCTTGTCGAAATTGCGAATCGGGTGCACAGGCGTTCCAGAACCGGCATGTTGTTGCGCCGCCCCACTCGCGCGTAGCTCATCAACAATACAAGCGGGCCACCCACCCCGAGCCACTCGTACCAAGTCCATCGCAGCGGGTACTGGAAATGCCGGTGAGACATCATCTCCCGCCAGATCGGGTTCGCCGGTTCGCTCATCGGCAACGCTGAAAGAAACACCGCCGGCCGCGCTCCAATGGGGGGCATGGCCAGCACAACCAGGTGGACGATCCCATAGGCAGTTATGGTGGGATGGAACAATCCCGCGAGAACGACCCACAGCAACGCTCGAGGCTGGCCATTCAGGACAGCTACCGTGGCGAATAGCAGGAAAGCGCTGGCCAGCGTGCGCGGTGCAAGGTGCTGATCCACCAGAAACAACGCCGTGCCCGTGACCGGCAGCGTCAGCAGTGCGGCAACGAGCGCCACTCCCGCCCACTGCGCAGCCTCTTCCGCAACACACTTGCGAATGACCGCCAGGCACCCAAGCAAAAACAGGAAAATACTGATCAGATGCAGCAAGAAAATCATCCAGTCGAGAGGGAGATGGGTAGCGCGCGTTGCAGAAGCGACAAACGAATGAAACACCGTAAAGCGTATATACAGCAGAAAGAAGGCTGCGTCGTAGGGATACAATGCGGCGGTGAGGAGTTTCTTGATGGCCGGCAAATACACGGCCATGTCCTCAATGCCCCGGTGATAGCCATGGACGGCCACAGCAGCGGCCGTTATCCCAAGCAGGAGGAAGAAATCCCGCAGCCGATGGGTTTGCTTCACGGATGAACTCTTTCACGTATCAAAGAGAACTCCTCGGAGCGAGCGAGTTGCACCAAACAAGCTTTCCGGCCCACAATTATATAGATGGCAAAACCAATCGCTTGCATTGTGCTTCCCACTTTCAACGAAGCCGAGAACGTTCCGGCTGTGCTTTCCGGGATCTTCTCTCAAGCGGATGCAATCCCGACTCACGAGTTGCATGTTCTGGTCGTGGACGACTCTTCTCCGGACGGCACCGCAGAGCGTGTGCGCGAAGCCATGCAACACTTTCCTCATCTTCATCTCATTTCAGGCGAAAAGAATGGGCTGGGCGAAGCATACAAGAGAGGTATCACTCACGCAATCAAGACCCTGCAACCCCTTCTGATTCTCCAGATGGACGCCGACCTCCAGCACGACCCGGCCGTTCTGCCGCGGATGATCAGCCTGGCCAACGATGGCTACGACGTCGTTGTCGGCTCGCGCTTCGCTCCGGGGGGAGCGATCCCCGGCCTCCCCTGGTATCGCAAATTGATCAGCTTGGCGGGGACTCGCCTTGTGCGCTGGTTCGGAGGCATCCCTCCCATCCGCGATTGCACCTCCGGGTATCGCGTGATCAGGGCCGATTTGATTCCCCACTGCGATCTCGAGCACCTCTCGACGCGCGGCTATTCCTTTCAGTCGTCGCTCCTGTGCGAACTCCTGCGCAACGGCGCGCGTCTTGTCGAGACTCCCATCATCTTCTCCGGCCGCGCGCATGGGGAATCCAAACTGTCTTTTCTCGACCAATGGGAATTTGTGGTGAACCTCTTCCGGCTGCGGTTTGTGAAGACGGCTCGCGATCGAGCGGTGCGGCATTACCGCCGCTCCGCAGAAGATCGCGCCCCTCTTAAATGAAAAAGAAACGGTGCCGTCCGGCACGGCGCGGTTTACTCTGCTGCGCTGGTTGCTCCGGTCGCAGACACAGTTGCATTAACCTGAAACCCGAAGTTGACCAATTGCAGGCGAGTGCATCTTTTGTTGTTTGGATCGATTCTCGCGGGCAGATTCAACTTTGCCGAAGTTGGGTTTTTCCACGTCATCCACCACGCAGAATTTGTCATTCCGACCGGAGGGACGGCGGTTTTGGCCGTCCGGAGCGGAGGAATCTCTCTTCAACTTCGGATTTCAGGATTAGTGCTGATTTGTTTGCAGCAAGGCAGGCGGTCGATTCGTGAAGACAAATTTTCCGCCGGCATGTGCAACTTCAAATACAGGGCCCAGCTTCGCCAGGTAGCTGTGGCGTTCATCGGACGGGCTGACGAGATAAACGCGCTTCGTGCTCGCCCAGAGCGCAGCGAACTGCGCGTCGTCCAGAAAAATCGTTGGTGCATCCGGAAACAGCGAGCCATACCAGAGCCCGTTGACTCGGCCATTGAGGATCGATTCCTGCACGCCGGTATAGAAATTGATCGATGAAGTGAGCGAATATTCGCCATCGGAAACGATTACTTCTCCCGGTTGATACTCGCGCAGAATCGCCGCGGCCAGCGGTTGCGAACCAAGCAAAGGGTAAAACACGGACAACGCGGCATGCACGCACTCGATGAATAGCACCATCATCGCTACCAGCGCCCAGTTGGCCACCCGTGTCTTGCCGCGCCGGCGAAAGTACCAGTTCAGTACCGTGCCGAATAGAAAGGCCACGCACGTGCCAATAAGTGGCCCTCGGAACATGCTCATAGCTTTCCCCGTGAGGTCCAGGAAGTGCCCCAGGGACAGCACGTAGGCATCGGGATTCTTGTTCAGCAGGTCGCTAAGCTCTACGCCTTTCGCCGGCGTGTGAAACATGATGGCGAGCGCGCCCGTGATTCCCGCGATCAACACACCAACAACCATCAGCACCACCGAAGAGATGCGCCCTGCGCGCGCAATCGGAGAGCCGATCTGTGCTTGCGATTCGAGCGATAACCAGTGCCCCAGAAGCAACGCCAACGCCGGCAACGCCGGAGCAAGGTAGTATTCCTGGCGCGTGGAAAAACTGAAAAAGAGCAGGATGAAGGCTGCCCAGCAAAGCAGGAGAAGCAAAACCGCCTCCGGGGAGAGGCGCACACCTTCGACCCGCGCAAGACGCAGGCGTATTCTAGCCAGGGCCTGCGGCAGGAAAACGCTCCATGGCAGCAACCAAAGCAGCAGCAAACCTTGAAACAACCAAAAAGGAACCGTGCCGTAGTCGGCCGGATAGCGCTTGCCGAGATACCGCAGAAACTGCTCATTGACGAAATAAAACCACAGGAAACCTTTAGCTTGGCCTGCGGGAGGAATTTGCAGAGCCGCAAGAATGTGCCACGGCGCCGCCACCACAAGAAAAATAATCGTGCTCGAAACGAGCCTCATCTTCAGCAGATGGCGCAAATCCCCCACGATCAGCAGAAAGACAACGATGATTGCGCAAGGAAACACGACGCCGATCAGGCTTTTGGTAAGAACATTCAGTCCAATTGCCGCGGCCATGCCCCAACATGCCAACAGCGATGGTTTGCCGGACTGCCAGCCCTCCATGAAAAAGTACAGACTCAGTCCGATCCACAAGCCAATCGTCATGTCGGGAATAAGGACGCGCGTAAACTCGTACGGGCCGCACGAGGTGAGTAGCACGACTCCGGCCCAGAAGCCCGCCTGCGCAGTCAGGAATCGCCGTCCGAACTGATACACAAGGAATGCCAGCAGCAGCACACTCAGATGCAGAAAGAGCCGCGCAGACCATGCTGCAACGCCGAAGAGCTTGAATCCCAGCGCCATGCCCCAGTAGGGAAGCGGCGCTTTTTCCAGATAGCGGATCCCGTTTTCGTGGAGGGTAACCCAGTCGTGCCGCACCAGAATTTCGCGGCCCGCTTCCGCATGAGCTGCATCGGCATCGTCAAACAGCGCTGGATGAAACAGGCCGGGGCCAAAAACAGCAAGCCAGAGCAGCGTCAGAATCGCCAGGGCCGGCAACAGCCGTTGTCCCATCGAATTGAGCATGCGCGAAAAAGCCTCTCAAAATACGGCGAAAGCGCTGAAAACGGGTTATGGTTCTCCTGAAACTGTATCATGCGCGTTTGGATTTGCAGGGGAGTGCGCCACGCCATCGCCCTGGAGGTTTGGAAGTGCTCTGCCATGCGCCATCTCGTAAATGATTCTCAGGAGGGCACAGCTTCAAAGTTTGCGGGGAAAGTCCCTTTTTTAGGAGGCCGGGGCTTCAGCCCCGGCGTAAGGCTCCCAGGATTAATGGGCTTCAGCCCCTGAAGAAAGGTTTATCAGCGTTTCCGCAATCATTTCAGCCGTGCAGAAAAGGTCTCGAATCTCAGGGGTTTCAACCCCTCGGGTCGGCAATATGGTCCCTCGAAGCACTTATGAGATAGGTTCGCAGGGAAATTGGAAAGCGATACACTGCTACCAGCTTATGCATCTTCCTATTTCCGTCTGGCGCCTGCTGATTCTCCTTATGGCCCTGGCGCCGCTGGGTTATTACCTTGCCGGAATTCTTGCGGCCGTCCGCTTTTTTTCGCGAAAGCGCGCCAAACAATTGCCGGACTTTACGCCACCCGTCAGTGTGCTGAAGCCCGTGCACGGGGTCGATTTTGCCAGTTATGAGAATTTCGCAAGTTTTTGCGCGCAGGACTATCCTGATTACGAAATCCTCTTTTGCGTCAACGATCTTTCCGATCCTGCCGTGGCCATCATCCAAAAAGTGATTTCGGACTTTCCTCAGCGATCCATCCGAATCCTTTCCGGCGCCGCTCAAATCGGCTCCAACCGCAAAATCAACAACCTGGTTCTGCTGGCCCGGAAAGCGCGTCACGAAATCCTGGTGCAGAGCGACGGCGACGTGCGCGTCGGCCCGCACTACCTGCGCGAAGTGGTGGCGCCTTTCCGCGATCCCGCGGTGGGCGTCGTCAGTTGTCTGTATCGCGGCATCGCGCAAAACAATCTCTGGGCGCAGCTCGAAGCCGTTGGCGCAGCCAGCGATTTCATGGCCGGGGCGCTCGTGGCGGGCTGGAAGGAAGGCGTCACCTTCGCGCTGGGTGCTTCGGTCAGCACGACGAAAAGTTGGCTGGCGAAAATCGGCGGCTACGAATCACTGGCGAATCTCCTCGCGGATGACTATGAAATTGGCAATCGCCTACACAAAGCCGGGGCAAAAGTTTTGCTCTCGCGCGAGCCCGTCTGGACGATGTACGCGGCGCAAACCGCGCGCGGCTTTTGGGAGCACCAGGTCCGTTGGGCTCGCACAATTCGGCTGGTGCGTCCGGCGTCGTTTCTCGGCTTGCTCTTCACGCACGGTTTGCCGCTCGCCCTGCTGGCCGCCGCCGTGGCGCCGGCAGCCTGGATCAGCGCCGCGTACCTGCTCGCGTATCTTGTTTTGCGTCTGGTGATGGCGTGGCTTGTAGGCGTGTGGGGCCTGCAAGACGCCGTGCTGCGCCGCAAGCTTTGGCTGGTGCCGCTGCGCGATTTGCTCCATTTCGCCGTCTGGCTCGCCGCGTTCACCTCGCATCGCATCCAGTGGGGCGGCCTAGAATTCGATCTGCGCGACGGCCAAATGATCGAGGCACAACCGCCCCCCAAAAAATAACCGCCTGGGAACGCCATTCTCCCGAATGGCGTTTTTGCCGTGATTGGCGCCTTTCTTTTGCCCGTGTAACGGCCGCCTTCTGAGGCGGGCGTTTTTGACGTCATTGGCGTCTTTCAAACCGCCAATCGGGAGAATGGCGTTCCCGGGACCAGCTCGGGGTAAACGCCCGGCGGACACTACAAAATAGAGGAGGCGGGCCGCTCTTCTCCCCCGCTGTCATCCCATGTTTTGCCAGCATGGAAGGGGTGCACCGCCCGCCGGAACCCGCCCAAACCACCCTGCACTCAAATCTTGAAAAAAATCTTCTTCCGGTAGAGCACCCACATCAGTGCCCAGCACACCAGCACGAAACAGATCGAAAAGACTAGCGAACTGAATTCCGTGCTGCCCAGCCGAGCAAACACCGTTGAAATGGCCCGGCAACCAGTCCTCTGGCACCATGCGCCGAGCAGCAAAGCGAACACCTCCGAAAACACGTACGCGGCAATGGCATTCATTCCGAAAACGGTGGCCGGCTTGGTGGGAATCCACCGCGCTTTGCGCACGTCCAGCAGCCAGTAGCACAATCCCAACACGATCAGCGCCAGCCCCGTCGTCAGCAAAACAAACGAACTGGTCCACAGCTTCTTGTTGATCGGAAACCAGATGTTCCAGGTTTCCGCCAGAAGAAATCCCGCCGCTCCGCAGGCCAGCATGCCCAGCACTTTCTTTCCGCTAGCCCGTGCCGAACGCAGCCATTCGCCCGTGAAAACGCCGAACAAAACCGAAGCAATCGCCGGAATCGTGCTCAACACGCCCTCTGGGTCGCGTGTTCCTTCGTACAAATGCCCGGAAAACAGCAGCCGGTCGAGCCACGCCGTCAGGTTGCGGTCGGGGTCCAGCAGCGGTATTTCATGCGTTGGCGTGCCGAATCCCGGCACGGGTACAAACCGCATCACCAGCCAGTAGCCCACCAGGCAGACAAATATGACCGCCGCGCGCCCCCGCGGCTTGGTCCAAAAATAAATCATCGACGCTGCCAGGTAGCACACCCCGATCCGCTGCAATACGCCCTCAAAGCGCAACGTATGCGGGTTGTAACGGTTCGGAAATCCGTTGAGGAAGATCCCCAGCAAAATCAGGATCGCCGCGCGCCGCACCACATGCTTCAGCAATTCGCCCCGCGATTGCCCGCGCCCCAGCCGCGAGGAAAACGAATACACCAGCGATACGCCGGTAATGAAGAGGAAGAAGGGAAAAACCAGGTCCGTCGGCGTCCACCCGTTCCATTTCGCGTGGCTCAGCGGCCAGTAGGGCGTGTCGCTTCCCGCATTGTTCACCAGGATCATCAGGGCAATCGTCAGCCCCCGGAAGAAATCCAGCGATAGCAATCGTGCGCTGCCGGAAGTGCTATTCAGATCCTGCTGTTTCGTCGAAACGGTTTCTGGCTCAGGGGTTGCCTGCAAATCCGGCTGGGTCGGTTTCATCGGTTTCCTGTTTTCCTGGGATGGAAAGTCCTGCCATCATGTCACGCTTTAAGCCCTCTCGCCAAGACCTTGCCGGGTGGCGCAGACTTGACGGCGCGTGGGGCAACCAGAGTTGCCTTGGCACCTCTCGTCCGGCCACCCGCCCGCATAAGGCTTTCGGGCGTGGAGGGAGTGGTGTCACAACTTTGCTGGAGAACGACAAGGCTCTTCGGCTGAGATAACTCCGAGGAGCCTTGCGTTTTCTGTCCGGTCAGCGATAAGCAGGTCAGGGCTTCCGCCACTTGTCTCGCGAACCCCGATTGGTGTTCCGTACCCGCTCCACGAGGATCGCTGCATTGGGATCAATTTCCTTTGCTCGGTCAATTGCTTCCGCCTGCGTATCCTCTGTGTCGCTGGCCTTTCTTGCGCCGGGTCGCCGGATGGCATAGTCGCCCTCCTGCTCTCGCCGCTCAACGTACAATTCTCTTTTCGCCATGATAAGAGAGCCTCCTGAGCGCAATCATGTAACAGCAACCGGAATCCTTGTTGGCATTCCGGCTGCTGGCTGGTATCATCGTGATGTCAGTTTTTATTAGGACCTACCATCGGCGACGTGAGTAACAGCTCACGTCGCTTTTCATTTCAAGCCAGCGTCGCGGGTAAGTCTACACGCCGCCAGCACTGCTAATGAGTTTCTAAGCATCCACATCGCTTGCTCCTTGAACCGCAAACTAAACCCATCCTACAGGGCCCACTACCCGCCGTCAAGAAGTTTCTGATATAATCTGATTGCCTATCTTCCTATCACATGATACACTGCCTGTGCTGGAGGTAGAGATGACCAACCAAACTGCTGGCGATGCTAAGAAGAAGCGCACACGCAGCCCTGCGTATCCGTTCGTGAATTTAGAAGCGGCCCTCAAGAGGGCGAAAGAGTTCTACGATAAGGAACAACGGAATGCGGCGAACCTGAACGTAGCGGTGAAGCACTGGAATTACGTGGAAAAAAGTAGCGGAGGCTTACAGACCGCTGCCACCCTCATTAGTTTCGGTTTATTGAAAGACGAAGGCACGGGCGCGAAGCGCAAGCTCCAGGTGACTCAGGTGGCACTTCGTATTTTGTTAGATCAGCGGCCTGACTCGGCTGAAAAGGCGGCATTGCTCAAGCAGGTAGCTCTCACACCAAAGATCCATAAGCAACTGTGGGATAGATGGGGGAGTGCGCCACCATCGGAAGCTGAGATGCGGCACACGCTTCTCGTTGATTGGGAGCCGCCGTTTAATGAGAAGAGTGTGGATGGGTTTATCAAGGAATATAAAGACACGATAGCGTTCGCCAAACTGACCGAATCTGACCGGGTATCGGGGGCTATCGGCGAGGAAGAAACTCCTAAGGGCCCCGGCAACGCCTATCTTCCTAAGATCGGAGATTATGTGCAGTGGGAGCAGTCCGGTCTGTTGCAACTGCCTGAACCGAAGAAAGTGCGTGGGCTTTTCCCGGACGGTAAATTTGCTTTGGTGGATGGAAGCAATACGGGAATACCTGTCGAGGAGCTAATTAAGGAACAAGCGCCAGCGGGAACCCCAGTTGTACCCCCGACCCAGGAAGTCCGTTTTCAGGCGACGCCACCGGGCAGACAGATGCAGGAAGACGTCTTCTCGCTAAAAGAGGGGAGGGTTGTATTGCAATGGCCTACGCCTCTCAGCGAAGAAAGTGTCCAGGATCTGAAAGACTGGCTGCGAATTGTAGAGCGCAAATTGGCGCGAGCGGTTCCCCCAAAAGAATCTGGGGTGGAGTAGACCGCTGGGCGGCGGATGGCCAAGTGCCCCTGCCTTGCGCTCCCTAAATCCAGCGTCTCACGCGGCCGCGGTACTCAACATACTGCGCGCCCTCCAAAAGACGGCGGGTGCAAAAGGCGCGCCCTCAAGAAAACGGCGGACACAAACGGCGTGCATCCTTCATAGGGCAGACGCGAATGGCGGAGCGCCCGGTCGTTTCCGAAGCTAAGGCTGCGCCACGCGCCGTAAAAGAATTGTTCCAGGTTACGATTTTTTGAGCTTTTTGCCGACGGAGAAAGCTTCCCCCAGTTTTTCGCCAACCGCAAAGTAGTGGTTGCTGCCGGAGCCGCCGTAAAGAATTGCCTGGGTTTTCTCGATATCCGGTAGCCCGTTCGGGCCCAGGACATCCTCGTCGGCGAGAATGCCCAAGATTTCCCCGATGAACATGGTGTGCAGCCCGAGCTTATGATGCTGGAGAAGACGGCATTCCAGGGAAAAGGGCAATTCGCTGGCAAGCGGGGCGTGCACGCGCTCGCTTTTGAGCGGCGTGAGGCCCGTGTCCCGGAACTTATCATGATCGTGACCCGAGACGATGCCGACATAGTCGGCAGCCTCAACGTGTTTCCGCGAAGGGATTCCCACGGTGAACGCCTGACTGTGCAAGATATTGTGATAGGTCAGTGTCGCTTCGCGAAGCGAAACCGCCACGCAGGGTGGATCGCTGCAGCAGATCCCGCCCCACGCGGCGTTCATAAGATTCGGCTTTCCGTCAGCACCATAAGTGCCGACGAGCATGACGGGATGAGGATGGAGGATCGTATTCGGGCCGAGATGGATTTTTTTTGTAAGGTTTCCTTTCACTAACTTGGGGCTCCCTCGCTTTAACTTTCACGCTTCAAATTTCCCCTGCGAGATTAGATGCCAGCTTCTTTGCCCATTCTCCGCCTCCTGCCGAGGAACCACAACAGCCGGATGACTCTTTTGAATCTGACAATTCGGAAAGCGCCATTCAGGAGAAAGAGTGGGAAACGAGGGCCTTGCTGCCGGAACCCTCGACGAGACCGACTTCGCTGATTGGATGCGCGCGAATGTCTAGCAACGGTGAGGCCCTAAGATCGGATCACCGTGAGCAAGACGTGGAACCTCTCTTCAGGGGCTAAAGCCCACTGGATATAGAGGCTTTTTGCCGGGGCTGAAGCCCCGGCCTCCTAAAGAGGAGGAGGGATTCCTCGACTGCGCGACCCGACGCGCCATAATTCGGCGCGGAAGAATAAGGTTGGGTCGCTCCGCTCGGAATGACAGCAGCGGAGAAGGGCGCCCGCCGACATTCCCGTTCTTGTGGGCAAGGAAAGACAAACCCAAGAACCGACCCCGCAAAGCGGGATCGGCCACTACAAAACCGAGAGAGAGGCGCCCGCCTCGGAAGGCGGCCTCTACAAAACACAGGAAGCGGGAGCAACTTGAATCGCGCGGAGGATTGGTGCCATGATGCAGGTGCTCCAGGGGACCGCTCGCCCGCTTGGATCATCGTGGAAAATCTAGAATCATTACGCTCTACGGCAGGAGCAAAATGCCCAAAGAACTGAAGTTCCACAAATTCATCAAGCCCTATGTGGTTGACGCGGGCGAAGGCTTTCGCCTGAAGGACCACGACCCCGGCGATATTCACGGCCTGAAATCGCAGGACAAGCCCGAAGCCACCAAGTGGCTGGAGCAGGGCGTGGTGCAGCTCAGCGCATTGCAGGACATCCTGTTTGCGCAGGGCAACTGGGGACTCCTGCTGATTTTTCAGGCCATGGACGCGGCGGGAAAAGACGGCACAATCAAGCATGTAATGTCCGGCGTGAACCCGCAGGGCGTGAACGTTTATTCGTTCAAGGCGCCCTCCGCCGAGGAACTGGCGCACACGTTCATGTGGCGGAGCATGGGCTCCATTCCTCCGCGGGGGAAGATTGCCATCTTTAATCGCTCCTACTATGAAGAAGTCCTCGTTGTGCGTGTCCACCCGGAATTTCTGGACCGCCAACACATCCCCGAATCCCTGCGCGGCAAGCACTTGTGGCGCGACCGTTACGAAGACATCAACTCGTTCGAGCGCTATCTGGCGCGCAACGGCATCGCCGTCCGCAAATTCTTCCTGAACATCAGCAAAAAAGAGCAGAAGAAGCGCTTCATGGAGCGCCTGGAGGACGCCGACAAAAACTGGAAATTCTCCCAGTCCGACCTCCAGGAGCGGAAATTCTGGGATGACTACCAGGACGCCTACGAAAAAATGATCCGTAACACCGCGACGGAGCATGCGCCGTGGATCGTCGTGCCCGCGGACAACAAGTGGTTCAGCCGGTTGCTGGTAGTGGCCACCGTCGTGGATGCGTTGCACAGCATGGACCTGAAATTTCCCAAGCTGGACGATGCTCAGTACGCAGCCCTGAAGGTGGCGCGCAAGCAACTGGAAAAGGAATAACGCCTCGCGCCGGTCGTGACCGGAACAGCGGCGGGCTACTGCGGATTCTTCATTTGCTCGGCGCTCGGCCCGGGCTGCGTGGGAGTGGGAATCACGCCCAGATGATTGAGTCCCATGTCGCGGAAAATCGTCGGCCAATAGTTCTTGAACATATTCGCCGCGAATTTCCACGCCAAGTCAATACCGTAACGCTCCCCGGTCTTCGCCCCGGTCTGCTCTGTTTTGGGCAGGTAAGTGTTGGCCAAAGTTTCACCGGCCAGCGGCCCGATTAAACCGGAAGCGTTGAACACATCGTTGCCGGAATCGCTGCGCGTAACGACCAGGCGGCGCGCGGAGTACCTGATGGAGCCCCAAAACGTCGGGTAACTTTGCGGGAAGAATCGCGGATCCTGACGAAGCACAGAGGCGCCCAGGAAAGTGCCAAAGAAACTACTCGATGCGCCAGTTGCCATGGACGCGCCGAATCGCTTGCCGTAACCCTCGGCCCCTTGGCCATAGCCGGGCGGCGTATCTCGCCACTGCTCGAAACCGGCACTGAAGGCAGAGACCAGGATAGTCTCTGGAGAAATGCTTTCGTTGACGAACAGCTCGAACTTGCCTCCCACCGAGAGCGGATGGGGTGACGCGGCGATATCAGGAAAGAACAGCGAGCGCTTGGTCATATAGCCGACGAACTTCTCAGCTCCCTGTTCGGGAGCACTAGCGGTGGACTCCTGTTTCGGCTGGGGCGAGTCCGGGAGGGATTGCGAGCCGGCACCCGCGCCAGCCGGTTGTTGCGCAGCCGCATTTCCGGCTATTGAGATCAATGCCGCCAACGTCAGCCATGCGCAGCCTGGAAAATGGGATGGAACTGCGCGTTGACGTTTCATCATGATGCGATCTCTCCGGATTGCGATTGCGAAACAGGCCCAGCCGCCGGTCCCCACTTTGGTGGAACACCTTTGATGCTGCACTCCCGGTCATGGAATGCCGGCAAACAATCCCGCCGGGGTGTCGCCTCTAGACTAACAGGATTCACCGGTCGCACGCAGGAGGCACAAAGCGTTCGGGGAACGTATCACGCCTGCTGGGGGCGTGCAACCTTTTATGCTGAAATGCTGGTGGAATCGCGGGCCGGGATTTTTCGGAACAAATTCGCAGGGGGATCCCTGTGTTGACGGACTGCGGAGTCCCGTTTTATTCTAGAAAGGTTGGACAGCAGTTGTGGAAGCCATTCTTGCCTCCTGGACTGTCTGCGTTCCTTCCTTCGGCTGGGAGGTCGTCCAATTGGTAGGACTCCAGACTCTGGATCTGGCTATCCTGGTTCGAGTCCAGGCCTCCCAGCCAAATCTTTCAACCACTTAGCTGTAGGCCTTCCCCGAACTTGGGAACATTTGGGAACATTATTTCTTCCAACTTGGAAATCGCACTCCTCTGAGATTCTTCTACCGATTGTGTATAGCACTCCAGAGTGGTATGCGGAGACGAATGCCCGAGAACATGCTGCGCTGTTCGCACGGGTTCCCCCATTTCGCTGAGGGCTGTTGCTACCGACCTGCGGAACACTCGCCAGCCTGTTTTTGGTAGTCCGCAGTTCTTAAGAGTGGGATGAAGGACCCTAGGGGCGAGCCAGTGGGCGGTGTTGCGCCACCGAGAAAAATGCAAGACCAAAAACCCGCCTCGCACTCCCAATATGTAGCTGAAGGTTGTCTGAAATCGTTTCCAGCGGGACCCGCAGCGTCCGTTAGCTCAGAAAACAGGGAAAAACAGTCCGCAGAGAAAACTTACCAGCACACAGTCCAAGACGCTCGCTCAGCCTGACCCTCGCGAAAAAAGGCGGTTAGGTCCGAGTTCGAAAAACGGGTCAACTCCGGAGAGTTCATCGGAATAGAAAGGAAGACGAACGCCGCAGACAGCGCATTCAGGACGCAAGAAGTGCTGGATCACGAGACAAGGAGGAATTGAGATGGTGCAGAGCTCGAGACGATGAGTGTATATTGTATCCGATGGCCGGAGGAAGTTTTATGAGAATGCGCTTTCTCGTCCCGTTGGGGATGGTCTTGTCCTTTGGGAGCCTTGCATTTGCTCAAGCGCCAAATGCCGCGCGAGTTTCCGAAGCGAAGATAATCAAGGTTAAGCCCCTGCCGTTGAGCAGCGTGCGATTGCTCGGCGGACCGCTGAAAACCGCGCAAGATCAGGACGCCAAGTATCTGCTGCAACTCGCACCGGACCGGATGCTGGCTTATTTGCGTCAACGGGCCGGGCTGGCGGCAAAGGCAAAGCCTTACGGGGGATGGGATGGTGGCGGGAGGCAACTCACCGGCCACATTGCTGGGCACTACCTTTCGGCCGTGAGTCTCATGTGGGCCGCCACGGGTGACGTGCGGTTCAAGCAGCGTGCAGATTACATCGTGAAGGAACTAAAAGAAGTCCAGGATGCACGCGGCGACGGCTACCTGGGCGCGCTCGTGGACGATAAAGGCGTGGATGGAGAGGTCCACTTTCAGGAACTCTGCAAAGGCGCCATCCGATCCGGGGGTTTCGATCTGAATGGGCTGTGGTCTCCGTGGTACGTCGAGCACAAGATCTTTGCCGGGTTGCGGGACGCGTATCGTTTCACTGGCAATCGCACCGCATTGGATGTGGAGATCAAATTCGCGGGCTGGGCAGACAGCATTGTTTCCAAGATGAACGATGAGCAGATTCAGCAAATGCTCGCCACGGAGTTTGGGGGAATGAACGAGGTGGCCGCGGACCTTTACGCCGACACCGGCGATGCACGATGGCTGGCGCTCTCCGACAAATTCGAACAGCGCGCAATCATCGACCCGCTTGCCGCCGAACAAGACATTCTGTCCGGCAAGCACGGGAATACGCAGGTGCCCAAGATGCTGGGCTCCCTGATGAGATATGTATATACGGGCAATGAGACCGACCGCAAGGCCGCGACGTTTTTCTTTGACGAAGTGGCGCTGCACCACAGCTTCGCCACCGGGGGGCACGGGAAGAACGAGTACTTTGGGCCGCCCGACAAGCTGAACAATATGGTGGATGGGCGCACGGCGGAGACCTGCAACGTCTACAATATGATCAAGATGGCGCGCGAGCTTTTTTCGATTGATCCGGACATACACTACGCCGATTTTCACGAGCGGGCGCTGTTCAACCACATTCTTGCTTCGCAGGATCCGGCGGACGGCCGCGTCTGCTACATGGTGCCGGTTGGGCGCGGCGTGCAGCACGAATACCAGGATAAGTTTGAGGATTTCACCTGCTGTGTTGGAACGGGGATGGAGAGCCATGCGCTGCATGGATACGGGATCTACTACGAATCCGGGGACAAACTTTGGGTGAACCTGTACGTTTCCACGAGCGCGAATTGGGAAGCGGCGGGCGTCAGGCTGGAGATGAACACCGATTTTCCGATGGGGCAATCCGCTTCACTGAAGCTTGCACTGAAATCACCCAGAAAATTCACGCTGGCGCTTCGCCGGCCCTACTGGGCGGGAACAGGTTTCAGCGTCAAGGTGAATTGCGAGGCGGTGAAAGACCTGCCCAAAGCCGGCTCGTACGTGGAGATTGCGCGGACCTGGAAAGCAGGAGACACGGTGGAGTTGGTTCTGCCGAAAACACTGCGTGCCGAACCGCTTCCTGACAACCCGAATCGTCTCGCTGTGCTCTGGGGACCGCTGGTGCTGGCCGGGGACTTGGGAGCCGAGCGGCAGGGAGAAGCAGGGGATATTCGGCCGGAGAATCTGGGGCCTTCCGCGCCGGTACTGGTGGCCACTGCAGCACAGCCAGCGGAGAACTGGCTGAAACCGGTAGCGGGCAAGCCGGGAACATTTCTGACTTCGAGTGTTGGCTTGAAGCAGGACATCACCTTCGTACCGTTTTACCAGTTGCCGCGGCGCGAATACGCGATTTATTGGGATATGTTCACTCCCCAGGAATGGCAAAAGAAGTCCGAGGCGTACGCGGCTGAACAGGAAAAGAGAACGAAGCTGGAAGCGGCGACGGTGGCGTTTGCGCAACCCGGCCAAATGCAAGCGGAACGCGATTTCAACCAGCAGGGTGAAGATAGTTCGCCGGTCCAATGGGAAGATCATTACGGGCGGCGGGGAACGAAGTGGTTTTCGTTTGACTTGCCCCTGGACAACACGCATCCCATGGTCTTGATTGCGACCTACAGCAACGGAGGGCGCCGGAAAGGCAGTTTCACGATTCTGGTGGACGGCATGAAGGTGGGAGAACAGACGGCTGAGAGACACAGCCCGGAAGAAGACCTGCGTTTCTTCGATGTCGAGTACGCCATCCCCGCGGAGTTGGTGCAGGGGAAGCAGAAAGTGACCATACGCTTCGAAGCTCCCAGCGGTGGCGAGATTCCGGGAGTGTTCGGCATTCGCATGGTTCGCGGCGACGCAGCACGCTAGAGAGATGAAACGCTGAGTATCCGCTTAGAGGGGAATTCTTGGATTGCTACCTCGGCGGCGGGGGGCAGGCTTTGCTGCGCGTATCAGCGCCTGGAAGAGAAGCAGAAATCTGTTCTTACGTCAGAACCGTAAAGGGGATTAGTCATGAAGCGCTCGTTGTCACGACGTGAGTTCGTTGCAACCGGGGCCGCAGCCTCTCTTGCCGCCCTGGTGCCACGACCGGTCTTTGCTGACTCCACAATCATGCAGCGGCTCGTTGTACACACGGATGCGGAAATCGGAAAGATCAGCCCGGAGCTGCACGGGCACTTTGCGGAGCATCTTGGCTCCTGCGTGTATGGGGGCTTGTGGGTTGGCAAGAATTCCAAAGTCCCAAACATCAATGGGCATCGGAAACTGGCGGTCGAATATCTTGGGGAACTCGGGGTACCGGTTCTGCGGTGGCCGGGAGGATGCTACGCGGATGATTATCACTGGCGCGATGGCATCGGGCCGGTGGAGAAACGCCCCAAGCGCGTGAACATTCATTGGGGCGGCACGGTGGAGACCAACAGTTTCGGGACGCACGAGTTCATCGAGCTTTGCCGTTTGATTAAGGCTGAACCCTATCTAGCCGGCAATGTGGGGAGCGGTTCTCCGCAGGAGATGAGGGACTGGGTCGAATACTGCAATTACCCCAGGGGAAGCGACCTGGCGGAAGAGCGTGCCGCGAACGGCGCTCGAGAACCATTCAAGGTGCGTTACTGGGGCGTCGGGAACGAGAGTTGGGGCTGCGGCGGAAACATGCGGCCGGAGGAATACGCGACGCTGTACCGGCGATTCGCGGTCTATCTCAAGGAGTTCGGCGGGACGACGCCGTACTTGATTGCGAGCGGCCCTTCGGGAGGCGACATTGGCTGGTCGCGAGGATTGCTGGACAAAGTGCGCGGGGATTTTCCCGACGGGCTCTCCATGCACTATTACGAGGGCGGCGAGGACGCTGCGACAAGCTTCACCGCGGCGCACATGAATCAGCAGTTGGCGATTTTCGAAAAAGTGGAAGAGTGCATTTTGCTGCAGCGGGCGGTGTTGGACGGGTACCCCGAGGGGCGGAAAATCGGGCTGATTCTGGACGAGTGGGGCGTGTGGGATCGCATAGCTCCGGAAGACGAAAAAAAATATGGCAGCCTGTGGCAGCAGAGCACGATGCGCAGCGCCCTGGCTGCGGGGCTGGGCCTGAATCTGTTCAATCGTCTGGCCGACAAGTTGTATATGTGCAACATCGCGCAAATTGTGAACGTGCTGCAATCGCTCCTGATCACGGAAGGAGCGGAAAGCGACAAGTGCGTGCGCACGACGACGTACCATGTGTTTTCGTTGTTCAAGGCGCACCGGTCAAAGATGGCGGTCCGTGTGCAAGGACAGGAGGCTTCGCCGCCCGGTCTTTCCGCTTCGGCATCGAAAAGCGGAAACGAACTGGTGCTCAGTTTCGTGAATCCCAGCGCGGACGAGGATTTTCGAGTCGTGTGCACACTGGTGGGAAGCAACGCCCAGGAAGGTACCGCGGAGATCCTGCACGATACGGATCTGAACGCATGCAACAGTTTCGAGAAGCCCAATGCGGTGGTTGTCCAGAAGCACAGCGTGAAGGTGGATGGTTCGAAAGTGCAACTGGACATGCCGCGCATGTCGGTAGCCACGGCGGTCGTTCGCTTAGGGTAATCGCGCGCCGTCAAAGGTCCGGCACGCCGTCCAAATCCGGGAGAGACTAACCGTGTTGTTCGCGGTGCCGCTTGATGAACTCCTTGAGGTAAACTCCAGCGTCGGTGATGTGCCGCCAGAGCGCGGCTGAGGCAACGTCTGGATTCCTGGTCCGGCAGGCATTGAGCAATTCGCGATGGGCTTCGCCGGCTTGACGCAACTTGCGGGTGACCACCAGGTGCAACCGCGTGTAGCGATCACAATTATTGTTGAGGGTCTTGATGAAGGCGAGCATCGCGGGGCGGTTCGCCGGCGCATACAGCGTAGAATGAAAACTCCAATTCCATTGGCCCCAATTTTTTACCTCGGAATCTTTTTCCAGGGACTGCTCGTACTGCCTGAGAATTTCCGCGGCTTTTTCAAAGTCAGACTCAGTGAAATTCGGAATTGCGCAGCGGAGCATGTAGCATTCCAGGACGGCCCGCGTCTCGAATAGCTGCTCAATCTCCTCCGGAGCCAGGGCGGACACAACCGCACCACGATTGGCCACAATGGTGATGAGACCTTCCGCGGCAAGATGACTCAGAGCTTCCCGGACGGGAATCCGGCTGATTTGGAATTCTGTCGCGATGGCGTCCTGGCGCAATTGTTGTCCCTCGCGCAATTCACCGTCCAAGATTTTGTCCCTGAGCCGCTCGACGACAGCCGCCGCCAGCGACTGCCTGGGAATAGGTGACGATCTTCTGGCGGGCACTGCGGCCTGGGAAGGTGCAAGATTTGTCCTGCGCTGACGTTTCCCCATATGAACTCAATTCTTTCCAATATAAACGGATCCCAAGCCGCGGAAAGGTTCGGGAAATGAGTCCCCGAGTATCCCTTTGCCGCACGGCTGTCATTTCAGCAATCCCGGTGACCAGAACTCACGCACCAGAAGTCTAGCACGCCGAAGCCCTGCCGTATTCTCCGTCAACTAGTCTCCAGATTCCAAGAGGGTTCTCGTTCTGCAGTTCGGGCGGCAGAGCTGCATTGGGGAAGTCCTGGTAGCAGAGCGGGCGCACAAAACGCAAAATCGCAAGGGTGCCCACAGAGGTAGTGCGAAGATCGGTGCTGGCCGGGTACGGTCCGCCATGAACCATCGCGTGGCACACCTCGACACCTGTTGGGTATCCATTGAAGACAATCCGTCCGACCTTGGTCTCCAGAATTCGAATCAGATCAACGTGCTCCTGGAGATCCGCGGGAGTGCCTTGAATGGTGGCCGTGAGGTGGCCAACGAGGCCCCGGGCGCATTCCAGGATTTGCTGCTTGTCCGAGTATCGGATCAAGAGAGTGGAAGGGCCGAAATGCTCGGAAGCAAGGCGGGGATTCGCGAGGAAGGCGGAAATATCCGTTTCGAAAAGAGCCACGGCGGCAGGCCCGTTCGATTCGGATGATTTTCCTCGTGTCAGCGAGTTCAGGTGCGCCTCCTGCTTGCGGTGGGCCGCCACTTGTTCGTAAGCGGAGGCAATCCCGCGGGTCAGGAGAGTGAATGAGGAAGAGCTGCTCACCTTTTCCCTAAGCACCGTGAGAAAGTTCTGCAGCTCCGGGCTTTCGCGCACGAATACTAAGCCCGGCTTGGTGCAGAATTGCCCGGCTCCAAGGGTGAAGGAGGCGTAAAGATCCAAGGCGAGCTTCTCTCCGCGCGTGGCCACCGCGCCCGGAAGAAGAAACAGGGGATTGGTGCTGGCCATCTCACCATAGAAAGGAATCGGGTCCGGACGGCTGACGGCCAGATCAAACAGGGCTCTGCCAGCAGCCAGCGAGCCGGTGAAGGCTGCGGCTTTCACCAAGGGATGCTGCACAAGGCGACCACCCAGGGAAGTTCCGGAATCGAAGAGCAGAGAAAACACGCCCTCCGGCAGACAACGTTTTTGGACGCTGATGCGAATCGCATGGCCGACAAGTTCGCTCGCGCCAGTCCCCCTTGTACACGTACGGCGGCAGAATCATCAAGCCGGCACAACCCGCACCTTCTGCGGTTTTGGCGAGGGCGACTGCTTCTTCGGTCCCGAGAACGGAAATCGCGGCTACGACCGGAGCGCGGCCACGCAGCGCCGCCGCCAAGTTTTTGAGGATGTCGATTTTCTCTGCGTAGGTCAGTGTTGCACCTTCTCCCAGCGAGCCGAGTGCGACGACGCCCGTGCAGCCGTTGGTAATCAGCCAGCGCGCATGTTCGGCCATAAAGGCGTGGTCCACCTGATACGCTTCGTTGAAACCCGTGGTAATGGCAGGAATGACGCCGGTCCACTTCATTTTGATCCTCCCTCGTGAATTTCCGGAATTGTTTCGACAGGCATTTCGGCCAGGCTGGAACACCGCACCGGGAACAACGGCGGGCGAACAGATGAGTTGCTCCAGCCGAAAAGGAATTCCGCGGCCGCACCACACACCCGGCCCTGACAGGGTCCCATGCCGCAGCGGGAATGCAGTTTTGCGCTTTGCCACGATTGATGAGCGCGCAGAAGACCGAACGGCACGTCTTCGCAACGGCAGACCAGGGTGTCTTCTTGCGGCATGTTCCTGAGTTCGTCGCGCAACTCGAAAGCTCTTCGCAGGGCGCGTACATGGCGCAGCCCGGCATCGCGGCGCCTCCAGAGTTTTCTAGCGAGATCCTTGCGATTAGCGGCGGCGAATCCCGCGATTTGCCCTTCGACCAGCGCCAGTTCGAATCCACCGATTCCTGTCGGCTCGCCGGCGCAATAGACGCCTGGGATGCAAGTTTGCTGGTTCTCATCCACTGCCACATATCCGTCCTGGATGGCGCATCCGATGAATTGTGCAAGTTCCAGGCTGGGCACGAGATGAAAGCCGCAAGCCAGGTAGTCACTCGCGATCTCTCTGATTCGGCCATGGTGCGAAAGGCGGACCGCTTCGAGACGCTCTTTGCCAAGTGCCGCAACAGGCCAGCAGTTCTTCCAGTGTGGGACGGCCTGGAGTTGCCAGGCAAGTTGCCACACCTCTTCTAATTCTTCCGGAACGAGGAGAACCGAGAGTCCGAAACACGCGAACTTGGCCCCGGTGGTTTGCTCCGCGATGCAAGCGACCTGGGCGCCCTTTTCCCGGGCATAGGCGGCGACAGCAAGCAATAGGGGGCCTGTTCCCGCAATCACGATGCGCTTGCCCTCCACCGGCAGGCCCGATTTGATGAGCGAGTGTAAAGCACCCGCGCCCAGGACATTCGGCAAGGTCCAGCCGGGGAAGGGAAGAAAGCGCTCGCGAGCCCCGGTGGCGAGGATCAGGTGGGAATAGGCGATCTGGTGAACAGTATCGGGAGATTCCGCGGAGAGGTGACCCTTACCGACTTGAAAAACGCGTGCCTCGAGAATCCACTCTACCGACGAGCGTCCCACACGATCGAACCAATGTGAAGCTTGAGTATGTTTCGAAGAGCCGCTCTCGCCGCGCCAGATTTGACCGCCGAGGCCCGGATTGTCGTCGAGCAACACAACCGACAGCCCGCACTCTGCAGCGACGGTTGCCGCGCCCATCCCAGCGGGGCCGCCGCCGATGACAGCGACATCGAAGCTTCGTTTGGATTCAGCATTCATCTGGAGTTATGACCATGCCGGGTTCGCACAGAACCTGGCAGCTTCGACGGTGGGGTTCGCCGTTAATGACCGTGCGGCATTCGAAACAAATACCCATGCCGCAGAATGGAGTTCGAGGCTGCCCCGAAGGGGAGGTCCGGCAGAACGCACCGGCGACGAACACGGCCGCGGCAACGGTCGCTCCTTTGGGCACCTCCACGTTTTTTCCAGCCACCCAAACGACAATGCTGTCAGGCATGCGTAACCCCCTCGATTTGGCGCGATGGCAGGTAAGGCTCCACGGGAATAGCGGAGGCACGCCGTAGCAGGAAGTCCACGGCGAGGCGCCCGGTAGCAAGCGATGTCGTGATTCCGAGCCCTTCGTGCCCTGCCGCCAGGAAAATGCTAGGGTCGTCTGGCCAAGGTCCGATGAAGGGAAGTTGGTCCGGTGTGGCGGGACGGAACCCGGTCCACACCCGAATCGCCGAGAGGGAGCCCAGGCTCGGAACATATTCCATTGCGCGCTTCAGCATGCGGGAGAGTATTGCGAAATCAACGTTGCCATCGGCAACTTCGTATTGCCGCGCAGAGCCAATCAGCAATTGACCGGTCTTGCGCGGCTGGAGGTTGAAGGCGACGGAATCCGCGCTGATCGAGTGAGCGCTTTTGAGATACCCAAGTTCCATGAGTTGGTGCGTGATGGTGCCGGGATAACGATCGGTAATGACAAGATGCCCCTTGCGGGGACGAATGTGAATGCCCGGGGTCAGCTTCGGAGCGAACTGCCCCGCCGCATTGATGATGAATTTTGAATGGAAGACCGTTCCGTCCGCCAATCGTGTGATGCCATTGCGAATGGAGTTCACTGCCTTGCCGAGAAAAATCTTCGCACCGAGTTCTGCGGCCCTTTGCAGGAGATACGCGGCCGCGCAGGGCGGGTACAGCACGGCGTCGCCAGGCACGCGCAGGCCGCCCGCCAGCGGCCTGCGGAGGGCAGGTTCCGCCTCCCGCAGGGCGTGTGCATCAAGAATTTCCGTCTGGATTCCGCGCTCGCCGTAATAGGTGTGCTTTCGAACAACTTCGGCCATCTCGTCTTCATCCCCCGCGACCCACAAGGTTCCGCAGCGTGAGTATTCGACTGCCGGAGGGAGATGTTTCGCTAGAGCGTTCCAGAGGGAGAGGGAATAACGGGTGAGTGCGAACTGCTCTTCGGAATCGTCCAAAACGAGGAGGTGCCCCATCCCGGCGGCTGTCGTTTGCATTCCGATGCCGGCGGCATCCACAACGGCGACGGAAAATTTCTCGCGAGCCAGTTCGAACCCGCAGGCTGCTCCGACGATGCCTGCGCCGACAATCACGATATCAGGCCGAAAACTCATGCGAACAATCCGTGGCAAAGGGGATCTTTGGGGTCAAGAATCAGATCTGCCTCGGATGTAATGAAGGCGGAACCCCGGATGCTTGGCAGGATCTGTCCGTCTTCGATGGGAACGCTTCCCTCGAAAACACTTCCTACAATGCTCTCTTGCCGCCAAATCTGACCAGGTCGCAACTTGCCGTCGGCGTAAAGGCAAGCCAACTTTGCGCTGGTGCCGGTGCCGCAGGGCGAACGATCGTAGGCCTTGCCGGGGCAGAGCACGAAATTCTTGCTGTCAACGCCGGGCAGTTTGGAATTGGCGAAGAGTTCCACGTGATCGATCTCTTGCCCATCCAGCCCCGTGATCCGGTCCCGCTTTAGTACCCGCCGGATAGCTCAGGCAAAGTCTTCCAATTCAGCTACCTTGGCAAAGGAAACCTCGATCGGAGAACTATCAACCAGGAAGAACCAGTTCCCGCCACAGGCGATGTCGCCCCGCCTGCCACAATTACGCGGGTGGGTTCCCCGCCGGTATGGGAATCCACGACATGAATGCGGTCGAGATTAGGGCACATAGAACTTGTGTAGTCATCTCCAGACTGAAACTGGCTGCATCGCGACGGTTCGTGTTTTGGCCGCACGGAACGCGGTGCGGACCATGGGGGCAATTCGGCGTTGGCTGGCGGAAGCCAAGCTGCCCTTCTGAAAGAAGGGCTACAGCGTCCAAACGGCTCCAAAAGAGCCATTCAAGGTGCTGTATACAACATCCTAAAACTTGCGGAAAATGTCAGCTTCCTCTGAGAAGCAAGATGGATGGCCGCGTTTCTAAAGTTTTTTGGGAAATTTGAGCGCCACAGTACTTTCGCGGCAATGGCTGCCGCAGCCCCACATTGCTTCGTTCGCTGATCCTTTATCCCCCATTTCAGTGTTCATCCGTGTCCGAGGCAGTTATCTCTGCAGTCTGCGCAACGGCTATCTTTCGCCGATAAACAGGGGCCGCATGCATTTCACGTAAGATTTGCTCCGCTCGAGGACGTTCGTTCAAATTGGAGGATTAGCAGCGGTCTCAAGCTGTGGGTGCGGGCGGTTGAGATCCTCGGTACGCTCCTAGTTAGCACAAGAGCTAGGCGTCGTTGCGCGCGATCATTTGCTTCCAGGTAGAAGGCCACGGACGGGGAGGGGAGGGGGAAAGAATCTGCTTGACAGGAAACTGAATATTGTATACAGAACATGGTTAATTTCACTTGCTCGTCATCAGGGGGTGCTGTTGGTCAGGCGAGCAAACGTTTGCTGCAGGGGTCCTCGATGTCGAAACGTCATGCCGCAAAGTCTGGGTACTTTTCCGACGCTGCTCATCGCCAGCGAAGAGTCTCCCATTTGAACCCCGGTGTGTTGTCTCGACGGTGGAAGTTAGGAACAGGAACCGTGCTTTCTGATATGGCAAGCGCGCCAGATGTTCTCGAAGGAAGGGAGATCGAAATGTTGCATTTATCGGGTCGTGATTTTCTGGGGGTGGTGGTGGTCTGCTGTTGTCTCTGCCTTCTGCTTGGGGTTGCACCCGCCTGGGGGCAGACGGGCTCGGAAGGAACGTTGAACGTTGTTGTAGTTGACCAGTCCGGCGGTGTGGTGCAAGGGGCGAGTGTGGAGTTGAAGGATCCCTCCACGAATAAGGTGTGGACCCTGGAGACGCTAGAACTGGGCAACGCCGTCTTTGCCAAGATCCCGCTCGGGAACTATCGGTTGACGGTGACGAAGACCAGCTTTAAGAGTGAAGTGCTTGACACGGTCGTAGTCCAAGCCGGCCGCGTGGCGGACCTTAAGGTCACTCTCACGGTCGGAGCAGCCAGCGAAACGATAGAAGTCACATCCACCGCAGTTCCCCTGATTGAGACGACATCGAATGCCATCAACGCCACGCTCAACCTCAAGCAGATCGAAGATCTTCCCCTGCAAGGCCGGGACATCAGTGCCCTGGCAGAGCTTACCCCCGGTTACAGCGGTACACCAGGATACGGCACATGGAACGGGCTTCCCCTTGCCGCGCAGGGAAATACGATCGATGGTGTGGCCTCTTCGACAAACCGCATGAAGTTTGGAGGCAACGTACAACCGGGACTCGAAGCGCGGCTCGAGGACATCCAGGAGATGACCGTTCAGAGTGGCCAGATGGACACAAGCCAGGGCATGGGCGGGCAGACCATGCAGGTGAATTTCATTACGCGCCAGGGCACGAACGACTTCCATGGCCGCGTCTTTGAAGATTTTCGAAACACGGTTCTGAATGCCAACAGTTGGACGAACAATGCCGAGGGGCTGGCCAGAAATACAGTGGATCTTAATAGTTTCGGGGGCAGCGTTGGCGGGCGCATCATTAGGGACAAACTTTTCTTCTTCGCCTCGTTCTCCATGTTCAAGGAGCCGGGTTCGTACACGGCCGGCGAAAGCCCCTACCCCGTAGAGACCGTTCTGACGCCGCTGGCGCAATCGGGGGTTTTCACTGATTCAAATGGGAAGCAGATTAATTTGATCTCGATTGCCTCGGCGGCTGGACTTCCCGTGTCGAATACGGCCATTGCGGCGCAGCAGACGCTGATCAACACAGCCATTAAGACCGCAGGCACAGCGGTTACGCAGGCGGGCGACCCGAACCTGGACAACGTCAACTGGGCCGTCCCGTCCCCCATTACCCGGTACTATCCGGCGTTTCGTGTGGACTACAACGCCACGCAGAAAATCCACGTAGATTTTTCCTTTGAGGAGACCAAGTATAAACAGCCAAACGCAGCCCCTCCGCTCCTTCCAGGTCCCGATTTTGCAGATCAGGCGGCGGCAAACACGTCCAACAACTATATCGGCTCGTTCGGTGTGAGCTGGGCAATCACTCCGAGACTGATCAATCAGTTCCGGGGCGGCTATTACTACAATGCGGTCTTCTACTCGCAAGGATCGAAACCGACTTGGGATAATCTGGATCAGGTGGTCTGGGCTTACTATGACAGCGCAGCCTATGCAAACGTCGCGTCCGGCCAAGGCTTCAATCTGCCGATCACTACGTTTTATCCGGTGATCAATTTCTCCGACAGCGTGTCGTGGACGCACGGAAAACACGCCACGACGTTTGGCATGGATTTTCACCGCGAACAGGACCATTACTGGAATGCACCGGACGGGATTCCAAACATCAGTCTTGGTCTTGCGTCCGGCGACCCGGCTACCAATGCGTTCAACGCAGCACTTGGTCCCAGTGGACTTGAAGAGTCCTCGAAAGACATAGGCAATGCCGAGGCCCTTTATGCCACTCTGATTGGCAGAATTTCCGGCGTCGGACCGGTTGGCAGCGGATTTCCGATCAATCAGAAGACGGGCCAGTACGCGACCACGGCGGGTTCCTCTTTCAATCTCGACGAACTGCAAAAGAATTGGGGACTCTATGCGCAGGATGCTTTCCGCCTCAATCCGCATCTCACGGTCAATTATGGGCTGCGCTGGGATTTCATGGGTGACAATCACGACTTGACCGGGAGATATCATGGTGCGGACGCGTCACAAATCTACGGGCCGTCGCTGCCCGGTCAATCCTTCAGTCCAGGCACCCTATCGAGCAACCTGGATCCCGCCTATGTGGCGAGCAGCCACCAATACCCTGCGTACAATGTGACGCCCCAGCCGACCATCGGATTGGCATGGAATCCGTCTGCCGACCAAGGGCTTTTAAATAAACTGCTAGGCGGAGGCAGTACGGTGATTCGCGCCGGTTTCGACATCAAGCGCTTCACCGAGCCCTATCAATATTTCTGGAACAACGCCTCGAATTACGGGAAGGCTTTCTTCCAAGCGTTTAGCTTGCAACCGTATAGCGGGGGTGGTGTTGGCACCTTCACGCCGGGTAGCCTGACATACACAGAGAATCCGGCGACTAACTTGCCCGCGTATTCGGTGTTCCCGTCCCAATACTCGGACACGCTGCCGCAGTCCTTGTACTCGTATCAAGTGTATTACGGTGGCGCCGGGATGGATCCCCACATCAAACAGCCCTATCTGCAAGAGTGGAACCTGGGCATCCAGAGGCAAATCGGGGCGAGCAACGTCCTGGAAGTCCGCTACTTGGGGCATAGAGCACTCCATCAATGGATCTCCGTAGACCCCAACGAAGTGAATATTTTCGAGAATGGATTCCTGAGCGAATTCAAGAATGCCCAATCGAACCTGAAAATCTGCATGGCCAACCCCGCTTGTGCCGCAAATCCCAATTTTGGGAATAGCGGTCTGGCAGGCCAGGTCAATTTGCCCATCATGACGGCGGCATTCGGTGGAACATCATCCGCGGACTTCTCCTATAGCACATTCATTACCGACCTGAACCAGGGCGCCGCCGGTGCGCTTGCGGGTGTCCTGGCATCTCCCTGGGCAAACAATGGAAACAACTACATCTGCAATCTGGTTGGTTCCTCGCTGTCGCCGTGCGCGTCATACTTTGGCGGCTACACATCGGCTGGAGCTTACCCGGTTAACTTCTTCCAGGCCAATCCGTACCTTGACCCGTACGAGGGTGGCGCAACGGCAAGCTATCTGACTGACCAGGGATATGGCACCTATCACGCCCTGCAGGTGGACTTCCGCCAGAAACAATGGCACGGCATGAATTTCGACGTGAATTACACCTGGAGCCACACACTTGGCCTTCAGCCGGACAATTCCTGGACGGGGAACACTGGTGTGTTCACGATCCGTAACCTGCGATTGGACTATGGGCCCACGCTATTCGATCTGCGGCACGTGGTGCATGCCAGCGGGACCTACGACCTGCCCATCGGAAAAGGGAAAACATTCCTAAACCGCGGTGGAATCGTCGATAAGTTCGCCGGCGGTTGGACTCTCGGCACGATTCTGACCATCGATTCCGGTTTCCCATTCCAGTTGTATGGTGGCTTTGACACGTACAACGATTATGGAGATGGCGGCCTGGTTCTGAACGGCGTCACCACCTCTCAGTTGCAAAAGGCCGTCGGCGTCTTCACTGCCCCCGGCGGAGGGACGTACAAATACACGATCAACCCAACTCTCACAAACCAGTCGACTACGAGCACATGCAGCAGCGTCTTGCAGGGCGTCTGCCAGAACATTACCGCAGGAACCTTCGGCGCCCACCCCTGGCTGAGCGGACCGCGGATCTGGAATGACGACCTGTCGCTCGCGAAGGCCATTCCCATCACGGAGCGCATTCAGTTCAGACTGCAAGCGGAGTTCCTCAACGTGTTCAACCATCCCAATTGGGCGAATCCGGACTCCAACGTTCAAGATAGTACGTTCGGACAATCCGGCCTCAGCAACATAAACGGCCCAAGAGTGATCGAATTGCGCGCCAACATTTCGTTCTAACCTTAAAGCTGGGCCGTTCTTAACGGCTCGACAGGGAGGCATTCACTTGTGGGAATCCCGGAGTATTGCGGGAAGCCCCGTGGATGCCTCCTTTTGTTCTTGTTCGCGTGTTATGTCGGGCTGCGGGGATGTAATGCGAACGATTTCGGGTCGTCGCCGAAAGCCAGGCGCCCTCACTAGAGCGGAGTGGAATGGCGGGGCATCCTGCGCCCAATCGCGTTATACTGCGGTTTGCTGCAAAGTTACTTCTTGCGCTCTTATGAACAGGTTTCTTCGCATAACATTTCACGTTTCGCTGGCCATTCTGTGCCCAACGGTTCTCCTTTTCGGGCAACATACCGGGCAGGCCCCGCCCGCCGTTTCTACCGCTGCGGTCGAACATGCTATTGATATGGCAGCCAAAGGCCACTGCCAGGAAGCCTTAAAGATACTGAGAAAATCGGCCTCTCGAGTCTCCGACAAACAATTGAAGTACCCTGCCGAAATGGCGACAGTTCGCTGCGCCATGAGCCTGAACGAGCAGGAGACCTCCGTACAGGGGCTTGTGGCCCTGAATCGCGATTTCCCCGATGATCCGGAAGTCTTATACATCACCACTCATTACTATTCGGAGCTTGCCAATAAGGCAGCGCAGCGGATCGCTTCCGTTGCGCCAACATCCTATCAGGCCCACCAACTCGAAGCGGAAGCCTTGGAGTCGCACGAGAAATGGGACGCAGCAGCCAGCGAGTACCGGGGGATTCTCGAGCAGAACCCGAAGCTCCCCGGGATCCACTACCGTCTGGCGCGGATAGCGCTGTCGAGGCCGCAAACGCCGGAAACGGCCCAAGAAGGGAAAAGGGAGCTCGAGGAAGAGCTGCAGATTGACCCGACGAACGCCTCCGCCGTATTTTTTCTCGGTGAACTTACGCGCCAAGCCGGCCAGTGGGACGAGGCCATCGCGCGCTTTACGAAGGCAGCCGAGCTCGATCCGGGTTTCGCGGAGGCGTTTCTCGCGCTGGGCATGTCATTGAACTCCGCACAACGTTTCCAGGAAGGAGTCGCCCCGCTGGAAACGTATGTGAAGATGCTCCCAGAGGACCCGGCCGGGCATTACCAACTTTCCATTGCCTATGCGCGGACCGGCCGGAAGACAGACGCAGTGCGCGAGATGACCATTCAGCACGAACTCTCCCAAAAGAATCCGGGAGGCGCTCCGAAACAGTAGGAGCACAAGCCGGGAAGGGCCAACGCGAGGGGAGAATCATGTTTTCGCGGCGATACATTCTGCAGATGCTCGGTTGGTCCGCAGCGGGAAGCGTGCTGGGCCGCCCACATCTGCGGGCCGCAGCCACGATGGGCCTCGGTGCTGACTCTGTTCCCGCGTTTGAAGAAGTCCCCGCGAAGACTTGTGGCATTTCCTGGATTCACGATAGCGGCCCCTCCCCCGATATGTATTTGCCGGAAACGACCGGTCCGGGTTGCGCCTTTCTGGACTACGACAATGACGGCTGGATGGACATATACCTTGTTAACAGCGGGCCGTGCGATTTTTACAAGCCGCGGGTGCCGATCCGCAATGCGCTGTACCGCAACAACCGCGATGGAACATTCACGGACGTAACCGAGAAAGCCGGAGTACCGGGAAATGCCTATGGGATGGGCATTGCGGTGGGTGACTACGATGGCGACGGCTGGCCCGACCTGTACGTCTCCCAATATTCACGAAGCATCCTTTATCACAACAATGGCGACGGTACCTTTGCCGATGTGACGGAGAAGGCCGGGGTGGCTGCCCCGGGGATGGCCACGAGCGCCGTGTGGTTCGACTATGACAACGACGGACGCCTGGATCTATTCGTCGGGCGCTTCGGAAACTTCGAGAAGGCCACGAACATCGTGTGCATGTCCGGGATGCATAGCCGCGTGTACTGCAAGCCGACTCCCTACCTTGCAAGGCCCTGCTACCTGTTTCACAACAATGGCGACGGCACGTTCACGGACGTCAGCAAGGAATCCGGCATCGCTGCATCGCCAGCCAAAGCATGGGGAGTGGTGGCCGCGGACATCAATAACGATGGATGGATGGATCTCTTCGTCAGCAATGACACGGTGCCGAATTTTCTCTTCGCCAACCGCGGGAAAGGGCGTTTCGAGGAGATCGGCTTGCTCGGGGGCGTGGGATACAACTCCTTCGGCCTTTCCCGCTCGAGCATGGGGGTGGATGCGGCGGATTACGATCAGGACGGCTGGATTGATCTGTTCGTGGCCAATGTGGATCACGAGTCGTATTCGCTCTATCACAATCTCAAGGATGAAAGTTTTACCGATGTGGCAAACGAATTCGGCATCGCTGCGTCAACGAGCCTGATGAGCGGATGGGGTCTGAAGTTCCTCGATTACGACAACGACGGCAATATTGACCTTATTCTCTGCAATGGTCACCCCGACCCTTCGGTGGAAGAGAGGTTCCAGGAGGTGAAGTATGAGGAGCCGATGCTTCTGTTCCGCAATGACGGGAAGGTTTTCAAGAACGTGAGCGCGCCGAGCGGCGCGATTTTTACGAAAAATATGGCATCGCGGGGGCTAGCTCTCGGCGACTTTGATAATGACGGTTCCGTGGACCTGCTGATCACCACCAACAACGGCGCTCCCGTGCTGGTTCGCAATAACGCGGGAAGATCGAATCATTGGCTGGGCGTGCGCTTGATCGGCCGCGCGGCGAATATTGACGCGATCGGAGCAAAGTTGACCTACCAAGCCGGCGATTTGCAACGCCACTGTTTCAAGGTTGGCGGAGGCAGCTATCTTTCTTCGCACGATCCGCGCGTGGTGCTGGGTCTTGGCCAGCATACGAAGATCGATTGGCTTGAAATAAAGTGGCCTAATCCCAGCGGCCGAACCGAGCGATTCACCGACCTCCCCATCGATCGCTATATTACGATTGTGGAAGGCACGGGCAAGTGGAAGTAGGAAGCGGTCATGAAGCGGCACTCTCTTCCATCACGTTGCTTCTTTCCAGTGGTTCTGGCGCTCATCGGATTTGCGGTATGCCCTTTGCTGCAAGCGCAAATCAAGGCGGGCGCCGCCGCTGCCCAAGCGGAAAACAGCGTCGGCGCGCCGGACGCGCAAGCGGAAGCCGAGCTTCGCACAGGGGTGGACTTGACCCGCCGGGGGCTCTTTGCAGAAGCGATACCCCATTTCCTGACGGCCAAAGGCCGCGTCAGCGACGAATTCGTTGCCGAGTTTAATCTCGCACTTTGTTACATCGGTACAGCGGAGTTTTCTCGGGCCATTCAAGTGCTCAATGCGTTGCGCCGCAATGGCAAAGCGACGGCAATCGTGGAAAACCTGCTAGCCCAGGCCTACATTGGGAGCGGCCAGTCCGAAGAGGCCTTCGCCGCGTTGCAGCGGGCGGCCAAACTGACCCCCAAGGACGAAAAGCTATATGTGTTCGTGAGTGATGCCTGCGGAGACCGCCAGGATTACGTTTTGGGCCTCCGCATTGTTGATCTCGGATTGCAGCACCTTCCCAAGTCGGCGCGATTGCACTATCAACGCGCAAATTATCTCGCCAACCTCGATCATTTGGACGCCGCGCAAGAAGACTTCGATCTGGCAAGCTCCCTTGAGCCGCATACGGAGGTTGCCTTCGATGCGGCGGCGCAAAAGAATTTTTTGGAGGGGAATTTGCCGGGTGCGATTCAAGCTGCGCGCGCGGCCGTTCGGGAGCACCACGCAAACTATCTGACGCTGGCAATCCTCGGCGACGCACTCCTGCGCGCAGGCGCGAGCCCGGGACAGGCGGAATTCGCGGAGGCGGAATCCGCTCTGAGAGAGTCCGTTGCGGCGCGGCCCAACTACGCTAGAGCGCAAATTGCCATGGGCTACCTGTTTCTACTCGATGACAAGCCGGCCGAGGCGGTCCAGTATCTTGAAAGAGGCCGGCAGCTCGATCCGCGCAATCCGTCTGTTTACAGGCATCTCGCACGCGCCTACCGAAAGCTGGGCAAGCCGGAGCAGGCCCAGGAGATGCTCGCCACGCTCGCCGACTTGAATGCGCAGGAAGCGCAAAAGATCAACTCGGCGCCAGGTGAACGCAAAGCGATTCCCGGCCGCGATCACACCTATCCGTAGGCCGTCCCGGGTGAACGCTTTATATTCAGCGTTTACTGGCCGGTTATTTCCAAACGACCCGGGGGAACGGGCGCTCGACCAGGCCTTCACCTTCCTTGACGGCGATGATCTGGTCGCTATTCAGATTCGTCAGCTTCGTCACGGAGCCGCTGGGCCACGTAATCTCGATTGAATTCACGTTTGCACGCTGTCCCAGGCCAAAATGGAGCCTCGGATCCTGCGCCGATTGGTAGCTCATGCCCCCTTTGCGCTGGTCGTACAGCGTGAGATCGCCCGCGACGAGCTTCACGCGTGCTCCCACGCCATCACGATTGGAATGTGTGCCAATCAGGAAAATCTCCAGCCAGTGATTCGCATTACCACCGTCGTTGCGCAACAATTGAGCCGGTTGCCCATTGTTATTGACCAGGATGTCGAGGTCGCCGTCATTATCGAAATCACTGACAGCGGCACCGCGGCTCACGCAGGGCGTTAGAAAATCCTTGCCCAGTTGAGCACTAACGTCTTCGAACAATCCGCGTCCCGTATTGCGAAACATTAACTTGGGCTCGGCGTAGTGGACGCTGGCCTGGTAACGCTCGATATTATCCAGGACGTGTCCGTTGGCCATGAACAGATCGCGCGCGCCGTCGTTGTCATAATCCATGAAGCGCGTGCCGAAACCGCTCATGTGAAACGTGGCGTAGGAAAGCTTCGAGCGGAAAGTGGCGTCGTCAAACGATGCGTCACCTGCGTTCTGGTACACCCGGGCGAGTTGCTGGTCCAGATGCGTGACGATTAAATCCATATGGCCGTTCCCCGTGAGGTCCGCGGCGTCTGTACCCATGCCGGCTTCGAACTGGCCGTCCATTCCAACGGCCACGCCCGCCGCATATCCGACTTCCTCAAAGGTTCCGTTTCGGTTGTTGTGAAACAGGAAATTCGGCATGTGATCGTTGGTGATGAAGACGTCCTGCCAGCCGTCATTGTCATAGTCGAAGGTGACCACTCCCAGCCCGTTGCCTTGTTTGAGGGCGATGCCAGACCGAAGGCTTACATCGGTGAAAGTACCGTCCCTATTGTTGTGATAGAGCGTCGCGGGTTGGGGGTGATAGACGTCCGGGTGGCAGTAGCTGCGCATCTCGGGCCCTTTGTCTCCGCACCAATAATTGTTTTCCGGCGTCCAATCCACGTAGTTGGCGATGATCAAATCCAGTTTCCCGTCATTATCGTAATCAAACCAAGCCGCGCTGGAGGCCCACTTCCCTTTGTTTCCCACGCCCGCATGCGCGGTGACATCCGTGAACGTCCCGTCTGCGTTATTGTGGTATAGGATGCACCGCCCGTAGCCGAGCACGAAGAGGTCGGGATAACCGTCGTTGTCGAAATCCCCGACCGCGACCCCCATCCCAAAAAGCCCTTCCGCTCCGACGCCGGTTTTCGTCGTGACGTCGGTGAAAGTTCCGTCTCCGTTATTACGATAGAGTGCGCTTCGCAGTGGATTTTTAGGGGTGTAGAGCCGCGTAGCGGCGCCGTTGACAAGGTACAAATCCTGCAAACCGTTCTGGTCGTAGTCTATCCATCCACAGCCGGAGCCCATGGTCTCAATCAGGTATTTTTCGGGGGACCAGGCATTGTCGTGTCGAAAAAGAATCCCTGAAGCGCGGGCAACATCGACAAAGGTAACCGGATTGATGGCAGTGGAACGCAGCGGCAACGGGCTGCCAGCGGCTACCACGGCTCCTCCCATAAACTTCAGCATTTGCCGTCTGGTGAAAACCGAGAAGGTGGTCATGGGATGCAGTCACTCAAATGGAGAGGATAGCGCTCGCGAACAACTGGAAATAGCTGTAAGTAGAATGGGCGCCGGCCACAGGCGCAGCCTTCCTCTCTCTGGGCCGTACCGTAGGAAACGAAGAGCGATGAGGCGGAGCGACATATTTAATTCAGGAAAGATAGATTTTCAGACCCTGCCATATTGTATACAATATGCAGCGATGACCGCTGCCCTTTCTTCTACGTCTCGCCCCTCGTTGCCCCAGACCATTTGGGCCGCGGCAAATGAACCGCATCCACCTGAGAGCCCCATGAATGCAAGGGTCCAGACACCAGTTGTCATCCTCGTACTGCTCTGTTGTTCGGCAATCGCATCGTGGGCCATGGCTCAGGATAACGGTCTTGCCCTGATGCCTTCGATGGGCTGGAACAGTTGGAACCATTTCGCGGAAAGGAATGATTCGCGGACCGTGTGTGCTCAGGCCGATGGCATGGTGGCCAGCGGGATGAAGGACGCGGGATACGTTTACATCATCACCAGGAAATGAGCCGTTTGCGGTTGTCTTAGAAAAGCGCCGGCTTTGCCTGCTTTTGCTGGAGCCGGCTTCGATTGCGCGTAAGTTTGGCAAGATCTTTTCAGCAGAGGAGAAGACAAATGAGGATTCATTCCCGGTGCGCCATTCTGGCCGCGGCATTCCTGTTGTCCGCGCGATATCCAGCCAACGCGCAAGGCACGCTCGAGGACTACGCGCGGGCTGCAAAATTCCAGACGGGCTGGCAGCGCGACATGGTGACGGTGGCGCGCGTGGAACCCCACTGGATCGAGAAGACCAGCCGTTTCTGGTATCGCGATGCAAAGCCCAAGGGAACCGAATTCGTCCTCGTGGATCCAGCTCAAAACACTTTCGCGCCCGCTTTCGATCACGCTCGATTGGCGGCGGCGCTCTCCAAGGCCGCCAAACAGGAGTACACCCCGACGAAACTTCCCTTCGATACTTTCGAATTCAAGGAGGGCGGGAGTGTCATCGTTTTCCGGGTGATGGAGGCTCAATGGTCCTGCAAGTTGGCCACTTACGAATGTGTGAAGGGACCCACGGCCAACAAGGAAGAGGGTTCCTACGATGTCCTTTCCCCTGACGGCAAGTGGGCCGCGTTCTTCAAAGACCACAACTTGTACGTGCGGTACGTACCGACAGGCGCGGTTTCGCAGATGACTTGGGACGGCGTGCAGGATTGGGACTATGCCGCGGAGGTTCCCTTCCTGACAGCCATGGTGGAGCAAGGGACGGAAAAGGTGCGGCAGCGCCCTGCCGCGTTCTGGTCGCCCGACTCTTCGAAGCTCGTCACCTATAAAATCGATTCCAGGAGGGCTGGGCGGTTCACTAGCCTGCAATATGTTCCGCCCGATCAGTTGCGACCGAAAGCGTACACGTTTGCTTATCCCTTGCCGGGAGAGGTGCTCTCCACGGTAGAAGCTTTCATACTCGACATCAAGTCGGGCAAGCTGACTCCCGTGAAGACTCCCCCCGTGGAAGTCTCGTTTGACGAGGGGCCGGGCTTTGAGTGGTTCGAGGATAGCAAGGGCTTTTCTTATGACTATTCCGAGCGCGGATTCAAGTCTTTCGAACTGCGTGCTGTGGATGCGGAAACCGGAGAGCAGAAAATCTTGATTCGCGAGCAATCCGACAAGTACGTGGACCCGGGGCTGACTTTTTACCGCTTCCTTCACAGCAGCGGAGAGATTCTCTTGAGCTCCGAGCGCGACGGCTGGAACCACCTTTACCTCTACAACGAAAAGACCGGAAAACTGGTCAGCCAACTGACACAAGGGCCGTGGGTGGTGCATCGGATCGAAGCCATCGATGAGAAGAGCCGCAAGGTGTATTTCCTGGCCGGCGGACGCGAGAAGGACGAAGACCCCTACCAGACGCACCTCTACAGCATCGGACTGGACGGCAAAGGACTCACGCTGCTCTCGTCGGAAAACGCGACGCATTCCGCGAGCGTCTCCCCGGATTTTGTGTATTACGTGGACAGCTACTCCCGGCCTGATTTGCCCGGGGCGTCCGTGCTTCGCCGAACGAAGGACGGCTCGGATGTACGCGTTCTTGTGAAGGGCGACGCCACGGATTTGCTTGCAACCGGGTGGAAGTATGCCGAGCCGTTTCACGGGAAGGCGGCGGACGGCCAGACTGATCTCTATGGGCTCATCTGGCGGCCATCGAATTTCAATCCCGCCAAAAAGTATCCCATCATAGAACACGTCTACACCGGACCGCAGGCATTCTTCGCCCCCAAATCGTTTGGAGAATCAATTTTTCGGGGTGGTCTGCAAGCCGTGGCGGAACTCGGCGCGATTGTAATCATGGTGGACGGGCGGGGCACGACCGGGCGTTCCAGGGCGTTTCACGAATATTCCTACAGAAATCTGGGCGGGGTGTTCGAAGACCATGTGGCCATGATCAAGCAGATGGCGGAGAAGTATCCGTATATGGACGTGAGCCGCGTCGGGATCTTCGGCACTTCCGCTGGTGCCTATGGCGCGGCACATGCCATGCTAGTCTTCCCCGAATTCTACAAAGTGGGCGTTTCCATTTCCGGGGATCACGACGCGCGGCTGGACAAAACCTGGTGGAATGAACTCTACCAGGGTTATCCAGTTCAGGACGATTATGTCGCGCAGTCCAACGTGACCATGGCTGGCCGCCTGGAAGGCCACCTGCTCATCGAGCATGGCGACCTGGACGACAACGTCCATCCCGCGGAAACCATGCGATTCGCGGATGCCCTGATGAAGGCCAACAAGAGTTTCGACATGCTGTTTGTGCCCAACATGTCTCACGGCGAAAGGAATAGTTATCTGGCCCGGCGGCGGTGGGACTATTTTGTTCAGTACCTGCTCGGCGTGACCCCACCGCACAATTTTGAAATCAAGCCGGCGGAATAGCGTCGAACCGCTTCACTGGCACTTCGTCTGAAGTCTGGCGCGGGAAGGACGAATTTTCCGGCGCGAACGGACTTGCCGGACGGTGCGGCAGAGTGTTCGGCTAACTGATTTCACCGCTCACCTCGAACTCCCGCTCTCCTCGGGTCGCGATAATCACCATGTCCTTGTGCGGGCCGCCCAGGACGCCGGCCTTTCCGTTTACAGTCACTTTCGCCAACCGGTTCTTTTCCGGAAGGCGCAACTTCAGGTGGATTTCCTTTGGAGCGCCCGCAGAAACCAGCTTCACGATTGCGCGCACTTTGTCCTTTGCGTCATCCATGCGCATTCGAAAACTGATCTTTCCCCAGCTTGTGGGTGCTTCTTCCATCTTGATCTCTTTTCCCGAAGCCAGCCACGCGCGGGGAATGCCTTTCGCCAGATACAGCCGGTCCTCGTCCGAATCCTCGAGGAGCAACATCCAGCGAACCAGCAACGGGATGGTCTGCTGCGCCGGTATGCAGAAAAGGGCGGTGCTCCCGTCAATTCCGGCCACCTCGCCCGCCGTCCAACTGCCGCGAGTGTGATCGTGATAGCGATGAGCATAGAGAAATAACAGAAACTCTTCGACGCGGTCCAGCCGCAGGAGCATCTGCGCATACCCGTACGAAATGAAGCCAAGGATGGCGCGTTCGCCCTTGCGGGCGGGTCCCACGTTGGCGACCACGCCAAGCGTCGTTGCCCCGTAGCTGCGCATGCAGTCGATTACCAAATTGGCCAGCCCGGCCGGCAGAACATCCGCCTCCAGCAATTCCGAATAGGGCCGGTGCGGCCAACCTTGGGGACTCGGATGCTCCCTTTCCATGGACTCCCGAAATGTGAGTTTTGTTCCGGGGAAGGTGCCGATATAGGGCGGCTTCATGTCCCGCCGTACGTTTTTCTCGATCGCGTGCACGACGGTTTCCTGAAGGTCCTTGGAACGCGCAAGCCAGTCCTCCACGGCTGCTTGTGCCTCGACCGCGGAATAAGCCTGCTGAATCCGCGGCCAGACCAGCGCCATGTCCCGCAGCCCTCGTGCGGCAAATCCGCTGTTCGCATAGTAAGGCAGCCACCACGTCTTGGGGTCGGGAAGGAGACACGAGTCTGATTCACTCCACCCATGGATTAGCCCGTAACCTGGATCGTCCGCGGGCAATTTCTTCGATTCTTCGTGCAGCTCCGCCAGGAGTTCGGTGGTGGCCACAATCTTCTTGCCATGTTTCCTTAGCAGCGCAGCGTCCTTTGTATATCGAAAATATCGCGCCAGGAGTGATAGCGTCAGCCCAAATTGCGCCGTTTCCGGGCCGCGCATATTGATCATGCCCCGTTCATCAACAAAATCGGTGAAGTAGTTATCTATGATCAGCCGCGCCGTTTCGAAGCGTCCCCACTCGAGATTGGTATAGACGGCGCTTGTAAAAATGTCCTGGAACCCGTCATATTCCGGGCCGTAATAATCGCGGTCAACCGCGCCATACTTTGGATAAACCCCGCCGGGCCGCACCATGAGTTCTTTCGCGAACGCATGCTTTGAAAAATCCTCCCACTCCTCCTCCGGAAGAGAAGCTGTGGCCATATCGGCAAGCTGCTTGTCCCAGTAGTCGGCAAAGACGAGCAGGGCGCGATAGAAGTCCGCTGCCTTCGGATCCCGGCGGCGAGGAGGAAAGGCCGGATAGCTGTGGCCAAAGACCACCTTCGTTATTTTTCCATTTTCGATCCGCGACGTGCGGTGCCATGTCTGCACGATGAACTTGTCCCGCGCTTCCACGTCTCCAAAGACCACTACCTCAACGTGGATGCCATCGGAAATCGGCATGACCTTTCGAACGGCAGGCATCCATCTGCCCACGAGTCCCTCAAGTCGCTTCTCGGCTGCGTTTCCTCTGAGTTCCGGAAAATACTGCGAGGGGTGGTACGTGCGTGTGCTCCCACCCGGGAAGACCGGCATGGTGTCGAAACATTCCTTCGTGCCTAGGAAGGTGTTCCACGGCAGCCGCCACCGTTCGGAGTCCTCCTGCGCGGAACCTAGCGGCGGAGCGGCGCTCTTGACCCGCAGTGGGTCCGGGTCCCCACCGCCCTCGAGTAGGCGATTTGCCAGCAGGTCTTCCCCCGCCAAACCAATGTCGTCCAGGCTTAGCCCCAGGTAGGGAGGATTGGCCTCGGCAAATGTCGCCTCCGCGCTCTTCGACAAGACTCGCGCCCCACCCTGCGAGGAGAGGAAGGTGATCACCCCATCTCTTGTTCGCAAGTCCTCATACACTTTCCATGTGGCTGGACCGAACTTGAATTCAGAAAGATAAGTATGACCCTCGACGCCGGGAACGCTTGTAAGACCCGCGGCCGGGCCGATACCCTGAGCAGATACTTCCGCGACTCCTTCGGTGTCTGTGACCCCGGCTTTTTGCGCGAGATATTGTATGCTCGCCGTCGTTACCGCCAGGTTCTGGAGAAACTTGCGTCGATCCATATTTGCCCCCTTGGGAAAATCTCCGGCCATAGGCCTGCAGGAATGCGGCAACTCGCCGCGTGAACGCCGCTGGCTAAGGAGTGGCTGGAATGGGTCCATAGAACTTCCAGCTTGATTGGAAATCCCTGGTGAGTTTTTGATTGGTCATGCGCGCGCGGAGCAGCTCCACCGGAATGCTGTTTTCCTGCAAAATCGCGTCGTGGAACGCGCGATTCGTCATCTTACCGGATTCCACCAGTTCCTTGTGCATGGCCCGGAATTGCAACGCACCCAGCATGTACGCGCACTGATACAGCGGGCCGACGGAGCCATCAAAGGACCTGCGCACTTCGGCCGTGGCATTATCCGGCTCGTGTCCCACGTCTTTCACCAGAAACTCGACACACTGCTGGGGCGTCATCAGGCCAAGGTGGAAGCTCAGGGAGAAAATGATCCGGGCACAGCGGTGCATGCGCCAAAAAAGCATTCCGACGCGCTCCGCGGGTGTCCGTGGGAATCCCAGGTCCCACAGCAGCATCTCCCAGTAAAACGCGTTGCCTTCAATCCAAAATGGCGTGTCGAAGATTCGCCGGTAGCTCCGGTAACGCTGCATCATGAATCCCTGCAGATGGTGGCCGGGGATCAGTTCGTGAAATACCGTGGCTCGGGCGAACGGAATGTTGTTGCCACGCATGCTCATCATGCGCTGTTCAAACGTCATTGTGTCCGTCGGGTAAGACACGCTGATCACCTCTCCCCCGGAGAAAAATGGGTTCACCAACTGGCGTTCCGGACTCATCATCTCCATGCCCCAGGTTTCCTTTGCCAGCGCCGGCACGGTCACAAGGTCGTGCTTCTCGACATATTCGATCGCTTCCCAGGCCAGCTTGCGAATCAGTTCGGGCTGTTGTCCCGGCTCGACGTGCATGTCCTTTACCTGTTCGAGCGCCTGGTGCCAGTCGTCTCCGTGCCCCATCTCGCGCGAGGCCCGAATCATTTCCTTTGTGCACCAGGCCATCTCATTTTTCGCAAGAGCGATCAGTTCTTCGGGCGTGTACGGAATCAGGTTATCCCTTAACTCCAGCAGCAGGGCCTCACGGCCCACGGGATCGCCAATGATGGTTGTCTTGTCATCCGGTTTGATGCCGGCGAGTTTCTCGGACAGGAACTTGCCGTAATCCTCCAGCGCCCGGTCGGCTTCCTTGTAGGGCTCAGCGGCCCACCAAGTAAACAGCGGGTCGTAACCGTTGTAGTAGGTGAACCAGTCCTTCAGCGTTTCCCGCAGTTGGCTTACGGTTATTGCGGCTCGCCGGGCGACCGTTGGCAAGGTCCGAATCGGACGAATTTCCACTGCATCGCTTCCGGTCGGCTTGGCGCTCGCCTCCATGCCGGCCTCCAGGGCCGCGCGCGTCTTGGAAATCTCCTTTACCATTTTTGCCAATTCGCCGGCGTCTTGCACGGAGTTGGCCAGATTCATGCGACGGCGGGAATCTTCGAACTCCAGGATGATCTTAGCGAAAGGAATCAACGGCGACATTTCATCCACCTGCTTTTGCTGGAGCGCTAGTTGCCGCAATTCGTGCGCGAGGTGGTTCTGCAGGAGAAGGTAGTCGATCTTGCCATCCTCGTTCAGTCCATCGAAATCGACTTTTCGCAGGGTGTCGAGCCACTCCTCATAGAACTGCTGGAAACGCGCGTGTCGGACCGGCGAGATGCGCACCCGATACGTTCGGAAGAGGCTTTCGCGGTCACTGGTGTACCGCTCGATCAGCGCCCTCAAATCGCCTTGTGAGGTGGCTATGGCTTGGACTTCGCGTGCTCTAACCCCCTTTCCCACGTGAGCTGAAAACGCAAGTGCGAGTGCCAGAAAGATGAGCTGCCGAACGATTCCTTTGAACATGGAACCTCCAAGACGAGTGCCAGGATACGCTGGGCGCGCCGACGAGAACGAGGCTAGGAAGAGCGAGGAGCGCACAATAGAAAAGATGCGAGAGTCGCTCGCGACATATAATATACTGTATAAAGAAATGGAGCACGTATATCTTGTTCCTTCCTCCTTTGAGCTTCCACCATTCCCGCTTCCCGGTTTCCCTACGTTCTCTCGCCTGCAGACCGCTTCGCGGCCTCTCCTCTGCGTTTAAATGGGAGGCCAGTCAGACAGGGCTTTCGACACCTTCTTTATCGGGTAGACACATGGAACCATTTTCCTGTGCATGGCTTTGGGGACAAGGGGCTGACCGTGTGATTGAGCTGGATGCCGTGGAATTTTCCGATTTTTGCCTGGCCGATTTCTGAAAATAGTCTCAAATCCCGTGGGGTATTGCGAGGGAGGGTAGAAGGATGGAAAAGATAAAGTCGCCGCGGGTAAGTGTGCTATTGGTTCTGTTCCTCCTGGGCTTGTATTCCGTGGCGCCCTTGGCAGTTTCCGGACAACAACCCGAACATAAGGCCCCAGCGACGCCGGGTCCCATGTTGAGCCAGGGTACGATGGATCTGGATACCCCGGAGTTTACTCTCAAATTGGTGGTTTCCTCCCAAACGGTTGCCGCGCTGACCACAAAGGACGCGGAAAGGTTCGATTTCACGCCCGGCGATCGTCTCGTGGAACGCTCGGAGGATGGCTTCTATCACCTGGGTGATCTCGACCTCCGCCTCCGAACAGGGACCTCGGGAGACTGGAAGAATTATTCGACGGCAGTTGTGCGCGTCCCGGTGCTTCCGCTTCCGGTCTCCGGCGCAGTTTTGGCCTCCGCCGATCTTACTCCGGCATTTCCGTCGGACCTTCCCCTGCAAGTCGTTCGGACCTGGCTGTTGGAAGACGGGAAACTTGTCCTGCGATTCGTACTGAAGAACAAGTCAGCCACTCCCGTTCAAATCGGCGCGCTCGGCATTCCCATGATCTTCAACAATATTCTGACCGACCGCTCCCTCGAACAGGCGCACGCACGCTGCGTGTTCTACGATCCCTCCATCAGCGAGGACGCCGGCTATCTGCAAGTGACCCGGCTTAACGGTCATGGCCCCGCACTTCTCGTCGTCCCTGACGGCAAGAGTCCGCTCGAAGCCTACAATCCCATTCTGGACATTCGCCGGCCCGGCGCACCCGTCCCCATCTTTCACGACCCTACTCCACGCGACGTAACGTTCGAAGGGTTCTACGACTGGATGGTTCACAGCCAGGCATTTGCCGAAAACGAATGGAAGAACGCCCAGCCCTGGAATTCCCCCACCTCCTTCACGCTTGCTCCCGGAGCTTCCGTGACCTACGGCGTCCGTTTCTTCGTTTCCGATACCATTCGAAACATTGAAAAGACGCTCATCGCAAATCACCGCCCGGTCGCCGTTGGCGTTCCTGGGTATGTCCTCCCGATGGATCTGGATGGTCGTTTGTTCCTGAAGTACTCAAAACCAGTCTCCTCGATTGCTGCAGAACCCGAAGGGGCGATCACTCTGAGCCCGGGAAACCCCACGACGGGTGGATGGCGGACCTACACGCTACACGGGAAAAGGTGGGGACGCGTCCGCTTGTCCGTCACCTACGAAGACGGCCTGGTACAGACGATTAGCTATTTCGTGATTAAACCTGAGGCACAAGTCGTTGCCGATCTGGGCCACTTCCTCACCACCAAACAGTGGTTCGTTGACCCACAGGATCCGTTCCACCGCAGCCCCTCGGTCATGAGCTACGACCGCGAGACCAACCAGATTGTTACCCAGGATGATCGCGCATGGATTGCCGGTCTCGGGGACGAAGGCGGTGCCGGTTCATGGCTTGCGGCTGTCATGAAGGAGTTTGGCCAGCCCGATCAGGCGGAATTGATCAAGTATCAGCAGTTTGTGGACCGTGTCCTTTGGGGTGGCCTGCAATACAAGGACGGAGCCCAGAAATATGGCGTCCGGAAGAGTTTGTTCTACTACCAGCCCGACCAGTTGCCTCCCAACTACTACCGTAACGACCTTGATTGGAAGAGTTGGACCAGCTGGAACAAGAAAGATTCGGAAAGAGTCGACCGGTCCTATGACTATCCTCACGTGGCTGCTGCTTACTGGGTTCTCTATCGCCTGGCGCGCAACGACCAGGGCCTTGTCACCAACCATTCTTGGGATTGGTATCTCAGCCAGGCTTACAACACCTCCGTGGCGATGGTGGATCTAGCCGGAGGCTATGCAGAATTCGGCCAGATGGAGGGCGATGTATTCGTGCAGATACTGGATGATCTGAAACGGGAAGGTAAAGAAGCCGAGGCCGCCAACCTGGAAAAGAAAATGCGCGCCCGTGCCAACCACTGGCAGAAGCAGGCCTTCCCCTATGGAAGCGAAATGCCCTGGGATTCCACCGGCCAGGAAGAAGTCTATGCCTGGATGAAGCGTTTCGGTTTCCAGGACAAGGCCGATGTGACGTTGAACGCCATCCTCGGGTATGACCCTACAGTGCCGCACTGGGGATACAACGGCAGCGCCCGGCGCTATTGGGATTTCCTATATGGTGGTAAATACCGCCGCATCGAACGACAGCTTCACCACTATGGTTCAACCATCAACGCGATTCCCGTACTCGCTGCCTATCGTGAGAATCCCGAGGACTTCTATCTCCTGCGCGTCGGCTACGGTGGCATCATGGGGGCTCTCACTGACATCGATCAGGAAGGTTTTGCTTCCGCGGCATTCCATTCTTTCCCAGATATGCTCAAGTTTGACCCCCTCTCGGGGGATTATGGACCGAATTTCTTCGGCCATGCTCTTGGCACCGGCACATATGTTGTTCAACACCCTGAATTTGGCTGGCTGGCCTTCGGCGGAAACATCGAAGCGGCCGGAAACGAAGTGAGAGTGACTCCGCTGGACTCCTTCCGCACGCGGATCTATCTGGCGTCCACTGGCACTTGGCTCACGCTCGACGCCGGTAAGTTTACCAGCCTGGAATTCGACCCCAAGACCGGCGCCGTGCGCGTTGGGCTCGCCCCAGCCACTCCATTCACTCCTGCTGCTCGTTTGCGGGTCGAGCCGGCCGCACGAGAGAAGAGTGTCGTCTTGTACCAGGTCCCTGAATCGTTCAAGACTGAGCGGGGTGCTTATGTCGTGCCACTTGGCAATGACATTACTTGGGTCCAACTAGTCGCCTCCGCTCACTGAACCTGCGCCAGATTCGAGATACCATTTAACTTACCGGTATTTCCTCTCGGCGGCTACGCGACCTTTCCGATGTCAGCGGGCTCGGATGAATCGGCAGTTCGCGCCATCAAGTGAAGAGGGGCTGGCGGGACGACACGCATTGGGTGGGGACGACTACGCCATTGACATTGGATATTGTATACATATATCCTCAACTTGTACCCTCCGCCCTCGTGGGTTACGCATTTGCTTCCTCTAGACCCCATTTCCGACGATTCTCTCCTGACGGCTTCCGGTGTTGTATTCAGTTTCATGCGTTTCTCGCTCCACGACGGACCGGGCCTTCGCACCACCGTCTTTCTGAAGGGTTGTCCGTTGAGGTGTCCCTGGTGCCATAACCCGGAAAGCCAGTCATATCAATCGGAGGCAATGTACGCCTCGGACCGCTGCATCAGTTGCCTGGCGTGCTGCTCCGTCTGCGAGTCGGGCGCGCTCCACTGGGACCATGGCCCGGAGCGCGATCCTGCTCGTTGCACGCTCTGTGGCGCCTGCTCGGAGGCTTGTCCGGCCGAGGCGCGCAAGTTGGTGGGCAAACAGATACCGGTGAGAGAGCTCATAAAGGAGATCCGCCGCGACATCGCCTTCTTCGATGAGTCGGGCGGTGGCGTGACCTTTTCCGGAGGCGAGCCGCTGGCCCAGCCCCAATTCCTGGAAGCGGCGCTGGCCGTCTGTAAGTCGGAAGGGATTCACACGGTAGTTGATACGTGTGGTTATGCGCCTTCCGCCGTCATACGCCGTATCATGCCCTATGTGGACGAGTTCCTCTTCGACCTGAAACTGGCCGACGACGCGCGCCACCGCCAAGTGGTGGGCGTCAGTAACGCTCTGATTCTGGAAAACCTTGGCATCATTGCCCGTGAGCATGCCGCTGTTGCAGTGCGCATCCCGGTGATTCCGGGAATCAACGACGATGAGGACAACTTGGAACAGAGCTTCCGGCTTCTCGGCGAACTTGGCCTGAGCAACGTGGACTTGCTGCCGTATCATGCGTCCGCGATGGAGAAGTATCGCCGATTGTCACTTGCGTATCGGCTGACAGATGTGAAATCTCCGGCAGCGGCGAGAATGCAGGAAATTGCCGCGCGCTTCGCGTGCCGTGGCTTTCAAATACGAATTGGAGGGTGATCCATGAACGAACGTGTTGCACGGTTGCGCAGTGAAAGTTTGGGCGTGAAGCCCTGGCTGTCCATCGAGCGTGCCGCCCTAATCACCGATTTCTACGAGCAGAGCACGGAGACTTGCGTCCCTGTTCGCCGCGCCTTGGCCTTTCAACATGTGATGGAACATAAATCGGTCATCATCGGAGAAGGCGAATTGATCGTGGGCGAGCGAGGTCCCAGCCCGAAGGGCACCCCTTCTTTTCCGGAATTGTGCTGCCACACCATGGAGGACCTCGATATTCTCGACACGCGCGAGAAAACCTCCTACAGCGTCAGCGACGAAACACGCCAAATTCACAAGGATCGCATCATTCCTTATTGGCGCGGGCGCTCCATGCGCGACTTGCTCTTCCGCGAAATGACCCAAGAGTGGAAGGCCGCCTACGAGACCGGCATCTATACGGAATTCATGGAACAGCGCGCTCCCGGACATACTGTTCTGGGCGACGTCCTCTACAGCAAGGGATTGCTAGGGTTGAAGTCGGACGTTGAGCGGAGCCTCGCGACGCTGGATTTCAGGAATGATCCAAGGGCCTATGAAAAGCAGCAGGAGTTAAAGGCGATGGCAATCGCCGCCGATGCCGTCATCCGGTACGCCGAGCGTCATGCCGAACTTGCGGATGAACTCGCCGCCAGGGAGAAGGACATGGTTCGCAGGGAGGAACTCCACACGATCTCCGACGTCTGCCGCCACGTGCCCGGCAACCCGCCGCGCAATTTCTGGGAATCCTTGCAGGCCTACTGGTTTGTGCATCTGGGGGTGGTCACAGAGCTGAATACCTGGGATTCGTTCAATCCCGGCCGCATGGACCAGAATCTTTTCCCCTTCTACGTCCGCGATCTCAAGTGCGGTGCGCTGACGCGCGAGCGAGCGCGCGAACTGCTCCAGTGCTTCTGGGTCAAGTTTAACAACCAGCCAGCCCCGCCCAAGGTTGGCGTCACTGCGGCCGAGAGTGGAACTTACACGGACTTTGCCAACATAAATACGGGCGGGCTCAAGCCGGACGGCTCCGACGGAGTCAACGAATTGACCTACCTCATCCTGGAAGTCATCGACGAGATGCGCTTGCTGCAACCTTCCTCGAATTTGCAGTTGAGCATGAAAAACCCGAACCGCTTCCTCAAACGTGGACTGGAAATCGTGCGCAAGGGTTGGGGCCAGCCATCCATCTTCAATGCCGACATGGTGGTGGAAGAGTTGCTCCGCCAGGGCAAGAGCCTCGAGGATGCGCGCCGCGGCGGCATCTCGGGCTGTGTCGAGTCGAGCGCGTTCGGCAGGGAAGCCTGCATTCTTACGGGCTACTTCAATCTCCCCAAGGTGCTGGAAATCACGCTGAACAACGGTGTGGACCCTCGGACCGGCAAAAAGATTGGCGCCGAAACCGGAGATCCCCGCGAATTCAAAACCTACGATGAGATGTTCGCGGCATTCCGCCGCCAGCTCCATCATTTTGTCGAGATTAAGATCCGCGGCAATAACGTCATCGAGCGGCTCTACGCCGATTACATGCCGGCTCCCTTCCTCTCACTCCTGATCGAGGACTGCATCGCAAACGGCAAGGACTACAATGACGGTGGCCCGCGCTACAACACCACCTACATCATGGGCGTCGCGCCGGGCACCTGCACCGATTCCCTGGCGGCCATCAAGTATCACGTCTTCGACCATCAATCGGTCACGATGGATGATTTGCTCCAGGCTTTGCAGGACGACTTCCAGGGTTGGGAAGCGTTGCGGCTCCGGCTCTGGAACAAAACCCCAAAGTACGGCAACGACAATGATTATGCCGACGACATCCTCCAGTCTGTCTTCACTGCTTACTACGACGAAATCAACGGCCGCCCGAATACCAAGGGCGGATTCTACCGGGTGAATTATCTCTCTACCACCTGCCACGTTTACTTCGGTTCGGTGACCGGTGCGACCCCGGATGGCAGGAATGCCTGGGAGCCGCATTCGGATGGTATTTCCCCGGTGCAAGGCGCCGACAGGTACGGCCCCACGGCGGTGCTGCAGTCCGCTGCCAAGATGGATCACGCGCGCACCGGAGGTACCCTGCTCAATCAGAAATTCACGCCGGCGGTTGTGGAAGGCCAGGAAGGCATTGACCACCTCACGCACTTGGTGCGGACCTATTTCAAACTCGGCGGCCACCACATCCAGTTCAACGTGGTAAACGCGGCGACTCTTCGCGAGGCCCAGAAACACCCGGAGCAGCATCGTGACCTTATCGTCAGGGTCGCCGGTTACAGCGATTACTTCTGCGACCTTACCAAAGCCCTTCAAGACGAGATTATCGCGCGCACCGAACAGACGGCCATCGCTCCTGCCCTTGTCGAGGCGTAAAAGCCGAACGGGAACATTGCTGTGCCGGCTCGCAGGAGGGAATCGCATGCACTCCATCCAGACCATCCAGGAAGAGCTTCAGCAGAGGGGTGTAGACGCGTGGCTGTTCTGCGACCATCACCATCGCGACCCCATCGCCTATCGCATCCTGGGATTGCCGGAATCCCTGATGGTGACGCGGCGCTGGTTTTACCTTGTTCCCGCGCAGGGCGTCCCGGTTAAACTCGTTCATCGCATTGAGGCATTTCACCTGGACTCTTTGCCGGGAGAGAAGCGCGAGTATGCGGCAGGGTCCGAGCTCACAGCAAAACTGGCCGAATTGTTGGGAGCGGTGACGAATCTGGCCATGCAATTCTCTCCCAACAACCTGATCTTCAATGTCTCCCTAGTGGATGCCGGCACCGTTGACCTGGTGCGCAGTCTGGGGAAGAACGTTGTCAGCTCCGCCGACCTGATTTCGAAGCTGGAGGCGGCTTGGACAAAAGAGCAGATCAGCAGCCACTTCGCTGCCCGCGCCTCCATTGATGTGATCACCAGAGCCGCGTTCCGGGAAATTGGCCGCAGGCTGAACTCAGGCGCGACAACCGAATTCGAAATGCAGCAATGGCTTCTGGAGGCCTTCCGCCGAGACAACCTGGTCTCCGACGCTCCGCCGCTGGTTGCCGTCAACGCGAACAGCAGCAACCCGCACTACTCTCCCACTGCGGAACGCAACTCGCCCATCCGCCGCGGCGATTTTGTCTTGCTCGATATTTGGGCCAAGAAGAATGTTCCGAACGCCGTGTATTACGACATCAGTTGGACGGGCTTTGCCGGATCGCAAGTCCCGGAGCGAGTGCGCGAAATCTTCGATATCGTCCGCCGCGCTCGCGATGCCGGCATCCGAAAAGTTCAGCAGGCAATTGCCGCCGGAGAGAAGCTAGCCGGGTGGGAAGTCGATAAGGCCTCGCGTGATGTGATTGCAGGCGCCGGATACGGATCCTTTTTCAATAACCGCACCGGTCACTCCATCGGAACCGAAGTGCACGGGAACGGTGCGAACATGGACAATTTCGAAGTGCGCGACGAAAGGGAAGTGATTCCCAATACCTGCTTCTCGATTGAGCCTGGAATCTACCTCCCTGAATTCGGCCTGCGCAGCGAAATCAACATGCTGGTTCGTGCAAGCTCGGCCGAAGTAACGGGCATGATCCAGCAGGAAATTGTCCTTTTCTAATCGTTCAATTGCGGCGTGAGGAGCCGAGACCCACACCAGAATAGCATTGCATTAAGATTGAATATAGTATACAAACTGGCCTGCCCTATGGCTCTCTCTATTTCGTCGGCACTAAACCTGTTGTTGCTACCTTGAGGAGTGGCGTGCCTCTCGATACATCCCCAACTCCGCCAGCCTCGGCCACCATATCTCCCCCGCCCACCTTTGCGCGTGGTCTTGGTCTGTTCGACTCCGTGATGGTGGTTGTAGGGGTCATGATCGGGTCGGGCATTTTCATCGTTTCGGCCGACATGGCCCGCCAAATTGGGAGTGCCAACTGGCTTTTGGTGGCGTGGGCTTTTGCCGGAGTGCTCACCATCGCTGGGGCGCTATCTTATGGCGAATTGGCGGCGATGATGCCGCGGGCCGGCGGCATGTATGTGTACCTCAGGGAAGCATTTTCGCCTCTTTGGGGGTTTCTGTACGGCTGGACGCTGTGTACGGTGATACAAACCGGCACGATCGCGGCGGTCTCGATTGCCTTCGCCCGATTCAGTGGAGTGTTGTTTCCATGGGTTTCTGAGAGCCATTATCTGATCGCGCCAATCCACGTATCGCGAGGCTATGGTTTCTCCTTGTCCACGGCGCAAGTCGTGGCAATTTTTTTGATTGCAATCTTGACCTGGACGAACAGCCGCGGCCTGCAATATGGAAAAGTCGTGCAGAACGTGTTTACGGTCGCTAAAACTGCGGCTCTGCTCGGGCTGATCGTCCTTGGATTGGCCTGGGGCTGGAATTCCGCCGCGGTACGCGACAATTTCAGCCATGGATGGACTGCGCGCGGAATTCCCTCGATCGCTCACGGACTGGACGCAACCTCCGCATTTGGCTTGTTTCTGGCCATCTGCGTGGCCCAAACGGGATCGCTGTTCGCCGCCGACTCCTGGCACGACATCACATTCACTGCTGGTGAGGTTCGCGATCCGAAGCGAAACCTGCCGCTATCTCTGGGAATCGGCACCGCGATCGTGATTACCCTGTATTTGCTGGCAAACTTCGCTTACCTCGTGACCCTTCCCCTTTCCGCGATTCAGCATGCCCCGGCCGACCGCGTGGCAACGGCAATGCTGCAGACAATGTTCCCTGTCCTCGGGGCCGGATTGATGGCCGGCGCGATCATGGTTTCCACGATCGGTACAGTGAACGCCTTGACTCTGGCCGGGGCTCGGACGTACTACGCCATGGCTCGCGACGGCTTGTTCTTTCCCTCTGCCGGACGGCTGAACGAGGCGCGCGTTCCGGCGCACGCTCTCCTCATCCAGGGGCTTTGGGCCGCATTCCTGGTATTGCCGCGTACCTATGACGCTTCCACCCGAGCGTATGGAAATCTCTATAGCAATTTGCTGGACTACATCATCTCTGCGGCGCTGATCTTCTACATTCTCACGATCGCTGGAATTTTCCGTCTGCGCGTTAAAAAACCAGACGCCGAGCGGCCGTACCGCGCATTCGGGTACCCTTGGCTTCCCAGTCTGTATATTCTCGGGGCGGCTATGATCCTCTCGGCCCTGTTCACCTATCGCGCATCGACCACATGGCCGGGCCTCGTCATCGTTATCGCGGGAATTCCCGTCTACTATCTACTCGCGCGATCGGCGGGAGATCGGCGCATCCCGGGGGAATCACCATAGCCTGCTGCTTCGCCTCGTACAATTCCCGGAGCTCCACCGAGAGCTCCGATGCAGCTCTCAAGAAGGAGTTTTGCCGTTTGCACGAACGATATCTGCCGCCGACGCCCAAGCGTGCGTTGAGCCGGGGCGCATAATCGCCGGAGGCGTGCGCGATGTCCCCGGCAAAACGATGTTCAAGAGAATGAGATATCTCGAAGCGCATGCGGACGACCTGCCCAAGCTCATGCTGCAGGTGCTGCGCGGAAATCCGGCATCGAACTTCAACCTGATTCACCCACCAATGCACCCCTAGGCCGACGCCGGATTTTTCATTATGGAGCAGACGCAATATCCGCGGGTGTCAGACCAGTCTCCGTCTAGACTCCAAATAGTGTCGAAAGAAACCAATACGACCATGCAGTGGAAATCAGTCGGCCCGTAAAATCAATGGTTTGGGTGGTGGATGAAGACCCAAAGGTCGTTAGAAGGCAGACGCTCTATGCAACTGCTGAGGTTCGGGTGCCAGAGCTTCACCCCACACAATGTGGGAACAACTTGCAAACAAAACCAGCCGAATACCAACTAAGACCGTATACTGCGACACAAGAAAAAGCGAGACGAATCAACAACATGTTAGATTTTTGCCAGACTGAGTTCTGCACTCTCCTACCAAAACATCTGTTTCTGCCACGGCCTAAGCTGGCTTTGGGGAATCTGCTGACACGTGGGGCGAAAGTAGACGGGTCCGCTGGCAGATGCAAAGTGATTGAGAGTCGGAGCGGCTCACCCTTCGCGAACAGCTGCAGTTTGTGCGGGGCGCCGTGAGCTCGACGGCTATTCTATCTGATTGTCGTTTGGAGGAAAGGTCGTCGAGCTGCGCAGGATCAAGTGCGTTCTAAGAATGTATTCTGTTCCATTTGGTGCAGGAGTTTCTCTCTTAACTTCTTTGAGGAGAGCGTTAAACGCGAGCGTTGCCAATTCCGTCTGAGACATTTGAACGGTGGTTAGCGGAGGAATCATGAAGTCTGCCAACCGGGTATCGTCAAACCCCACCACCGACAATTCCTGAGGCACCCCGATTCCCAAGTCGAACGCCTGCCTCATGACCCCAATGGCGGTCAGATCATTGGAGCAAAGAAGAGCCGTGGGGCGTTCCTGAAGCTTGGACAGCTGTTGAAGAGCGAACTTTCCGCCCTCTAGATGGTGGTCCCCCTCGACGATGAACTCCGGCCTCACGGGCAAACCGATCTCACGCATCGACCCTTCAAACGCTTCTTTTCGCGCAATCGCGGACCTCAGTTTCAGGGGTCCACTCACGAAACCGATGCGTTTATGCCTCAAGGCTGCCAGATGTTGCACGGCCTGGCGAATACCATGGGAATAGTCGACGCGGATATTGCTGATGCGAGGAACCTTTGGGCCAACATCAATAAACACCAGGGGCAAATTCCGGAAACGGAGATGCTCCAGTAACTCGTCCTCCATACCGAAGGTGAGGATTGCGACGCCGTCTACTCGCCCTTCAATCATCCTGCGGACGGCAAGTTCCATGCGCTTGGGATCATGAATCGTCGAGGTCAGAAGAATCTCGTACTTTTGTTCGACAGCCAGGGTTTCAAAAGTTTGCACAATCTCCGGGAAAAAGGGGTTTGTGATTTCGGAAACGATCAATCCAAAAACATGGCTTCTTCCGGAGACCAAGGCGCGCGCTTGCCGGTTGGGGTAATACCCGAGTTCGGCAATCGCCTTCCAAACGCGTTTTGCCAATTGCGCATCGACGGTGGGCACTTGGTTGACCGTGCGCGACACCGTCGCAGTCGAGACCTTGGCCCGCTTGGCTACGTCACGAATGTCCACGAGTATTGTTCCGCCTTAGGAAATATAATCTAGCACAGTATACGTTATCCCGAGTCCTTTCCAGTTGAGTGGTCACATCATCCCACTTGCCAGCATGACGGGATTCTTCATGGCGGCCAGGTGAGTGCCCGAAAGCGGGAAAATGTCGATCCAACCGTCGTTGTCGAAGTCCAAAAAGGCGCAGCCGCAGCCTGTGGCTTCCAGAATGTATTTCTTGGTGTCCACGCTCCCGTAAATCACAGGGGCGCGAAGTCCGGCCTCAAAAGCGATGTCCACAAAGTGAGCATGGAAGGGGCGTCCAGAGGGGGCCGCTCTGGCCATTGCTTTGGCCGTGCGCCGGGACATGCCTTGTGCCCGGAGTGTCCGTTCGCCTGCCAGCGACAAAAGAGAACTCAATCAGAGTCGGACAAACTTGCGACGTGTGAGAGTCATTCTCCGGAACTTGGCCTCTGAACTGGAAGTCAGCGAATTAAAGCTTAATTATCGATCTCTCTAGTCCTTGGGTAAAGGATTACTCGAAATTTCGCCAGTGGAGGCTACGGTTGCGAGGGCTCGCTTGATGGAGCTCCCGCCTCAACCAATTTGTGACGGTTATGTTCAGTCTCTTTTTTCGTGGCTTCCACACGCAGTTCGGCCAGGCGCTTGAGCAAATCGGGGATCTCATTAGTGTTCCCCGTCTTCCGCAGGGTTTGGATCAGATGATACAAGGCTGTCTGATCCTTTGGATCGAGCTTCAGAATCTCCCGGCATTGGTCGATCGCTGCCTGAGTTTGCCCCGCCTGCAAGTAGAGTTTGGCAAGCACGTCTCGTGCCGGGACCAGGGTCGGCTGCAAGGCAACGGCTTTCTTAGCCGATCGAAGCGCGGTTTGAAAGTTCCGGCTTCCGGGTTCCTGTCCCATTTGGGTGAGAATGTCCGCCTGAAGATAGAGCAGGTAAGGATCATTCGGCTTACTGGCCAGTTTGGATTGCACGGTTCGCAGGGCTCGATCTGGATCGTTCGATTGGACCTGTTCCAATCCTTGCGCGGCGGAACCGATTCCCTGATTGGGTTCGAGTTGATCTGCTCGATCAAAGTCGTTCTCTGCCTCCTCGTACTTGGCCAGTTGTACGTAGAGGACGCCCCGCGCCACGTATAAGGGGGCGGACTTGGGTTCTGCTTTCAATCCAACATTCACCATGTCAATCCCCACTTGAAAAGACTGGTGGTCTATGGAAAGGACCGCAAAATCGAGGTACAGATCCACGTCGTGCGGGTCCATAACGATTGCCTGGCGAAGGGTGGTTACGCCTAGCAGAGTGTTCCCCTCCGCTTCATAAGCGGAAGAGGCAAGTTCAAGGGTCTTGACGTCGGGACTGTCTTTCTGAAGCAGGGGAGCGAGTGTCTCCAGCGCCTCCTTGGGCCGCTCGGTCGTTAGTTGGATGGCCGCCAATTGGCGGCGCGCATCGCTGTCTTCTGGGCTTAGTTCGAGAGCCCTCTGGTAGACCGAAATTGCTTTCTCCGGTTGCTCCAGTCTCAGAAGGCATGCACAGTATTCTTCCCGCGTTGCTGGTTGCGAATCAAGCAGGGGGCCGCTCGCGGCGAAATGCTCCACTGCCTGCGCGCAGTCGCCTTTCTTGTAGGCGAGAACGGCCAGCATGGCGTGACTTGTTGGATCGTTGGGCCGCAGCCGCAGCATGTGTTTCAAGAGAGGGACCGCATTCTGGCTGCCGGCGTCGTATTCGAGCTGCGCCGCACCTTCGAGGGCGGGGAGATATTCCGGGGAGATCTTCAAAGCTTTCTGATAAGCTCCGAGAGCCCCCTTAGTATCCCCTTTTCCGGAAAGTGCCAGCGCCTGCAGCGTCCACAATTTGGCGTTCTCAGGGGCTTGCTTGATCGCTGGTTGGAGTAATTCCAAGGCCTGATCGAAATCGTGGGCAGCCAGGGCCGATGCGATGGCTGCCGTACGATCTCGCTCGGTCTGACCGATAACCGCAGAGGAAACCGCCAGAACGACCCCCAGCAGACAGAATATTTTGCGAAGGTTCATATCTACATTATTATCGCGCGATGTTCCAAACTTGGAAATAGAGAAAACGATTGCTCATTGGGAAGAGCTGGCGCTACAATGCGCGGCATCGAGGGCTGATGAAGGTCCCTGCCGGAGAAATTGTCCCGAAACAGAGGATTGACACCAATTCCGGGCTAGGAGTATGTGCCACAGGAAATTTGGACCACAAGAACTTGAATGGCCGGATAATGACGTGCGAAATATCGCGCGGTGTAAAGAGTGAATTTTCGTTCTACGGGACAAACTCCTAGTTCCGGCAACTTGGTTCCTGACCTGCCATCGCCGAATAGGGGAGGAACACATTCTGAATTTGGAGAGCACGAGCCTCAATCTCCGAAATCAGATCGAGTCTGCGCTCGAAGGAAGAAGAGTTAACATGAAACAGAATGGAAATAAGCTGCCGCTGTTGAGCCTCGTTGCATTCGCCGTCGCGTTGCTGATCCCGTTGGGAGCGCGTAATGACACCCAGCCTCGCCTTCGCTATCCAGAAGAGGACATAGGCGCCGATTCTCTCCCCGCGCGGAAGAAGGCCCAGCTGGAGGCCGCAAAAAGCTTCAAAGTTTTCCATGACTTCCAATTTACAGACCGGCTGAAAGAAAGTGGTATCACTTTCGTGCATCACGCCGTGGACGACGCCACCAAGCACATGCGGAGGGGCCATTACGACCACGGGAGCGCGGTTGCTGTGGCCGACGTGGATGGAGACGGACTCTACGACATTTATTTTGTGAACCAGGCCGGCGGCAACGAACTCTGGAAAAACCTCGGTGGCGGCAAGTTCAAGAACATCACTCAGGAAGCGGGAGTTGCATTGCCGGGCCGGATCAGCGCGGGCGCGGCATTTGGCGACATCGACAACGACGGCAGCCAGGATCTTTTTGTGACTACCGTCCGCGGCGGAAACGTGCTCTTCAAGAATGATGGGCACGGCCACTTCCGGGATATCACTCAGGAAGCCGGGCTCGGGCTGTCGGCCCATTCTTCCGGCGCCTTCTTTTTCGATTACGACAACGATGGCTTGGTCGACCTGCTGGTCTGCAACGTGGGCAAGTACACGACCGATGAAAAGGGGCCGGACGGCGAATACATCAGCATCTACGACTCCTTCTCCGGCCATCTTTACGAGGATCGCTACGAATACCCCGTCCTTTATAAGAACATGGGGCATCACCACTTCAAGGACGTGACGGCCGAGGTTGGATTGCACCCGCACGGATGGTGCGGTGAGGCGGGTTTCGCCGATTTGAAAGGGGATGGTTGGCCTGGCATCTTCTTTTTGAACATGCAGGGACGCAGCCATTACTACGAAAACGTGGGCGGAAAGAAGTTTGTCGAGAAGACCGATGAGTACTTTCCCAAGACCTCGTGGGGCGCGATGGGCATCAAGTTCTTCGACTTTGACAATGATGGCCGCATGGATTTGTTCATCACCGATATGCACTCCGACATGAGCGACGAGCCAGGTCCAGAAAATGAAAAGCTGAAATCGAACGTTACCTGGGACGAAACCTATATTAATGGGAAAAAAGAAGATTTCATTTACGGCAACGCCCTCTATCACAACCTGGGGAACGGCAAATTCGAGGAAATCTCCGATCGCCTCGGGCTCGAAACCTATTGGCCGTGGGGACCGAGTGTCGGCGATCTCAACGCGGACGGCTGGGAGGACGTCTACATTCCCTCCGGCATGAGTTATCCCTATCGCTACGGCATAAACTCCCTGCTATTGAACGACCACGGCGAGAACTTCTTGCAGTCGGAATTCGTGCTGGGAATCGAACCCCGCAAGAAGTTGTACACGCCGTGGTTCGAAATCGACTGTTCGGATCCTCGGGAAGTCAAGGAGCAGGCTGAGCTGCACAGCAGAGTTTGTGTCGGCCACACCGGAAAGTCCATCGTCATGTCGCCGCGTTCCAGCCGCTCCGCCGTCATCTTCGACCTCGACAACGACGGCGATTTGGACATCGTGGTCAATGACTTCAATTCCGAACCGCAGGTGCTGGTCAGCAACCTGACGGAGCGAAAGAAGATTCACTGGCTCAAAATCGTCCTCCACGGCACGACCTCGAACCGCAATGGCCTCGGCGCCACCGTCCGTGTTTATGCCGGCGGCCACACTTATTTCAGGTATAACGACGGCAAGTCGGGTTATCTGGCGCAGAGCGTTCTGCCCCTGTATTTCGGCCTGGGCAACACGGCAAAGATCGATCGTGTGGAGGTCGACTGGCCTTCGCGCCGTAAACAGGTGTTGACAACGGGCCTGCAGGAAAACCAGACGCTCAGGATCACGGAACCAAAATAAACGAGCGACTTTCCGATTCCGGACATTCAACCGCGCGGGCAAGGTGGGCGACCTCTCAATAATCTCGCTTGACACCATTTAAGAGTTGGGCGTAGCATGCGTCCCAATGGACCGAGTAAACGTTTTCTCCGGCTTCGGCGGGTAAATGTTTACTCAATAGGGTGACTTTCAATAAGTTGGCGTGGTGGGTGCGCCACCCACACTAGGAGGCAACGTGGTAAGACATTGGGGTCGTTTCCTTTTTGTACTGCTTGTAGTTGGGCTTTCCTCAAGTATTTGTCTCGCTCAATACAGTAGCAGCGTTCAGGGAGTTATTACCGATTCGAGCGGAGCCGTGATTGCGGACGCTTCGATCGAGCTGCGCAACTTAGACACAGGAATCAAACTTTCAACCGCTACGAGCGGTTCTGGCAACTATAGCTTTACGAACTTGGCGCCCGGCCGCTATGTGGTCCGAGCACAGGCGAAGGGACTCCAGACGACGGAAGTGGACGTCACGCTTGGCACAGCCGAGACGCGAGGCATTAACGTCACCTTGCCGGTCGCTTCCGTGACTCAAACTACCGTAGTGACGGAGCAGGCCGAGCCCATCGACGCCGATGAGAGCCGGCTTCAGACCACCCTGGACGCTGAGACCACCAGGGAACTTCCGGAATTGAATCGGAATCTTTGGGATGTGCTCAGTGTCTCCCCCGGAATTGTGGGTACGGGCACGCGCGGCGCCGGAGCATCTCCGGGCGGCGGCTCAGACAACTTCGGCACGCAAACCCCCCAGATAAGCGCAAACGGGCGTAGCTATACCGGAAACACTGCCTTCGTTGACGGGATGAACGTAACGAGCCCTATCCAGAACGGCAACCTCATCCTGGCTCCGGTCCCGGATGCCGTTCAGGAAATATCCATGCAGGCGAACACCTGGGATGCGGAAAACGCCCTTGGCAGTTCCGTGGTTACTCAGATCACAACCAAGTCGGGCACTAACCAATTCCACGGCACGGGAAGCCTGCTGTACACGAATCAGGATCTCCAAGCGAACCCGGACTACTTCACACCTGTCCGCTTCCAGCGCAAGGATGTGTCAGCTACCGTCGGTGGGCCAATCATCAAGAACAAGCTCTTCTTCTTTGCCGATGTGGAAACATTGTGGTCAAAGACACCGACCTCCTCAAGTTTGGCGAGTTCCGGAACCACTACCACCTACTGGGAAACTTCCGCTTTCGATTCATGGGCGACCCAGAACTTTCCGAATACCGTCGGCACACAGGTCCTCAGCCTCTATCCGGCGTCCAATCTCTTGGTACCGACCGGCGGCACCGAGACAGCGGCGCAGGTTCTGAAGGTAACAACCTGCCCAGCGAGCGGGAATATCACAATTACCGGATCCATTGCCGTCCCTTGTACCCTGCCAGTCGTCCAATACGGGAGCTTTTCGGCGGCAAACGCTTACAATGGCACGCAGTATAACTTCCGCGGCGATTGGTATCCCACGGCCAAGGACCGCCTCTATCTGAGCTATTACAACGATTCGTTTGATCTCGCCCAGGCTGCCACTCGTGCGGCGCTAGATGCCGTGGACATTCAGCGGAATCGTTACGGTCAGATCGACTATACCCACACTTTCAATCCAAACGTGCTTGCCGAGGGCGGATTTGCGTTTGCCAGCGTCGGTGGCGCCAACGGCCAAAGCACCAATCTTAAGGTCCCCGTCATCGGCATCAATGATGGCACTCAGGGCTGGAACGTTGGCGGGGGCTGGGGGCCTGGCGAGTACCGCGGACCCAATTACAATTGGCGCGCGGTGTTGAGTTGGGTTCATGGCGCCCACACCTTCAAGTTTGGGTACAACGGCGACCACGCCATTGAACACGGCGACTTCACTCCGGACAACGTTCGGCCCAGCCTCTCCTTCAACACGTTGTTCGATTTGGTCCAGGACAACGTTTATAACTACTCCTTCGCCGCATACAATCCTTTGACGGGGGACGCCGGAAAGGTGATTTACGGCGGGCAGGAGAATCCTTTTGGCTTCTTCGCCCAGGACAACTGGAAGGTAAAGTCGAACCTTTCCGTGACGATCGCCTTGCGGTGGGATGACTTTACCAATCACACGGCTTGGGGCAACGCCGGCTTTCAGTTCTACAACATGACATTGGGCACTGGCAGCACTTTAAGCGAGCAGGTGGCGGACGCTACCGTCGGCAAAGTGAATGGCGTATTTTCCAACAGCCAGACCAACTACTGGAGTCCTCGCTTCGGCTTCGCCTGGGATCCCACCAAGACGGGCAAATGGAGCATCCGAGGCGGAATCGGCGTTTACCGTGACTGGGTCGCTCTCGGCCAAAGCGTGGATGAGATGCGCAACAACCCTCCAGGGCTTATCAGCCAGACTTTCCTAAGTAACTCGACCTACACTTCGTATGCTCCCATCGTAGGTCCCGCGACTCCCCTCGGCAACTATTTCACCTTGTCGAGCTCGGGCAGTTATCCCTTTAGTTTCGTCTTGCCGCCAATTACCCCCGGCAGCGTGAGTCCGGCTGGCGGACTCGTTGGCTCGACGCCAAACGTTACGGCTCTCGACCGGAACATGGTGCCACCTCTCGCCGTGAACTACGTCATCGGCGTGGAGCACCAGATTCCCTGGAAACTTGTGGTCGGGGCGAACTACTCTGGCTCACGTTCCTATGACGCGTTGACAGGTACGGATGTCAATCGCTTTGCCAGCGGTTTAGCTGACGGCACCCTCACCCGGTTGAATCCGAACTTTGGGGCCATCAACTACGTTACCAACAACAATCGTGCCACCTACAATGCCATGATCCTTTCACTTCGCGGGAATCCCACCAGTCATCTGAATTTCCAGGCGTCCTACACGCTCTCTCACGCCATGGACTTTCCCGAGGCCGGCACCCGGTTTGACCAGGATGGCGGCTTGGGTATTCCCGACCAAACTGCCTACTTCAATTACTTCGGAGACGCGAATTGGGATGTGCGTCACCGTTTCTCTCTCTCGGGCGTTTATACGCTGCCCGGATTCTCCAGCGGCTTTGCTAAAGTGCTGACAGCAGGGTGGTCCTTGAGCGGCGTCATCGTTGCCCAAACGGGCACCCCATTTTGGGTTGTTAACACGAGCCCCTCAGGGGATTACAATCATGACGGCAACAATTATGACATCCCCGACAGCCCCAGTTTCGGCTGCAATGTCTCTTACAACCGTTCGGCCTACAAGGCTGGCTTGTTTACCGCAGCCGATTTCCCGGTTCCCACGGCGGACACGGAAGGAACCGAACCGCGCAACTGCTACCGTAATCCCGGCATGTTCAACGTGGATGCGAGCGTGGCCAAGAACACTCACCTCAAGTGGCTGGGCGAAGCAGGCAATCTCCAATTGCGCTTCGACTTCCTGAACGTTTTCAACCACCCCAACCTTGGACCTGTCGATGGCAATATGGCTGACGGCACCTTCGGAAAGGTAACTTCCGCCCTGGGTGCCAGGCAGATTCAACTTATGGCCCGGATAGCTTTCTAACTTGCTGGCGGCGCCGGGAAATCACCCCCGGGGAGCGCGTTCTTCCCCTCTCCCGGCGCCCCTAGCGCATCGCCCGGACGGCGGCATCTCTCTGGATTCGGAGAGTCTAAGTCCGCCGATCTGGATTCAAGCAGGAATGTCCCATCTCGAATTTCGAGGAACGGGGCATTGTATTGTCAATTGACATGATGGCGAGGAATGTACTGAATTTAGAGACGTGATCGACGGCATGATCGCATAGGCGTTGCCCACGGCGGGAACAGAGGTTTCTGTTCTCATAGGAACAATGAACTTTGACCGGGAGACCAGAGAGCCGTGGGTTGGGATCGATGCATTCGCCACGCCACTCTCTGCAGATCCCACATTGAGCGAGCCCCAGAGGGACGCCGTTTGCTTGTCTTCCGGTAAGCCTCTTGACTTCGCATGAGTGCGGCTCACGGCCTCCCTTTGTTAGATCGCCAAGAGCACATCCAGTCTGCTTCAGTTTCTCCACAAAGGATTCAAGCCGCATTTCGCCTTCGACCAGTTCGTGCGTTTGGATAACGTACGCTATTTTTCGCACCTTTGAGGAGGAGTGGGTCTGGTTGGTAAAACTGGACTGCACCCTTGAAATGAGACAGCCGAGATGGGCACACTTTGCAGGGAAAGGACTGCAAAGTGAAGCGAAAGCGATACTAGGATCTGGCTATCCTGGTTCGAGTCCAGGCCTCCCAGCCAATCTCTTGGAATCAACTATATCCATCCCAAGACGAACAGTGATTCTCTAAGCCATCGTACTCGGGCCATGCGATTACTGCTTCAGGGAAGCCTGCACCTTGGCCCCATATTCCTTAGCCTTGGCCATGGCCGCAGACTCATCCACGGTAAGCAATTTCCCGTCCTTCAACAGCGTCTTTCCGCCTACCACAACGGTTTCCACCTCGCTGGCCTTCAGCGCGTAGACCACTTGCGAATAAACGTCGTACATGGGCACGGCATTAGGCACGTTCAAATTGAGCACCACCAGATCCGCCTTCTTTCCTGTTTCGAGCGAGCCAATTTCCTTTTCCATGTGTAGCGCGCGCGCTCCCTCAATCGTGGCCATTTCCAAAGCGCCCTTTGCTCCGAGCGCGCGGGGATCCACACGCGCCGTCTTCTGCAGCTTGGCGGCCAGGTCCATCTCTTCCATCATGTCCAGGTCGTTGTTGCTGCCTGCCGGGCCGTCCGTGCCGAGGCCCACGCGCATACCGGCGGCGCGTTCGTCCACCACCGGGGCCACGCCACTGGCCAGCATCATGTTGCTCGAAGGATTGTGGACGCAGCCGACCTGATGATCGGCCAAAATCTTCATATCCGCGTAGTCCACCCAGATGCAATGCGCCGCCAGAACGTCCGGTCCCAGGAAGCTGATGCGCTCCAGGTACTGCACGGGCGTGGCGCCGTTGTGCGCCAGGCTGTCCATTAATTCCTTTCTCATTTCCGCCACGTGAATCAGGATCGGAGCATGGTATTTTCGCGCCAGCGCCGCGGCATCCCGCAATGTCTTTTCGGAGCACGTATAAATGGAGTGGGGCGCCACGGCGGCATGAATGAGAGGATCACCCTGCCACTTCTTGATGAACTTTTCGCTGTACGCCGCCATCTCGGCTTCGCTCTTGTTGTCGGGGGCAGGGAAGTCGATCCAGGTTTCGCCAAGGAATCCGCGGAGTCCGGCCGCTTTTGTTTCCTCGGCAACGGCATCTTCAAAGTAGTACATGTCCGCAAACGTGGTCGTGCCGCTGCGAATCATCTCCGCCATCGCCAAGCGCGTGCCCCAGCGCACATAGTCTTCCGTGACGTTGCGCGCCTCGGCCGGGAAAATATATTTACGCAGCCAGTCATCCAGCGTGACATCGTCAATCAGGCCGCGCATCAGCACCATCGGCACATGTGTGTGCCCGTTGATGAATCCTGGCAGGATCAGCTTTCCCTTCGCGTCAATGATCTGTTTCGCGGTGTACATGTATTTGTCTTTGGCCGCAGGAGTCATTGGCTCAACCGCGACGATGGTGTCGCCTTGCACAACCACGATTCCGTTTTCGATGACATGACGCGGACCGTCCATTGTGACGACAGTGCCGCCCTCCACAACCAAATCCCAAAACGCGTCCTCCGCATACCCGCTCCCGCTCAGTTTCTGCCCAGAGTTCTTTTCTAACTGCCCAGCCGCTCCGCTGCAGAAAACCAACAGCATCAGATATAAGCAAGTCGCCTTGTTTCTCACTGCTTCCTCCGCATCGCGTGGATTTCTTTCGGCATCGGTTCCCTTACGGTAGTCTCTGACGACAATCGCCAAACGATCTCAACCCTTCCGCCCGCCAAAATTGTTAGCCCAGCTATAAATTCGATGAATCGAACGGCTTTGGAAACAGTGTGCGCATGGAGATGGTTTCTGTTTTGCCCTTCAAATTGGAAAGGATAACGGGCACATCCCCGCAAAATTCCCAGATCAGTTGGCGGCAGGCGCCGCAGGGTGGCGTCAGCGTGTCCGTGTCCGTCACCACGGCGATGGCATCGAAGCGCCGCTCCCCTTCGCTGATGGCCTTGAAAATTGCCACGCGTTCGGCGCAGATGGTCAATCCATAGGTGGCATTTTCCACATTACATCCGCCGAATATTTTTCCCGAGGGGGTATGGAGCGCCGCCCCCACCTTGAAATTGGAAAATTTTGCGTGGGCGTTTTCCCGGGCTTGTTTTGCAACAGAGATCAAAACGTCGTAGTCGGGCACGGTTCCCTCCAGAATCATTTTCCGTTAACCAGAATCATAGCGCGGAAGCGACGTCCGGAATCACGGCGCGCAGCAGCGCGATGAACTGGCCTTTCACGCGTTCCGCTGTTTGCAGAACTTCGTTGTGATCGAGCGGTTGATCGAGGATTCCAGCCGCCGCATTCGTTACGCAGGAAATTCCCAGCACGCGTATGCCGGAATGACGCGCTGCGATAACCTCCGGGACCGTGGACATCCCCACAAGATCGGCTCCGATGGTCTTCAGGTAGCGAATCTCCGCCGGAGTTTCGTAGCTCGGCCCGGCCAGCGCGGCATAGACGCCCTCGCCCAGTGCGATGCCGAGCCGGCGGCCTTCGGCAAGCGTCAGTTCCCGAAATCGCTTGTCATAGGCCCTGCTCATGTCCGGGAAGCGTGCGCCGAAATTCTCGTCGTTGGGGCCAGAGAGTGGGTTTACGCCCTGCAGATTGATGTGATCAGAAAGGACCACGAGCCGCCCTTGCGTGAATTCCTTTTTGATCCCACCCGCGGCATTCGTGAGAATTACCGCCTTTACGCCCATCCCGGCGAAAACGCGGATGGGGAAAGCGACATCCTTCACGGAGTAGCCTTCATAAAGGTGCACGCGACCCTGCATTGCGGCAACCTCGATGCCGTCCACCTTGCCAATCACCAACTGGCCCGCGTGGCCGATGGCCGTCGAGCGCGGGAAATTGGGAATCTTCGCGTAAGGAATCCGCACTGCGCTGGCGAACTCGTCCGCAAACGCGCCTAATCCGGAGCCCAGCACCACTGCGATTTTCGGCCGTAGCTTTGTTTGCTTCAGCAGGAATCGTGCCGCTGCTTCCGCGCGAATAAATTCTTCTCCGGGCTTGGCGGTTTTCCCCTTACTCAGAAGGCTCATGTGAGGATTCCCACGATGCAGGCAGACATGAGGTTGGCCATCGTTCCAGCGAGCATGGCGCGAATCCCGAATCTCGCCAACTGCCCGCGCTGTTCCGGCGCAAGCGCGCCAATCCCGCCGATCTGGATGCCGATGGAGCTGAAGTTGGCAAAGCCGCAAAGCGCAAAGGTCGCAATGGTAAAGGACCGCGGATCGAGCGAACCTCTCATTTGGCCAAGCTTTGCGAAGGCCACCACCTCATTGATGGTCATGCGCGTTCCCAGGAGATAGCCGATCTGGGGCGCATCTTTCCAGGGCACCCCAACGAGCCATGCGACCGGCGCAAAAATCCACCCGAAGAACTGCCCCAGGCTCGAGGGGAACCACGGAAAATGATGGACTGCCAGCCAGCCGTGCGCGCCTCCGATCAGGAAATCCACCAGCGCCAGCAACGCGATGAACGAGATCAGCATGGCGCCAACGTTAATCGCCAATTGCAGGCCGTCCGACGTGCCGCGAGAGATCGCGCCGAGAAAATTGGCTTCCTTCTCCATCTCGGGCATCTGCACGCGCCCGCCGGTGAGCGGCTGCTCCGTTTCCGGCACCAGCATTTTTGCCATCAGGAGCGTGCCCGGCGCGGTCATGATCACGGCGGTCAACAAGTGTTTTGCCTCCACGCCGGAAGCGATGTACGCCGCCATGATTCCGCCGGACACATGCGCCATGCCGCAGGTCATCACGCACATCAGTTCGGATTTCGTCAGCTTGTTCAGGAAGGGGCGTATGGTGAGCGGAGCCTCCGTCTGTCCCATAAAAATACTGGCGGCGATATCCAGCGACTCCGCGCCGCTGGCCCCCATAACCCGGGTCATCACCCAGGCAAAGGCGCGAATGAAGACCTGCATCACGCCAATGTGATAAAGAAACGCAAAGACGGCCGCAATGAAGATAATCGCGGGCAGCACCTGAAACGCGAAGATAAAACCGAACGAGGAAGTTTTCATGCCCAGGCCGCCGAAAACGAACGTGGATCCGGCGAAGGCGAAACTCAGCAGTTTGTTTACCGCGTCACCTAAGTACTGAAAGATGGCGCGGCCCACTGCAAATTTCAGCACAAACACGCCAAAGACAAGCTGGAGGCCCAGTCCCCATAGCACAGTTTTCAACCGGATGGCCTTGCGCGCCGTGCTGAAAAGATATGCCAGGCCAAGCAGGAACATCATGCCAAGCACTCCCGCGAATCTTTCCATTCTGTCTCCTTATGCGCTGAACCCCAGAAACTTAAACAGCAAACTTACGATCCGCCGAGAATTCTGCGGATCAGCGGGCGAGGAGCCGGAGCGGTCTCCCCAATCTCGAAGCTGGAGGCGATCATTTCCGTGGCTTCCGCGAGTTTCGTCTGCGAATTGTAGTGGATTGTGACCAGTTTTTCTCCAGCCGCCACGCGATCGCCGATGCGCTTGTGGAATTCCAGGCCGACGCCATGATCGATGGCATCTTCCTTCTTTTCGCGGCCGCCACCCAGCATGGCCAGCGCGATCCCGAATTGCAGGCAATCCGTGTCGCGGATGTATCCGTGCTTCGGGCTCGATATCTCCGCGCGATTTCGCGCCAGGGGAAGCAGGGAAGTGTCATCCACAACGCGAGCATCGCCGCCTTGCAGTTTGATTCCCTGGCGAAATTTTTCCAAGGCTTGCCCGGTGGCGATCATCTTCTCCGCAAGAGCGCGCCCGTCATCGACGGAGGCCGTGCGTTCGCCGAGGTAGAACATCCAGGCGGAGAGCTCCAGGCTGAGTTCGTGCAAATCGCTCGGGCCATTTCCCTTCAGTACATCAATCGATTCGATCACTTCGTGAGAATGACCTGCCATGCGCCCAAGCGGTTGCTCCATGTCGGTAATCAGCGCCACCGCTTTCTTGCCCATGCGTTGCGCGGTCTCCACCATCACTTCGGCAAGATGCACCGCGTCTTCTTCCCTGGGCATGAAGGCGCCCGATCCGGTCTTCACGTCCAGCACGAGCGCGTCAATGCCTTCGGCGAGTTTCTTGCTCATGATGGAAGCGCAGATGAGGCCAACATTTTCGACCGTGGAAGTGACGTCTCGGAGAGCGTAGATTTTCTTGTCAGCCGGAGCAATCTCCGCCGTCTGCCCGATGAGCGCCATGCCGCACTCGCGCAGCACGCGGCGAAATTCGCCTAGACTGAGCGCCGTGTTGAATCCCGGAATCGCTTCCAGTTTGTCCAGCGTCCCGCCGGTGTGGCCCAGCCCGCGGCCGCTGATCATCGGGACCGTGAGGCCGCCGGCCGCCACAATCGGGGCCACAATCAAGGAGGTCTTGTCGCCCACGCCGCCGGTGGAGTGCTTGTCCACCTTTTTGCCGGGAATGTCCGCGTGACTCACCACTTCACCGGAATACAGCATCACTTCCGTCAGGGCGGCCAACTCCGCACGGTTTAAGCCGCGAATCCATGCGGCCATCAGCCATGCGGCCATCTGATAGTCGGGGATGTCGCCTTTGGTGTAGCCGGAAATGAGGAACTGAATTTCTTCGAGGGTGTGTTCCCCGGAATCGCGTTTTTTTCGAATGAGGTCGACGGCGCGCATGCTGATGTAAAGGAAGTGCGAGCCTAACATCCGCGGAAATGGCCGTCAACGCGCTTGCCAACAAGGGAAGTTGGGATTTCTCATGAAATGCAACTTGTCTGTTCATCGGGCTCAGCAAAGCATTGTCATCCTGAGGCGATCCGATGAGGGTCGCCGAAGGACCTCAGGGCCGGAATCGTGAACGGGGCGCAAATTGAGATCCTTCGGAGCGCAAACGACGCACCCCTCAGGATGACATTGGGTGCTGCGTTTGAGTAACCGGGAAAATGTTCCTTTGAAAACTCCAGGATGCTGCCGTCAGTTTGCGCATCCCCGCGTTTCCCGGCGCACTTGCTCATTTCCGGCCGCTGGTATATTTTTCCGCGTGTTGCTGCAACAGGAGAACGAATGTCGCGAAAGCCGCGGATTGCCGTCGTCGGCAGTGCCAATGTTGATCTAACCACATTCAGTGATACGTTTCCGCGCCCTGGCGAAACCCTGTTCGGGAAGAGTTTCCATCTGGGCTTTGGCGGCAAGGGCGCGAATCAAGCGGTCGCCGCGCGCCTTTGCGGTGCGGACGTTGTGATGGTCGCCAACGTAGGCAACGACCTCTTTGGCCAGGCCACCGTGGACAATTTCACGAACATCGGTATCGATGCCTCTCGCGTGCGGATTGTTGACGGAGTTTCCAGCGGCGTTGCGCCCATTTTTGTCGAACCCAACGGCCAGAACCGCATCATTGTCGTGAAAGGCGCGAACGACACGTTGCAGCCCGCCGATGTGGACGCAGCCGCGGCCGCCCTGCGCGGCGTGGACACGATTGTGCTGCAATTTGAAATCCCGCTCGACACTGTCGCGTACACCGTGCAATTTGCGCGCAAGCATGGCATCCGCTGCATCGTCAATCCCGCCCCCGCACAACCCATCCGGGCGGACAGTCTCTGTGGGGCAGACTATTTCGTGCCTAATGAAAGCGAAGCCGAGTTGATCACCGGTCTGCCGGTACACTGCACCGATGACGCGAGAAAATGCGCCACCGCACTTCTTCAACTGGGCTTCCGCCGCGTTATTCTCACGCTGGGCGCGCGCGGATCGCTCCTGGCCACTGCGGAGGCCAGCGAACTTCTGCCGCCTTTTCCCGTGACGCCGACAGACACGACCGGCGCGGGCGACGCCTTCATCGGCAGCTTCGCTGTCTTTCTCGCCGAGGGTCTGCCGGAAAAAGACGCACTAACAAGGGCCAGCCTCTACGCCGCTCTTTCCACGATGCGCGTCGGCACACAGACTTCCTTCCACACTCGCGTAGAGTTCGAAGCAGAATGGACACGTCGCAACGGAAGACCGTAGTGGTTTGCGAATAGCACACACGCCGGATGTCGTTTCGGCGTGAACTCAGTCAAGGGTAATGCAATCCGGCAAGAAAGAACAGGCTGCGCCTGCGCGCGAAGCGATTGTCTTGCCCATGCGTGTATTAAATGCCTCTCATTTTATTTTTCGATACTAGCAGGTCGCCTGGTTGTTCAGGGCAGTCTCCCGTTTTTCATAGTCACCTTATTCTCCAAAATGTTTTGCAATTTCTTCCACAAGCTGCATTTTGTAAACGTCACTTTTAACTTGACACTTTCCCGAACGGAACACTAACCTACGTCAACTTTTGATTATTGGGGTGAACACTCTGAAAAGCGTCTCGTCCAAAAATCCTCCACTCAAGGAAGCGGGGGATAATACCGCTTTTCCCGATCTTGCCGAGTGTATCTCCAGGTTTACCTTCAAGCACTTAGCTGAAAGCGTTCGAGCCTTCCTCCAGCCGATGTTTCCCAGGACGGTCTGGGTCATTGGTTTGAGCCTCTCGACCGCCTGGAGAATGACGGCCGCTTCGCGTAGAGTGATCAAGGTCGAGCCGAATACCAGGTTTGCGCGAACGTGGACGAGGATAAGTTCTTGCATCTATTTGTATCTCGAATCAAGGGGAAGCAGTTCTGCTTTGAGTCTGGACGTTTGTGGTAACCGGGGTGCCGAAAGGAGTCTTGCTTATGAGGGGTAGATTGTTTTTTTCGTTGATCGCGTGTTTCGCCGTTCTGTGTTTTTCTCCGGCTTCACGTGGCCAGGCAACGGGCAGTTTTTCCGGGGCCGTCTTGGATACTTCGGGCGGCGCAATCTCCGGCGCCACCGTCACGGCCACTTCGCAGGGCACCGGTGTCTCGCGCCAGACAAAAACCGATGATGCCGGCCACTACCTTTTCCCCTTGCTCCCGATAGGTAACTATACTGTGCGCGCGGAATTCCAGGGCTTCCGCACCGGCGAAACAAAAGACCTGAGGCTTCAGGTTGACGAGGGCCGTGAAGTGGATTTCACCCTCTCGCCCTCCACGGTCTCTTCCCAAATCGAAGTCTCCGCCGCCGCCGTTGCCGTTGAGACTACCAACCCCTCTCTCGGGCAGGTTATCACCTCAGAGCAGGTGACGCAGCTGCCCCTGAACGGGCGCGATTTCGTGCAACTCGCTACGCTTACTCCTGGCACCACCCAGGAAACCAATAACAACAGCTTTTTCAACGGCGCCCCGAGCAGTGAAGTTTCCGCTCGCGGATCCTTCTCTCTCTCTGTCGGCGGTTCCCGCGCCAATAGCACGGATTGGCTTTTGGACGGCAATGACAATAACGAGCTGACTGCCGGCGGGATCGCCATTCTCTCTTCCATCGACTCCATTCAGGAGTTTAAGGTTCTCACGTACAACTACTCCGCGGAATACGGAACTCGCGGGGGACCCACGGTTCTGGTCACCACGAAATCGGGAGGAAACGATTTTCACGGCTCCCTGTTTGAATTTCTGCGTAATACCTCTCTGGACGCCAAGAGCTATTTCGCCATCCTGCCGGAAAAGTTCAATCTGAATCAGTTCGGCGGCTCCCTCGGCGGGCCCATTCGCAAGAACAAGACCTTCTTCTTCATTGATGGCGAACAAAAGTATCAGCGCAAGGGCATTACCTTCACGGGCTTGGTTCCCAGCGCTGCGATGCTCAATGGTGATTTCTCCAAGGATGCTCTGGGCAATGTGCGCCCCGTCGGCACCTCGACGCCTGACCCCGTTACTTTCCTGAGGGCCCTCGTCAATCCCAACATTCCCAATGTTCCAGAGGGACCCAGTATCTATTTTCAGTGCGATGGCAGCGGCAATCCTATGCCAGTGAATGCGAATGGAAGCCAAGCAGCCGGGACGCCCTGTAACAAGATCCCGGGACCCGGCATCACGGGGAACCAGCTCGCGAACGGCCTGTTCAATCCGATCGCGGTGAAAATGCTCGCTCTTTTCCCGACTCCGAACGTCACGGGCAACGATTCCTACAACTACGTCAATGAACCGATCCGTGATCTGAACGAAACCAAATTTGACGTTCGCTTGGATCACAACTTTACCGTCGCGGACACTGTATTTGCCCGCTTCAGCTACGACCAGGCCTTCTCTGCTGTTCCCGGTGGCTCCAACCCGCCGAGCTTTGCCGAGGCCAATCCCTTCGGCAGCTCTCAGGGAATCATCAACCACGGCAGGAACATCGCCCTCTCCGAGACGCACATTTTTTCGCCCACGACCGTCAACCAGGTCAGCGGTGGTTATAATCGCATTTTCGATTACATCACTTCGCAGGGTTATAGGAGTTGCCAATCCCAAATATTCCAGATTCCCGGCGCGAATCTCAACTGCAACGCCAGCAACGACTGTGTTGCGCCTTTTATCAGTTGCGGATTGACTTCCACCCAGTTTGACGGCGGCTACTGGTCCCTCGGCGACCGCGGCTTCGCGCCGTTCATCGGCGGCACCAACGTCTTTTCCATCAGCGACACGCTGGACCTGATTCGCGGCAGGCACGACATCAAGGTGGGCATGGGCATCCGCGCCAATCAGTTGAACACACAAACGGAAGGTTTCCAGGATGGCTATTGGATCATAACCGGTCTCTGGACCAACGATGCCGTGGCGGACTTCCTGCTCGGCCTGCCAAGCCTTGCGATTCACGATCAAACTTTCGGCGGCACCACCACCGGCCGCCGCTGGAAGATCTTCCGCCCGTTTGTTCAGGACGATTGGCGGATCACCCGCAGTCTTACTCTGAATCTGGGCTTCGCCTGGAATTTGACGACCCCAACCTCCGAAGTGGACAACCGCCAAGCGGACTTCAATCCTGCCACGGGAGAGTTCCTGACTCCCGGCGTAAACGCGGGCAAGTGGGCGGGCATTCAATTCGACAAAACCGCGCTCGAGCCCCGCATCGGGCTGGCCTGGAAGCCTTTTGGCAAGGACAACACCGCAATTCGCGCTGGTTATGCCATCTTCCATGACTCTTCGTGGAATCAGGGCTCGCAAGGCTTGTGGCAGAATCCGTCAACCTATGCGGAATCCGACGCCTTCGCCTTCGGAGGTAATTGCACATTTGCCACGGCCCTATGCGCCCAGGCGCCCTATAACCAACCTCCCTATACCTTGCCTCCCTATAACCTGGCCCCCACGGCGTTCAGCCTGTCCGATGGTTTCCAGACCTTTAGTGCTCCGCCACCGCAGGCAGATTTCACGGGGACGATTATTGCTCAGAACACCAACTTCAAGCTGGGCACCGTCCAGCAGTTCAACATCAACGTGGAGCGCCAGTTGCCTGGTCAGATTGTTCTCACCGCTGGTTATGCTGGGTCGCGCAGCGACCACATCCTGTTCTATGGAAATAACCTGAACGTCAGCACTCCCTTGGCTTGCGGGACCCCCGGGTACACGCTGGGGTGCGGACCAGGCGGAGCCTTCGTCCAGGCGCCCTATTACGGTACAGGATTCCAGTATTCCACCATTGCCAATGCAACCGATCAGGGCAATGCTCACTACAACGGTTTGCAGATTAAGGCGGAGACGAAAGGCTCCCACTACGGCATCTACGCTCTAATCAGCTATACCTACTCCCGCACTTACGATAACGGCCTAACCGACGGCTTGGGGAGTTCCATCGGAGCTACCTACTATCCGTTGACCGGCTGGCAAAAACTCGATTGGGCACTTTCCCAGATCAACCTGAACAACAACTTTTCCGCCAGCATCATCTACGACCTGCCCTTCGGCAAGGGGAAGCAATTTGGCCACGACTGGAACGGTCCCGTCAATGCGATCCTCGGGAACTGGCAGTTCACCCTCATTGAGAAAGTCACCTCTGGATTCCCTGTCTTTGTCGTGAACAGCGATAACACCACTGGCGTAAACTTCGAAAATAACGGAAACAGTTACAACCGTCCGGACCTGGTTGGCGATCCCAACAAGGGAGGGGCTGTAGCCTCCAATCCCGGTTGCACGGCCCCCGCGCAAGTGCATACGGTTGCGAATTGGTTCAATCCTTGCGCCTTTGCCTTCCCAGCTGCCGGCGAACTCGGCAACGCCTCGCGAACCCCGGTTAACGGTCCGGGCTTTGTCAACTCAGACTTCTCCGCCATCAAGCAGTTCATTCTCCCCTGGGAGCACGTGGGTCTGAATTTCCGGGCGGAGTTCTTCAACCTGTTCAATCATCCCCAATTCGCTCTCCCGGTTCCGGGATCGGGGTATGCTGACATCGCATCTGGCTCGGGTTTTGGCGCGGTTTCGTCTTCCGTCAACAACCCGCGCGTCCTGCAATTCGGACTCAAGCTGACCTTCTAGCCTACTGCACGGCTAGAGACGTTGCGAAAGAACCTCGAAATTGTCATTCCGAGCCCCGTTCATTTTTTGAACGGGGTTCGCAATCCGCTTCTTTCTCGCTTCTTTGTGAAAAGCAGATCCCTCGCGGCGCTCGGGATGACAATGTAGTGTCCGTTTCTGCGTGCTGTTGAGTTCAATCGCTGCGCAGAGCCGGCCCATCGCTTTGCCCTTGTGCCGGCCACTTTATGTCGACCCGAATAGACGCGGCAGAGTTTAATTCAATGACTGCAAATCGCACATCCTTCCGATGCTTCCTCAGCTTGCTTTGCTTGTTCGCCGTTTCGGCGCTCTGCACCTCCGCGCAGACGCGCCGCAAGGTCATCATCGATCAGGACGCCGCCGGCCCGGGCGGCACGGACATGCAGGCAATCCTCTCCCTGATCAACTCGCCCGAAACGGATGTCTTGGGAATCACCGTGCTCACCGGGGACGCCTGGCGCGATGAAGAAGTGCTCCACACTTTGCGCCTGATGGAGATCATCGGCCGCACGGACATCCCGGTTGTGCCTGGCGCCGTCTTCCCCCTGGTGAACAGCAGGGAATACATCGCCGCGTGGGAAACGCTGCACGGAAAGATCGTGTATCAAGGCGCTTGGAATTTCGCTAAAGGCTATCCAGTGCACGGCCCGTACGACATTCCGGCGATGCTTGAAGGAAAGCCCGCGATTCAGGCGGCCCAGGAAGATGCCGCTCATTTCCTGGTCCGCATGGTAAAGCAATACCCGCACGAGGTGACGATCTACGCGGCGGGTCCCATGACCGATCTGGCCACGGCCATTGCGCTCGATCCGAAATTCCCCGAGTTGAGCAAAGAGCTGATCCTCATGGCCGGAAGCATCAATCCGCAAACCGACGATCCTGAGTTTTCAGTGACCCCGGCCCGCGAGTTTAATTTCTGGATGGACCCGGAAGCGTCGCACGTCGTGCTGCACGCGCATTGGCCGCGCATCGCGCTCACCACGGTGGACATCTCCGTGAAGACGCGCATGGAAAAAGACTTGATCGAGCAGGTGCGCAAGAGCACCACGCCCGCCGCGCAATACGTCGCCAAATATGCCGAAGCCAATTATTTGTGGGATGAACTGGCGGCGGTCGCCTGGCTCGATCCATCCATCATCACGAAGTGGAAGAAACTCTACATTGATGTTGACGTGGATCATGGCGCGGGTTACGGAAACACGCTGGCATGGGCGCCGGGACTCCAGCCGGGAATGGGCGAAGCCCTCGTGGAAGTGCAGGACGCCCTGGATAAGCAGAAATTCTACAAGGAATATGTCGAGTTGTTGTCGCGGCCCACGCCCGGCGCGAAAAACCCAGCGGACAATTAGTATCGCGTCACATAGGGTTCGTTTCTCTTTCTTCAGGAGGCCGGAGCTTCAGCCCCGGCGTAAAGCATTTTCAAGCACCGGGCTTTAGCCCCTGAAGCGCATGCGCAGTAAGCGTCATTCCGGGCCAAATGGGTGTAAAATCCGCCTACAACTGGCTCAGGACGAATTGACGCGAAGCGCTCGCACAATCTTTTCAAGCCCACGATCCGAGTCAGCGTGAATGACATAGCCGAAAATGGACGAGAGGTAGGATGAGCGAAGACAAGCCGATGCGCCTCGAGATCAGGGACCGCAGGGGAAATCCGCTCGACACCGGCCCCGCGCGGGCCGCGATCGCCGTGTTGAATGGACGCCCGCTTGCGCCTAACCGCGGGACTTCGCTGAATCTGGATTGGCTGGAGCAGGTTCGCGTGAACACCAGCGCGGTCGAGCGCCGCGCGGCCACTTTGGTAACTCGCCGCACCGTGAAAAAGGACTGGCAAATCGCCTGGATGCTCCGCGCCATCACCTGCATGGACCTTACCACCTTGAGCGGCGACGACACCGAGGAGCGCGTCCGGCGTCTTTGCGCCAAGGCGCGGCAACCGATCCAGCGGGAAATCGTGGAGAAGCTGGGGATCGAGTCCCTGAACATTCACGTCGGCGCCGTCTGCGTGTATCACCATTTCGTCGAGACGGCAAAGAGCGCGCTGGAGGGAGCGAAAATTCCCGTGGCTGCGGTATCCGCGGGATTTCCGGCCGGGCTATCCCCGCTGGAGGAGCGCATCAATGAGATTCGCCGCTCGGTCGAGTCCGGCGCCGATGAGATTGACGTGGTGATTACGCGCGCGCATGCTTTCGGCGGTGAGTGGCAGAAGCTGTACGACGAAATTGTCGCGTTCAAGGATGCGTGCGGGCCGGCGCATCTCAAGGTGATTCTCGGAACGGGTGATCTATTGACTTTGCGCAATGTCGCTCGCGCCAGCCTCGTGGCGATGATGGCGGGTGCGGACTTCATCAAGACCTCAACGGGGAAAGAAAGCGTGAATGCCACACCGCCCGTCGGCTTGGTGATGACCAGGGCCATTCGCGAATACGCGGAAGAAACGGGCATGGCGGTGGGATTCAAGCCGGCCGGCGGAATTCGCACAGCAAAACAATCCGTGGAGTGGCTCTCCCTTATGAAAGAGGAGCTGGGCCATTCCTGGCTGGAGCCGCAGCTTTTCCGGATTGGCGCCAGCGGGATGCTGGGCGATATCGAACGTCAGTTGGAATTTCATGCGACCGGGAGATATTCGGCGGAGTATCGCCACCCGATGGCGTGACAACGAAAGAAACCAGGACGAACGCAATTTCCTGGAAAATGGAGGAGCGATGCCAAACAAACCTAGTGCTAGAGATGCGCAAGTGATACTTCAACTTTATGACCTGCGGCGGGAACCCGAAATGCGAAAGGCGCGCAACTGGTGGATGGCAGAGTTCTGGCCAGCCAGCGCGGATGATTTCTTGAAGGTGGCCTGGGCCATGGGCACGCAAGAAAACAACTGGCTGCGCCAGGTGGGAGGTTACTGGGGAATTGCCGCTTCGCTGGTGCTGCAAGGGGCGGTCAGTGAAGATCTATTCCTGCGGCCCGCGTTCAGCGGAGAGATGTTTGTGATGTTTGGGAAGGTGCACCCGTTCCTGAAGGAACTCCGGGAAAAGCTTGGCGATCCGGAAGCGTTCTTGGATATCGAGAAGGTGATTACGAATACGAAGTGGGGCCGGGAGCGGCTGAAATTCGTACTGAAGCGGCTGGAAACAATGCGCCAGAGGATGGCGAACAAGGCCTGAGCCGCGCCAGCACACTCGTATGAAAATTCGACCACAGAGGGCACAGAGAAGAAATGAGCGTGATTGAAAAATTCAAAACGATGGAATATGGGCCGGCCCCGGAAGATCCCAGAGAATCCCTGCAATGGCTCGACCGGCATCATCGGCGCTTCGGCCATTTCATCGGCGGAGCTTGGATGCTTCCAGCCGAAGGAAGCTACTTCGAGACCAGCGACCCTTCCACAGGAGAGAAGATCGCCGATGTAGCCCAAGGTAGCGCTACGGACATCGCTGCAGCAGTGAAGGCCGCGCGCAAAGCTCTGCCGGGCTGGCAAAAGCTTTCCGGACACGAGCGGGCGCGCTATCTCTACGCGGTGGCGCGTCATGTGCAAAAACACGCGCGGCGCCTGGCCGTGCTCGAAACCATCGACAACGGCAAACCCATCCGCGAGAGCCGCGACATCGATATTCCGTTGGTGGCGCGGCATTTCTATTACCACGCCGGCTGGGCGCAGCTTTGGGAAGAGGAGTTCCCGGGATACACACCCAGTGGCGTCATCGGCCAGATTATCCCCTGGAATTTTCCGCTGCTGATGCTGGCATGGAAAATTGCGCCCGCGCTGGCGACCGGAAACACCGTGGTGTTGAAGCCTGCCGAATACACTCCGCTTACAGCGCTGGCCTTTGCGGAGATCTGCACGGAAATCGGCTTGCCTCCCGGAGTGGTGAATATCGTCACCGGAGATGGCCAGACGGGCGAAGCGCTGGTGAGTCATCCGGACGTAAACAAGATTGCCTTCACGGGCTCGACGGAAGTGGGCCGGGCGATCCGCAGGGCGACCGCCAATTCGCACAAGCGCGTGTCGTTGGAGCTGGGAGGGAAGTCACCCTTCATCATTTTTGAAGACGCCGATGTGGATAGCGCCGTGGAAGGCCTGGTGGACGGCATCTGGCTCAATCAAGGGCAGGTCTGCTGCGCGGGCTCGCGGCTGCTGATGCAGGAAAGCATTGCGGAAAGGCTCACGCGAAAATTGCAAGCGCGGATGAGTTCGCTGCGCGTGGGAGCGCCCCTGGACAAGGCGATTGACATTGGCGCAATCGTAGCGCGGGTGCAATGGGAACGTATTGATCGTCTGGTGAAACAAGGAGTGGCGGAAGGCGCCACGTGCTGGCAGCCGGAAGTGGTAATGCCTTCGCGCGGCCTCTATTACAAACCGACGCTCCTGAGCAACGTTCATCCCACATCCATGGTGGCGCAACAGGAGATCTTTGGGCCGGTGCTCGCGGCGATGACATTCCGCACGCCGCGGGAAGCCGTGGAATTGGCCAACAACACGGTCTATGGACTTGCCGCGAGTGTGTGGAGTGAAAGTGTCCACGTGGCCCTGCACGTCGCCGCGCAGCTCAAGGCTGGCGTCGTGTGGGTGAACAGCACGAATTTGTTCGACGCGGCTTGCGGATTCGGCGGCTACCGGGAAAGCGGCTATGGCCGGGAGGGTGGCCGGGAAGGCCTGCTGGAGTACCTCGAGCCGGAGTGGTTCCGCAAAGCGCCGCCGATTCGCGCGAAAGCGGCGGCAAAGGGCGGCAAAACCGAGGTGGCCAACCCGGCGATCGACCGCACGGTGAAACTGTTTATTGGCGGTAAGCAGGTGCGGCCGGATTCGGGCTACGCGGTGGAGGTTCGCGGCAAGAATGGTGAGTTGCTCGGGGAATCGCCGCTGGGCAATCGCAAGGACATTCGCAACGCCGTGGAAGCTGCGCGCAAAGCAGAAACCTGGGCCAGAACGACGGCACACAACCGCGCGCAGGTGCTCTACTACCTGGCAGAAAACCTTTCGCAGCGCGGGAAAGAAATTACCGGCCGGCTTGCCGCAGCCGTGGGCAAGAAGCAGGCCGCGGATGAAGTGCGCATCAGCATCGAGCGGCTGTTCGCGTACGCAGCGTGGGCGGACAAGTACGAGGGCGCGGTGCACAACCCTCCGTTTCGCAACGTCGCCATCGCCATGAATGAACCGCTGGGCACGGTGGGTGTGATTTGTCCTACCCAGGCCCCTTTGCTGGGATTTTTCTCGCTGGTGCTGCCGCTGCTCAGCGCGGGAAACACCGTGGTTGCCGTGCCGTCGGAATCCTACCCACTGATCGCGGGAGATTTGTACCAGGTTTTTGAAACCAGCGATCTGCCGGCCGGCGCGGTGAATCTCGTGACCGGGCGCACGGCGGAGTTGCTAAAGGTCATGGCGGAACACGATGGCCTGGACGCCATCTGGTGTTATGGAGACGCCCAGATGTGTGCGGCGGCGAAGGCACTTTCCGTCGGTAACCTGAAGCAGGTCTGGAGCAATGAAGGCCGGGAATTAAACTTCTTCGGCCGCGGGCAAGGAGAAGGCCGCTGGTACCTTGAGCATGCCTATCAAGTGAAGAATATCTGGGTCCCCTACGGCGAATGATGGGCACGTAGTGTATATACCCTTCAGGGTGGAATTTGCCCCGCTTCGTTCACCACCGATTCCTCACTTGGACGCTTACCCTAACCCGGTTTTTTCACAAACTACGATTCATCCGATGTCCACGTTCAGCAAGCCATGCTCATCCTGAGGCGATCCGATGAGGTCCGGTGTCAGGACTCCGGTGGAGTCCACCGGACTCCCAAAACCGGAGATCGCCGAAGGACCTCAATCAAAATTGTGCACGGGGTGTCAGTTGAGATCTTTCGGCGCGCCACGACCAGCTCGGGATAAACGCCCGACGCGCCCCTCAAGACGGCAGGGCGTTGCGCAATTTGGATAAAATCAAAATAGTATCTCGTGAGAAAGGCCGGCTAAGGGTCTTCCCAGGGAATTTATCGTGTTGATGTGTAATATCCATAGCCATTTGCGCTCATAGAGACGGCCTGCGGCAGCCACCAAACCTTCCGCCATTTGCGCGAGCGAGACATTTGATAGCCAAGCCAATTGACCCCTGTTGCCAATGCAAAGCCGCAGGCGTAATAGGCTGGCGCCGGCAATTTCACGAAGGGCCTCGCGATTGGATCCGCTTCGGGATTTCCCAAATAAAACGCCGGGTATTTCTTTTTAAACTGCACGGCGTCAGCGGTCGCGTGCATGTCGAGTGCGGCCGCAGTGTAGGTGAGTGCGCTCAAGGACAACCACAGTCTTTTTGGAACCTGCAACCTAACCTCTTTTTTTACCGGTTTGGGGTCTTCCACCAATTTCTGGGCTTGTGCCCCAATGCCTGTGCTCATGGCTAAAAACATTAGAAGAGCAATCTTGCGCCGGACCCTCATTACACACTCCGAGGATTGATTCTTTTGGAGCCGTCAGAGGGAAGGTCTGATTGGCGAACGTCGCGGGAGGAGAGAGGTCTTTCCCCCGAAGAGCGCGACGACAGGGCCACGTGCAGCTTGGATACCAATCCCGGAGTTAGCGAGAAGCTTTCTAACAAATATTTGAATCTTCCACCCCGCCGGAATCGAGCAAAGCGCGACGGGGCAACAGGTGCCTTAAAGTAAAGCTTTCCCCTTGCCAATGATCGGTAACACCTCCGTTAGAAATGGCTTGAATCCATTTCGGAGACAGTTTCAAGGCGAGCAAATCCATCGTTCCGGGCAGACTTGGGATTCGATTCACCTGAGAAACATAGGTTTAGGAAAGGCGATGCGCTTGACTGCTGTGGGGGAGATGGAGTTTCTCTTTCTCGCGCGTGCCAAAAAGGAAACGAATTCCCATCTTGATGACGAGTTATCCGATCAGCCTGGAATGTCCTTATCAGTTCGTTCGATGGAAACTTTTCCGGCGGGCAGTTCGATCGCCAGCCCCGATGCCAAGTGCACGAGTTCTTCTCTCACTTCCGCGAGACATGTTTCTGGACAAGGCAGTACCCGAAGGTTGGCAAGCTTGCCTGCAATGTATTCGGTTATGAGAGTTCCGAAACCTTGAGGATAATGTGGCTTCAGGCCATGGCTTCAGCGGTCCAAGCAACGGCCGAAGCCATCCCCTTCGGATTTGGTTGTGCCGGGCATCCGCGAAGGACGCCCGGCGGGGATTTACTGCACGCTGTTGATGACGCCCACGCCGGTTGTTCCACTGGCCCCGGTCCCGGTCGTGAACGGCGAGCCGGCTACTGGAGTCAGGGTTACGGCGCCACCCGAAACAGCCACGGTGTAAACCGCAACGCCGCTAGGAGGCGTCGAGTTCGCCGCACCAACCAAGGCCACAAAGAGATACTTACCCGTTGGGTCGATGGTCACTTGGCCCGCGGCGGACGGCAGGGTCACCGCCGTCCCCGCAGTGAGGGTCGGCGTCGCGGGGTCGTAGGTGAAGAGGAACGGTGTGATCGTCTTTGCCGTGGCGTCGGTGACCACCACGAAGCGGTCGAGCGGATCGAACGCGATCGCGACAGGCAGCATCGCCCCGGGGATGCTGGTGCCCGAACCAATTTCGGCCAGCGCCCCGTCAGTTCCACCCCCCGCCGGAGAGATCGAGTACATATGGATTTTATTTGCAACAGAATCCACCGCCAGCAAGTACTGGCCGGAAGCGTCCACTGCCCCCATGGTCCAGTTTGTTCCAGGAAATGCGTTAAGTGTGCCTGGGGAGTAGAGCGTGCCATTATTCCCCAGCTCAATCGCCGTCACGGAACCGTTGGACGCCAGGGCGAAAACGAAGTTGGCCTGCGGATCGCTGACCAGCGCCTGAAGACCCGTCAGCGCGGGCTGCCCGGTCGCCGGGGCTGTCGACGTCAACGCCAGGCTATTCGTCGTGGGATTGTACGCGTAGCTGTGCACCAGTGCATTCGTTGTGTCGGCCACATACGCGAAGAGGCCGGAAGGATCGGCAATCACAGTGCCCGCAGCGCCCGCGGGCGTCAGACTGTATGGCGAACCCGCTAAGGCCGCGATAGCCGGGGTGTTTGCTGCGTTAAAGCCATATCCAGCAAGTTGCTTGCCGGAAGCACTTCCCGTAAAGAAAAGGCTGCCCGTCACGCTGGAACCAATCTGGGAGTTGCCGGCAACGCCCGCGTACGGAGCGTTCGCGTCCGCTGTAAGCACGCCGCTGGCAGCGGTGAACGCGGAGATGTCTCCCGTCGTCTTGTTGGCAGTTACGACTTCGGCCGGTGCCACTTGTGCGGCAGCGCTGCCGATATCGAAGGCCATAAAAAGTGGTGCTGCGCCAGTGCTGGCGGGAACCAGTGATGTCAACGCACCGGTCGAGCCAATCGTAAAGAGGGAAATGGTGTCGGAAAACTGGTTGTCAACCGCCAGTAGAGTCGAAGTTGGGTCGATGGCCATGCCGAAGGACGTATTGCCCGCGGGTATTGCACTTCCGATAGCCGCGCCAAATGCGCCTCCGGTGCCAACGTTGAAGGCATAGATGTTGCTCGGAACGACGTTATTATCCACGACGTAGATGTACTTACCGCTGGGATCAATAACGATGTTGGTCAGAAAGCCTGCGCCCGCAACCGGGGAGACGGTCCCAGGGGTGGATAGCTGTCCGTTACTGGTGATTTGGAAGCTCGAAACGTTGCCATCACCCGTGGGCACGTAGAGGTACGTGTTTGTCGGATCGATAGTGCCGTAGAACGGCGCCGGACCAAGGCTGCCTGCCGTGTAGGGTGCCGCCGCCGCATTATTGGCCACCAAAACGCCAGTTAGAGGCGTGATGGTGAAGCCGCTGATATCTGCGTCTCCACCATTGATCACATAAAGGTATGTGCCGGTATGGTCGACCAAAACATCCGACGGACCCGCACCCACAGGGTAGCCGGCGTTCGAATTGATGGATGAAAGAGATCCATCAGTCTGCTTTATGGTGAAGCCGTAAACCTTGTTGTCGTTGATGTTCACGACGTAGAGGAAGCTGCCGGATGGATCGATTACGCCTTTATCCGTGGCGTTCCCGCTGCCCGCCTGGGACGTGGCGCCCGTTGCGGTCAATGCTCCTGTGACCGGATTGATGTCATAAACATGCACACCACTGGCTCCATCGATGACGTACAGATACTTGCCAGACTGGTGCACGAGAGCCTGTTGAGGCCCGGCCTGCGTCGCGTACTTGGCCAGGAATGTCAACGCGCCACCCGCTGCATTCGCCCCATAGGCGGAAATCGTGCCACCCGTATCATTCACGATATAGGCGAACCGTGCCACCGCAGCCGTGATGCTGAGTGTGGCCGTTCCGGTTAGAGCGTTGGGAGCGGTTTCTTTCGCGGTCACGGTGCAACTTGCGCCTGCTCCAGAGGCTAGCGCCACCGCAAGACCCGTAGTGGTGCCGATCGTTGCCGTGTTTGCCGGTGTGCAGGAAATCGACCAACTCACCGGGCCCGATGGGGGTTGCGTCGAGCCATCACTCAAGACTTCGGTCGCGGCGAACTGAATCGTCTGGCCTGCTGCAATCGTTGCCGTCAGGGGTGCCACGGTCAGTTGCACCACTGTTGGTGGAGGGGTACCCACTGTCAAATAGGCGATGTTCGAGGTGACGCCCTCATAGGAGGCGGTGATCTGTGTGAGACCGGTGGCCACGGCAGTCGCCGTGCCATTGGTGGCGTCCTGCGTGCTGTCGATCATCGCGACCCCCATGTTGGATGACGCCTAGGTCGCCTTGAGGGTGATATCCTGCGGCGCGGTCAAGCTGCCATCGGGATTGATGATGATCGCCATGGCCGTAAAAGCCTGGGTTCCCGGAACAGTGATCGTCGGGAACGCCGGCGTCACCGCAATGGACTTAATCCCGCTTACCGAGAGCACTGCTAGCGACGACGTAATGCTTCCCAGTGACGCGGTAATGTTGGTCATACCCGCAGCCACAGCCGTGGCGACGCCGCCTGAAGTGATCGTCGCGACGCTGATACTCGATGACGCCCAGGTGATGCTGGCACCCGTAGTCAAATCTTTCGACGTTCCATTACTGTAGGTGCCGGTCACCTTAAATGTCTGCTGTTGTCCCACGCTGATTGAGGCGGTGCTCGGCGCGACGACCAGTTCTTTCAACTTCGGTGCGCCACTGCAGGCCGCCAATAGCAAAATGCACAGGAGCGATGCCACCCCCAATGCGGAACCACTGAGCTTTCTCATCATGACGCCTCCTCAGCGCAGGAAAACCTGAAGAACTCTCGACAAAGGCATATCTTGCTCATCGGGCACGCAACAACAAGCGGCGGAGTTGGATAGGCGGGCGAGAATCCCACTCCGAACACAGTCGTCCGGATCTCAGGTGCCATTGTTCCAAAGGAACATACTTGAATCCCAATCTGAAACAAAGTGCCTGCCTAACCATCCGTTATGTATCAATAAACAGGGCCGGTCCGAAGCGGGCTGCGGCAAACCATCCAAGCCCCATTCTTTGCTGAATTATTAAGGCATTGTAACAAGGCAGGCAGGCTGGACTTACGCCTTCGTTGTGACGATAATTTGTGGCCTGACGGGGGGAGGGTCTTGATTGAACCGACAACCCCCCGCCGCCCGTCTCCCCCAATGATTGCGAAAGATGCGACCATGGGGGCCGGCTTGTTCTCGAGGGACCCACTGCTATGCCCAGAATTCTGACTGTCGAGGCTCACCGCCTGGAGGAAGCCCGGCTTCGCAAGAAACATTGGAAGCGCTGGGGGCCTTACCTCGCGGAACGTCAATGGGGCACGGTCCGAGAGGACTACAGCAAAGAGGGCAGCGCCTGGGAGTCCTTTCCCTTTGAACACGCCCACGCCCGGGCCTATCGCTGGGGAGAAGACGGGATTGGAGGCCTGTGCGACCGCCACCAGATGATCTGTTTCGCTTTGGCACTCTGGAACGGCCGCGACCCCATCTTGAAAGAACGCCTGTTCGGGTTGACCGGAAATCAGGGCAATCACGGCGAAGATGTGAAGGAGTACTACTTCTACCTCGATTCCACTCCCACGCACAGTTACATGCGCATGCTCTACAAATATCCCCAGGCAGAGTTTCCCTATGCTCAATTGCTGGAGGAGAATCGGCGGCGAGGACGCAGCGCACCAGAGTTTGAGTTGCTGGACACCGGCATTTTTGAGGGAAACCATTATTTTCATGTCTTCGTAGAACAAAGCGGAGAATAAGGCGTGTCGCTCCTGGCGGAAGTGCAATTCGGCGGGGAAGTGTGCGGTGAACTGGATGCCGCGGAAACCTGCGAGTGGCTGGTCACCAACGGCTTGGGCGGATTCGCTTCGGGAACGGTTGCGGGCACGGCAACCCGCAGATACCACGGCCTCTTGATCGCGGCGCTGCAACCCCCTGTCGGCCGTACCCTTTTGGTGGCCGGCCTCGACGAAAGCGTGCGCTACCTCGAAACCAGCTTTCCCCTCGCCACCAATCGCTGGAGCAGTGGGTTTGTTTCCCCGAGTGGCTACCTCCAAATCGAAAGTTTTTTCCTCGAAGGCACCAAGCCCGTGTGGCGCTATGCCCTTGCGGACGCACTGCTCGAAAAGCGCGTGTGGATGAAGCAGGGAGAGAACACCACCTGCGTGCAATACACCCTGGTGCGCGGCAACGCACCCGTGGAGATTGACGCCAAGGTGCTGGTGAACTACCGCGATTTTCACCTCACCACGCAGGCCGGCGATTGGCGCATGAGCGTCGAACCCGTCGAGAACGGTCTGAGAATCCGCGCCTTCGATGGGGCCACCCCGTTCTACTTGAAAAGCGCCGGCGCGTCCGTGCAGCCGCGCCACGAGTGGTACCGCGACTATTTCCTGCCCGCCGAAAAAGAGCGCGGACTCGATGATCGCGAAGATCGTTTGTTCGCCGCGCAGTTTCATTTCAGCCTGGCTGTTCAGGAAAGTGTCACCCTTGTTTTCACTACTGTGGAGGCAACTTCGCTCGACGGGATGGAAGCGCGCGCCGAACAATCCAATCACGAGTGGAAATTGTTCCGGGCCTGGCAGGAACAGCACAACAAGGAGTGCTCCTCGCCCGCCGAAGAGGAACCTGGGTGGCTCTGGCAACTGGTTCTCGCGGCGGATCAATTTGTGGTTCGCCGCGCTCTGCCGGAGGACTCTGAAGGCTTGAGCCTCATCGCCGGCTACCACTGGTTTGGCGATTGGGGACGCGACACCATGATCGCGCTGCCGGGATTGACCCTTCCTCTCGGGCGCCCGGAAATTGCGCGAATAATCCTGCAGTCCTTTTCGCGGTATGTCGACGCAGGAATGCTGCCGAACAATTTCCCGGATTCCAGCGGCCCGCCGCAGTACAACACCGTGGACGCCGCCTTGTGGTATTTCGAGGCGGTGCGCCAATACTATGTCGCGACGCAGGACTTGGATCTGGTGCAACAGCTCTTCCCCACGCTCGTCGAAATTGTGGACGCGCACGTGCGCGGCACGCGTTACAACATCAAGGTCGATCCCGCGGATGCCCTGATTTTTGCGGGCAGTCCGGAAGTGCAGCTCACCTGGATGGACGCGAAAATCGGAGACTGGGTGGTCACGCCGCGCATTGGCAAGCCCGTGGAAATCAATGCGCTGTGGATCAATGCGCTGCACACGATGGCGGACTTTGCGCGCTTGCTGGTGCGGCCCGGCGAGGGCTACGAAAAACTTGCGGAGAAGGCCACGCGAAATTTTCAGAAATTCTGGAATCCCGAGCGCAATTGCTGCTTCGACGTCATTGATGAACCGGGCAGGGGAAACGACGCCTCCTTGCGGCCCAACCAGATTTTCGGTGTCTCGCTTCCCGTAAGCCTTCTTTCCGAACGGCAGCAGAAATCGGTCGTTGACGCCGTGGCCAGGCATTTGCTCACCTCGCACGGCTTGCGCAGCCTGGCGCCCTCCGAACCGTCCTACAAGGGCGAGTATGCGGGCGGCCCGCGTGAGCGCGATGCCGCTTATCATCAGGGAACGGTATGGGGCTGGCTGCTCGGGCCGTTTGCACTGGCACACTATCGTGTGTACAAGGACCGCGCGGCAGCCCAGAGCTTCCTCGAGCCCTTGGGCCAAACCATTTATTCCTCCGGCCTGGGCACCATTGCGGAAATCTTTGGCGGCGATCCGCCCTTCCCCGCCGCTGGATGCATCGCGCAAGCCTGGAGCGTCGGCGAACTCTTCCGCGCCTGGCAACTCCTCAGCGCCGCCTCAGACTCTTAGCAGTATTCTTAGATTTCTCTTGCTTGTGTAGGGCCCGCCTTCCGAGGCGGGCCGCAAGCGCCGGACGAGGCCAGGCACCTTGGAGTGCGGCGGCTCGCCGCCGCTTTTGCGCAGTCAGCAGCTCCGCCAATGTGTCTTTCTCGCGAGTATGTGGCGCCCGCCTTGCGGCAGAGGAATCTGTCATTTTGTCGGGGAAGCTAATCCATTCGCGGGGCCGGTTCGTAGAGTTCGATTAGGACCTTGCTGGCGCCAGGAGCGCTCACCAGAAAAAAATTAATGCGCGTGCCATCTGCTCCCGTGCGCGTGGCCGGAAAAACCGGCATAATGCCGAATTTATCGCGCAGGATTTGCGTGGCGCGATCCACGTTCGCGCAGCGATACTCGATCTGCTGAATGCCTTCGCCGAATTTCTGCAGGTACTTGGCGATTGCGCCGCTTCCCGCGGCATCGCGGGAAGTCAGTACGTCCATCGTGAGGCCGCCCGGCAGGTGGATTTCAAATTCCCGGGCATCCTGATCCGGCGGAATTTCCGCGAGCCGCGGCGAGCCGCTGGCTTCGCGAATTTTCTCGAAGCGGTCGGGATGCACCGCCAGGCCCACCGTCACGTGGGGATTGTTTCCTTCCAGCAGTTTGTAGAGTTCCTCATTATCCCACCAGGGAAAAGCCGCATGGTCGGCCAGCGCGCGCCCTGTCCGGTAAATCTCCGTGGCAGACGCGACCCGCACCTCGGATTCCGCCGAGGTCATTCCTGCAATGGCCCGCAAAAACGCTTCGTTCATCATTCTTATATTTTACCTCAGCCGGACGCGCCGCCCCGCTCAAGGTTGCAGCGGCGTGCCCTGTTTTTTAGGGCCTGCCAGAAGCGAAATCAGCATCGTTGCCAGCAGAGCCCCCGCCACCACGGCAAGCGAGAGCTTCACGGAAATGTGCCACCAGGGGTCCAGCACCATCTTCACGCCAATAAACAGCAGCACCAGCGCCAGCCCAATGCTCAGATAGCGGAAATAGTCCAGAATGTCCGCCAGCAGGAAATACAGCGCGCGGAGTCCCAAAATAGCAAACACATTCGACGAATAAACGATGAAGGCGTCGCGCGTGATGCCGAAGATGGCGGGGATGGAGTCAACGGCGAAGGTCACATCCGTGATCTCCACGATCAGGAGTACGAGAACCAGCGGCGTGGCGAAAAGCTTTCTGTCTTCGCGCACGAAGAAATTGTCATTGCGATAGTCTTTCGTGACCCGCAGGTGCGTGCTGGCGAAACGAAAAATCGGGTTGCGCTCGTAGTGCACGGCTTTGTCCCGCTTCGCCAGCATGTGCAGCCCGGTATAGACCAGGAAAACGCCGAAGAGCTGCAAGATCCAGCTAAACCGCGACACCAGCGCTGCTCCCGTGGCGATCATGATTCCGCGCATCACCAGCGCGCCGAAGATGCCCCACTCCAGCACGCGGTGTTGCACACGCTCATCCACTTGGAAAGCGCGGAAAATCACCAGGAACACGAACAGGTTATCCACGCTCAGCGCTTTCTCGATCACATAGCCGGTGAAATATTCCAGGCCGCGCTGCGCGCCATACCAGTGCCACACAAAATAGCCAAATCCCACCGCCAGCCCGACCCACACGATGCTCCAGAGGGCCGCTTCGCGGATCCCGACTTTATGCGCTTTACGGTGGAAGACTCCCAGATCCAGGGCGATGGCGATCAGGACAAAGAGGTTGAACCCAAACCACAGAAGTGGCGTGCCCATGCGAACAGGATAGCGTAATTCCGCTTTGTGCCCAATCAGGGCTGGGAACTAAACGCATCAACGCCGTTGATGTTGGTCAGAGCGAGCCACGTGGTCTGCCCTGCTTGCACCTTCGCGGCTACGTCCCAGCGCAGGCGGCGGTCCCCCGAGGAGGCGTCCATGCCCAGCGAACTCACCCAGTACGTTCCCGGGGCCAGCCCGGAGACCGTGACACGCCCGTCCATGTCCGTATCTGCCTTGGCCGCGAGGTATTTTGTCTGCGCGGTATCCGGAGCAAGCTGCGCGATCTTCTTTTTGTGGTCCGCATGGAGCTTGTCCCACTGATATTTGGGATTTACACCTCCCAGCTCCAATTCCATGCCCGTAACCGTAGAGGAGTGCGTCTCAACGAACCTCTTCAGCGCCTTAATGTACTCCTGCTTCAGTTTCTCGTATTTCTCTGGATTGGCTTCGCGGTCCGCCTCCCGAAATCTTGGGATGGGCATTCCGTTGGTGACGCCGCCACTGTTCGATCTTTGATACGCTGCCAGGAACTCCGGCACCTCCATGATCTCAATGGGGGTGACCAATTTGTCGAAGTCGGGCATGGTCAGGTCCATCACGTCGTGCGCCTTGAGCCATTTCTTGAGTTGCGGCGTACATTTCAAATTGTCGATGAATTCCTCGCGCGTCGGCAGAACATCGTTCCCTTCGACTTCCTTGACGATGTCGGCGTAGCTTTTTGTCAGGAAATATAAGGTAAATTGCCGCACAGGCTCGGGCCGCGCTCCCGTGGGCGTAATGTGCACGGTTACATCGAGTGTGCCAGTGGAAGTCTGCGCGGCGCATACTCGCGCAAGGAAGAAGAGGCAGCAAACCAGAAGCAGGGGACGCATTTTCGTTCGCATGTGCCTCATCCTAGCAGAGGGAGATATCCTGCGAACGTCAAACTCTTCCGGCAATACCTAAGTGCCACCTTTTTGAGCC
>Ga0208036_1000041_pt1 | contig 106109 bp, 93 predicted proteins | sample June2015DPH_11_1_2_FD_184706 | JGI IMG/M metagenome (GOLD analysis project Ga0208036, IMG submission 184706) | Peatland microbial communities from SPRUCE experiment site at the Marcell Experimental Forest, Minnesota, USA - June2015DPH_11_100... | ecosystem: Environmental > Terrestrial > Soil >...
GTCCGGCCTTGGGATAATGCGGTTCGATCAGCGCAATCAGCCGCGCCCACGGAATCACCGCGTCCATCTCGGCCAGAAACCGCTCGCGCCGAGTTACCTTTCCTTTCTGCGTCCAAGCCACCGAAGCAAACGTCCGCTGATTACCCATCACCGCACCTCCTCATCCGCCACTCAACCAGTTCCTTTGTACACCAATCGATCAACTTATGCAGAGGTTCCCTAGGGGGCAATGTTAGCCTCGTCCGGGTGCGACAATCGGTAGGTCGGGCGATGGCGCGCGAGAAGGCGGCGTTTGCGGCTTGAAAAGCCTTTGGACTCAAGTCCGGGAACCTCTCATTTGCAATCCACGTGGGCTTGGTGCGAGTCTGACTCGTGATTCAAATGGGAATTCCGCTTAACTCCTTCATGCGATCAATCGCCAGGCTCACTTTCGCACTGCTGTTTCTACTGACCGCGTTTGCGCGCCCGGCGTTGGCGCAGTCAGATGACGGTGGGTCGCTAGACAGACCAAGACGCCCGTAAGTAAACTTTCCATCTCGCCCACGAAGCTGAGCTACAGCGTCAACCTCGACAAAGCGACCACCGAGACCAAGCATTTCAACATCAAAGACACCGGAACGCTGGCGTTGGACGTAACCGTTGGCGTGCCCACCCGTCCCGACTACAAAATCACCTTGGGTGGCGGTTCGAGCACGATTGCTGCCAAAGGAAGCCTCCCGGTTGTCGTTGAGTTCAAACCTATCGGAAAAGGGACCTACGACGGGAGGATCGCGATCACCAGCGGTGCGACCAGCGGGAAGAGCACGGCGACCGTGACTCTGAAGGGGAAAGCGAGGCAGAAGAAGCCGACCCCGACCGCAACTGCGACAGCGACCGCCACAGTGACGGCAACCCCTACGCTGACTCCGACCCCGCCCGCTCCGACTCCTACCCCGCCGACCCCGACTGTAAGCGTGACCCCCACGCCTGCCGCAACGGCTACCTGTACGCCACGGCCCTCAGCGACTCCGGATATCGCGCATCTCATTTTGATCTCGGGAGGTCAAGCCTCCGATGGCACTCCACTGAACAGCGCGGAAGTCTTCAACCCGGTCACTTATATATTCAGCCTCACGACCAGTGCGATGAATGATGCTCGGTACGGCCACGCATCAGCGGCGATCAACACGAGCGCAGGAGCCGATGTCCTGGTGACAGGTGGCTTCGATCCGACTGGCGTCGCGCAATCTACCGAGATCTTCACCGGCTCTACATTTGTCGCTGGCCCAAGCATGACCGACTCGCGCGAAGGCCACACGGCAACTGCGTTCAACGACGATTCTACCAACGTGTTGATTGCGGGCGGGCAGGATGCCAGCGGCACCGTTCTCAATACAGCCGAGATCAGTGGCACGGCTACAAGTCCAATGAGTACGCCGCGCGTAAACGCTGCTACCGTGCTCTTGGCAGAGCCGTTCTCAAACACGTGTCCAGCAAACGCGGTGATCACAGGCGGCTCGAACGGGCTAATCCCGCTACAAACTGCGGAATTGTTCAACCCCGGTTCCCACACCTTTACTCTGACCGATGATGTTTCGCTGGGCGGCAGTCAGATGAACGCAGCGCGTGCGTTCCATACCGCGACGCTGCTGCCCAACTCCGGCGAGTTCCTGGTGGCGGGCGGCGAAGGCGTCGCTGGGGTTGCTCAGGCGAGCGCAGAGATCTTCGACGTGGGGAGAAACAAATTCACGCTGACGACAGCACTCAGCGGAACGGACATGACCGTCGCGCGCGAGAAGCATACGGCCACAGCTTTTGGGGAAACAACGGTCTTGATTGCGGGAGGCCTTGACAGTTCCAATAACGCGCTATCGACTGCAGAGGTGTTCGATCTCTCGACGAATTCGTTCACGGCGGTCGGCTCGATGCATAGCGCGAGATTCAATCATGCGGCCGCAATACTTCCGAACGGCAAGGTGCTCATCACCGGCGGCGAAGATGGAAGCGGAAATACTCTCAATACTGCCGAGATCTTCGATCCCGTGACGAACAAATTCACCCTGACTACCGATGCCTCGCTCGGCGGCAACCGCATGAACGTCGCGCGGAAGCTGCATACGGCAACCGCGTACTAGCGGCGAGAAGCGCGCCGCCATTTGTAAGGCCGGGCAGAAAAGGCACGTGTGTGGCGAATTACTGATTTCCCCTGAAATGTTCCGAAATGGTGCTTGCGCCGTTCCTGCGCTTCCAACAGACGAACAAAGCGCGATCAAGAAGTTCAGCGGTGAGGCCAAGGGTATTTGGGGAGCGGGCGGATCGGCTTCGGCGAGTGCGGACATCGAGAATGAGAGGTGAGCCGCAGGGGTGACCCCTGCACCCAGTATTAAGGCCGCCCGCCGTTGGCGGGCGCGGCCCCTGGCCGTTGGCACGCCGTGTTTTCCTTTCTTAATACTGCGCTGCCGTCGCCACGGCCAGGGGTGACCCCTGCACCCAATGTTAACGCCGCGCTCCGTTGTCGCGCGCGGCCCCTGGCCGTTGGCACGGCTGGCCAGTATTAAGAGAACCTCGAGCGCGCGGGCGCCGCACGGATGTCCCTCACTCGCGCCAGAGGCGAGGACTCGCCCGTCTGAGCTGACGCGCAGCGGCCTTCCAGCAGCGCCGGTTTGCATTTCCCTGCTCGATACTCCCCCTTGCGTCAACTTTGACGATTTGCCTAGACTGACCATACGTTCATTTGACTGACTGTCCAGTTTTCTCATGACAAAGGAAGAAGTAATCAAGGAATTCCGGGTGCGGGAGATCCTTGAAGCCGCACGCCGCGTGATGGCTCGATACGGTATGCAGGGCACGACCGTCGATCGCGTCGCCGAGGAAGCGAAGGTCGCCAAGGGCACCATCTACCTCTACTTTGATACCAAAGACGAGCTGGTCCATACCGCGGTGATCGAGGGTCTGCGCGAAATGACGGCGGAGGTTCTTGCTTCGGACGATCCGTCGATGCCGCCGCTGGAACGAATCCGCAGACTCATCCTGGCCCAGTTCCGAATTCTGGCCTCGAACCAGGATTTTTTGAAGACATTTATCATCGGCAATTCGCTGGATATCGAGCTCGAATCCGAGACCGGCCAGCGAGAATTGCGAGTCTATGCCGGCCATCTCGATTTCGTCGCGTCGGTGCTGCAGGACGCGATCGACCACGGCGCCATTCGGCCCATCGATCCGCAATTCGCGGCGTTCATGCTCGGCGAGATGCTGACCGGATCGCTGCGGCGGCGGCTGCTCAAGCTGGCGTCGAGTCCGCTCGAATCGGATGCCGAAGCGGTCGTGGAACTTTTTCTAAAAGGGATTGCGGCGATTCCATGCGACTGAAGTCTCTCAGGGTTCCGGCTTTCGCCGGGCTGGCGGCCGCGCTGGGCGCGTTGGCGCTTTGCGGATGCCATCAACCGGCTGCGGCCGAGGTCGAAAAGGATAAGACGGGGCCGGCGCCAATTTCGATCGCGGTCGCCACGGCGCATCAGCAGAGTCTCGATCGCACGGCCGAGGTGCAGGGCGCGCTTTTCCCGCGCGAGCACGCGGTGATGTCGTCGGAAGTCGAGGGCGCGGTCGTCCAGGTAGCCGCGGACTTCGGGGACAAGGTTAGCGCCGGCCAGGTGATGATGAAAATCAACCCGCGCGAATATGAACTGCGGGTTGAGACCGAGCAGGCTTCGCTCGACCAGGAGCGCGCCAAGCTTGCCAACTCGACCGCGCGCTACAATCGCGCGCAGGCGCTTAGGCGAGAGGCGACCATCTCGCCCGAGCAGTTCGATCTAATGGCGTCGCAGATGCGCGTCGATCAGGCTGACACGGAATGGGCGGAAAAGGCGCTCGCGATGGCGCGCAAGAAACTCGGCGACACCGAGATCAAGGCGCCGTTCAGCGGCTCCGTGCAAAAGCGGATGGTCTCGCTCGGCGAGTACGTCTCACCCGGCAAAGAGATTTACGAACTGATAGCGACCGACCCGATCAAGCTGCGCTGCCCGATGCCGGAGCGGTTCGTGCCGCTGGCGCGAGTCGGGATGCCGGTGAAGCTTACGATCGACGCCAAGCCCGGTGCGTGGTACCCGGGAAAAATCACGCGCATCGCGCCGGCGCTCGATGAAAGCAGCCGCACGCTGTTGATCGAGGCCGAAGTCGCCAACCCCGACGGCGCGCTGAAGCCGGGATTCTTCGCCCACGTGACCATGGATCTCGGCCGCGATCGCGCGCTGTTCGTGCCCAGCCTGGCGGTGCTGCGCTACGCGGGCGTCGCGCGCGTATTCATCGTCGATGGGGGAGTCGTTCGCGCGCGCGAGGTGACCACCGGCAGCGTCGTCGGCGACCAGATCGAAATCACCGCAGGGCTGAAGGAGGGCGAGCAGGTCGCGGTCAGCGACGTCGATCGCCTGGCCGACGGCACCGCGGTGATCGCGAAGGCGCAGTCGTGATTCTCGCCGACCTGTGCGTGCGCCGGCCGGTCTTCGCCACGATGTTCGTCGGCGCGCTGGTCGTGCTCGGATGGATCTCCTACATGCGGCTGGGCGTCGATCTGTTTCCCAAGGTCGATGTGCCGACCGTGATGGTCACGACGTTCCTGCCCGGCGCCGCGCCGGAGGAAACCGAGGCGCGCGTCACCAAGCCGATCGAGGAGGCGGTCAACACGGTCAGCGGAATCGACGAGATGCGCTCGAACACGCTCGAAGGCGTGTCCCGCGTCATTATCGAGTTCAAGCTCGAGCGCGGCCTCGACGCCGCCATGCAGGACGTGCGCGACAAGATTTCGACGGTGCTCGATCAGCTGCCCGACGGGACCAAGCCGCCGATGGTGCAGAAGTTCGACCTCGACGCGGTGCCGGTCGTGACGATCACGATCACCGGCTACCAGAGCCTGAAAGAACTCACCGAGCTGGCGCGCCGGCGCCTCAAGGAACCGCTCGAATCGGTTGACGGCGTGGGTTCGATCGATATCGTCGGCGGACGCGAGCGCGAAATTCACGTGGACGTCGACGCCGACAAACTGCACGCGACGGGAGTGACGATTCAGCAGGTCGGCGCCGCTCTGTCACGGCAAAACGTCGAGTACCCCGGCGGCCACATGAAGCAGGGGATGTCCGAGGAGACGCTGCGCACGCTGGGCCGTATCACCGAGGTTCCCGATTTCGCCAAGGTAATAGTCAGCGAGGTCGAGGGCCGGCCGGTGACGGTCGGCGACATCGCGTCGGTCGAGGATGGGGTCAAGGAACCGCGCTCGCTGTCGCGCTGGGACAACAAGAATGCGGTGTCGCTGGTGGTGCGCAAGCAGTCGGGCGAGAACACGATCGCGGTCGTCGATCACGTCAAGGAGCGCTACGAGACGATCAAGGGCACGCTCCCGCCCGGGGTCGAGGTGATCTTCACGCGCGACGCGTCGGCGTTCATCCGCGAGGCGGTCCGCACCGTGCAGGAGCATCTCGTGCTGGGCGGAATCTGCGCGGCGATCGTGGTGTTCTTTTTTCTCGGCTCGATTCGCTCGACGCTCATAGCCGCGGTCGCGATACCCGTTTCGATCATCTCGACTTACTCATTGATCTTGTGGATGGGTTTCACGCTCAACCGCATGACTCTGCTCGCGCTGACGCTCGCGGTCGGAATAGTAATCGACGACGCCATCGTCGTGCTCGAAAATATTTTCCGCTTCATCGAAGAAAAGAACATGGACCCGTTCTCCGCCGCGAAAGCGGCCACCGCCGAGGTTGGGCTGGCCGTCAGTGCGACTACGCTGTCGCTGGTGGTCATCTTCGTACCCGTCGCGTTCATCCACGGCGTGATGGGCCGGTTCCTGAATTCGTTCGGCCTGACGATGGCGTTCGCGATCATGGTGTCGCTGCTGGTCTCGTTTACGCTGACCCCGATGCTGTGTTCGCGTTATCTGAAAGGCAAGTCGGCGGGCGGCGCGAAACACAACAGCTCGAAGGACTGGAAAATTTTCCGGTGGATCGAGGACTACTACGCGCTGGCGCTGCGCTGGTCGCTCGATCATCGATGGGTGCTGGTCGTCGCGTCCGTCGCGTTGGTCGTCTCGATCCCGTTCCTGGGCAAGCTGGTCGGCGCGACTTTCATGCCCGACGACGACTCGAGCGAATTCGCGGTTAACATCCGCACGCCGCCCGGATACTCGCTGGCGCATACCGATCAGATAGCCGCGCAGATCGAGGATCGGCTGCGCACCATCCCCGAAGTCCGCGATCTGTTCACCACCGTCGGCGACACCAACGGCGACGATCGCGTGACGGTCGCTCAAGTTGACGCGAAACTCTTCCCGCTCGAGCAGCGCCGCCGCAGCCAGGAACTGGTGATGGCGGACGCGCGCAAGTTGATGGACGCGTTTCCGGCGCTGCGCGTGAGCGTCGATCCGATCAAGCCGTGGGAGCAGGGCGGCTATCACGAAATGGCGGTCGAATACGCCATGCGCGGTCCCGACCTCGAAACGCTGCGGACGTACGCCGACAACCTGATGGCGCGGCTCACAAAAATCCCCGGCATCGTCGATCTCGATTCGAGCTACGAGGGCGGGCTGCCGGAGCTTCAAGTCAACATCGATCGCAGCAAGTCGGCCAACCTGGGCGTGTCGGTGGACGATATCGCACAGACGATGCGCACGATGGTGCAGGGCGACGTGATCACGCGTTTTCGCGAAGGTCAGGATACCTACGACGTGCGCCTGCAGTTGGCCGAGAAGGACCGCAACAATCCGATCGTGGTCGCAGGGCTGACGATTCCTTCAAGCAAGGTTGGGCAGGTGCGGCTGGACAACGTGGCGACGCTTACGCACGGGACGGGCCCGGTGCAGATCGATCGGCAGGACCGCCAGCGCAACATCTCGATCGTCTTCAACCTCGCGCCCGGATTCGCGATGAACAAGGTGATGGACGCGGTCACGCGCGAGGTCAACCAGATTCATCTGCCGCCCGGCTATATCACGGCGTTCGGCGGTGAGAGCAAGATGTACGGCGAGATGGTCGCCGGCTTCGTGGTCGCCTTCCTGCTCTCGATCATCTTCATGTACATGGTGCTGGCGGCGCAGTTCGAGAGCTTCGTCCATCCGATCACGATCATGTTGTCGCTGCCGCTGGCCGTCCCGTTCGCGCTGATCTCGCTGTTCGTCTTTCGCGAGCATCTGATGCTGTTCTCGACGCTCGGCATTTTGCTGCTGTTCGGCATCGTGAAAAAGAATTCGATCCTTCAGCTCGATCAAACGCTCAACCTGCTCCGCGCGGGACTGCCGCGCCGCCAGGCGATCCTGACCGCGAATCGCGACCGGTTGCGGCCGATCCTGATGACCACGGCGGCGCTGGTCGCGGGCATGATCCCCGTCGCGATTGGGCAGGGCGCCGGCGACAGCTCGATTCGCGCAATCGCGCTGGTCGTGATCGGAGGTCAGACTCTGTGCCTTCTGATCACCCTGCTGATTACCCCGGTCGCTTTCTCGCTGTTCGACGATATGGAGAATTGGTTCCGCAACTTCCGCAAACCTCCCGCACGGCTCAAGCTGGTCGAACCTCTTTACGACGACGAGCCCGAACGCCACGCGATCAACTAGCGGCGCGCGTCTCCATCTTCAATCTCGGGCCGGCGTTCTGATACGCTCGCAAAATTATTGAGCGCAGGAGACAAACCAATAATGGGTCAAATCGTAATCGTTCTTGCACTCGGGCTTGCCGCGGGCATACTCGGCGGATTCGTCGGCGTGGGCGGAGGCGTCCTGATCGTCCCGGTGCTCGTGCTGGTGCTCGGCTTCGATCAGCATCTCGCGGTGGGCACCTCTCTGGGCGCGCTGCTGCCTCCGGTCGGAATCCTCGGTGCGTACGAGTACTACAAGCACGGCCATCTCAACGTCACGTATGCGCTGCTGCTGGGCTTGGGCTTGCTGGTCGGTGCTTACATCGGCGCGGTGTACGCCGTCAGAATGCCCGGGACGACGCTTCGCCGCATCTTCGCAGTATTCCTGCTGCTGACCTCGCTTCGGATGCTGTACAAATAGATTTATCGCGCTGATCGCCCGCGACTCGATTTCCTTGCGCTGCCGGATTGCCCTTACTAAGTTCGCGATATGGACCCGGCGCTTGAAAAAGCACTCAACCTTTTGCTCGAATCCGAGCGCGCCGGAGTGATTGCTCTCGGCACGCTCATCGCCGACGTCAAGCAGGACGAACTGAAGAAGTTCCTGTCCGGCTCGCGTGCGATGGAACAGCGCAACGCCGAGGAACTCGAGGCTCTGATTCGCGACAACGGCGGCGATCCGTCCAGCGGCATCGGGCCGTTCGCGGCCAAAGTCGCCGCGCTCGAGTCGATTCGCGATCGCCTGAACCTGATGTCACGCGGTCAGGAATGGGCCGCGCGCAAAACCGAAGTCGCGCTCGCACTCGCCCCCGAAGATGGCCCCATACACGACTACCTGACTGCGATGGCGAATCGGCATCGCGCCGAAGTGGAATGGGGCCGCGCGGAAGTTATCCGCCTCATGTCAGCCGGCTAAGGGGGTACCCGCTCGAGCTTAAGTCTCTATCCGGGACGACTCTTGCGAGGTTGCGCGCGCGGCGCGATAATTCCACCCTCCGGTGGACGCATAGCTCAGCCCGGTTAGAGCGCTTGCCTCACATGCAAGAGGTCCCTGGTTCGAGTCCAGGTGCGTCCACCAAATTCCTCAATATTTTCAAAGGCTCGATTTCGAATAAGTGACGGACGCAGTCATCTGCTGTGTCAGATCTGTGTCAGAAGCGGGCGCGGCAGCCGTTTCGTCGCCTCGCCACTGTTTCCAACAATCGGTCGCAACTGCAGTTTCTGGCGCGCTTTCAAGACGCTTCGTGGGATCGATTATCGATCACCGCGGCGTCGCTTCGGCCGAACAACTTCGTTTGCCGGGGTAGGGGGGTCAAATCACTGGGAGTCGGCGAGCGTTGACCGCGTGCTGGCCAAACGCGTGTGGCCGCAGGTTCGGGGGGAGGGGGAGTGGGATGATGGAAATCACAAGCAAAACCATTCGCGATCGAATCGTGGAACTGCGGCGGGTTGCCGCACGCGAGCTGGTTCCCAATCCGAAAAATTGGCGGCGGCATCCGGCGCGGCAGGCCGCGGCGCTGCGCGGCGTGCTCGAGGAAGTGGGATACGCGGACGCGCTTCTCGCACGTCAGTTGCCAGACGGTCGTCTGATGCTGATCGACGGTCACCTGCGCGCTGAAACCACGCCTGACCAGCTGGTGCCAGTGCTGGTACTTGACGTCGACGAAGCCGAAGCCAACAAGCTGCTCGCGACACTTGATCCGCTGGCAGCAATGGCCGAGACCGACAAGCTCGCGCTCAAGGATCTAGCCGGGTTCGTGCAGACCGATAGCGCCGAGTTGCGCGAGTTGCTCGACGGGACGGCCGGCATTGCAAGGGAGGCTCAACAGGACGCGATTCCTGCGCCTCCGGTAACCCCTGTGGCGCGTTTGGGCCAAATCTGGCAGTTGGGGTAAGCATCGGCTCCTTTGCGGCGACTCTACGCGCCCGGAATACGTTTCACGCCTGATGGGCGATGAAAGGGCGATTTTGTTCGCGACTGACCCGCCGTATGCGATCGGGTACGCTGGCGGCTCCCATCCGGCCACTAGGGCGAACCGGGCCAAAGCCAACCGCGACAAGGACTGGTCGAAGGTCTACCGCGAAGCCGGCCGAACCGCGTTCGAGAACGAGGGCGTCGGCGGCGATAGCGGGCGATCGTTCTATCTCGCCTTTTACAAAGTCGCGATCGAATGCGCGATCGCACCCAACGCAGTATGGTATTGGTGGCACGCCTCCACCAGGCAGGCGATGCTCGAGGGCGTCTGGAACGAAGTCGGCGCGTTCCATCATCAGCAGATCATCTGGTTCAAGAGCCGACCCGTCCTGACCTATTCGGTCTATATGTGGGCGCACGAGCCATGCCTCTTCGGCTGGATCAAAGGCCAGAAGCCCGAGGTCGAACGCAAGCAGGAGGGCGGGTATCCATCAACGGTCTGGGAAGTCCCGAGCGCCGAGATTGAAACCAACGAGCATCCGACTTCGAAGCCAAATCGGCTGTTCGCGATTCCGATGCACTTGCACACTCAGCCCAACGACCTCTGTTACGAACCGTTCAGCGGCAGCGGATCGCAGCTGATAGCGGCAGAGCAGCTCGGGCGCCGCTGCTACGCGATCGAGCTGGAGCCCCGCTTCGTCGATGTAGCGATCTCGCGCTGGGAGAAACTCACCGGTCAAAAGGCCGAAGTAGTGGAGGAGGGTGCTGCGGATGAAAACACCGGGACCGCCGCCAACGCCGACTAATCTGAAGGAGCTCCTTGGGAATCCTGGCAAGCGGCGACTGAACAACAGGGAGCCGGACCCGGAGCCCGCGATTCCTTCGTGTCCTTCATTCCTGAACAAGGAGGCGCGCCGCGAGTGGCGCCGCGTTAGCAAGCTGCTGTTTGCGAACGGCTTGATGACCCAGCTTGATCGCGCAGCGTTAGCCGGATACTGCGACGCGTACGCCCGCGCGGCGGAAGCTTCACGCCAGCTCCAGAAGTACGGCCTCATCGTGAAATCGCCCAACGGCTACCCGATGCAGTCCCCGTACCTCGCGATTCTCAACACCGCGCTGCAGGAAATGCGTGCGTTTTGCACGGAGTTCGGAATGACGCCAAGCTCGCGCTCGAGGGTCAAGACCGCGAATCCAAAACAACGCAGTTTGTTCGGCGATTTTCTCGATAGCAACGAAGAGGTCGTTTCATAAATTGATTAGGTGGAGAGACCCCTACGATGCCGGCTCGTTCCCAGCATTCACATTTGCGACATCGAGCCAGCCGTGGTCAAAGGTGAAGGTTCGTGCCTTGCAAGCCGGATCTTGGATACGCACGATGCGCCGACCGCCGTCATCGTCTGCATGCTCGACAACGTAAAGCCAGTACGCCTCTCCGTGCTCGCGGGCACACTCGAACTGGGGGCGCGAAAGCCCAACGGGCCGGTCGTGCAGGCTACTGCTCATTGCCTTTACTTCGATCCATCGAGCAGGCTTGCCGTCGTCACCATATTCGAATAGGTCGTATCCTTCATTGAAGGGCGGCGTCCGCTGCAACTGAGGCTCACTCTTGAGAATGAACGTGATCGCCTTTTCCTCCAGCGCCATCCTGGCTTGGTGATCCAACGCGTCGAGGCTCGGATCTTCCTCATCTGGGCGCACGCCAACGTAGGAAATGAATGGCCGACCTCCCGCGCCTGCGGACGTGCGCTTGGGCGAATCGTGGCGAGCGCCCGACGAAGTCCCACTCGAAAGGGCGCCGGCGCGCGTCTCCGTGCCGGGACCGTGTCTCGCATCACTACCAGTGCTTTCTCGCCCGCCGCCGCTTTCCATAATCGCTTCAATCTGTCCAACTTGTGCTGACGGGGAACAATGTGACCGATAGGGGGGCGGGTCAGATCTCTAGACCGGGTCGGCGCGCGACCGCGTTGCCAGCCACGCGCGTGTGGTCGCGAAATTAAGCAAAACGGGCAGGAGGGGCAGGATGGGGAGAAAAAAGCCAGAAGTTACGCCAGCAATTCGGGATCGGATTCGTGAACTCCGGCGGATCCCGGCCAAAGAACTGCTTCCGAACCCACGCAATTGGCGTCGGCACCCCCGCGAACAGGCTACCGCGCTGCAGGGAATCCTGGCCGAGGTCGGTTACGCCGATGCCCTGCTGGCGCGCGAGACGCCTGATGGACTGATGCTGATTGACGGCCATCTTCGCGCAGAAACCACGCCGGACCAGCTGGTGCCGGTGCTGGTACTTGACGTCGACGACGCCGAAGCCAACAAGCTGCTTGCGACACTTGATCCGCTGGCAGCAATGGCCGAGACCGACAAACTCGCGCTCAAGGATCTCGCCGGTCTGATTCAGACCGATAGCGCCGAGCTGCGCGAACTGCTCGACGGCACGGCCGGCATTGCCCGTGAAGCGGCACAGGACGCGATTCCCGCGCTTCCGGTAACCCCTGTGGCGCGTTTGGGCCAAATCTGGCAACTGGGGGGGGCAAGCACCGCCTACTTTGCGGCGACTCTCCTGATTTTTCCGCCCGCATCCGTCAAGGGCTGCCAGAACGCCGCGGCTCCTAATCTTGATCTTGTCCCTTACTACGGCAACCGGCTTTGCGCTCGGGGCTGGGTCCATTCCTATTACAGTTCGAAATGCGGGAACAGCAGCGTTAGCCCGAACCGCACCGTGTACATTGGCGTAATCCCTGTGTACTGTCGGTATGCTGTCCATTCGCCTGAGACCCAGGCATTGAGCTCGAGCCCTTCGGACTTCCACACCTTCCCGAAACCGAAGCTGATCGGAATCCTGGTCGAACTCCCATGGCGCCAATTGACAGTCCATGTAGAGTCGGAGGATTTGATATACCATCCACGCCTCAGCGTGTACGAAATCAGCGGCTTGAACTTCATTCGGTTCTGCGGGGTGGCAGAAGAATTCGTGTAGGCAAAGGAGATGGGATTCTGGTATAGGAATCCCACCATCAACCGCGGAATGCCGCGATATGCGGCCGCAGCGGCAGGTCCAACTTCCCACGCGTGTTTTCCCGCACTTGGAACCCTCCCCGTCGGAAACACGAATGTCGGTCCCACTGCCCAGCCGAACCCTGTTTCTTTGGGGTCGGGCCAGTTGGAGATGAACAGATCGAACAGCTCGGTATCGGCGAATTCGGTTATTGTAGAGCTGCTCTGCGATGTTGCCAGCGTTCGCAGCCTGAACGTAGGTGTTATTACTTGTCTGAAAGGAAGGAATGAAAGAGGCTCTACCGGCAGTTCTACCTTAAGTTGAAGTGTGTTGGTCTGCGCCGATGTTTGAAAATTCCTTGGCGTATACAGATCTTGGAATTTCAGCTGCGTCAGAATCGCGGTCGGGTCATCGACCTTTCGCGCTAGTTGGTCCTCTTCCGATTCTATGCCCGACGAACCACTAACAGCGTCCTGACCATACGCGCCGCTTGCAATGGCGAAGACAAGGACGAAGGCCAATACCGGAGTCCCCGAGATTCTAGCGTAAATCGTCAGCGCTTTTACCTCCCGAATTTTGATGGACCTCGCTGCGGTAAAGAGCGACCGGCTGGAGCATCGCCGTGCAAACACTGCCGCGGCGGGTTCTAAAATTTCCAGATGATATTGAGCGCAACGAAGTTAAGAAGGTTCGTTGAGTAATGCCCTTGCAGCGTTCCGGCGAGTGGTCCGCGGCTATTACTGATGGGACCGGGGCCAGCGTCCATTACCTCAAACGCAGCCCCGGCTGTTACGTCGCGATTGATCTCGTACTGGACGCCTGTGCCATATCGCAGCTGGCGATCTGCAGGCAGGACTGCGATCCGATTCGCTGTCGAAACCGGCGAGCTGTCATACGCAAATCCCGCGGACCACAGCCATTTTTCACCGATTCGCAATTGTTGCCCGATCGCAATCTGACAGGTGTCCGAGAAATGCAGGTTAGCCTCGATACTCCTCTGGTTTTTCGCAGAGATTCCGACCGGGAACTCCCCGAATGCCGACCAATTCTGCCATCCAACATTACCCATCAGACTGAAGTTGGGTAGGACCTCGTAGACCGTGCTGAACATCACTTGCTGCGGCTCTGTCATAGGGATGTTGGCTTTTACTCCGTCTATTTTCTTGCGAATAAAGTCGAGACCTGGACCGAGACCCGTGACGTGCGGCCGAAAGCCGAACTTGTAGTCTTCCGGTGATTGATAGGTGAGCCCGATGCGGAGTTTGGAAATCGGCCGGAGCAAAATGCCGACATTACCGCCAAATGCTTCGTCCCACGACTCGAGCGCGAGGCCGCCATCGGGCACGCGCGGAAGAGCGTTGTTAATCTTCGATTGAAACGTGAGACGCCCGACTCCAAAGTTGAAACCTGCTCCCACTGACAGCCAGTTGCTTACCTCGTAGGCGATTGACGGGTTGATTTTGCCAGTGATGAGTGACGCCTCGGTTATGTAATAGCGTCCGACCCACGTTTTGCCGTAGTCTCCACCAAGTCCGTAATCTGAAAAAACCGCCACGCCGAGCCGCAACTTCTCAGAGAGTTTGTGGACATAGAAGAACGACCCGAGCGGAAAAAACACCCCTGCATTGCCGCCGCCACCGCCTGACGTCGTCGTTTGAGGGGCAACGTCGAAGTTAGTCGAGGGCAGGAGCACGCCGGACGCGGTTAGCAATTGTGAATGGTCGAGTAGAGTCATCCCGGCGGGATTGGCGGCTGCGGTCGAGGCGTCCGATGCCATAGCGGCTCGTCCGGCGCTTGCCGTGCCGAGATCGGGAGCTCCCGTTTCATACAACTCTAGCGCGGCACCTCGCGCGGAGGAGACAAATGCGAGTGAGACGACTATTGCAAGAGAAATAGTCCTATAAACCTTATGCAATGGCGGTTGCGCGGTTACCTCCGGCATGGCTTTAGCGGTAGGCTGCACTATTCGGTCCTTCATTTGAAGATTCCTCTCTTTAGCCCGATACGTGGCGCGATCGTCTCGATGCACACAAGTCGTTTCCATCTATAGCTTCAAATCAGGGAGCAGCAGCGTCAGACCGAACCTGACGGTATACATCGGCGTGATCTTTGAGTATTGGCGGTAGGCCGTCCACTCGCCCGACACCCATGGATTGAGCTCAATTCCTTCGAACTTCCAAACGCGGCCAAAGCCAAGGCTGATCGGGATCGTCGTCGAACCGCCGTGACGCCAATTGACCGTCCACGTCGAGTCGGATGATTTTACGTACCAGCCGTGGCCGAATGTATACGAAATTATCGGCTGGAACTCCATCTGGCTTTGCGCTGGCGCTGAGGAATTGGTGTACCCAAGCGATATGGGATTCTGGAAGAGGAAGCCGATCATCAAGTGCGGAACGCCCAGGTATTTGGCTGCGGCTGCGGGTCCCACCTCCCACGCGTGTTTTCCCGCAGTTGGGTCTCTTCCCGTCGGAAACACGAACGTCGGTCCCACTCCCCAGCCGAATCCGGTCTCCTTGGGATCGGGCCAGTTGGAGATGAATAAGTCGAATAGCTCCATATCGGTGAATTCGGTTATCGTCGAACTGCTGGATGATGTCGCTATCGATTCGACCTTGAACGTCGGGCGAATGACTTGCTGAAACGGAAACCCCGAAAATGCTTCTATCGGTACAACTGCACGCAGCTGAATTGTATTCGTCTGTGCCGAGGTCTGAAAATTCTTCGGAGTATACAGATCCTGAAGTTGCAGTTGCATTAGAATCGCGGTCGGATCATCTACCTCTCGCGCCAGGCGATCTTCTTCGGACTCGGCGCCGGCAGAACCAGCCAGCAGGCTCTGGCCTCGCGCGTTACCGCTGATCGCAAGGAAAATAAAAAGAAATATTTTGACGATCCGTCCTATCACGAAGTGCTTCAGCCTCCGAAAAGAGGTCCCTTAATCAATTTCGGGATGACGGGAGTAATCGCGAACTGGAGGTTCCATTTCTGGCCGAAGACATCGGGATGAACCGGCATGTACTGACCTTGAACCTGAAGTTTCACAGGAAGCGGGCCAATCTTGATTACCTTGCTCACATTAAGGCCGATAGGAAACGTCACCTCGTTTCCGCTCTTGTTCGCGTACCAGTTAACCAGCATGTTGGGCGATGTCCCGATGCCCCATCCATCGCCCGGCAGATAGACGAAGAAGTATTGAAGGTTCATCTGGCTCACAGTCTGCGAGCCTGGGCCGCCGGTCGAGAACCACTGCTGAGGAAATACTCCTGCCAGCCACTTTCCACCCAGGTATCCGAATACGCCGGCGGGTCCAAGCTGCCATTTGTTCTGCCCAAGCCTCAAGTTGCTCGCGGTAGGGAAAATGAAACTGGGGCCCGCGCCCAAGAGCCATGGGCCGGCGAGCTTCGGACTGGGCGAGAGTAGAGTCGCGAGGATCGTGTCGCCGAAGCCCGTGACGCGATGAAGATGCAGGCTCTCGTTCACGTAAGGCGTCGAGTTCATCACCTGGAAAACGGGCCGAGTGATCAGGTTCCAATCGTCGGTCAGCGCCAGTGGCAGAACAGGCTGAAACTGGAGGTTCACAACGTTGCGATCCGGCTTGTTCAGCCAGTAGGTATTTTCTTGAAGCTGAAGAGCCCAAATGCTCGAAATCGGGTTCGACAGTTCTTTATTAACTTCGTCGAGTGATTTGTCCTCCGTCGTCTGCGCAGCAGCGGAAGGTACATGTACGAAGGCCAAAAGCGTTATGAGAATGAGCGATCGCGTAAATCGATTTTTCATGGCGCCTCACATTCATCGCGGCTCGCTGCCAAAGCTGGCCAACGACGCTAGTTCGCTACACCGGAGAATTTATTTCGACATCAGCACCTTGCCGGTGGTGCTATCGATGTTGAACAGCCAGAAGGCCGTCACGTCTTCCTCCAGGATCATCGCGACCATGCCTACGCCAGGTGCAAAAAAATTGTAGCCAATGTTCTGCGTATGGGCCGGACCAACTTTGCCCTCGCACTTGACGCGGAACAGGACCGCCGGGAAAGTGCCGGCCGGTACCGTCACTTGGTAAGTACCGATGTAGGTGTAGGTGCCGTTGATAGATCCGGAGTATCTCTGGTCGCTCGGGTCGTCCAGATAGTTTACTGAAACTTGTTGCGTGTATGTTCGCGTCTCTCCCGGTTGCATGCCCTTGGGCACGAACGGATTAGCAGGCGTGGTGACGACCACCACGCCCTCGCCGGAGTCGGTGAGAGCGGCCATTATGATGTCGCCCTCTGGCGTCTCGCGCATGAAGCCGGCGAGCGAGGGCGTGAGCTGAAACCGCCAGGCCTTTTTCCCGCCTGGGCGCCTGGCCTTCCAAAGTCCAAGCGTCTGCGTGGTCCCCGCGTGGGGGCCGGCGACGACCTGGTACTGCTGTGACTTCTCTTGAAGCGGGAAGTAGACGGAGGGGTCCGCGATAGGTTGGCTCGGCAACGCGATGCCCACCACGCCTGGCCCAAGCTGGGCGGTTATATTTTGCTGATCTTCCGGAGGCAGAGGCAGCACGACACCTTGCGCGCGCGCAGCCCCTGAAACCAGCAGCAAAAAGCCGAGCGATATGGTTATAAACTTTCCCATCAGGTTCCTTGCTCCATCAGCGCCGGGTCGGCGCACTCGCTCCTACCGATACCGTTACCGTGGCCTGAGCCGTTGGAGGGCCACGGGCTCAAGCCACAGCCATCGCGCCCCCGCTAGTATCCGCTCTGGACGAAGACGCTGCCCTTCGGTCCGATTCGGACACATTCGGCCTGGCCATTGTAATCGGGGTTGCATATGGCTTTGTCAGAAGCGGGACACTTGTACAAACCCGCTTCGAGCGGCTCGCACTTATTGAGATCGAAATGCAACTCGGTCCTTTTCATTGCCGCATCCTGGGCCGGCGGAGGAGTGGACGACGAGCATCCACCAAACCCCACCATGCCCATCACTGCGATCGCTAAAACCATCCGCTTTGCCATTTGTTCTGCCTTAGTTCCTGAGTTTCTATTTACCATTGAACCTACCTCCAATCACTTTTTCATATGTCTTGCGTGCCGCAGCCGGCGACGCCAAGCTCATCGGGTTATTCCGTCCCTCTTTTCATCGCCGCGATCCGTGCCTGAAGTTCTGCCTTGAGTGCTTCGAGATTGAAACTCGCTCCGCGTTGCATCGGCGGGAACGCGATAAAGGTCTGCGCTTCTTTGGCGACCTCCTGCTGCAGGAAGACGAAACGCCAGAACTCGTGGATGTAGAAATCCGGCATGTAGTAGGCGGAACCCATGTTGCCCTTCCAGATCCCCATCCGCTCGAATGGATCGAGCCGGAGATTGGTTAGGAGCGGCATATCCAGATGTACAGTGCTCCCAGTCCATCCATCGGGCTGATCGATCAATCGGAATTTCCAGTCATCAATACGGACGGCGCCCAGGGTGCCTTCGGCGAAATAGAAGACTTCATGTCGGTTGGACGGTCCCTTAGCGGTCAGCAGGTCCAACTGGTTGTAACCGTCGAGATGTACCTTGTAGGTCGTGTTGCCCAACTGCTTGCCCTTCAGCAACTCGTCCTTGATGCTAGGATCGCCGGCGGCGGCGAGCAGGGTCGGGAAGAAGTCCAGACCGGACATGATGCCGTTCTCGACCTTTCCAGCCGGGACGTGGCCGGGCCAGCAAACGATCATCGGCACACGCATGCCGCCTTCCATGATCGTTCCCTTGCCGGCGGCGAAGGGCGTGTTGCCGCCATCTGGCCATGTAAAGTTCTCCGCGCCGTTGTCGGTGGTGAACACGACGATCGTGTTGTTGTCGAGACCGTCGGCCTTCAGCTTGGCCAGGATACCGCCGACGACGTCGTCGAGCTGGGACATGACGCCTTCTTCCAGATACCAGCCGTTCTGCCCGTTCAATTTGGCGGCATATTTCGGCGACAGGTGCGAAACGATGTGCGCGCGGGTGGGATTGACCCACAAGAAGAACGGCTTGCCGTCCGCCTTGGCCTTGTCGATGAACTTCACCGAGTAGTCGAGAATGTCCTCGTCAACCGTCTCCATGTTGTACTTGATGCCGGGCATGGGATGCGGCGGCAGCGGCCCCTCATCCACGATCCGCTGCTTGCCTATCTTGCCCCAGCGCGGCTGCACGGTCGGATCGTCGGTCGTGGTGGCGAAGCTGTGGATCAGGTTGCGCGGTCCGACGACATCTTTGAGTCCTGCCGGATAGGAGTGCCAGAACGGGTCCTCCATCGCGTCGAGGTGATAGAGATAGCCGAAATACTCGTCGAACCCGTGCACGGTCGGCAGGAACTGATTCAGATCGCCCAGATGGTTCTTGCCGAACTGGCCGGTTTCATAACCCATCGCCTTCAGCGCGGTAGCAATCGTCGGCGCCTGGTCGGGTATACCGACTGTGGCGCCGGCTTGGCCGACCGTGGTCATGCCGGTGCGGATCGGCAGTTCCCCGGTGATGAAGTTGGCGCGACCGGCGGTGCAGCTCGGCTCCGCGTAGTAGTCAGTGAAGCGCATGCCCTCGGTGGCCAACTTGTCCAGATTCGGAGTCGTCGAATACATGAGACCCTGGTGGTAAGCGCCGATGTTGGACCAGCCGATATCGTCGCCCATGATGACGAGAATGTTAGGCTTCTTGTCCTGAGCCCACGCCGCTTGTGCGACCGACAAGCCTATGATTGCGCCCATCATGAGCGCGATACTGAAGTGTGTCCTTTTCCGACTAAGCATTTGAACGCTCCTGCTGCATTTGGTTTTTCGTCTTCTCTTAGCTCTGCGCGGGTTTCCCCTGCAGTTGCAAGATGCGATTTGGGATTTTCTGCGCCCAATAGTCCATCGCGTTCTGCGCGTCGCCCCATTGGAATGACGCTGCCCCCTTCATTCCGATGCCGCCCGCACGCTGATCGACTGCTTCGGCCAGCAACGCGCCGGTGACCGAATCGGTGGCCTTCATCTCGGCCTCGGCCGAACCAACGAACGCATAGCTGCCGGTAACCATCGATTGGGCAACGTTGATGACTTTCACTTGCGGGATAATTACAGAGATGGTGCGAAGTGCCGGGACTGCAGTCGTCGCGTCCATCAGCGCCACCCGCAAGGTCATAACGCCGGGTCCCGGCTGTTCGACAAGGGTGAAACTCTTGGAAAGGTTGGTCTGCAGCGCGTTGTAGAAGTATGTGGTTAACGTTTGTTGATCCGCTTGCGACACCTTCGAATCGGCAGCGGCCCAGAACTCAACCGGCACAAGCTGTATCTTGGTGTAGCTGCTCCATTGAGCGTCGGGACTTATCCAGGCCAGCGCGGCGCCACCCTCTGGCCCGGGAGCCAGCTTGGACGCATCGGGGCCGAGAAATCCCGTAACCGAAGAAGGCAATGGGCCGCCCGCCTCGAGCGCCTTCTCTGCCGCTGGCGCGCTCTGGACCGTAGTCGCGCATCCTGCAGCCAGCAGCACCGCCGCGAGAGCCGCGGTTGCGGTCATAGTGGTCAGCATTTTCCTTCGCAAACTGTTGTTCATCACGATCTCCTTCATAATGTTGGCTCCCGCTAGTTCAGTCTCTCCTTGGACTATTTCTTCTCATCGCTGCGTTGTGAATCGGCGCACTGCAATGCCGGACAACCGGCTCTTGCCTGGAGTGTGTTCGCGCAACTCGATGACGGGTGAAGCTTGGTCCCTTTTTCCGGGCAGCGATATTGTACTTTGGTACAATGGCCGAACGGCCGCCGCGCGATGCACAGTATGCTTGCGAGCAATGGTGCGGATGATCCGCACCATTCTCCCGCGCAGTTGGTATCGTTAGTTGTTTAAAGAATCGACGGCCACAGTCATTGTGGTAGATGACGACGCGTCTGTCCGCCGCGCGCTGCGAACGCAGCTGCAGATTTTGGGATTCAACGTGTTGGACTTTCCAAGCGCGGAAGAGTTCCTGGCGAGCGAGTTCCCAACTGGCGACGCGTGCCTGCTGTTGGACGTCTACATGCCGGGAATGAGCGGAATTGAACTATGCCGGAGGATGGTTGAGTCAGGCCGGCGCTTGCCGACGATCCTGATAAGTGGCCGCGATGATCAGCAGACCAAGAAAATGATGCGCGACGCGAACCCCGTTGCGAGCTTGCTGAAGCCCTTCGACGAAAAAACCTTGCTACGGGCGATTCGGAAGGCGTTGCCGAACCAGTCGAGCTTGCTGCACTAAGCGCTACCAAACGCGCTATACCAGCAAGTAGTTCTTCTCATTAGCGCGCCACGCTCGCTTCAATGCGACTCCCTATTGTATGGTCCGCAGCGAGGGTCGAATCTGCATTCCGCCGCACCAGTCGCGGAGATCCAACCCCCATGCGCAGGTTTCGCTGATGCGACGACCAACGACGATCGGCACAATCGAGCCAAAGCGTACTAGGGCCGCGCGCGTCGGTCGCGAACGGCGCGAGCTTGATCGCTTCGAGTCGCTGGTGGTCGAACTATCGGCGGCAATGGCGCGGGCGCCGGCTGACGCCGTCGATCGCGAAATCGAATCCTGGTTGGGCAATATCTGCCAAGCCCTGGGTCTCGACCGAAGCGCCGTATATGAGCGTGATGCGCCGGGCGAGCCGGTACGCACGACGCATACCTGGCTTCGAGCGAATTCTCCGCCTTTTCCTCGGCATTATGATCCGGGCAAGTTCTTTCCGAAGACCGCCGACTGGATCATGGCGGGCAATCATCTTATGTTCTCGCGTCCAAGCGATATACCGGTTGAACTGGCGGATGTGAGGCGCTTCGTAGAGCGATATGGACCCAAGGCTTCTGCGGCGATCCCAATGTGGGCCGGTGGCAAAGTCATCGGAGCAGCGACTTTCGGCAAGTTCCGCTCGCCTCGGGAATGGTCGCCTGAACTGCTCGATCACTTGGCCCTCGCGGTGCGACTCTTTGGAAGCGCGATCGAGCGCAAGCAGTCAGTCACAGCAATGCGAGCAGCTCGCGCTGAACTCAGGACCGCTTCGCGCCGTAACTTGATGAGCGAACTCGTCGCCTCGCTTTCGCACGAAATCAACCAGCCCCTTGGCGCAATTCTGAGCAACCTCGGAGGTCTCGCGCGCCTGCTGACGAAAGGAAATCCGCAGCCCGCTATGGCCTTGGAGGCGGTTAACAATGCGATTGAAGACACCAACCGAGCGGCTGAAATCGTTCGGCGCATCCGGTTCATGTTCAAGAAACACGTGGAGCACAAAACCGCAATCGACATCGGCGCCCTGGTCAACGAAGTGGTGAAGCTTACTGCCGGCGAGGCCGCGGTTCGGAAGATCTCAGTGCAGATCGAGGTATCGCCTTCCGTGGATCGAGTCATCGGCGATAGCATCGAGCTGCAGCAGTGCGTACTGAATCTGCTCATGAACGCCTTCGATGCGATCGCAGAGGCCAAATCTGATCGACGCGGCGTAACAATCAAGGTCGCTCCGGAGAAGACCGGATGGGTCGGCGTAAGCGTAAGCGATAGCGGCGCGGGTGTTGACCCTGCCGTCGCGAACCGGCTGTTCGAGCCATTTGTTACGACCAAGAGCGAAGGTATGGGATTGGGCTTACTCGTCACCCGATCGATAGTAGAGAGTCACGGCGGCGCAATCTGGTCGACGCCAAATCCCGACCGCGGCGCCACGTTCACCTTCACGCTTCCGGTTGCCGAAGGGAAACGCGCCAGCGCGTCGAGAAGCGCGGGTTGATCGAACTCAAGAGGGCAGCGTTCGAACGGCGTGAATCCCGAGGCTTCCAGCCATGCGCACTAGGTCGGCGAGTGAGCCGGCGCCCATTTTGCTCATTACACTTGCGCGATGCGCCTTCACGGTCCGTTCGGTTGTTCCCAATTCGGTGCCGACTTGTTTGTTCAGCAAACCGTCGGTTACCAGGCCGAAAACTTCGCGTTCGCGGGAGGTCAGAGAGCGCTGGAGGTCTTCAAGTTCGATCCGCTGCAATTGTTCAGCGCGCCGTCTGCGCGAAAGATCGGCGCCGCGTGCTATCGAGCTCAACAGAGCTTGATCGTCAACCGGCTTTTCGAGGAAATCCACGGCGCCTCTCCTCATCGCCTGCATTCCGAGCGACAGATCGCCGTGACCGGTGATGAAAACGATCGATGCGTAGGGAACCGTGCGGTTGAGTTCCTCCTGAAGCTGAAGCCCATTCATTCTCGGCAGGTAAATGTCCGCCACGACACAATCAAATTCCTTCGCATCAACGGCATCGAGAAGTTCCTCAGCGCAGCAGTGAGGAGTGACCTCAAAGCCGGCAGTGCTGAGTTGGAAGAAAAGGGCCTGCCGCACCCGCTCGTTATCTTCGATTATTGCGACCCTGATGGGTCCGGTCGTCTTAACAGTTTTGATGTCCTCGCCGTCTTCCGCGCTGCCGCTTTGAGGTCCAACGCGAGTCTTTGCGGTTGCCATCCTTCCTCCCAGGCGTTCGCTGCAAGATCTGTCGAAATACTACAAATCATTGACGGCATAGAGCAATTGGACTGTGGTTATCTGCGGCACAAATGGCGTTCGCACGTAAAATGACGACGCATGGCAGCCCCATTGATGATTCAAGCGATACGTTCGGATCTCTATACTTCCCATTGCGAGAACTGCCGATTACCGGCTTCCGAGACTCGTTTTCGAGAGTCGACCGTTGAGTAAGAAAAAAAAGGCCCGAAAAAAACCGGCGAACCGATCTGGAAGCGGACCGACCGCGTCGCGGACTCGCGCTTGGCTCCTCCCTATAGCGATCGCAACCGTCGTCGCCGTCGTCTTCCTGACGCGATGGATGCGTAAATCCGTGCGTCCGGCACTTCCGTTGACAACACTCTCGATGCTCGGCGTGAAATTCGTTGGAGCCAACCAATGCGTGACCTGTCACGAGCAGGAAAATGTTCGCTGGCTGGGTTCGCATCACCAACTGGCTATGCAGCCGGCATCAAATCCCACGGTGTTGGGCGATTTCAACCACGCCAGCTTCAACAACAACGGCATCACTTCAACTTTCTTTCGGAGTGGCCCGAAGTTCATGGTGCGCACCGATGGTCCGGATGGGGCACTTCATGATTACGAAATCAAATACACGTTCGGCATATATCCGCTGCAGCAATTTCTTATCGCCATGCCCGGCGGACGCTTGCAAGCGCTCGGGATCGCGTGGGACAGCCGCCCATCCGAGCGCGGGGGACAGCGGTGGTTCGCTCTGTATCCCGGCGAGAAGATCACATATGAGGACTCTCGGCATTGGACCGGTATCGATCAGAACTGGAATTACATGTGTGCCGATTGCCATTCGACCAACCTGCACAAGAACTACGACGCTCGTACTCGCACCTTTTCCACCTCCTACTCGGAGATCGATGTGTCGTGCGAGGCCTGCCACGGTCCCGGTTCCAATCATGTGGTGTGGGCGAAGAAGAAGGGTGATTGGAAGAAATTCGACACAACCGAGGGTCTGACGATCGCGCTTGACGAACGCAAAGGCGTTGCATGGCGGATCGATCGCGCGACCGGTAACGCGCGTCGAAGCTCGCCGCGTCGGTCACAGCGGGAGATTCAGATGTGTGCGCGATGCCATTCGCGGCGCGGCGAGATTCACGAGGACTACGTGCACAGCCAGCCGGCGGGAGATGACTATCGCGTGGCGCTTCTCGAGCAGGACCTCTACTACCCGGATGGGCAGATAAAGGAGGAGGACTACGAATACGGCTCTTTTATCCAGAGCCGGATGTTCCATGCCGGCGTGACCTGCAGCGATTGCCACGAACCGCACAGTGGCAAAATTCGCGCCATCGCCAACAACATTTGTATGCAGTGCCATTCCGCACAAAAGTACGATTCGCCGAAACATCATTTCCACAAAATCGGATCGGCCGGCGCTCGATGCGTCGAATGCCACATGCCAACGCGCACATACATGGTTGTCGATCCGCGTCGAGATCACAGCATCCGCATTCCGCGCCCCGACCTGTCGGTAAAGCTCGGCACTCCCAACGCGTGCAACAATTGCCACACGGACAAGTCGGCCCAGTGGGCGTTGGATTCCGTGGACAAGTGGTATGGGCATGCGGCCCAGGGGTTTCAGCGTTTTGCTGAGACACTGGATGGCGGGTCAGCCGGCGCACCCGGGGCACAGCAATCGCTCGAACGACTGATCGCGGATCGTGAGCAGCCGGCTATCGCTCGCGCCACTGCGCTTTCCATGCTCGCCAACTACGCTCCGCCTCCGACCGACGCGGCGGTTCGTGCCGGAGTCACCGACGATTCGGCGCTGGTGAGACGCGCTGCCGCCCACGCTCTGTCAAACTCCGATCCGGGCGCCAGCGCAAATGCATTGGCGCCACTTCTCTCCGATCGAATTCGTGCCGTGCGGATCGAAGTGGCAGAAGTGATCGCTGGGTTGCCCGCGGACAACTTTCCAGCAGATGTTGCCACCGCTTTTAGCCGCGCCACCGATGAGTACATCAGCGCACAGCAATTGAACGCGGACCGTCCCGAGCCGCATCTGAATCTGGGATTGCTGTATGCCAGGCAGAATCACTTCGACAAGGCGGAGGCGGAACTCAAAACCGCATTATCGCTCGAGCCGGGTTTTGCGCCTGCGGCGGTGAACCTCGCTGATCTTTATCGCGCACAGAACCGGGATAAAGAGGGTGAACGCGTGCTCAAGGACGCCATCAGTCGTTCGCCAAACGACGCGTCGCTTGAACACGCGCTCGGTCTGTTGATGGTGCGTCAGAAGCGCAGTGTGCAAGCGCTCGACCTGCTGGCGGCTGCCGCGCGCATCGAACCGGGCAATGCCCGTTATGTTTACGTGTATGCGATCGCGTTAAACGGTGCTGGCCAGACTCGCGCTGCAATCGAGACGCTCGAGCGCTCGATCAAAGCGCATCCTTACGACCGCGAATCACTCGCCGCGCTGGCAAACTTCCTGGAACAGGCCGGCGATCACGCTAAAGCGCTGACCTATGCGCAGCGCCTCGATGAGCTCGAGCCGGGGAATCCACAAGTTCGCCAGATGCTGAAAGAGCTGAACGACCACCCTCACGGCTGACGTGCATTGTACTTTGGTACAATAGTCGCATCCGCCCGCCCGATGCAGAATCTGCTCTTGAGACCCGAGCGTCAAACCTTCGGCGGCGCTGAAACCATTTGCAAACAGAAGAGAGAATGAGCGAGAACAACTTATGTGGAATGCGAAATCGAAGCTGCAGCGTTTAGTCCTGGCGATGTTCGATCTGCATGGGAGTGAAGAGGGAAGAGGAAGCCGTACAGTTTCTGCGCAACGATCCACAGATGCGCGCCGCCTTCATCGACGGAGTAGCAGCGCCGATCGCCAACAAAATATTTGAATGAGGCATAATCTCATGATCGCCGCCAAAAAAGCCCTTCGATTTGGTTCATTGCTGTTTGATGCGATGAACCGATACAAGCCCACCGGGTGCGCTCTGCTACTGACGTTGGGTGTGCTTGTGACCGCGACGGCCAATGCCCAGCAGCCGCAGCCGGCACCCAAGGCTTCGAAGCCTGCCAAGGCGTCGGTCCAGGCGCTGTCAGCGCCCGCGCCGGTGCTCGAGCCCAAGGCGATAGAGATTCTAAAGGCCGCATGCGCCCGACTCGCCGCAGCCCACTCGATGTCGTTCACCGCGGTGATCAGCTACGAGAGCCCGAGCCGCTTCGGTCCTCCCCTCATCTACATGGTGCGGGATGACGTCACCCTGCAGCGGCCCGATAAGCTCCGGGTGCTCACGCTGGGTGACGGTCCGGCCAGCGAGTTCTATTACGACGGCAAGACGATGTCGGCCTTCGCACCGGCCGAGAACCTGGTCGCGGTGGCCAGCGCCCCGCCCACGATCGACGGCGCGTTGGAGGCGGCCTACAAAGATGCGGCCACCTACTTCCCATTCACTGACGTGATTGTCGCCGACCCCTACGAGGGAATCTCCGACGGGATGACGACCGCCTTCTACATCGGGCAATCGCACGTGATGGGAGGGACGACCACGGACATGGTCGCAGTCAGCAACAACTGGGTGTTTGAACAACTCTGGATTGGAGCCGACGACAAGCTGCCCCGAATGGCTCGCGCGGTGTTCCACGCCGACCCGGTCGGTTTACGCCACCAGATCGAGTTCTCCAATTGGCAAATTGACCCGGTCGTCGCTCCGGACGCCTTCACCTCGCCTGGCCTCGCATCGGCCAAGCGAATCTCGTTCAATCGCCCGGATCCGCAACTTCCGCCGGGCATCAAACCTCCAAAGAGAGCCACCTCATCGAAGGCAAATTGAGGATTATTGTAATGAAAAAAACAGTCATTGGCTTGATGGGCATATTGATAGCTGCGCTTTTGCCTCGACCGGTCGGGGCTTGGTCGCATGCGGGCAGGTACGGCGGCTCTGCATCCGGCGGGGGCGGCTCTTGGAACGCCAGGGGTGCCGGCGGTGGTTCGGCATCGGGAGGGGGTGGCTCGTGGAGCGGTCATGGTGCCTATGGCGGTTCCGCGTCGGGCGGCGGCGGGTCCTGGAACGCCCATGGCGCGGAGGGCGGCTCCGCGTCGGGCGGCGGGGGCTCCTGGAATGCCCATGGCGCGGAGGGCGGCTCCGCATCGGGCGGAGGTGGCTCTTGGAACGCCCATGGCGCCTATGGTGGCAGCGCATCGGGCGGAGGCGGCACCTACCACGCGAGCAACAGTTACGCTACGACTACGTACAGCTCGTACGGCCACTACTATGGAGGTAGCTATAGCACCTACCATCCACCTACTACTGTGAACTACTACGGCAGCAGTTGTTCCAACTGCGGGGGCTGGCAGACCGCTGGCGCCGCTGCTGCGGGCGTCGCGGTCGGCATGGCTGTCGGTGCGACATTGGCTAGTGCCAACTCAAGCGCAGCCGCGTCGAACGCCTACAGCTCGGGCTACGCCGCTGGCAGCGCCAACACCGCGTACCCGATTGGGGCGATCTATCCGACGGTGCCTGCAGGCTGCGCCCAATCCGATGTCGGCGGCACCACGTACTACTACTACCCGTCCCGCAATACGTGGTTCCAGCCATCATTCGGCGCGAACGGCGTTTATTATCGCGTGGTGCTACCTCCAGTTTGATATCGGACTGATCGAAATTAACATTATTCTAGTGAGGAGAAAATCGATGAACTCAATGACCTTCAGGACAGTGCTCTTTTCGTTCGCGATCATTGCGGCGGGTTGTGCTGGCGCCAAAGTGACGGGACAATCCGAGCAGGCGCCAATTGGCACTGCACGACCGTCCGCTGTCGTCATCTACCCGTTTGCTGTCAGCCCTTCTGAAGTGACTCTGAACCAGGGCTTTTTCCAGAAGGCATATGTAGCGATGTCGGGTGAAAATCAGACCGACCAACAAGTTCAGCTCGCTGACCAGACAGCGCAGAATGTATGTGTGCAGGTTGCGGCAAACCTCACAAACAAGGGCATCACGACGACGTGCCTGGGCCGCGGTACGCCACCTACCGGAAGTAACGTACTAATCATCGATGGCAATTTCACCGACATCAATGAAGGCAATCGACTTCGCAGGATGGTTATCGGCCTGGGTGCTGGTCAATCTACGCTTGATACCGCAGTTCAAGCCTACCAGAGGACAGACCAAGGCTCCCAACAATTGATGGATTTTAGCACTCATGCGGACAGTGGCTATATGCCAGGGGCGGGAATCACCGGGCCGGCAGGCGCAGCGGCAGGGGGAGCCACAGCAGCGGCCAGCTTGGCCGTGAACGTGGCGGCCGGCGGCGTAAAGAATGTGACATCATCTACGGGATTTTTAGCTGATAAGACGGCCAAGCAGATTGTCGACCAAGTGAGCGGGTATTACGCGAAGCAAGGGTGGGGTGCTTAGGGAGCACGGCCGACTATGCGGGCAGCGGACTGTCGGGGGTCGCCAGGGACGTGATGCAAAGTGCAGAGTGGCCTTGGACGCGCATTCGAATGAATTTGTCGCGCAGAACGAATCCGATTTCGAAGCGATTGACGAGGGAGGACATCGTATGATGAACGCTCGACGCCAGAAGACTGTTCTGACTTTGACGGTACTTGCGCTGCTGATCACAGTCGGCTTCGGCTCAACCAGTGTTTTGGCCCAGCAAATCACCGGCGTACCGGGTTCGCCGGGCGCTACCGTGACGCTTGACGGGAAGCAGCTCCCGCCGCCACCGATGCCGTTCGGCGGCGTGATCAAGGAAAGCGCCAAGGATTCCACGCCGTACTGGCCGCCGCGCGTTGTGCCTCCCAAGGGCGCGCCCAACATCCTGCTCATCATGACCGACGACCAGGGCTACGGGGTTTCGAGCACCTTCGGCGGCGTCATCCCGACGCCCGCGATGGATCGCATCGCCAAGGCGGGATTGCGTTACACGCAGTTCCATTCCACGGCGCTGTGCTCGCCGACACGCGCTGCTCTCATCACGGGGCGCAATCATCACTCGGTGGGCTTCGGCGTGGTCACCGAGCTGTCCACGGGCTACCCGGGTTATGACTCCATCATAGGGCCGGACAACGCCACCATAGGCGAGATCCTGAAAGAGAATGGTTATGCCACGTCATGGTTTGGCAAGGAGCATAACACCCCCGGTTTTCAATACAGCGTCGCGGGGCCTTTCGACCAATGGCCTGTGGGGATGGGCTTTGAGTATTTCTATGGGTTCATGGGCGGAGAAACCGACCAGTGGACGCCCTATCTCTTTCGAAATACGACCCCGGTGTTTCCGTGGATCGGCAAATCCGGCTATAACCTCACCACCGATATGGCGGACGACGCCATCAGGTATATGCGCGATCTGAACGCAGCCGCGCCCGACAAGCCGTTCTTTCTCTACTACGTACCCGGCGGCAGCCACTCGCCGCACCAGCCGACCAAGGAATGGATAGACAAGTTCAAGGGCAAGTTCGACATGGGCTACGAAAAGTTGCGCGAGCAGATCTTCGCCAATCAGAAGCGGCTCGGCGTGATCCCGGCGGATACCCAGCTTACCCCATGGCCGGACGGGCAGGCCGAGTATAATGGCGCAAAGCTGCCGAGGTGGGACTCGCTTTCAGTCTTGCGAAAGAAACTGTACGCGCGCGAGGCCGAGGTCTTCGCTGGCTACACCGCATACACCGACAACGAGATAGGTCGCGTGATCCAGGAGGTCCAGGACGAGGGCAAACTGGATAACACTCTTATCATCTATATCTGCGGTGACAACGGCACCAGCCCCGAAGGCACGCTGGAGGGCACGTTTAACACAATGACCGCCTACAACGGCATCCTGAACGTTCCCATGCCTTTGCAGTTACTGCACTATGGCGACTGGGGCTCGGAGAAAACCTCCCCGCACATGTCGGTTGGATGGGCTTGGGCGTTCGACACTCCATTCAAGTGGACCAAGCAGGTGGCATCGCATTTCGGCGGCACCCGGCAGGGTCTGACTATTTCATGGCCCGGCCACATCAACGATGTCGGTGGCATCCGCGCCCAGTTCCACCATGTCATCGACATAGTGCCGACGATCCTTGAAGCCGCCGGCATCAAGGCGCCTGACGATGTCAATGGCATCAAGCAGAAGCCGATTGAAGGCGTGAGCATGGCCTACACGTTCGACAAGGCAAACGCCAACGCACCGTCGAAGCACGAGACGCAGTATTTCGAGATGATCGGCAACCGCGGTATTTACCACGACGGTTGGATCGCATCCACGACGCCACCGGTTCCGCCGTGGATGTTGGGCGCGTCAATGCCCTCCATGAACGAATACAAGTGGGAGCTTTACAACATCGCCGACGACTACTCGCAATACAACGACCTCGCCGCGAAAATGCCGGACAAGCTGAAGGAAATGCAGGCGTTGTTCATGACAGAAGCCGCAAAATATCAGGTCCTGCCCCTGGATAACTCGGGCTTCGCGCGCGCCGTAACCCCGAGACCGAGCGCGGTCGCCGGGCGAACCGTTTTCACTTACTCCGGCGAGATTTCCGGAATCCCGCCCGGTAATGCTCCGAGCATCTTAGACAGGGACTACACCATCACCGCCGACGTGGCGATCCCCAAAGGCGGGGCGGAAGGAATGATCGTGACCCTGGGCGGACGCTTCGGCGGCTACGGCCTCTACCTCCTCAAAGGCAAGCCGGTCTTCGATTACAACCTTCTTGATCTGAAGCACTACCGCTGGGAGGGGGGACCGTTAGGCCGCGGCTTGTTGGCCGATGCGCTCAAGCCGGGCAAACACACAATTGTGTTCGACTTCAAATACGACGGACCTGGCCCCGGCAAGGGCGGCGAAGGAGTGCTAACAGTCGATGGCAATGAGATAGCCCGCAAGAAGATCCCACACACGATTCCGTTGCTAATGACTGTAGATGAGACCTTCGACGTTGGTAGCGATACCTACACTGCGGTGAACAACGACTATAAGCTGCCGTTCCGCTTCACCGGCACGATCGACAAGCTGACTTTCAACCTTGGCCCCGAGCAGTTGACTGACGCGGATCGAAAAATCATTGCGGAGCGACTCGCCCGGGCAAGGGACTAGGCGAGCAGGCAATAGCAGTCATGAAACCCGCGGGCGTCCTGTCCAGCAGTTCCTCGTCAGTGGACGCTCTGCAAACCACGACCGCGGTGATTGAAGCAGGAGCTGGCCTCGCGCTGCTGAGTTTCCCCTCGGCAGCGGTGGCGCTCCTGCTCGGCGCGCCGTTGGAGACACCCGGCGCCTTGACCGTGGCGCGCGTCGGCGGGGCCGCATTGCTTACGCTGGGAGCAGCATTCTGGCTTGCGCGCGGCGACACGCAAAGCCGTGCCGCGAGAGGATTGGTGGCAGCGATGGTGCTGTATAATCTCGGTGCAGCTATTATCCTTGGGGCTGCCGGCATCCGGTCGCAGCCGGTCGGTATCGTTTTGTGGCCGGCGGTGGTGCTGCACGCGGCCATGACCATCTGGTGCATCATGAGCCTTCGATATCCGGGCATCGCCGAAAGGCCAGAGAATCTCCGTCAAAAGCAATCCCGCAATGAGTTATAACCAGCCGGTTGGAGACACCTCGCTCATCGCATGCCTGCATTGCGACCTGTTGCAGCGCATCCCGGAACTTGCGCCGGGCGCGTCCGCGCGCTGCCCGCGATGCAACAAGGAGCTGTGGCGGCATCGTGAGGACTCGCTCAACCGGACGCTCGCGCTGACGCTCGCGGCCGTGGTGCTCTACGTGGTCGCGAACACCGTTCCAATGCTCGGCCTGACGATCGTCGGGCGCGACGCCTCGACCACGGTAATCGGAGGCGCCCAGCACCTGTGGGATAACGGACAGAAGATCGTCGGGGTGCTGGTGCTGTTCACGGCAGTCATCGCGCCGGCGCTGCAAATAGGCTTGATGCTGGCGATTGTGCTCGGAGCAATGCGCGGGCGACCGCCGAGATGGGTGGGGATGCTCATGCGCTATCACCCGACGACCCGCATCTGGAGCATGATCGAGGTCATGATGGTCGGCGTGCTGGTAGCTTTGGTCAAGATCGCGGACTACGCGACGGTGATTCCGGGAATGGCGCTGTTCGTGCTGTGGGTGCTCGTTTTCATCCTGGCCGGAATGTCGGCCAGTTTCGACTCTCGGGAAGTGTGGGAGAGGGTCCAGTGGGCGGACGAAGCGCGGTGCGACGCCGACGGGAACAGGGTGGCGGAGGAAATGTCGTGAGTCCGATCGCCATGACCGCGATGCAGCAAGGCTTGCAAAGCTGCGAAGGCTGCGGCCTGCTCTCGCGTCCCGCGCCCGGTGAGGTCGAAGGACGCTGCCCGCGCTGCGACGAGGAGCTTGCCTTCCGCAAGCCCGCGAGCTTCCAGCGCACTTGGGCATACCTGATCGCCGCGGTGATCTGTTACGTCCCGGCGAACGTGCTTCCCGTGTTGACGACGACCACGGCGGCAGGCGCCGAGTCCGACACCATCATGCAAGGCGTAGTGCTGCTGTGGTCGCCGACGGGATGGCCGCTGTCGATCATCGTGCTCGTCGCAAGCATCATGATCCCGAGCGCGAAGATTCTGGCACTCGCATATCTGCTAATCACCGCGCAGCGGGGCTCGGTCGCGAACAATGAGCAGCGGGTCCGGATGTACAGGATGGTCGAATTCATCGGACGATGGTCGATGGTGGACGTGTTTGTCGATACGTTCACCGCGGCGCTGATCCAGCTCCAGCCGCTTATGTCGGTAGAGCCGGGACCCGGCTTGATCTTCTTCGCGGCGGTGGTGGTGTTTACGATGCTCGCGGTCGAGTCGTTCGATCCGCGGCTGATCTGGGATTCCGCAAGTTCGAAAGAGGCAGGTTCGAAAGAGGTTACTTATGCCTGATCGCGATCCACCGCTCCCTTCTGTCCCTCAGTCGAGGAATGTGCCCAAGAAACGCACCCGGCTCTCTCTGGTTTGGTTCATCCCGATTGTGGCGGCGATTGTCGGCGCATGGGTGGCAGTGACGAGGGTCCTGAGCGAGGGGCCGAAGATCACGATCGTTTTCCGATCTGCGGAAGGGCTGGAAGCCGGCAAAACCAAGATCCACTACAACGGCGTTGACATCGGCACCGTCACAGATATCCGGCTGTCGGAGGACCACCAGCGCGTGATCACCACCGTGCAGATGGCTCCCAAGACGCAAGGCTTTCTGGTCGAAGACACGAAGTTCTGGGTCGTGCGGCCGCGGATATCGGGCGCCAACGTGACGGGGCTGGGCACTCTCATCTCAGGGGCCTACATCGGCGCGGAGATTGGCTCTTCGAAGGAGACCAAAAGCGACTTCGTGGCGCTCGAAACGCCGCCGGTGATAACCGGCGATATCCCGGGCCGCTTTTTCATCCTGAAGACCCCCGACCTGGGTTCACTGGATACCGGCACGCCGATATACTTCCGGAGGCTGCAGGTAGGCCAGGTCGCGTCGTACGAACTCGACAAGGACGGTAAGAATCTGACTGTCAAGGTATTCGTGCGAACGCCGTACGACCAGTACGTCAACCCGGACACCCGCTTTTGGCACGCGAGCGGAATCGACGTATCGCTCTCGGCAAGCGGTCTCACCGTGCAGACCCAGTCGGTTTTATCGATTCTGATAGGCGGTATCGCGTTCGAGACGGCCGCGACCGATCCGGCCCTGCCGCCGGCCGAGGAGAACGCCGTCTTCAGGCTGTTCGCCAACCGGGCCCAGGCGTTCAACCCGCCTCCCCGAAATCCGCAGACTTATCAGGTCATCTTCAAGGACTCGGTCCGGGGGCTAGCACCCGGCGCGCCGGTCGAGTTTCGCGGCATTCCTGTAGGCGAGGTCACGGATGTTCGCGCGCAAGTCGACTTGAAGACCTTCGAATTCTCGGTGCCGGTAATTATCCAAGTGGACGCGCAGAGACTTGGAGTCAAGATCATGGACCTGAAGCCCGGTGAAAATTTCGAGGCCATGCGCAGGAAGATGATCGACAGCTTGGTGTCCCACGGGGTCCGTGCGCAACTGAAAACGGGGAACCTTTTGACGGGTGCCGTGTACGTATCGCTCGACTTTTTCCCGGGCGCGCCGCCGGCGACGGTTGACTGGTCGCAGAAACCAGTGCAGCTACCGACCACTCCGGGGCAGCTCGAAGCGACCGAGGCCACCGTTGAGAACATCATCAAGAAGCTCGACAAGATGCCCTTGCAGGAGATCGGCGACAACCTGCGCAAGGCAATCGCGGATCTCGATCTGACGATCGTAAGCGCGCGCGGTACGCTTGTGAGTGCGCAAGGTACGCTCGACAACACCAGCAATCTTACTGGGCCGAATTCCGTACAAATCCAGCAACTGGGCGATACGCTCCGGGAGGTCAGCCGTGCGGCCCGGTCATTACGCGTGCTCGCAGACTATCTCGAGCGTCATCCCGAAGCGCTCATTCGCGGCAAGACCGGGGAGGCGAAGTGATGACAGGCCGTATCGCATATCTGATCTCGATCGCGTTGGTCGTAATGGTAGCAGCCGGATGCAGCACGGTGCCCTCGCGGTTTTACGCGCTCGACTCCACGGCGATCGCCGACGGCGCGCCGGCCGCGCACGCCGCCGTCATGGTCGGCCCGGTTACCGTCCCCGCTGCAGTCGACCGGCCGGAGTTCGTGGTCCAGGTCGCGCCCAACCGCGATGAGGTAGATGAGTTCAATCGGTGGGTCGCGCCGCTGAATGATGCCATCGCGCGCGCAGTCGCCGGCGACCTCGTGGTGCTGCTCGGTACACCGGAGGTGGCCACGGAGACGCTCGCGAACTTCACCCCCGACTACAGGATCACGATCGACGTTCAGCGCTTCGAGTCGATTCAAGGCGACGCGGCGTTCGTCGAGGCAGTGTGGACGGTGCGCAAGACTGCGGGCGGGGAAACGCGCTCGGGCCGCACCGTCGCGCGCGAGCCCGTGCAGGGTCAAGGCTTCGACGCGCTCGCGGCAGCGCACAGCCGCGCAATCGCGAAGATGAGCGCCGACATCGCCGCCGCCATCCGCGCGGAAGCCGAAAAGAAGCCGTAGCGCTTTTCTGGAAACCGATCTCACCGAGGCGAAATGCAAACTGATCTCATGAGCGAACTGACTACAACTGACACCGAGGTTTATCGACGATGAAGTTACTAGCCAGGCCTAAGGGCCGATCGTTGCCGTTGATACTTGCCGCGGCAGTCTTAATGTCCACATCGCCGATGGTCACCGGTTGTTCGTACGGTGATGACCAACCGTCGGCCGCGTCGGCGTCGGAGGCGCAATCGGGTGTCGCCGCAAGTGCCGCACCGGCTGTTCCTCCTCCCGCTGCGGCCGTTGAACCCGGTCCGCCGCCCGGGGCGGCCACCGCGCAAGAGTTGCAGGAACTCGCAACACCCATCGCCCTCTATCCTGACGTGCTGGTGGCGCAAATCCTGGCCGGGTCCACCTATCCGACGCAGATCGTGGAAGCAGATAGATGGCTCAAGCAGAATCCCAAGCTGACCGGCGACCAGTTGGCCGGGCAAGTGAATCAGCAACCGTGGGATCCCAGCATCAAGTCGCTGACTCAGTTCCCTTCTGTGCTTCAAACGATGAACGACAGCCTCGCGTGGACTTCGGCGCTCGGCGAAGCGTACTACAACCAGCCCGCCGACGTGATGAACGCGATCCAGGTTCTGCGCAACAGGGCGATCAACGCGGGAACGCTGAAGTCCACATCGCAACAGAAAGTTGAAGTCCAGCCTGCACCTCCTGCCGCTCAAGGCGGGGCGCAGCCCTCGATGCAGCAGACGATAATCATCCAGCCGGCACAGCCGAACACGGTTTACGTCCCACAGTACAATCCCACCAGTGCTTACGGCGCGCCGATGCAGGCGCCGCCGGGATATAGCGGTAGTGATTTGCTCCTCACGGGAGTCTTGTCGTTCGGAGCCGGGATTTTGCTCGGGATGCTTATCAACAATGGCCACAACAACTGGGGTTGCAGCTGGTACGGGTACGGCGGCAGCTCGGTCAGGTACAACAACAATGTTTACGTCACCAATAACATCGTATACCCGGGACGACCTCCCGCTTACCGGCCGCCGAACGCGGGAAACCCACGCCCAGGAAACCCGGCACGACCGATGCCATCTCCGGGCAACAGGCCGCCCTACAACGGTGGCGGCGGAATCAATCGTCCAAACAACGGCGAAATTCCGGCAACGCGCCCATACAACCCGGCAACCGCGAGGCCGGCCAATCCCAATATCGCAAAGCCCAACTTTCCCAAGCCGAGTACGCTTCCCAACAATCCGGCAGGATCCAATCCTGGTATGACAAATGTTGGAAAGAATCGGCCCAATCAGCCTGGTAATCCCGTCGCCGCAAATCGGCCCGCTAATACCAAAACTGCCAATCGTGCAGCAGACCCGGCACGAGGCTTCTCCAAAGACCCTGGCAGCACGGGCGGCCGCAATAGCGCTTTGGGTGGATATCAGGCCGGCGGAGCTACGCGGGCATCCAGCGACCGCGGACAAGCGAGCCTTAAGGGAAACCAGAATGCCTCTGGCGGACGCGGTAACGGCGGTGGTGGCGGTAATGCCAAACGCGGCGGGGGCGGTGGAAATGGTGGAGGCGGAGGAAATCAAGGCGGCCGAAAAAAGGGTCAATGAGGAATTCCAATGACGTCGAACGAAATGACCAGGGAGTGCCTCGACATCAACTCACGCCGCGCCGCGAACGCGACAGGGAAAAGACTCATGCCTAATTTTTTCGACTATTCCAGAGTGAAGATCTCTCGCGCCCGTCCAGCGGCCGTTCTCTCAGCGCTGCTTTTGGCGCTCCTGTTCTTCCCGCCTCTCGCGTCGGCGCAAGAAGCGGCCGAGCAGCAAGTGTTCCCGTCACCGAACGCCGCCGTCACCGCATTGGTCGCCGCTAGCAAAGCGGACGACATGAAGACCCTGAGCTCGATACTCGGCCCAGATGCGGATCAGGTCCTTTCATCGGGAGATCCAGTTGCCGACAACAACGCTCGCAACGACTTCGTCAACCGCTATGAAGAGATGCATCGGCTCGCTTACGACGATCAAGCTCGCGTCATTCTATATGTCGGCGCCGAGAACTGGCCGGTTCCAATCCCGCTCGTAAAGAAGAATGGCGGTTGGGTTTTCGATACGGCCGCCGGCAAAGAGGAGCTACTGTACAGACGAATAGGTCGAAACGAGCTATTTACGATCAAGGTTCTCGAAGACCTGGCAGATGCGCAGACGGAATACGCAAGCGAAGCGCGTGATGGCGAAGATACAGCTCACTTTGCCCAGAAAATCCTGAGCGATACCGGTAAGCATAACGGTCTGTATTGGGAAACCCCCGAAGGACAACCCGAGAGTCCGATAGGACCGCTTGTCGCGAGCGCCACCGCTGAGGGATACAAGAGGGACAATAGCGGAAATCCAATCCCGTTTCATGGATACTACTACAAGACAATAACAAGGCAGGGTAAGAACGCCCCGGGCGATGCAAAGAATTACTTAGTCAATGGCAAAATGACTAATGGCTTCGCATTCCTGGCCTGCCCCGCCGAATATGGAGCTTCAGGAGTGATGACATTCATGATCAATCAGGATGGCGTCATCGTACAAAAGGATCTTGGGCCCAACACCGCAAGGTTGGCGAGCGAAATAGCACAGTTCAATCCTGACAAGACCTGGCAAGAAGTGGAGGAGTAACATGTCTTTGCGACTTCGGAATTGGCGATCACTGCTCGCAGCGATCGCGCGGGGCTGAAATCGTGGAGCAATTGCGAGAGGCGCCCCACCTTCATCTCGCGCCATTGGGTTTCCCGAGCGGGTCGAATGATGAGATTAGTTTGGAAGCTGGATGGAAGTCTGTAGGTGAGAATAGCTAGAATGCGGCATCAACCTGTGGGCGTGCCCTGGCACAGGTGTTGCTCGATAGGAAGTGCATGGCCGTGGATGAATTCCTGTATCAACGGAGCGAGCTTCTCGTCGTCGCCGCGCTTTTCGGATTGCTGCTGGTCGCTACAGAAGTGGGCTTTCGTCGCGGGCGTGTGATTCGGGCTAGGCTTGAGGATTCTGCAAAGTCGGAACTCGGGACCTTGCAGGGTGCGATGATTGGTCTGCTTGCTCTATTGCTCGCCTTTTCCTTCGCAATGGCAGAATCGCGTTTTGACGCGCGAAGACAATTGGTTCTCGAAGAAGCCAATGCGATAGGTACTACCTACCTTCGCTCGAAGGCGCTCGCAGAGCTCTATCGAGTCGAGGTGGTCAAACTGCTGCAAGACTACGTTACCAACCGCGTGGAATACTACGCTACCGGAGTGGACCAGAAGAAGCTGGATGAAGTTAACAATCAGACCGATCAGTTGCAAACACAGCTTTGGTCACAAGCGATGGATGCGGCGACTAAGGATTCTCATTCCATCCCGGCGGGGTTGTTCATTAGTTCGCTCAACGAAGTCATCGATCTTCGCACGAAGCGTGACATCGCAAGACAGAATCACGTGCCCGAGGCAGTTCTGCTTCTGCTTTTCTTTGTGGCGACTCTGGCCATGGGGATTGTGGGATTCGGCTGTGGAATGGGAGATTGGCGTAACCTCTCGGTGACGGTGACGATGTCCCTGATCATTACTTTGGTAATCCTCGTGATCATGGATCTGGATCGCCCCCGTAGGGGATTCATCAGGGTCAGCCAACAGAGCATGGTCAATCTTCAGAACAGCATCAAATGAGACTCCGCATGAGAGAACGCGAAGCCCCAGGTAGACCCGACATTGTTTCCCTTCATCTTAGTGCGCCGGGTCTCCGAGTGCCACTGAATTTCCAAACTCTAGAGTTCTGCCGGCTTAGGGCGGAAACCGAGCAGAAACTGTAGCGGCGGAACTGCGTGCATATGTCAATCGAGGCCAGCGTCTTGCGGGAGTTGCGAGAAGCAATCCACCGACATTTCGAGCCGCACAGGCACAGCGCTCTGCTCGCGGCGATCATAGCTGCGTTTGCGGTGCGCCCACTGATAGGCGACTCAAGAGCCAGCTTCGCCATATTCGGAGTTGCATTGGTGACCATCCTGCTCGTGGCCCTTTACAACATCAACGTTGATGAGTTGGTGGGTGAAAGAGGCCGCCTGCTGGCCCAAAGCAGGCAGCGGCGAATGCTGGGTTGGGTGCTCGCCGCGGCTGCCATGGCAGAACGAATAGCCGTCATCTTTGTGCAGAGCTGGATGCTCAACTTGGTGGGTTCGATTTGTTGGTTGCTATTCATCCTGTTTGTTGCCTTGAGCGAGTTACGAAGCGTCCTGAAGCATAGAGAGGTCACCGGCGAAACCATCTGCATGGCTATATCGGTCTACCTCTTGCTCGGGTTCACCTGGGTCTTCCTGTACGCTATTATGTTTCAACTGCATCCAGATTCCTTTGGCGGCCTCGGAGCCGCAATTTCCGGCCATCCGGCCGGCATTCAGTCCATTTTCCCGGTTCTCGGCTACTTCAGCTTGACGACGCTGTCCACCATCGGATTTGGCGACATCACTCCGTTGACTCTGCAAGCCCGCTACGCAGCGGCGGCAGAAGGCATCACGGGGCAGTTCTACCTGGCGATCCTGGTTGCGCGGCTGGTGGGAATGCAGATGAGCCAATCTACGAGTCGAAAAGCGGAACCTCAGCATTCAAGGAGGCCATCTGAACACGGGGAGGATCAATCGTGAGCCCGATGACCATCGGTTGCATCGTGTTGGCTTGCGTCTTTGGAGGAGCGCTTCTCGGGATGGCTCTTCGCCTGATTCTGCCTGAGCATCATCTGAGCGCCGAGTCCAAGGATGTAATCAAGCTGGGGATGGGCCTGACCGCGACGATGGCGGCCCTGGTTCTCGCTCTGCTGACCAACTCGGCAAAGAGTTCTTACGACGCGCAGAGAAACGAAGTTACGCAACTCTCCGCCAACATCATTCTGCTCGATCGCGTGCTCGCCCATTACGGGCCAGAGACGAAAGAAGCTCGCGATCTAGTCAAGCTGTCCGTCGCTGGCATGATTGATCGGATCTGGCCCGAGAACCGTTCCGGACGCGCGGAGTTGGCGCCGAACGCGGCTGTGGCCGAAGTCTTCTTCGACAAGATCCAGGAACTTTCTCCGCAAAACGAAGTTCAGCGCTCGTTGCAGGCCCAAGCCCTGAAGACCAGCATCGATATCGGACAGGCCCGCTTGCTGCTGCTCGAGCAGGGGGGCCGCTCAATCCCTATGCCGTTTCTCGTATTGCTGGTTTTCTGGGTGACTATTATCTTTCTCAGCTTTGGTCTGTTCGCGCCCCGGAATTCGACCGTCATCGCTACCCTGTTCCTCTGTGCGCTATCGGTTTCTGGTGCGATCTTCCTGATCATGGAGCTGGACAGGCCATTCGGCGGGCTGATTCAGATTTCCGACACACCGCTGCGCAATGCCATCGCCCATCTCGGCAAGTAGCATGAGCACTTTGCCACAACAGCTGGCGGCAGCCGACAAATGGCTGCATCGTGAGTTCGTAGCGGTTGGTCTTGCGATCGTCGTCCTCTTTGCAAGCGGCTGTGCCACTCCCGTCGGCGTTTCGCGCCTCAAGGAGCAGGCGGTCCAACGCCAGCTGAACGCTAACGTCCTGTCAACGGGCGAACCGAGCGCCTACTCGACGCAAATTCTCGAGCGCACCGCGCTCAGCCAGCGCTTCCAGAGTGAACCGGAAGTCGTGATCGCCGAATTGAATTCAGGGCTCGGCAAGCCTGACGAACGAGAGCGCCTGTTCGCGCTGTCCGAACTGTGCTTCGCGTACGCCGGGGAATCGGGGAGCCGATCGTATTACATGGCCTCCGCGGCTTATGCGTACGCGTTCCTGTTTCCGCCAAACCCGGCGAACGCCCCCGGCGAGTACGATCCACGCCTGTGCATGGCAATTGATCTCTACAATCGGGGCATCGCCCTGGGACTTGCGACCAAGGATGGAAAGAAAGTTGACCTCAGTACGCGGCAATTCAGTTTGCCCTTTGGTTCGCTCGCTCTGTCGGCTAATCCAAACGGATACAACTACGCCGGATATCATCTGACAAATTTCGTATCGCTCGCGGACATGAAAGTGCGCGGGCTGCGCAACACTTATCGCATAGCTGGTATCGGCGCCGCGCTCTCGGCAAAAGTGGAACCCTCGCCAGGCAACCCGGCGAGCCGCTGGATACTGCCGAGTGCGAAAGTACCGATGACCGCGTTCGTGCGCTTCGACGATCCTCGCCGCGCGATGAGCGACGGGCGGCTGCACGGCACGGTCGAACTCTACGATGAGGACTGGACCGAGAAGATACAAGTCGGCGCTTACTCCGTGCCGCTCGAGTCGGATCCCAGCGCCGCGCTCGCCTATCGTTTGGAAGGTTCGCCAGTTTGGGATTTCGAACTTGCGGGGTTTCGCCGGGGGGACTTTCCGTTTTTGGGCACCAGCATCGCCGGCGACATCAGCGGCCTTTTCATGCTGCATCCCTACCATCCCAACATGATTCCGGTGGTGCTTGTTCATGGGACCGCGTCGAGTCCCGCACGCTGGGCTGAGATGGGCAATGAGCTCCTCGGGGATCCCGCCATAGCCTCGCGCTATCAGCTCTGGTTCTTCGTCTATAACAGCGGCAATCCCATCGCGTTGTCGGCGATGCGCCTGCGGAAATCGCTGCAGGCTGCGCGAAAGGACATCGATCCCGAGGGAAAAGATCCCGCGCTCAACGACATGGTCGTGATCGGTCACAGCCAGGGAGGGCTCATGGCCAAGATGACGGTCGTCGATAGCGGCAACCGCTTCTGGGAGAATATTACGAAGGTCCCGTTTGACAAAGCGCAACTCGACCACGACACTCGCGACCTGCTGGCCCGCGCGTGGTTTGTCAAGCCATTGCCGTTCGTGAAGGAAGTAATTTTCATCGCGACGCCACATCGCGGCAGTTTTTTGGCGAGTAATCCCCTCGTTAAGTTCGGAAACAAATTCATCAACCTGCCGGGGGGCCTTGCCAAATCCGCTGTTCAGATCGCAAAGCTCCGCGAGCCCAGCATGCTGGGAACTCCGTTTACTATCCCGACCGCGCTCGACAACATGGACGCGTCCAATCCGTTCCTGAAGACGCTGGCCGCGCTGCCGATTGCCAAGGGCGTACACGCTCACTCGATAATTGCGGTGAAAGGGACAGGCCCGGTCGAGGAGGGCAACGACGGCGTCGTCGAGTACAAGAGCGCGCATATCGAGGGCGTCGAATCCGAGCTGGTCGTGCGTTCGGGACACTCGACTCAGGCCACGCCCGAGACGATCGAGGAGGTCCGCCGCATCCTCTACGAGCACGCCGGAATCCACTGATGGTTCGGCGCCCAGCCCGCATCATCGCGACGCTGATGCTGTCGGTGATCGTCGTCGCCGCGGTCGCGTGGAGCGCGATGGCGCTGTGGTTCGATGGACCGCAGTTGCGCGTCATTGCGGGGGCGATGGCTGGAGGACTGGCCCTCGCGAGCTGCGCTCTAGCTGTCCTCGTTCGACCCTTCTTGAGGGGGCTCGTGGTTGCGCTGATGCCCGTGATTGTGGTCGCCCTCTGGTGGACGGCGATTCCGCCGAGCAACACGCGCGATTGGACTCCCGATGTCGCTCGCACGGCGCGAGCATCCTTTGACGGCAGCCGCGTGACGATCGAGAACGTACGAAATTTCAACTACCGATCCGAAACGGATTACGACCAGCGCTGGGAAACGCGGACTTACGATCTCGACCGGGTTGAGGGCGTGGACTTGTTCCTGTCGTTTTGGGGACCGACCCAAATCGCGCATACGATCGCGAGCTGGGAGTTTGACGACGGCCAACACCTTGCCATCTCGATCGAGACACGCAAGGAGAAGGGCGAATCATACTCGGCGATTCGTGGCTTCTACCGCCAGTACGAGCTCTATTACGTAGTCGCCGACGAACGCGACCTGGTCGGCTTGCGAACGAACTACCGCGGCGAGCAGGTCTACCTGTATCGCATCCGCGTTCCCGCCTCGCAGGCGCGCGCACTGCTGGTTGACTACCTCGACGAAGTCAATCGGCTCGCCGACCACCCGCAATGGTACAATGCACTGACGCAGAACTGCACGACTACGATTCGTGGCCATGCGCGAAACGTCGGCGCCGTCGGCCGGCTTGATTGGAGACTGCTCGCGAACGGCCACCTCGACCAATTGCTCTACGATCGCGGTCAGATCGACACGGACCTGCCGTTCGAAGACCTCCGCGCACGCAGTAACATCACGGAAATGGCGAAAGCCGCCGGCAACTCTACAGATTTTTCCGCGCGCATCCGTCAGCGGCTGCCAAAAGACCGCGGCTCGTAATTTTTGGTCGTCGCGCCAACGACCCAAAGCTCGGCAGCTTTCGGATTTTTCTATCGAACTGGGAACATCAAAGAGGCGCTAGACCTGGCGATGGTCTTTCAGGTCGTTGTGACGCGACACCGAGTCTGATCTAATCGTATGTGGCAACTTTCGCGGGATTTACCGGGACTGGCCTGGAATATTATGGGACGGCGGATGCGTCCAACCCCGCGCTGGACGTGGGTTTCCGACGCGGGCAGACTTTCCAGCGCCGCGCCGCGCGCGGTTCTATCCCGCTATTTCGGCTCGGCGGTCGGTGTCACGATAGCTGCTACATAGGGACAACCTTGCCACAACAAGGCGCGAGTTTGCGCGACGTTGGATCAAACTAAGTGTCGTTTTTGCGATTCGATGCGATTCGCTTGATGAATCAGCTACTTACGTCGCTTTTGGGCGAAAATGCCGGCTGGCCAGACTGGAAGCCGAATCGGTTCAGGGCGGACGGTAAAGCCGGGGCTCGAAATGCTGACGATAAATTAGCGAGGCTAATAGGCTACTCACGTTCCGCTCGGGAACATGATGCGGGCGCCCCGGTATGTCGTTGCTCGCGACATACGGCGCCTTGAAGCAAATAGACGCGCCTTGGAAATAGTCGTCGAGCACGACCATTCTCCGCGCTCGGCGAATAAGTGTCGAGGGCGACGACACTTAATTTTAGGTGTCGTGCTCGACGACACCTAAAATCACGGTGCCGGGATCGGAACTGTGCTCCCGTTCAAGATCGTGGCCCACGATCTTGAACTCAAATGCGCCGGGCGGGAACATTTGAAAATGCAACTCTAAGCGCGCTTTGGCGCATCAAGAGAAATGTCGTGGGCCACGACATTTGAAAATTCATCTCTAGGCGCGCTTTGGCGGGCTAAAGGAAATACTCGTGGGCCACGAGGATTAAGCGGATCACGGTCGTGGCCGGCGACCGTGATTTTTGGGATCACGGTTCCCGAGCGGGACCGTGATTTCACTTTTTAGCTCGCGGGCTCTTTGGCGCGGTGCAGGATCAGCGGGATTCCGCCTTCGGAGCCCTGCTTGGTGATCATGATGCTGCCGTCGTCTTGAATCTGGCAAACGATCGTCGCGTCGCTCTCTTTGAAGACCACGACGTTGGCATTCTCGCTCACCAGGTCCAGGTAGTGCGAGAACTGCTCGCCCATCGCGACGCCCGAATACTTGTGGGCGGGAAAATCGATCGTCACGGTCATGATGTTGCTGGTCCAGGTGCCATTGAGCCGATCGTGCGGCGAGCTGCTGCCGTGCAGCAGCCCATCAACAGGAAAGCGATCGCCGCCGCGAGTTTAACGACCTGTTTTGCTTTCAATGGAATCCCCCTCTTTGAAAACAGGGTTCAGAGAATGCGGCCGTGCCAGATCACGCGAGCGTAAATCAACAGCCCCTTGTCGTTCGATTTGCTGATTTCAATGACAGTGGGATAGGCCGTGTTGTCGCACTTGAGCCTGGCAATCGAGTTCCCTGACCATTCGACGCGCCGAGGAAAGAGCCGTTCGCCTGGTTCAGCCCCCTTCCGCGCAATTAGGTAGAGACCGTTCATAGGCGAATCGATTTCAATTGTCCCAGCTAGAAGCAGATCTCCTTTGCGTAAGGTCGGTTCCATCGAGTCGTCCGCCCGAACCTCGAAGAGGAGCGGAGGAAATGCCTCCTCATATTCTCGCGAGCCGATAGCGTTCCGCACGTCGTCGGGCACGGAGACTTGACCGATATTTTTTCGGAACCAATCGAGTTCGAAGAGCACGGGCGCGCGGTCGTTTGGCCATGCGGGCACAATGTATCCCGCCGCGCCGGCCCGCATATCACCGCGGCCCGTCATCAGCCACTCGATCGAAATATCGAGTTCTGATGCCAAGCGGGAAGTGGTGATCACGTCCGGCGCGGCCCGCCCAGCTATCCAGTCGTGAAAGGCGGTCCTGGATACTCCCAACTCTGCGGCGATCGCGGTGATGCTGCGGCCGGAAATCGCCTCTTTGAGCCGCGCGGCAAATTCCGAGACCGCGATTCGCCGACTATCAGTCAGCATGGCCTCGCGAGTCTGAGTCTGATCCTTGGCCGCGACTTTCGGACTCCTCCGCTTCGGCTTGTGCGCCTTACTTGGCATAACGTTCGGAATAGCTTGCGTTCGTTCGGGTTTCCTGCCTATATTTGGGCCGTGGACGCTCTACGATCATCATCGCCGTTCGGCATTCATAACACAGCGGCGGCCGGTGAGGAAACAGACTGGCCGAGAGAGTACCTCATCGCCGAATTGCATCGCCGCGGACTGAGCCTTCGCGCACTCTCTTTCAGAAATGGTTACGCCCGAAACACCCTCTTAGATGCGCTCGATCGATCCTATCCGAAGGCCGAGGCGATCATCGCCAAGGCACTCGGGCTTCACCCCGCGAAAATTTGGCCGAGCCGGTACGCGCGGCGTCGCAAGCGCAATCGCGATCGAAAGAGGGTGGCTAAAGTTTCATGAGCGAGGCGGCGCGCAGCGAGCAGCTCGCAGTTCCGGCGCTGATGGACGCCGCGGCGCTGCCAGTAGTCACCGCGCCGGTTGATCCTCTCGACGGGATACCGCGCGCCTTGATCGCGCGCGCTCTCGCGAAGGCGGAGATCGTCGCCGCGTTCCGCGCTTGTCGGGGCCGATCGTGCCGGACGCTGAACGCGACGGGCGCATCGTTCGTCGAGCGGTACAATTCAGAGAACGAAAAAGTTTCGGCAGAAACGCGCGCGCTCTATCCGACGATCGAGTGGCCGAGCTTGCAGCGCGACTGGCGGCGATTCGAGAAATCGGGAATTTCGGGTCTGATTCCCGGCTACGGCGGGCGGCGCGGCGACACGATAATCGCGCGCATCCCGTTGATGCGCGAGTTCGTCATCGCGCAGATCGCGCATAACCCGCGCGTGCGCGCGCGATTCGTGCTCGATGGAATCGGAGTTAGATTCGCGAATGATCGCATTCCTGATCTCAGATCGGTCGAGCGTTTTATCCGCGACTGGAAGCGGAAGAACGGCTCGCTGTTTCAGCGCGTCGCCGATCCAGACTTGTGGAAGAGCCGGCACATGCTGGCGCTGGGCGATGCTGATGCCGGAATTACGCGCGTCGGCCAGTTATTCGAGATCGACGGCACGAAGAGCGATGCGTTTGTTCTGACAGAGATCGAAACTAAAACCGGCAAGATGCAGATGATCGCGGTGCTCGACGTGAAGTCGCGCCGGATGGTTGCGCATCTGGCGCCGAGCGAGTCGAGTCAGGCGATAGCCGAGCTGCTGATCAAGGCGTTTCCGATTCTCGGTATTCCCGACGAGATCAAATCCGATCGCGGCGCGGCGTTCCTGAGCGAGCGGACGCAGCGCGCGATGGCGCGGCTCGGGATCAAGTGGACGGCGGTGCGCGCCTATTGCGGCGAAAAAAAGCCATTCATCGAGCGCGGCGGCATGGGCAGCGTGCTCCACGGATTCTTCGAGAACGTGCCCGGCTATTCGGGCCATTCGCCGGCAGAGGCCAGCGCGATCCGCAAGCGTGCGTCATTCGCACAGCGCCGCGGCCAGAATCTCGCGAAGTTGTACCGCGTCGAGCTGACCGGGCCGGAGCTGCAAGGGCTGCTCGACCGGTGGCTCGAGCACCTTTACGGAAATCGGAAGCATCGCGGGCTCGGCGGCCGAACTCCGAACGAGGTTTTTGCCGAGGCCGAGCGGCGCGGGCAGGTCCGGCGCGTCGCCGACGATCGATTGCTCGATCTGATCCTGGGCGAAGACGGCGCGGCCGTCGTCGGCAAGAAGGGGTTGCGCGTCGGCAACGTTTTCTATTGGGATGATGCGCTGGTCGAGCACGTCGGCGGGACGGTGCAATTCGTGCGCACGCGCGACGCCGGCAAGCTGATTGTTTACACGGCCGACGCGGCGCCGCGCTTCATCTGTATCGCGGTTGATCCCGAAGCGCTCGGACTCGACCGCGAAGTGCTCGCGATCGCCGCCAAGCAGCGGCAGACCGTCGTCATGCGCCAAGGCATGGATGAGCTGCGCGCGCTCAAGAGAAAACACCGGCCTGACAAACTCTATCGCGAGATCCTCGATCACGCGGTCGCGAAAACGGCAGCGATGCTGCCGGCGCCGGCCGAAGCTGGCGCCGTGGCGTTGCCGTATCGTTCGGCGGCGCTGACCGCGGCGGCGGCTGCGCTTGAGGCTCTCGACGCGCCGGCAGAACCGGCACCGCACGACGAATCCGATCTCCGCGAAGGCGCGGAAGCGTTGCGAGAGTTGATGAATCGCAAGACGCGGCGCGAGGCCCTTTTGAACCGTGACCAATTATGGGATTTGTGGATTGCAATTCGACGGGCGGGGCGGCCGTTGACTGAACGTGAGCAGGCGTTCCTTTCTCGATTCGGGAACACGGCTGAGAGCTGGGCAATCTCTTACGAGAGCACGTCCGATTATCAGGCCGGACTCGATTTGGAGCGATGGAGCGCCGACGAGGGGCAAGCTCACGACGAGGGCAAAAGTTATGCGCACTAAAATCTGCCTGACCGCGAATTACCGGGCCTTTGTGAGTGCCCAATCTGCCGCGACCGGCCGCGATCCCGGATTGCCCGGAATCGTGCTGATTCATGGAGAGGCCGGCCGGGGAAAAACTTGTGTGACCGCGCATATCGCTGTAAAACAGCACGCCATTTTTCTTACGGCGTTGCCGATTTGGAGCGCGCGCTGGATGCTCGGCAAGATCGTTGAAGAGATGGGCGAGAAGCCGGGAAGCCAACTGGCGCCGATGTTCGAGTTCATCGCGAGGGAGCTTACCGAGCGCCCGCGTCCGATTTACGTAGATGAAGCCGATGCTCTCCTCTCGGAGAGAAAAGGTCTCCTCGAAACGCTGCGCATACTTCACGACATGACGGCGGTTCCTTTGGTTCTGATCGGCGGGACCGCGGAATTTCGCGGGAAGGTCATGCGCAGGCCACAAATAGAGCGCCGGATTTTGCGCGCCGTTGATTTTAAGCCTTCGACCCTGGATGACAGCCGCTTGCTCGCGGCGGAGCTGGCCGAAGTGCTACTCGCCGATGACTTGATCGAGGCGCTCCATCGCCGGTCGCGTGGCTCGGCTGGCCTGTTCGTCAAAGAGCTGGCGGCGGCGGAAGCTTTCTGTCACCGGTGCGGCCTGAACAAGATCGCGCTGGCCGACTATCCGATGGACGATTCGACGCCAACACCGCCGGTCAACAGGCGGTCTGATCTCGCGGCGGCGGCTTGATGGAAACAATCAAAAATCCTCGCGGGCGTGGCGCCGGAGTGAATCTGGCGGGCGCGCCGAGCGCGGCGCGCGAGCGGATGTGGAAGGCGATGCGCATTTTGCGGCGATTCCAAATCGGCGAGCTGCTTCAAGTCGCCGAGATCGCGAGGCGCAAGGCGGCCGAGCTCTACCTGCGGGATCTGACGGGCGCCGGTTATCTCAGAATCGAGGAGCGAGTGCGGGGCTGCGAGGGCAGCGTGTACGTGCTGATCAAAAACACCGGACCTTTCGCGCCGCGGTGCGGGCGAAAGGGTCTGGCGCTGGACCCTAACCTTGAAATCACGCGGATAAGAGAACTGCGGGCGAATCTCATGGCACAGATCACCGCGTGCGACAAACGACTCGCTCGATTGGGCGCGTTCGTCGAACGCCAGAAACTTGGAGGGCAAAACTGATGAAGAAGAGTTTTGCGATTACCGGGGCATCCACGCTTAGGCAGGCTTGTTGATGATGCTGAAAGAAACGTCGCCGCTGCCGCTCGATGATCGCATTATGAGCGAGCGTGAATGCGCGGGCCTGCTTGGCCTGGCAGAGACGACGCTGACAAATATGCGGCGAGCGGGGACCGCACCGCCATACTTCAGAGTCAGCGGGCACGTCGTGCGGTACAGCAAGACGCGCGTGCTGGAATGGCTGCAATCGCGCAGCGTGGAAGGCGCGGAAGTCAAGCAGATCGAGAACTCGAAGGAATCGAAACCGTGAGAACGGCGCCGGGAAATATCCGCCAGTCTGAGCTGGCAAAAATTCATCTAGCGAAAAAGCAGCTCGGCCTGGACGATGACACTTACCGCGCCGTGATCGAGCGCATCACGAAGGGGCGCACCGATTCCTCGGGCGAGATGACCGAGGCGGAGCGGCTCGCGCTGCTCGACGAGTTTGCGCGCAAAGGATTCAGGCCGGCGCCCCCGATCTCGCGCCAGGACGATTGGATCACGATCAGCCCGAATCATCCGGGCGCGGCGCATCTGAGGAAGTTGCTCGCGTGCGCGTACGAGCTGGAGCGGATCGGCGCGGTGAAAACCGGCTCGACTAAAGTTTGGCTTCGCAAGTTCGTCAAGAAAATTACCGGCGTTGATTCGCTTCAATGGCTGGACGCGACGGACTGCAACAAGGTTATCGAGGGACTAAAGTTCTGGCGGCAAAGATTCCTGCTCAAACATCCGCTCGCGGAGAATCGTCCGGCCGCCGTCGCGATCCCGGCCAATGCGATCGTGAAGGCCGGCGTATTCGACGCGATGCGCCTGGTCGGTGAAGCGAGAGGACCGATCGACGGGATTCGCAATGTCCTGGTCCTGCTCGACTCGCAGAATTTCAGCGATGTGCAAATCGCCGCCCAGGTCGCCGAGCTGATCAGAGAATTTGGCGAGCGCGCGCGGCAAGCGTTGCTGCGATGGGATTACCGGAAGGTGCGGACTGAGCTGCTTTGGCTCGTCGGGCGCGTGGCGGACTTGGATTTGAAAATTGCCGAGGGCATGCGCGCCACGCTGAAGGCCGAGGCCGGCGAGACTGAAACGGCGATCGCCTCCGCGCGTTCGCGGAATAAAAATACGAGAGGTGATTCGCTATGACGGCGAAAGAGAACAACCAGGCTCCAGAGAACACAGTAATCAAAGCGGCCGCGGCGGAATGCGATGCGAAAACGGCCGCGCTGCGGCAATCGCTCGATCCGACAGAGACTGCTTGCGCGGCGCGCGCTCGCATCGCGCAGATGCCCTTTTCGACCCACGAGCGGGAGCGGCAAGCCGCGCGCGAAGTTGCTGAGCACTCGAAGTCAATCGACGAGCTGATCCGGAGCGGCGCCGATCTACATACCATCCGGCGCGCGGTCGCTGAACTGGAGGAAAACTGCCGACGACTCGCTATTCCCGAAAAGACGCCCAGCTTCGAAGAGGAGATAGCGCGAACGGAACCCGTGCTGCGTAACGCGAGCTGGATGCCCGAAGAGATCGATGCGCTCGGACGGCTCTGGGGCTCCGGCGGCCGGATCAGCGCCGTGAGCATCACGTCGGTGAAGGTGGGTGACCGCGAGATCCTGCGATCTGAGGTTCGGAAAAACCTTATGGCCAGCGTAGCGGAGGAGTCCAGGCAGCGGGAACGCGAGGCTCTTGAGCTAGAGGCCGAGAACAAGGAGCGCAAGGCGCGCGGCGAGGAGCCGCGCCATCGCGCGTGGTAGAGGGCAGCGGAGAGCAAGTCAGTGAGCCGAGCCGATGAAATCTACCAGGAGACACGATCGCGCGCGCAAAGCCGCCTAGCTTGCCCGCGCTGGCTTGATCTCGGGCGGGGCGCACCCAACCCCCGCCCTGAACTGAAAACGGCGGCACGGGCCGCCAGCAACCCGCGCGCGGGTTGTTTGGAGCAAGTCGGGTGAGCCGAGCCGATGAAATTTACTGGGAGACAGCTTTTGACGCGATCTATATTCCGCTTTTTCCGGGCCGTCCCGGAGCCGGAACCGCGCGAGCTGCTAAGAAGGAGTTTAGGATGAGTACCCTTAGCGATCAGGAAAAGAAGGTCGCGGCGGCTGCCGGCATGTCGGCGGATGAGTTTGCGACGAAAAAGGCCCGGCTGTCGCAAGCCAAAAATACGCATGGTCTGACGGATGATCAGTTGGCGGTCGCGCGAGCCGCCGGTATGAGCCCGCGTGCATTCGCCCGCGAGCTGAGCGTCCTCACGCGCAGCAAGACAGCGATCGCGGCGGGCGATCAGGACCGCGAGGACAAACCCGGATTGGTTCGCGCGCATCAGGAAGTCGATCGCGCGCACAAAGCCGCGTACGACGCGGTTGGCTACCATTCGTCGGCGGAAAATACTTCGGATCGCGAGCTGCTCGACGCGGCGATCGCGGCGCTGGAAGCCTACGATCCGACCAAGGACGATGACGAGGCATACGATCTATTGCTCAACGGTTCGGTGTACCTCATGCGCCTTCTCAACCGGGTCGCGCCCGCCTACGCGGACATCAAGAGCGCCGGGAAGAAGGAATGAAGGGTTCAAAACAACTCGGCGTCTAAGCCGCGAGGTAAATTCAAATGGCTGGACTCACAGGAAATCGCAACATCTCGGAAGATGCCGGCGGACGCTTCGTCTATCCGCTGGCCGACAACGTGATCGTCTACCTGGGCTCGATGGTCGTGCTAGATGCGCAGGGCAACGCCAATCCTGGTGTCAGCGCGACGGGCTTGAAATGCGTCGGCGTCGCGGCGTTGGGCTATCAGGCGCAACCCGGAAATTCCAGTTTTGGGCCCCTGACGCCCGGCAATTTTATCGACAACACGCGAATCGGTCATGCGGCCGGTGCGATGTCCGTCGAATGCCGCCGGGGAATCTTCAGGTTCAATAATTCGAGCGGCGATCCGGTTGTCGCGGGCGATATCGGTGAGCCGTGTTTCATCGTGGACGATCACACCGTCTCGCACGGCGACGGCGTTGGCACGCAGAGCGTTGCGGGCCGGGTTGAGGAAATCGACGCAGCCGGCGGTATCTGGGTCAACTTTGATCGGCAATCGGCGTTGGCGAGCTAAATCGGAAAATGAGTATTGCCGGCGGGAAGCGGGAACGAGGGTTTGAACTACCCTCGCCGCGCACAGCGCGCGCGGTGCAATGCTTGCCCGCGCTGCGCGCATCTTCGTTCCCGGCCGGCATCCGTGTCGCGCGTCGAAATGTCGCCGTTGCCAGCCAGCTCGGTCCGACGTTCCGGGGATTCCCCGGCGGCGCGCGCGTTTTTTCTCATTGGTCTCGCTGGCGGCGTGCGTTAAGGGATTGGCGCATCGCCTCGACGAGGCGGCCGGGCGGCCTTGGGGTAGAGTGCGGGGCCTTTCCGGTGCCGCCAGCCTTTTTTTCATTTGGAGATGGGAGAGCGCGCCGGCGATGGCCCGCGCGGGCGGCTAGCGTGACTTAGGTGCCGTTGGCAACGCTACGGATGGGGGATGGTGTGGAGTGGATGGGAAAACAGGGGAATGCGCGAAATGCGGCAAGGCGATCAGCCGGCCGCGATCGAATCAGAAATTTTGTCCGGGCGGCGCGTGTCGAAACGCCGCGTGGCAGGATGAGCATCCGCGCCGCAAGCGCGCGCGCTGAACTTCAGTTCCGACGCGCCCGCGTCGGGCGGATAAAAGTTTCGAGCAGAAAAGCGATCCTCGCGGTGGGGTTCAAGATTGGCGGGAAAGCGGGGCGGTAGTCGTGGTTGGGTCTCGCGCGAAGCGCTGATCAGAACGCTCGGTCAAGCGGACGCCGCGCGCGTCGTCGAGGTACTCGGCGGCAAGAGAATTGATGTTCCGGCGGCCGCAGATCCGGCATTTTCACGGCTAGCCGCGAGGCTCGGCGAAGAGATCGCGCGCAAGGTCTGCGCGGCGTTTGGAGGCCGAGTCACCTTCCCGCAGCGATTGGTGCCGCTAGACGAAGAGATCGGAAGGCTCCGGCGCGAGATGCTCACGCCCGTCGAAATCGCACGACATTTGCACTGCGCTGAGCGATACGTTTACCTGGTCCTCGCGCGCGAGTGATCCGTCGATAAATCAGGGCAGCTAATAGCCCTTTTGACGCGGCAAAACTGTGACATGGCCGGGGGTTGGATCAAACTAAGTGTCGTTTTTGGATCAGACCATGTGTCGCGCCACACAGCGGGTCCTGTGTCTCGCCATAATCGCAGACTCGTTGGCGGGGAGAGAGGGATTCGAACCCGCGGTACCGGTATCTGGTCCGCGACATTGATAATCTGATGCGTTCTTGCGCGATGGTTTTGACAGCCAATTTGACAGCCACGGGCTTGGACAAGGGCGGATGAAGGGTACGCGGGCGGAAATAAAACCCCGCAGTTTCGCTTGATTTGGACGCGCGAGGACGACTTTCCCACCACCTCTCACGTCGTGAACGCGGCTCAATTTCCTCCAGGCGTGAGGGCACCGATGCAGCGGCCCGCCGCGCGGATCGACGACAATGGAACTTCTGGAGGATTTCCAAGTCGCTCACTGTACACGCGTCCAAGACGCGTAGCGATCGCTATCGGTGCCTGCCGGAGCAGTTTGCAAAGCAATAAATCTGGCAGGGCGCTCGGATGAAAGAGCCTTTGATTTCCGCGCGACGAGGTGAGCAGCGGTGTTCGGGGCCAAATGCTGGAAGCCACCGAGCGAGCTTCAAAAACCAAAATTTCGTAGCTTTTCACGCTGCGCCGGTTGCTCAGAGCCATGAAAAATGGGTCTGGTCAGGTCTATATCGTGAAATCGGCTTATGTCTACGGTGCCACCTATGTGCCACCTAATCGCTGGCGACATCGTGGCGAATATTGGCTAAGTGCTTGATTTTATTGGTGGAGCTGACGCGGATCGAACGCGCGACCTCCTGAATGCCATTCAGGCGCTCTCCCAAACTGAGCTACAGCCCCACCGCAGGCGAGATTTTTCAGCTAACCGGATACCGTCCGTGGAGTCAACCGACCGGGGCCGCGCTTGTCATTGGAGATCGGTTTCATAACGGCGGCGAATTGGCGTCAAGCGCGCGTCATTCCCGGGCGCGATCGAGCAGTTCGCGCGCAGCGCGGCGGAATTTGTCGGATACTTCGCCGCCGAGCATCCGAGCGATCTCCTCGGTGCGATCGCCGGGTTCCAGAACCGCCACACGGCTGCGAGTCGAACCGCGCCGCTCTTCTTTTTCGACTGTGAGATGACGGTCCGCGAACGCCGCGATCTGCGCCAGGTGCGTGACACACAAAATCTGATGAAAGCGCGAGAGTTGTTTCAGTTTGCGGCCAACCACCTGGGCAACTGCGCCGCCGATTCCGGCGTCCACTTCGTCGAAAATCATCGTGGCAACACCGCGGCGCTGCGCCTCGAGGCGCTTGAGCGCGAGCATCACGCGCGAAAGCTCGCCGCCCGAGGCGATTCTCAGCAGCGGCATCGCAGGCTGGCCGACATTCGGCGACAGATGAAACTCGATCGTATCGATGCCGAACGGACCGAGCGCAACGCCGCCATGCACGAAGCCGGCTTCGTCCGAGCCGAGCGCGCCGAGCCGCGCCTCGAAACCCGGCGAGCGCATCCCAAGCGTCCTCAATTCGGCTTCCATCTTGCGGCCGAGCTCGGTGGCAGCGCGATGGCGAATCGAGGACAGTCTATTTGCATGCCCGGTGAGTTCGTCGAGCGCCGCCGCCATCGCGGCTTCGACTTGAGCTTTCGACTCGCCGATCCCTTCGAGCTCGCCAATCTCGGCCCGCGATCGCTCCAACGTCTCGATAGCGCTATCGATTGACCCGCCGTATTTGCGCTTGAGCCGCGTCAGTTCCTGAAGCCGGTTGTCGATTTCCTCCAGACGCGCGGGGTCCGCCTCGATCCTGGACGCGTACGCGCCGAGCGTGCGCGCCGCCTCCTCGAGGTTCGCGCGGGCCGACTTGATCATCTCGAGTGCATCGCCAAGCTTCGGATCGAGCGCAGCCGCATCGACCAATCGCGCCTCGACTCGCGCAACCGTATCTGTCGCCGCGCCGTCGGCGCCGTAGAGCGCCTGCTCGGCCTCGAGCGCGGCGGTGGCGAGCTTGCTTGCGTTGGAGAGCACGGTTCGCTCGCGCGATAGCGCTTCATCTTCGCCGGCGACGAGGCCGGCGCGCTCGAGTTCGGTCGCGCGGAACCTTGCCAGTTCCAGCAAATCCGCGCGTTCACGTTCGCGGCGGTTTAGTTCGTGAAGGCGGGACTGGATGTCTTCCGCGCGCGCGTAACGTTCGCGATAGGACGCGAGTTCATCATCGAGGTTCGCGTAACGATCGAGAGTCTCGCGATGGCTCTCGGCACGGAGCAGCGAATGCTGCTCGTGCTGTCCATAAACCTGAACCAACGGCGCGCCTATCTTGCCAAGGCTCTGCACGGTGGCGAGTTCGCCGTCGATCGTCACGCGCGAGCGCCCACCGCCCTCGGCGATCACTCTGCGCACGATCAACTCGCGGCGTTCGCCGTCGCGCCTGCGCTCGGCCAGTTCAGGCATCGCGGCCTCGCCCTCGAGCTCGAACCGTCCCTCGACGACTGCCTCCTTCTCGCCGGTGCGAATCATATCGGGCGACGCGCGTGAGCCGAGCAGCAATCCGAGCGCGCTCAAGATGATCGTTTTGCCGGCGCCTGTCTCCCCCGAAAGCACGTTGAGGCCTGCGCCGAACTCGAGATGAGCTTCCTCGATTATCGCGAAGTTGCGGATGTGCAGTTCGAGCAGCATCTGCGACGCGCGCGCCTATCCCCAGTGGAGCTTGTCGCGCCAGATTTCGAAATTCGGATGAGCGGAGCGGATTAGCGAAACGACGTGGCGTGCGCGATGGATTCTGATTACGTCGGTTGGCCCCAGTTGCGCCGACTCCTGGCCGTCGACGGTGAAAGCCGCGTCGTGATCCGGCGCCATCACGTGAATCTCGATTTCGAACGAATCCGGCAGCACCACCGGACGGTTGCTCAGAGTATGCGGGCAGATTGGCGCGACCACGATCGCGTTGAGAGTGGGAAAAACGATCGGCCCGCCGGCGGAGAGCGCGTATGCGGTCGAGCCCGTGGGAGTTGCGATGATCAATCCGTCGGCGCGATATGAGCAGAAGGCTTTGTGATTGGCGACTACGTCGAGCCGAAGCATCCCGCCGAGCGGGCCTTTGCCGACGACCACGTCGTTGAGTGCTAGAAAGGGTTGGGTTGAATCCTCGGATGCGCGTTCGACGATTGCCTCGAGCATGATGCGCCGATCGACTTCGTAGTCGCCGTCGAGTACGCGTCCCAGGGCGGCTCGCGCCTCCTTGATAGTCACTTCGGTCAGGAAGCCAAGTCCGCCAAGATTTACGCCCAGGATCGGAATCCCCTTCGATGCGACCAGGCGCGCGACGCCGAGCAGCGTGCCGTCGCCGCCGAGCACGACGATCAGATCGGCACGATCGGCGAGCTGATGCCGTTCGACGGCCTCGGCGCCGATCTTTTTCGCCGTCTCAGTGTCCGCGAGCGGAGTCTTATGCCTGGTGCGGAGAAGGCGGGTGAGGGTTCGCGCGATGGTGATCGCTTCGGGCCGCTCGTGCTTGACGACCAGGCCGACCGTCTTTATGGATCGCTTCGCCACCGCAATCAGGCACTTATCATGCGCTGAAATCGGCGGCAACGCGAAAGCAATAAATGCCCATTCGCACTCTCACCGAAGCATTTTATACGCGGCGCCGGCTGCGGCCGGATTTTCTTTGCCGTACACGATCGCGACCGAATTGATGTAGTAGCCCGTGCTGGCTTCGCTGGTCTGCGCTCTGCTCGTGAGTATGACGATCGCATCCGCACCCGTTTCACAGGCCTTGCGCTGCACGGCGGGCAGCACGTCGGCCTCGCTCGCATAAACGTTTCCCAATCCCTCCACGATTGCGACCTTGCGAAAATCTCTCAGCGGCTCATGGCGCAACACCGGCATGTTGCAATCGGGCGGCTTGGCGGCGCGGCCCGACGGCTCCACTTCCGCAAGCGTCACCTGCGGCGGCAGCGAAATGACGTGAGCGCATCCCGCGGCGGCAATCGTCAATCCTATGATGATCGCGGTTCGCACGAGTAATGAAGTATCCACCGATGGGCGTGGCGGGCAAGAGCGGTTGCGCGGGTTGCTGCTGCTCGCTTTGGGCGTTCATTCGTATAAAATCGCGATGCGCTTGCGTCCGCAAAGCCCGGCGCGTAAAGGCTGCATGTCACGATGGCAAATACCGGCAAATTCAGCCGTCCAATCCTTGGCGCGCATATGTCGATCGCCGGGGGAGTCGGCGAGGCGCTGACCCGGGGCAATCAGATCGGCTGCGAATGCATTCAGATTTTTACCAAGTCGTCGCGACAGTGGGCGTCGAAACCGTACAGCAAAGAGGAAATCGAGAATTTCAAACGCCATCAAATCGAAACCGGCATCGGGATCGTGATCGCGCACGACTCCTACCTGGTGAATCTCGGCGCGCCCGATGAAGCTCTGCGGGCCAAGTCGGTCAAGGCATTTATCGACGAACTGCAGCGATGCGAGGCGCTCGGCGTGCCCACGCTGGTCGCGCATCCGGGCGCTCATGTCGGCTCGGGGGTTGAGAATGGGATCAAGACGATTGCAAAGTCGATCGACGAGGCGCACGCCGCATGCAAAGGCTTCAACGTGAAGATCGCGCTCGAAATCACGGCCGGCCAGGGCAGCACGCTGGGCCACACTTTTCAGCAGATGGCGCAAATCTTCGACGCCGTCGTTGAAAACGAGCGCCTCCGGCTATGCTTCGACACCGAGCATGCATTCGCCGCCGGCTACGACCTGCGCACTCCGGAAGGATATGAAAGTACGTTCAGCGAACTCGACAAGCTTATCGGAATCAAAACACTTGCCGCGTTTCATCTCAACGACTCGATCAAGGACTTCCATTCGCGCGTCGATCGCCATCAGCATATCGGGAAGGGATTTATCGGAATCGACGCGTTTCGCCGCATCCTCAACGATCAGCGCTTTTTCGGCCTGCCGATGTGCCTGGAGACGCCCAAGGGTCCCGACCTGAAGGAGGATATCGAGAACCTGGCGACGTTGCGCAGTCTATTCACGAACTGACTATTGGACTGACTATTGACCGATGATTAAACGAATACTCACTGGAGACCGCCCCACCGGGCCATTGCATCTCGGTCATTATGTAGGGTCGCTGCAAAACCGCGTACGCCTGCAGGAAGAATACGATACCTACTTACTAATCGCCGACATCCAGGCGCTGACCGACAATTTCGAGCATCCCGAAAAGCTCGAAGCGAATATCTTCGAGGTCGCGCTCGACTACCTGGCGGTCGGCCTCGATCCGGACAAGGTGAAGATCGTCGTTCAATCGATGGTCCCGGAGCTGACCGAGCTGACGATTTACTTCATGAACCTTGTCACCACCGCGACGCTCGAGCGCAATCCGACTCTCAAGGACGAAATCAAGCAAAGGAATTTCACCAAGGGTCTGCCGGTCGGCTTTTACACCTATCCAATTTCGCAGGCTTCGGATATCACGATCTTCAAGGCGCATCTCGTCCCGGTCGGCGAAGACCAGCTCCCGATGATCGAACAGGCGCGCGAGATCGTGCGGCGCTTCAATCGCATGTACGACAAAGTTCTAATCGAACCGAAGGCGCTGGTCGGCCAAGTGGCGCGGCTGCCGGGGACGGACGGCGGAGCGAAGATGTCGAAGTCGCTCGGCAATTGCATCTACCTTGGCGATTCGCCCGACGTCGTGCGCAAGCGCGTGATGTCGATGTACACCGATCCCACGCGGCTGCACCCAACGGATCCCGGCCACGTCGAAGGCAATCCCGTTTTCACGTATCACGACGTGTTCAATCCGGATAAGGCGGAAATCGAAGACCTGAAGGAGCGCTACCGCAAGGGCACGGTCGGCGACGTCGAGGTCAAGGAGAAGCTGTTCAAGGCGCTGAACGTTTTTCTGGAACCGATTCGCGAACGCCGCGCGCATTTCGCGTCGAAGCCCGAGCACGTCCGCGAGATCATCGTCGAGGGCACGCGGATAGGACGCGCCGTCGCGCAAGAGACGATGGCCGAAGTGCGCACCGCGATGAAGATCAGCTACAAATTTTAACCGAGAATGCCGCGATCGGGGCCAACGCACTCTTCACCAAACATGCCGCTAGCCTTTACAGTTCGCGTCCAAGAATCGAAAGACCTCGTCTTTCCATACACCACCGCCGCGATAAGGAAAGCTATGTCCATCCTCAGTGGAATTTCCATACGGTGGATAAATGCGGATCTCAGCTGGCTTCCGGACGGTCCTCATGGCCGCATAAAGTGTCTCGCTCGGCACTATGCTGTAGTCATTTTTGGCCTGAAAGAACAAGATCGGCGCCTTTGAATGCTGGACCGCTTTCAACATTAAGTCTCTCAGGGCGGGGGCCTGATCCCAACTCTCCGCGCCGCCCGAAGCATCTACCGCTGCGCAATATCCACCCTGCGCGGCCCCCAGGACAGTCTCGACGCCGCCGAACGAGTTTCCCATTACCGCGATATTGGTCGGGCGAACGAAGGGCTGATTTTTCAGCCAGGCAAGCGCCGCCATCTGATCTTGAAATTGATTGGTCTCGAGCAGCCTGACCATAGTGTCGGCGGCCTGAGCTTCGCCGCCACGGGAGCGTGCGGCCGCGATTTCGTCTCCGATGTAGGGACCCGCGTCGCTGCTTAGACCTTGTCCTCGCCGATAGGGCGCAAAGAAAGCCCACCCGTGGGCCACGAACATCGGTCCGAGTGCTTCGAATGCAACATTGTTGAGCATGCCGGGTGCGCTACCGTGATTGTATAGGACCACCGGAAACGGGCCCGCGCCTGCCGGCCTATACAGCAGGCCGTGGAGGACCAATCCGCCACTCTTAAACGATACGGTTTCCGAAGCGTGGGTCGCTTGGACGTTGCATCCCGCGAGCAGCACTCCTATCAGGAAGCCGCCAAACAGAAGTCGAAGATTCATCATGTTCCCCTATCTCGTCTGCCTCGGCCCAACCCTGCCCCCAAAAAGAGGTGCTGACAGCCCACGCCTCAGTGGCAACCATTTCGTCCACGTCGCCGCGGTTGCCTGCAACGGTTGAAGCAGTAGCCCGGAATTTCCATTTTGAATCCTGCTTTAGACTCAAACCAACAACGGTCCGTCTAGATTTAATCCCTACGCGGTCTCTTTTGCTCAATACGCCTTGGCGAAATACGCGCGCTCCGGCGCCGATTCGCCGCATACCATGCACTTGCCCGCGGCCCCGTCACTCGTGAGTGGAATTACGCGGCAGGTCGCTTTGGTCTCTTCGCTAATCCGCGTTTCGCAGACTGGATTCCCGCACCAATAGACGTCGGCGAATCCGCCGCCGCCCTCGCCTTCCATGTGCCGGCGAAACTGGGCGTAGTCGTCGAACTTCCGCGTATTCGCGATCATCGCGGCCTTTGCCTGCGCGTAGAGATTTTTCTGAATCTCGCCCAGCAGCACGCCGACCGCATCCGCGATCGTTGCGAGCGATGCTTTGCTCTTTGATTCCGGTCCCGACTTGTCGCGCCGCGCGAGTACTGCTTCGCCCGAGGCGACATCGCGTGGTCCGATCTCGATTCTCACCGGCACGCCGCGCATCTCCCAATCGTTGAACTTGAAACCCGGCGTCAGGCCTTCGCGATCGTCGATGCGCGCGCGGATTCCCGCCTGCGTCAGCGATTCCAGCGCGCCGCGGGCTGCGGCGAGCACTTTTTCGCCCTCCTCGGGTTTGCGAAATATCGGCACGACGACCGCTTGCGTCGATGCGACCGTCGGCGGCAGCCGCAGTCCCTGGTCGTCGCCGTGCGCCATCACGATCGCGCCGAGCAGCCGCGTCGATACACCCCAGCTCGTCTGCCACACGAACTGCATCTGATTTTGATCGTCGAGGTAGCGGATCTCGAACGGCTTGGCGAAGTTCTGGCCGAGAAAATGCGAGGTGCCGCATTGCAGCGCGCGCCCGTCGCCCATCAAACCCTCGATCGAATAGGTCTCGACGGCGCCCGGGAATCGCTCGGCCGCGCTTTTGCGTCCGACGATCAGCGGAATCGACAGGAACTCCTCGACGAACTGCCGGTACACCTCGAGCATCGTGAGCGTTTCGCGTTCGGCTTCCTCGCGCGTGGCGTGCGCCGTGTGCCCCTCCTGCCAGAGGAACTCGGTAGTGCGCAGGAACATGCGGGTGCGCATCTCCCATCGCACGACGTTGCACCATTGATTGAGCATCATCGGCAAGTCGCGATGCGATCTGATCCACTGCGCGAACATATGGTTGATGATCGTCTCGGAGGTGGGACGCACGATTAGCGGCTCTTCGAGCTCCTTGCCGCCGCCGTGCGTAACGACCGCAAGCTCGGGCGCGAACCCCTCGACGTGTTGCGCCTCCCTTTGCAGGAAGCTCTGCGGGATGAACAGCGGGAAGTATGCGTTGCGGGCGCCGGTTTTCTTGATGCGCTTGTCGAGCTCGTCGCGGATCGCCTCCCAGATGGCAAAACCGTCGGGACGAAACACGATGCATCCGCGCACCGGCGAGTAGTCCGCCAACTCCGCGCGGATACAGATGTCGTTGTACCACGCGGCGAAGTCCTCGCTGCGAGGGGTTACCTTCTTCTCATTTTGTTTTGCTTGTTTTTCCGCCATTCGTCTTGCGTGACCATTGTGATTATCGTCAATTGATACAGTCTCCGGATAAAATCGGCTCGAATCAACTTATTCCGGAGCGCGTCCGAGGTGAAAGTCATGAAGCCGAGACCCCGAGCAGCCGCCGTCGGCCTTGCGCTTGCGATTGTAATCCCGGTGTTCGCTCCCGCTGCGTCGGGGGATCGGCGACGGTTTCTCTCACCTTCGAGATTGAGTAGGTTTTGCTTTTGCGCTATCGACCAAGCATGCACTTGAGGCCGCGATGCTGAAGCCCGGCGATCCCGCACCGTCGTTCGATCTTGAATGCGCCCTTAATGGGCGTATCGCACGCTCGAGTCTCGCGAAAATTTCTTCCGATTTGGTTCTGATCTTTTTCTATCCGCGCGACTTTTCTTTCATCTGTCCCACCGAAGTCACGGGCTTCAACAAGGCGCTGAAGGAATTTACCGCCGAGGAAACGACGATCGTGGGTGTCAGTATCGACGACGTTGAAAGCCATCTGCGATGGGCCCGCGAGCTCGGCGGAATCGGCTACCCGCTGCTCGCCGATCCGGATGGCAAGCTGGCGCGCGCCTACGGCGTCTTCGACGACCAGGAAAAAGTCGCGTTGCGTGCGACGTTCATCCTCGATCGGAAACGCAAGGTTGTGTTCGCCGCATCATGCCCGCTGAACGTTGGGCGCAGCGTGATCGAGACGCTTCGAATCGTGCGCGCGCTCCGGACCGGCCAACTCTGCCCCGCCGATTGGACGCCGGGCGTCGAGTTCGGTCCGGCCAGCCGCGAGTTCTAGGACGAGCTTGGCCGCAATCGATCCCGCTAAAAAAAGGCGGCTCTTCGAGCGGCTCTCGAGCGTCCGCGAAATTGTGTTCGGCGTGCAGGACGGCGTGCTGACGACCGCGGGCGTGCTGTGCGGGCTCAGTGGCGCCGTCTCACAGCATTCGCAGGTCGCGCTCGCCGCCCTGGCTTCCACCGCGGCCGGCGCGCTCTCGATGGCTGCAGGAGCCTACTTGGGCACGCGCGCGGAAACCGAGGTGCTGAGCGCCGAGCTCGACCTGGTGCGCGTCGAGGCGGCCGCCAAGCCGTACACCGTCCAGGAAGGATTGCTCGACGAGCTGTGCAAGGAAGGCCTCAGCCGCGAGGGCGCCTATCGCGTCGTCCGGTTGCTCAGCACCTCTCCCAAGGCTCTCGCATCGACCGCCGAGGCAAAGATGTTCGGGCTCAGCGGCGCGATGATCGGCAGGCCGGCGTTGGATGGAGTCGTGATGGGAATCGCATTCCTGGTCGGCGCGGTGGTGCCGTTGCTGCCGTACATGCTGATTGCAGTTCCTCGCTACGACCTTGGCGGCGCGCTCGCCGCAACCGCGCTCACCTTGTTCGGGGTTGGATACTTCGAGGGATGGCTTGCGCATCGCGATGATCGCTGGCGGTCGGGCATACGCTTTCTTGCAATCGCGATGAGCGCGGCGGCGGCCGGCTATCTGATCGGACTCGCGATCTCGCCGCTGGGTGCGACCGCGGGCTGACGGTGGCCGCCATGAAAGTTCCTGCGTACTCATCGTTGACCGCATTTCTGGCGCACTATCACGCGCTCAAATCGGACCCATCCCGCGGCTCCGACGACGAGCAGCTATTCGCCGGGATGTCAGCGGCGATCGCGACGCTTGCGCCTGAGGCTCGCGCCGCACTCGATACCATCGAAGACAGTGCCCGCGCCAAACGCCATCGCGAGCGCGCAGAGCTCCGGCTCCGCCGCGAGCTTGCCGCACGCGGGATCGTCGCGGGCTGAACGATGCTCGCCTACCTCGTACGGCGAATCGTATTTGGCGCGGCGGTCCTTATCGGAACGTCAGTCATCACGTTCGCGATCGCGTTCGTCGTTCCCGCCGATCCCGCGGTCGCGATGGCCGGGGCGAAGGCCGATCCGCAAACTCTCGCCTCGATCCGTAGCGAGATGGGTCTGGACCAGCCGCTCTACGTCCAGTACGCGCGCTACTTCGATCGCGCGATTCACGGCGACCTGGGCCGTTCGTACATCCGGCGCGAGAGCGTGACGCGGCTGATAGCCGATCGGCTTCCCGCAACCGCCATGCTGGCGGGCGCCGCAATGGCGTTGTCATTGATGCTTGGAATTGCGATGGGCGCGATAGCCGCCGCGTATCGCGGCCGCGCAGCCGACAACATCCTGCTGGTCATCTCGCTGGCGCTGGTGTCAATCCCGGTGTTCTGGCTGGGCACGATGCTGCTGATCGCGGTGGCAGCCACCATTCGCTCATTTCCGCTTGGCGGTTACAGCGGCGCCGCGAGCCTGATCCTGCCGACGCTGACCCTCGCGCTCGGCTCGGCCGGCTACTATTCGCGCGTTCTTCACACCAGCTTGTCCGATGCGTTCGATCAGGATTACGTGCGCACCGCGCGCGGCAAGGGTCTCTCGCGCGTCCGCGTGATGCTCAAGCACGCGATGGCAAACGCGCTGCTGCCGCTGGTCACGCTGGCCGGGCTCGATCTGGCGGGGCTGCTTTCGGGCGTCGTTCTGACCGAGACGGTCTTCAACTGGCCGGGAATCGGGCGGCTGGCGGCGGAGGCGATCTTCAATCTGGACATCCCGGTGATCATGGGCACGGTGCTGTTCTCCGCGTTGCTGATTGTGGTCGTCAACCTGCTGGTGGACCTGCTTTACGCGTGGCTCGATCCGCGCATCCGGCTGGCGGAGACCGGATGAATATCCGCCGCCTCGTCACGCTCGAAACCGTTGGCGCTGCGATGGTCACCGTGCTGGTGATCGTCGCGATCTTTGCGCCCATGCTGGCGCCGCACGATCCGACAATCGTCGTCGCGCCTACCTTTGGCGATCCCGGCGCGCCCACACTCGCATTCCCGATGGGCACCGACGAACTCGGTCGCGACGTGCTCTCGCGCATCATCTTCGGCGCCCGAATATCGCTCACCGTCGGCGTCGCCGCGATGGCGGTCACGATGACCATCGGCATCGCGATCGGCCTGTGCTCGGGATTCTTCGGTGGCGCAGTGGATTTTCTTCTGATGCGCTTCACGGACCTGATGCTGTCCTTGCCGCCGCTGCTGCTCGCGATGGCGCTGGTAGCGGTGCTGGGACCGAGTTTGCGCACGATCTTCATCGTCATCGGGCTCGTTTCATGGACGTCGATCGCACGCGTGGTGCGGGCGGAAACGCTTGCGATGTCCAAGCGGGATTTCGTGGTCGGCGCCAAGGCACTGGGTGCGCCGTCGCGCCGGCTGATCGCCCTGCATATCCTGCCCAACGTCTTGCCGATAATCGTCGTGATGGCGGCGCTCAGAACCTCCGACACCCTGCTGCTCGACGCGGCGCTCAGCTTTCTCGGGCTGGGCGTGCCGCCGCCAACGCCGAGTTGGGGCCGAATGATCGAAGAGGCGACGATTTACTTCCGCACGGCGCCGTGGCTGGCGACCTTTCCCGGTCTGGCGATCTTTTACGCGGTGCTGAGCTTCAATCTGCTCGGCTACGGATTTTTGCGCCGGCGCTCGCAATGATGCGTCGAAGACTCAAGCCGGCGCGCATCGCGCTGTTGCTCCTCGCGATCGAGATCGCATTTGCCGTGGGATGCGGCGGCGGACCACCCCCGCTCAACTTACCGCCGCACGCGATGGTAATCCGGCTTGCGGATGCCGACGACATACCGACGCTGGACCCGGCCGCGGGATACGACACCGTTTCCTGGACTTTCGAGCAGGCAATTTTCGACACCCTCGTGCGCTACGGCGACGGCAATATCGAACTCGAACCCGATATCGCAACCGCGTGGGAAAGCTCGCCCGACGCGACGACTTTTACCTTTCACCTGCGCGCCGACGCCCGTTTTTCCGATGGACGAAGCGTAACCAGCGGCGACTTCCGCTACGGAATCGAACGCGTGCTGAATCCCGCCACGCGCTCGAGAGGGATGGAGTACTACCGCGGTATCGCGGGCTCGGCCGATTTCGCCGCGCATCGCAACCCGCACGTGAGCGGCATCGACACGCCTGACAATTCGACAATCGTTTTCCATTTGAGCGCACCCGACCCGATCTTCGCGCACAAGCTCGCGATGCCGTTTGCGTCGGCTATCCCGCGCGACGTCGCGGAGAAATGGGGCGACGATTTTTCCCGCCACGTGGTTGGCAGCGGCGCCTTCATGCTGCGCGATTGGATTGGCGGGCAACGCCTTGTGCTGGTGAAGAATCCCTATTACTTCGCCAAGCCGTTGCCGCATCTCGACGCGATCGTCGAGTCGGTCGGCGTGAGCCAGGAGCTGCAATGGCTGCGCTTCGATGCGGGCCAAATCGACGCGGTGGTCGATATTCCGCCGGCCGAGTTTCCCTACGTCATGAAGACTCCGGCGTTCAGAAAGTTGACCTTGGCGAAAACGACGGTCACCACCCGCTACCTCGGCATGAACTGTCAGATGTGGCCGTTTACCGACGTTCGCGTGCGCCGCGCGCTGAGTTACGCAATTGACCGCCACAAGCTGATCGCAATTTTGAACGGACGCGGCATCGTCGCGCGCGGCGTCATGCCCCCGAACCTGCCCGGCTACGACCCCGATCTCAAGGGTTACGACTATGACCCGACGAAGGCGCGCGCACTGCTCGAAGAAGCGCATCTCGCACACGGCTTCGAGTTTGAAATCTGGATGCGCGCCGATCAGACCATCCTGATGCTCGCGCAATCGATACAGCAGGATCTCGCGCCGCTCGGTATCCGCGCCAGGCTGAAACCGATCGCGTGGGGGCCGTTTCTCGAAGCGATTCGCCAGCCGCATACGGTGCAATCGTTCATGCAGGGGTGGGAGGCTGATTTCCCCGATCCCGAGAATTTTCTTGGGGCGCTGCTTTCGCGCGCTCAGTGGGGTTCCAACAACGACAGCTTTTATTCCAACCCCGAAGTCGAGCAACTGCTTGATGAAGCCGAGCCCGTAGCCGACATGAAGAAGCGCTACGGGCTTTACGACCAGGCCGAGAAGATCATCGTCGCCGACGCGCCGTGGGTTTTTCTCTACTACCCGGTGACTTACATAATCCGCCAGCCGTGGGTGCACGATTACGTGATCAATCCGATGCGCCCGACGCGCTTCGAGCACGTCTGGCTCTCCCCGCACCCGGATTAACGAGCGATGAGTCTCACACGGTTGCTGACGTGCTTGCGGTCTCGGCGCGAAGCGCGGTCAGTTCGCGGCTGGCGCGCGGCAGGAACACCATTCCGATCAGCGCGTTGCAAAGCATGAAGGTGAGTTGCGCCGCGAGACTGTAGGCGACGATCTTCGCCGCCGATGCGTTGCCCGAGAAGAACAACAGCCACGCCGCCTGGCTGGTCCCGAGATGAGCCACCGCGATCGGCAGCGCGGCAGCCAGGAACACCAGCGGCAGAAACAGCATCAGCTTCACGAACGGAACCGCGATTCCGTACAGCGCCAGCGCATAATATTGCGCGACGACCGAGGCGAGGAAGGTCGGCGCCTTGATCGCCAGCACCACCAGGTAGTCTAAAGGGCGCGCCTGGATAAAAGTCGCCAGCAATGCGCCCGCCCTTCCGGTCTCGACCCAGTTCCGGATCGGCGTGCTGCGCCGGGCAATCGCGAAGAAAGTGATGATTCCCGCCAGCATCGCCCACGCCACGATGTACACAACGCGAAGTATCGCAACTATTCTTACCTGCGCGTCGCCGACCGGCGTGTAGAAGATTACCCCGAGCGTCGAGAACAGAAAGAGTTGGTAGATTTCGAGCATCGCGATGAAAAGCACTGAGCTGAGCGCGCTCAGGAAACTGACTCCGGCTTTGCGATGCAAGTAATACGCGACGCCGCCCTGGGCGAGGCTGGTGTTAATCAGCGCCAGCACGTACATGCTCGCGCGAATCGGCAGGATGTCTCGATAGCGCATCCGCGCGTTGAAGCGCCGTACGACCCAGGTGAGACAGGCCGAATCGATCGCGCAGTAAAACAGCGAGTACGGCATGAACACCGCCAGGAATTTGAGCACCGGCACCTGCGACAGCGCTTGCTCGACTTTGCGAATCGGGATGCGCCAGAAGATCAGCGCAAAGATCACGATCGTCCCGAGGTACGGAATCGCCTTGCGCCAGAACGGTGTCGCGCGAGGCGCCGGGATCTCATCGCGCGGCGCAAGGTTGTCGGGGCGCATCGGGAGTCGTGTGTCTTCGCTCATCGGACAGATTGAACGACTTTAGCAGGCGTGCAAGATTCGGCGAACCGCGGTTTTAATCCGATGCCAACTGAAAGAGTCCCGTACGCGCGCCAGGCGCGGATGCATCTTAGCAAGGCCGACCCGGTCCTCGCACAGATTATTGCCGAGGTCGGTGCGCTTGGAATCCAGCCGCGCCGCGAGCGCTTCCAGGCACTGGCGCGGACGATCATTTTCCAGCAGCTTGCGGGGGCAGCGGCCAACGCGATCTACGGCCGCTTTGTCGGCTTGTTCCCCGGCGTGGAATTTCCCTCGCCGGAGCAAGTGATGGCCAAAACCGACTCGGAACTGCGCAGCGTGGGCCTCTCGGAAAAGAAGGCGCTCTACATAAAGGACCTCGCCGCGCACGTTCGAGACCGCAAGCTCAACTTCCATCGCTTCCATCGAATGACCGACGAGGAGATCATCGCCGATCTCACGCGGGTGAAGGGAATCGGCAAGTGGACGGCTGAAATCTTCCTGATGTTCAACCTGGGAAGGCCCGACGTGATGCCGGCCGACGATCTCGGCGTCCAGAACGCAGTCATGCGGCACTACAGGATGCGCCAACGGCCCAATCGCAAGCGCCTGCTCAAGCACGCCGAGCGATGGCGTCCGTACCGAACCGCGGCGGCATGGTACCTGTGGCGCAGCCTCGACATCGTGCTGCCCGACGGTGGAGCGAAGACGACGGCCAAGGCAGTCGCGAAACGCAAGAAGCGGTAAGATTGCGCGCCGGGCTACTCGGCGAGCATTGGGTTCGGTTTTGGGAAGCCTAGCCTGGACAGCGATTCGTCAAGCGCGCGCGCTTCGTCGCACGGAGTTGGTTGGCGCTCGGCGAGCGCGTCTACGCGGCGGCGCATTTCCTTTAGTTCGGTGTAGAGACCGCCGGACAGGCGCGCGATCACGACGAAACAAATCCACGGGACGACGACCAGTCCCACAATTGTGATCGCAATCATGATGCGCGCCTGCGATTCGGCGCCGGCAGCGACCGCGATCAAAGCCGCGTCATCAAGGCTCATCAAATCCGCCACCGTCCCTTCCAGATCGCGCAGGCGCGGCGCGAGGCTGTCGTCGCCCGGCTGTGCCGCGCGCAGCGCGTCGAACAGCGGGCGTGCGTCGTTGGCGATTTTCTCGATCCGTTCGGCCTGCTCGCGGCTTCCGATATGCGATCGTGCGATCTCGATTTCAGAAATGAAGCCACGCTGCTGATCGAGCACGATTTGAGATGCGTCGGATTGCGTGCGTCCCCAATCCATCTTGTAAAGTGCGTTTTCCATCCCCTCGGCCGCGCGCGCCGCCGCATACTCGTTCTCGTAGATATCCCCCGGCGCCGTCCCGAAGACGTGAAACGCGCCTGCAATCAGCGCGGCTGCCAGCAACAGAATCACCGGCGCCAGCGCGGCCATAAAACGGAGCTTGGTGACAATAGTCAGGTTGTTCATGCCGGTTTTTTCCTGTCGTTGCCGTCCCAAAAGGATGCCCGCGACGGACGCGAAAACGCAACGACCCGATGTGACGTGCGGGCCGCAGTATGCGATAATCCGCGCGATGAATTTTGCCGATCGCCTTGCACAAGCGTCGCGTCTCAAAGAGAGCGTCGTGGTGCTCGGCATCGATCCCCAGCTCGATGCGCCGGGCGCGCCCGGAATCCCGCGCGGTTACACTCTGGCGCGCTTCTGCTGCGAAATCGTCGAGGCGTGCGCGCGCTCTGCGGTCGCGGTCAAGCCGCAGTTGGCGTTTTACGAAGCGCGCGGGCTGGAGGGGATGCGCGCGTTTTGTGAGGTCGTCAAGCTGGCCCGGCGGCTCGGCTTGATTACGATCGCGGATGCGAAGCGCGGCGATATCGGCACGACGTCGTCTGCCTATGCCGAGGCTTTTCTGGGCGATGGCGACTTCAGTTGCGACGCCGTGACCGTCAACCCGTACCAGGGCAGCGACACGCTGATGCCGTTTCTCGCGAAGGTGAGAGACGGCCGCGGGGTGTTCGTGCTGGTGAGGACGTCGAATCCCTCGTCGGGGGAATTTCAGGATCTGAGCGCATCAGGGCGTCCGCTATGGGAGTCGGTTGCGGCGCGCGTGAACGGATGGGGCGCCGATTACGTTCTCGCCGGCGCCAGCGGTCTCAGCCCCGTCGGCGCGGTAGTCGGCGCGACTTATCCCGAGCATGCGCGGCGCGCGCGCGAATTGATGCCGGCCGCGACGATCCTGGCGCCGGGATATGGCGCGCAAGGTGCGTCGGCGGCAGACGCGGTCGCGTCGGCGCGCACGGACGGTACAGGGTGCATCGTGAATGCGAGCCGAAGCCTGATGTACGCGTATCAGAAAAGGGACGGCGGCAAGCCCGGCGAGGCTGCCGCCGAGTACGCCGAGGCGATGCGCCTGGAATTGAATGCCGCGCTTGCCGCGCGCCGCACCGAAGGGTTATCGCACACCGCGTGATGAATGCACAATGATCGGGTTAGCCGCCCACGCGGCTACGCGCGCAGCAGTTCGGCTTCGTCCGCGGCCAGCGTGGCGTAAACTTCGCGATCGATCGTCCGGTAGCGCTCGAGCGCCTTTTCCGCCTGCTCTTCGTTGCCCTGCTGCCTGGCGATTTCGTGCATTTCCTTTTCGATCCACGACAGATGCCACGGTTCGTCTTTCATGACGGACCGCAGGACTTCCATCGTCTCCGGATCGACGTTGGGCAGCGCGATATGCGCGTTGTAACGGCTTTGCGCGCGCTCTTCGACCACGACAGTCAATGCGAGCAGATCGAGAATCGTTTTGGGCACGCCGGTGCGAAGTCCGAGCCGGCGCTGGTAGCCGTCGTCGATAAGGACCGGAGCGCCGCCCAGATCCGCGATTCGCTTGGTCCATAGATAAGCATGGCGCGTTTCGTCCGCGAGATGAGCCGTCATCTTGAGCAGCGACTCGCCGTCTTTCATGTGTCCCAGGAGATTGAAGAGCAAGCGCGCCCCCCGCAATTCGGCATCGCGATAGAAGCTAAAGATGAGAATCTGCTTCTCGTTTGCGGACATTCTGGCGAAATCCCTCGTTGCAAGTGCTGTAGCGCCCAATACCTCGTCCTCCGTCAACCGTCAAAAAAACGACGGCCAATATGTAATATTAGCAGATGAAACGGTTACGCTTAACTTATGCGATTCCTTTCGCACGGTCAATAAAACGCGGCCGCGGGTGCTCGCTGCGGCGGCCGTCCTGGGAATACGCCGCTTTGATGATCAGGTTGCGAATCTTCGGCGTTAAGAACAACTTATTTATATCACGGCGCGAAGTTGCGGGCTGTCCATCGAGGGGCAGCCGCGCGATTGTCGCGGGTGGTGCGCGATGCCGTCACCAGACGTTTATTGGCTCGCATTGAGAAGTGCTCGCGGAGTCGGTCCGCGAACCTGCAAGCTGCTGATCGAAAAGTTCGGCGCCCCCGAAAAAATATTCCAGCTCAATGCCGACGAGATCGCGGCCGCCGGCGTGCCGCGCAACACCGCGCGCAATATCGCAGAATTTCGCGACTTCGAGCCGCTCGAGAAAGAGCTGTGCGAGCTGCCGAACATCGGCGCGCGCCTCGTCAAATGGACTGACGCCGACTATCCGCCAAATTTGCGCCAAATCGCCGATCCGCCCCCGTTCCTGTTCGTGCGCGGCACAGCCCAGCTCGGCGATCCCACCTGCATCGCAATCGTCGGCGCGCGCGCGGCCAGCGATATCGGCCGGCGGATGGCGCAGAGGCTCGGCCTCGAGCTGGCTGCCAAGGGCTTCACTGTAGTGAGCGGCCTGGCGCGTGGAATCGACGGCGAGGCGCATCAGGGAGCGCTCGACGCGCACGGCAAAACATTCGCCGTGCTGGGATGCGGCGTTGACGTCATCTATCCCGCCGAGCATCGCAAGCTGGCCGAAGCGATCCTCGCGGGCGGCGGCGCCCTCATCAGTGAACTCCCGATTGGAACGCAGCCGCTGGCGGAGAACTTTCCGACTCGCAACCGCATCCTGTCGGGTCTATGCCTGGGCGTCGTAATCGTCGAGGCGGCTGAAAAGAGCGGCTCGCTGATCACGGCGCGAATGGCGCTCGAACAGGATCGCCAGGTGTTCGCCGTCCCCGGCAGTCCGCTTTCCGGCAAAACGCGAGGCAGCAATCGCCTGCTGAAGGACGGCGCGAAGCTGGTCGAATGCGTCGAGGACGTGATCGAGGAGCTGGCGCCTCAGATGGCCAGCCGGCCAGTGGCGACCCGCAGCCTGCCTAACGAGCCTGTAGAACGGGCTCCGACGCAGGCAACGTCCGACACGAGAGCTGAAGTCTCTCCCATTGCCGACTCGGTCGAAGGCGCCAAGGCTCTCAAAATAGCAACTGACGCTACGACAATCTTAGAGAATCTAAAAGAATCCGAAAGGCTCCATGTTGATTCGATAATCGAGTCCTCCGGGCTAAATGCCCAAACCGTGCTTAGGTTATTGCTGGAACTGGAACTTGAGGGCCGCGTTACCCAGCATCCGGGGAAGCTTTTCTCGCTTGCATAAGTCTGGCAGGGTGTAACTCCTGCGAACGTCGGGGGATCGCCCCTCGCACGGAACCTGCATCCTTGGGAAAGGCGGGAACGGGAGCTGGAGGCGGATAGATCGGTGGCAAAAAATCTCGTAATCGTCGAATCGCCCGCAAAGGCGAAAACCATCAAGCGTTACCTCGGCAGCGAATACCAGGTCATGCCCTCGGTCGGCCATGTGGTGGACCTGCCCAAAAGCAAGCTGGGTGTCGATGTCGAGCACGATTTCGCGCCCGACTACGTTGTAATCAAGGGCAAAGAGAAGGTAATCGGCGAGATCAAGAGCGCCGCCAAGGGCAAGGAAAACATCTACCTCGCCAGCGACCCCGACCGCGAAGGCGAGGCGATCGCGTGGCATATCGCCGAACATCTTGGCAAGACCAAGTCCAACGTCCGTCGCGTACTGCTCCATGAAATCACACCCGCCGCCGTCAAGGAGGCCGTTGCCAATCCCTCGAACCTCGATCACAACCTGTTCGACGCGTACCAGGCGCGCCGGGTGCTCGATCGGCTGGTTGGATACAAGATAAGTCCGCTGCTGTGGGACAAGGTCAAGCGCGGGATCAGCGCCGGGCGCGTGCAATCGGTTGCGCTGCGAATCATCGTCGATCGCGAACGCGAGCGCGAGGCATTCCGCGCCGAAGAGTACTGGACGCTCGACGCCCGCCTTTCAGGCAAGAATCCTCCGCCGTTCAAGGCCCGGCTCTCCAGCTACAAAGACAAGCGCATCGACAATAAATCCCGCAAGCTGCCCGAGGCCGAGGCGCGCGCGATCATGGCGGCGGTCGAGGCCGCGCCCTTCAAAGTCAAAAGTGTCGAGCGCAAGGAAGTCCGCCGCAGTCCGACACCCCCGTTCATCACCTCGCGGCTCCAGCAGGAGGCCTCGCGCAAGCTCTACTTTCAGCCGCGGCGCACGATGCAGATCGCGCAGAAGCTGTACGAGGGCGTCGAGCTTGGCGAGCAGGGCGCGGTCGGGCTTATCACTTATATGCGCACCGACTCGCCGCGCGTTTCCGATCAGGCGCTCGAGTCCGTCCGCAATCATATCGGCTCGCGCTATGGCAAAGAGTATGTTCCCGACAAGCCGAACTTTTATCGATCCGGCAAGCAGGCGCAGGGCGCTCACGAAGCTATTCGCCCGACCGCCGTCGAGCGCGACCCCGAGTCGATCGCCCGCTACCTCGACAAGGATGCGCTCGCGCTCTACACGCTGATTTACAATCGCTTCGTCTCGAGCCAGATGACGCCGGCGGTGTACGACCGCACGACCGTGGACATCGAATCGGCCGACGCCATCTTCCGCGCGACCGGGCAAGTGATGAAGTTCGACGGCTTCATGCGCGTGTATATCGAAGGCCAGGACGATACGTCGGGCGATGACGAAGAAGGCGCCTTGCCGCTGCTCACCGAAGGCGAGACGCTCAAATTGCTGGGGCTGGACCCGGAGCAGCATTTCACGCAGCCGCCGCCGCGCTTCACGCAAGCCACGCTCATCAAGGAGCTCGAAGAGCAGGGGATAGGGCGTCCCTCGACGTACGCCGCAATCATGACGAGCATTCTGAGGGTCGAGTACGTCGAAGAAGACGAGAGCAAGCGGATGCGTCCGACATCGCTCGGGCGGGTCGTCAACGACATGCTGGTCAAGGCGTTTCCCGACATTTTGGAATCCGGCTTCACCGCGCAGTTCGAAGAGGATCTCGACAAGGTGGAAGAGGGCGCCGAGAACTGGGTGAAGACGCTGCGGCGCTTTTACGGCCCGTTCGCGAAGGACCTTGCCGAGGCGAAGCAGAAAATGCCCGAGGTCAAGCGCAAGGGCCTGCCCACCGGGCTCAAATGCGAGCTCGACGGCGGAGACATGGTGATCAAATGGGGACGCAACGGCGAGTTCGTCGCCTGCTCGAACTACCCCAAATGCACCAACACCGGGGAGATCGCGCGCGACGACCAGGGCAATATCACGCTCAAGGCTCCGTCGGCGCCCGTGCCCACCGACGAGGTCTGCGAGAAGTGCGGCAAGCCGATGGTCAAGCGGCGCTCACGCTTCGGCGAATTCCTGGGATGCTCCGGGTATCCGGACTGCGACGGAATCAAGCGCCTTCAGTCGGCGCCGGCGAAGACCGGGGTCGCGTGTCCGGAATGCAAGGAAGGCGAAATCCTCGAGCGTCGCAGCCGCCGCGGAAAGATTTTCTACGGATGCGGCCGCTATCCGAAATGTAAATTCGCAGCCTGGGACAAAGTCGTCCCGCATCCATGCCCGTCTTGCGGCGCAAACTATATGGTCGAGAAGAACTTGAAGCGCACCGGCATCACCTGGCAATGCGCCAACAAGGAATGCGGCTACAAAGCTCCCGCTCCGGTCGTCGAGCAGCCCGCCGCTGCGCCGGCCTCGACGCCTCCCGCGTAGAGCCTCCGTTTCGCTGTTTCGCTGTGTCAGATTCTTCCCGCCTGCAAGCTTTTCGTGAAAGCCAGGTAACCGTTGTCGGAGCGGGACTCGCGGGCAGCGAGGCTGCCTATCAGCTCGCGCGCAGGGGTATCGCGGTGCGGCTCGTCGAGATGCGGCCGGTCAAAATGACCGAAGCGCATAGGACGGCGGATTTTGCGGAGCTGGTGTGCTCGAATTCGCTCCGCAACGATTCGATGGAAACGGCAGTCGGCGTTCTGAAAGAAGAGATGCGCCGGCTCGGCTCGCTGGTGATTGCGGCCGCCGATCGCGCGCGGGTGCCGGCGGGTTCCGCACTCGCCGTCGATCGCAATGACTTCTCGCGCGCCATCACCGCGGCGCTCGAGCAGCATCCCATGGTGGAGATTTCACGCGCCGAGGCGTCGGAGATACCCGCCGGTCTGACAATTCTCGCCACCGGTCCTCTAACCAGCCCGGCGCTGGGCGAGTCGCTGAACCTCCTGATCGGTCCGCGCAACTTATATTTCTACGACGCGATCGCGCCAATCGTCGCCGCCGATTCGATCGACATGGACGTGGCGTTCAAGGCCTCGCGCTACGGCAAGGGCGGCGATGATTACATCAATTGCCCGATGACCGCGGTTCAGTACGAGGCCTTCGTCGCGGCGGTAGTGGCGGCTGAAAAAATCGAACTGCACCCGTTCGAGAAGCCGGTTTATTTCGAGGGATGCATGCCGATAGAGGAAATGGCGCGCCGCGGCCCGATGACGCTCGCGTTCGGTCCGATGCGTCCGGTTGGGCTCACAGAGCCACGCGGCGGGCGCCGGCCGTTTGCGGTCGTGCAGCTGCGACAGGACGACGCCACCGGCCGCCTGTACAATATGGTCGGATTCCAGACCAAGATGACTTATCCGGAGCAGCGCCGCGTGCTGCGAATGATACCCGGACTGGAAAAGGCGGAGTTCGTGCGCCTCGGCTCGATCCATCGCAACACGTTTGTCGACTCGCCGCGCCTGATCCGTCCCACACTCCAGCTCAAGGCGCGCGACGATTTGTTTTTGGCCGGCCAGATGGTCGGGGTCGAAGGCTACGTCGAGTCCGCCGCCGCGGGATTGCTGGCGGGAATCAACGCCGCGAACCTGGTTATGAATCGCGAATTGATCGTTCCACCGCGCGAGACCGCAGTCGGATCGCTGGTCGCGTATATCACCGATCCCACGCGGCGCGACTTCCAGCCAATGAACGCGAACTACGGCCTGATGCCTGATTTGAAGATCCGTGCGCGAGGCCGTCAGAAGAAAATCGAGATGGGTACGCGTGCGCTGGCGGCAATCGACGGGTGGATCGAGCGCAATCAAATCGAACCACCTGCGGCTATGGCTCCGCGCGCACTTCAGCTATAGAAAATCGCTGGAGGTCCTCGTCGATGACCAAAGCGGAATTGATTGATACGATCGCGCGGTCCACCGATCAGCCCAAAAAGCTGGTCGCCACTACCTTGGACCTGGCATTCGAACAAATTGCGCGCTCGATTCGCAAGGACAAGCGCTTCTGGGTGCCCGGCTTCGGCACTTTTTCCGTGCGCCGGCGCCGCGCACGCGCCGGCTTCAATCCACGCACGAACGCGCCAATGACGATTCCGGCGGCTCGCACGGTGGGCTTTCGCCCGGCGCCGCAGCTAAGGAAGGGTCTCTGACGACGGCCGTATCCAAAGCCGACGAGCGCGATCAACCACGCGATCATCCGCACGATCAAACGACATCCCGCCCGATCGTTTCGGCCCGTGCGCTAAGTCTCATCCTGCTCATCGTCGCTCTCGCCGCGGGCGGCGCGCTGCGCTTTTACAATCTCGGCGCGCTCGAGATGTCGCCGGACGAGGGCGCGTCATGGGCGGCCGCCTCCGCGCCGACCGCCGCTGAAGTGATCGCGCGCCAACCAGCGCTCAATCCCGGCGAGCTGCCGATACATGACTTGATGCTGCATGGATGGATCGCACTTTTCGGCTCCAGCGTGGCCGCGATGCGCGCGATGTCGGCGGCCCTGGGCGTCGTGTCGATACTGCTGGTTTATCTTGTCGTATGCGAACTGTTCGCACTCGGGCCTGAAGGAGAATCGGCGCTGACCCGCGACGACATCGGGATAGTTGCGGGGCTCGCCGCGCTGGTCTTTGCCGTGAACCTCGTCACGATCAAGTACTCGCGCGAGGCGCGGATGTATCCGCTGATGCTCGCGGCGATTCTCGCGCAAGTAGCGATGTTCATCCGCGCGTTTCGCGTCGGCGGCCTCGCGAACTACGCGGCGGTCGTGCTGCTGACGGCAATTGCGATCGCCTCGAACTTCGCAGGATTGCTGGTGCCAGCGACTGAAGGCCTGTGGCTGCTGAATGTAGTCGTGCGCGCGCGATGGCGCCCTGACCATGCGAACGCGCGGCGAGCGTGGACGCTTGCGATTTTGCTCGCGGCGGCAGGATTGATTCTCGTGCCGAAACTTCTTTCATCTCTGCGCACGGCTTCGGCCGGGAGCGTCGGCGGATGGCGGAAGCCGCCGGCGGTATACGCGCCCTTCGCGCTATTCAATAAAGCAACCGGCAGCTTCGCGTTCCCGATCCTCGCGGCGCTTGCGATTTGGGGTGCGGTCCGCGGATGGCGCCGCGGCGCGCGCGATGCCGTCGGCTTCGCGCTCCTCTGGATGTGGGCGCCACCGCTGATGATGGTGGCAGCGTCGTACACGATTGCGCCGGTGTTCGTCGAGCGTTACGCGCTGTCGTGCTTCGTTCCATTTTTCATCCTCGTCGCGCTGGGGATATTCGAGTTGCAGAGCGATCTCATCCGCGTCGGGGCGCTGGTGCTCGCAGTCGCATTCTCGGTCGGCCATATCGTTTCGTACGACCGCAAGCCGCACGACGCGCAGTATCGCGAAGCAATTGCGGCGGCCTCCTCCGCGCTCAAGCCGGGCGACGTCATGACTATTGTTCCGGCGTATGCGATCGAAGTGATCCGATATTATCTTCCCGCCGATCAATTCAATCGCGCGGTTCGCTATGACGCGTCAGCATCAGCGGCTGCCGTGTTGATTCTTGGCGATCAGAACCTCGCGCCGCGTGCCGCCCGGTCATATAGAAAGGAATATCCGGATGTGGTCGCGCGGCTGCGCGGCGTAACGGTGCTGCGAAGGTGAAACTGCGATGAGCCCGGTGGCCGCCGGTCCCGCCCGCGTCTCGCTGTTGCGCTACTCCCCGGCACTGATCCTGTTCGCGATCGTTGTCGCGGACGCACGCCAGCTCAGTGATCCGGATCTATGGGGGCACGTTCTGTGGGGCCGCGAGCTGCTCGCTCATGGCTCGCTGCCGCGCGGCAATCCTTATTCGTATTCGGCGCCGGGCTTCCTGTGGCTGCGTCATGAATGGTTGAGCGAAGTCCTCATGGCCGCCATGTTCGACAAGTTCGGCCCGTTCGGCTTGAAGCTGCTCAAGTTCACGTGCACGGCCGGCACTATCTGCTTTATTGTTCTCGCTGAGTCCGAAGCGGTGGCGCCAGCGTTCGTGCAGGCGGCAATCCTGCTGGTCGTGGCGCTGATCCTGGCGCCGGTGATGCAGTTTCGGCCGCAACTTTTCGATTTCATCGCGCTGGCGGCGATCATCGCGCTGCTTACCCGTCACAATTGGCGCGGTTCGGCGCCGCTATGGGTTGCGATCCCGATCGTCGCGGTTTGGAGCAATCTCCACGGCGGATTCTTCATAGGCCTCGTCGCGATGGGCGTGTATGCCGCAACGACCGTGGTATCCGACATCCTGGCGGGCCACGGTCCGCGCCGCGGGCTTGGCATTATTGCGATTACCGCTGCCGCCGCCGCATCTACTTTGTGCACGTTCCTGATCCCGCCGGCGCGCGACACCTGGTACACGCTGATCCATTCGATCCTGAATCCGATGACGCATTACGCGATTGTGGATTGGAAACCGCTGATAGCTACTCTGACGACCGCGCAAAGCGGGAGCATCGAGAGGAAGTATTTCGTCGTGGTGCTTTTCTTTTTTGCCGCCGCAGTCGTATCGGTGGTTCTCACACCGAAAGGTGGCGACACGACGCTGGTCGCGGTCGCCGCCGTAATGCTTGCGGCAGCCTTCGCGGCCGTCCGCAACATCCCGATTGCGGCGATTGCTATCGCTCCTGTGCTCGCGAACCACCTGGGCCTGTTGCTGCGGCCGCGCGAGGCCACCGCCGCCGCCCGCGCTGCGAGCGTTCGTGCGATGCCGCGGGCAGGTCGGTTGGTCATTGAAATCCTGATCGCAGTCGTCGCCATCGGGTTCGCGCGGCATAGCGGAATTCTGTCGCCCGGCATAGACGCATCCGACAATCCTGCCGATGCCGTCAACTTCATGAACAACCACCGGTTCACGAGAAACGTGCTGACGCAGTACTCATGGGGTCAGTACGTCATTTGGCATGGCGCGCCGGGCATGAAAGTCTTCATCGACAGCCGCTATGACCTGGCCTATCCTCCCGCAGTGATCCGGGACTACCTTGATCTCGCCAACAACATGGCCGGCGGATCGCATACGCTGGCGGCGTATCCGCATGATTTCGTTTTGATCGAGAGAGATTCGCCGGCCGTAAAGCTGATGGATTCCCGGCGCGATTGGCGGCTCATCTATGGCGACGACAAGGCCCGGCTGTACGCGCGCGCGGACTCACCTGCCGCCCGGCTCGAGGGCGTTCCGTTCGCGGGCACAGCCCGTCCGGCGATGTTTCCGTAGTCCTGTCATCGGCGCCGCGAATTCCCGCACTGGAAATGCGCCGTCAGTATGGTAGTAAGGTAGTCGCCACGGCGCTCGCGCGGCGCAGGACGTTTTCCGTTTTTCGTTGTTCGTTGCCCGCGCGTGCCAATACTATCGCCACACTCAAGGAGCACTCAGAATGAAAGCCGCTATTTTCCACGGGCCCAAGTTGCCCCTCAGTATCGAGGACGTCGAACTCGACAAACCGCAGGACCGCGAAGTCCTGATCAAGACCGTCGCCAGCGGCGTATGCCACAGCGACCTGCATTTCGTCGACGGTTTCTACCCCTACCCTGCGCCCGCGGTGCTCGGCCACGAGGCCGCCGGAATCATCGAAGAAGTCGGCAAACAGGTAACCTACGTGAAGCCGGGCGATCACGTGATCTGCTGCCTGTCGGTGTTCTGCGGCAACTGCGAGCAATGCATGTCGGGACATCCGAATCGATGCTCGAACAAGGCCGCCACGCAGCGCAACCCCCAGGACAAGCCGCGCATCTCGCAGAAGGGCAAGCCGGTCTATCAGTTCCTGGACATCTCGTCTTACTGCGAGAAGATGCTGCTGCATGAGAATGCGGTGGTAAAGATTCGCGAAGACCTGCCGCTGGATCGCGCGGCGTTGATCGGATGCGGCGTCACCACCGGCGTCGGCGCGGTGCTCAATACCGCGAAGATCGAACCCGGCTCGACGGTCGCGGTCTTCGGCGCGGGCGGCGTTGGACTGGCCGCGATCCAGGGCGCGCGGATCGCGGGCGCGCGCAGAATAATCGCGGTCGATATGTTCGAGGGCAAGCTCGCGATGGCCAGGCGGCTGGGCGCGACCGACACCGTCGACGCGTCGAACAGCGATCCCGTCGATGAAATCAGAAAACTGACCGGCGCCGGAGTCGACTACTCGTTTGAAGCGATCGGACTCAAGAAGGCCGCCGAGCAGGCGTTCAACGCGCTCAAGCCCGGCGGCACCGCGACCGTGATCGGCATGATTCCCGTCGGCCAGAAGGTCGAAATCGACGGCTACATGTTTCTGACCGAGCGCAAGCTGCAAGGCTCCAACATGGGCTCCAACCGCTTCCGCATCGACATGCCCCGTTACATCGACTTCTACATGCAGGGCCGCCTCAATCTCGACGACATGATCAGCCGCCGCGGCAAGCTCGAGGACGTCAACGAGGCCTTCCGCGCCATGAAGGCCGGCGAGGTCGCGCGCACGGTCCTGATGTTCAACTAGCGCGGATTCACTGAAAAGAGGAGCAATCCAGATGAAAGCTGCTGTCTTCCACGGTCCCGGTCAGCCACTCACCATCGAGCAGGTCGATATCGACGAACCCAAAGCCCGCGAAGTCCTGGTGCGCACGGTCGCCAGCGGCGTATGCCATAGCGATCTTCATTTCGTCGACGGCCTGTACTTTTGGACGACCCCCGCGATCCTCGGCCACGAGGCCGCCGGCGTCGTCGAGAAAGTCGGCTCGCAGGTCTCGTACCTTAAGCCCGGTGACCACGTGATCGCGTGCCTGTCGGTCTTTTGCGGCTACTGCGAGGAATGCATGTCCGGCCATCCGAACCTCTGCTCGAACAAGGAGGCCACCCAACGCGCCCCCGGCGACCCGCCGCGCCTCTCGCAGAAGGGCCAGCTGATCAATCAGTTCGCCGACCTGTCGGGATACGCCGAAAAGATGCTGGTCCACGAAAATGCGCTCGTGAAGATTGGCAACGACGTGCCGCTCGATCGTGCCGCGCTGATCGGATGCGGCGTGATGACCGGCGTCGGCGCCGCGCTTAACACCGCGAAAGTTGCGCCGGGTTCCACCGTCGCCGTCTTCGGCGCGGGAGGAGTCGGCCTCGCGATCATCCAGGGTGCGCGCATCGCCGGCGCGCGAATGATCATCGCGGTGGACAAGTTCCCCGCCAAGCTCGAACTCGCCAAAAAGCTCGGCGCGACTCACGCCGTCGATGCGTCGAAGGGCGACGCGGTCAGCCAGATTCGCGCGCTCAGCGGCGGCGGCGTCGATTACTCCTTCGAAGCGATCGGGCTCAAGCTGGCGGCCGAGCAGGCTTACGAATCGATCGGCGTCGGCGGCGTCGCCACGATTGTCGGGATGGTTCCGCTCGGGCAGAAAGTCGAAATGGACGGGTTCTCCTTCCTGTTCGAGAAGCGCATCCAGGGATGCTTCATGGGTTCGAACCGCTTCCGCATCGACATGCCGCGCATCATCGAGTTCTATCAGCAGGGGCGGCTCGACCTCGACGACATGATCACGCGCCGCGGCAAACTCGAGGACGTCAATGAGGCGTTCCGCGCGATGAAGGCCGGAGAAGTCGCCCGCACGGTCCTGATGTTCGAGTAGACCGCCTACAAAACGAATCACGCAAAGAGGGCCGGTCGGATCCCCGATCGGCCCTCGCTTTTCCGGTCAGCTTTCATACATTGATGAAAACGTCGTCCGAAACGCCCCAGTTTCGTAAAATACGCTTCAACAATCCCACGTCGTCGATGTCGGTGTTCGGCACTCTGACTGTCTATGCCGCCCCAGAGGGTAGTGCGCTATATCTGTGCGGCTGCGCTGGCAGAGCGTTTCAGATATGGGCTCATCAAATCCTCGGCGATCCGCCGCCGCACCCCAAGTGTTTTACCATCAGCGCGGTCACCGTACAGTTTCGTCTTGCGTAAAAAAGCGGTGAATGAAATCCTCGTCACCTCTCCCTCATGCACGAAGAAGATGTACTTCATTCGGAGGTCCTCACCGTAATGCTTCCAGAACTTTGGATTCCGGGCCATGTAGTCGAAGAGAATCTGATACATGTTTCGGGGGGGTTCAATACCGATGGCCCAACAGACACCATGGCACCAACTCCGGTATTTCCTGACCATGGAATGTTGAGCACGTTTCGCCAAAGGGGCTGTGACCAAGCCCGCAAATGAGGCTAGGGCCGGGCCGGCAATGTATTTTGCCTCGATGAGCAGGTCTTGTTTGTTTCGACTCGCCTCAATGTCCCATCCCGTAGCGGAAGTGCCGTGTGAGGGTTTGTGAAGGGTCCAATCCGCTTTTTGCTCCTTAAACCAGCGAATCAACGGATTCACTACAAATCGGTCTTCTTTAGTCATACGGCGGTTTTATCCCCTAAGTTCGTCCCTTCCAAGCAGCGCAGTCTGCGTCGAGTGCACACTTCTCCTCGCCATGATCACTTCAGCAAATCGGCGATCCCGTCCTCGATCGACACGCGCGGGCGCCATCCAAGAACCTGCTCGGCTTGGCCGCAATCCGCGAGCGTATCGCGCATGTCGCCGACGCGCGCCGCGCGGCGGACTGTCGGGCCGCCGATCATCGCCGCAATCCGATTCACGCTGACATTCTCGCCGCGCCCGATGTTTATCGCCCGCCCGTCGGCAATTTCACAGTCCATCGCGAGCAGGTTCGCCGACACCACGTCGCTGACGTGCGTAAAATCCCGCGTCTGCTCGCCGTCGCCGTGAATTTCGAGCGGACGGCCCTCGCGCCGCGCCTTCAGGAACGCTGCGATTGCCAGCATGTAAGAGCCCTCGCCAGGCATTCGCGGACCGTACACGCCGAAGTAGCGGAGTGTAATCGTCTCCATCCCGAACAACCGATGAAACATCCGCGCGTACTGCTCGCCGACATACTTCTGGAGCGCGTACGGATTGAGCGGATTCGGGGTCATCGTCTCGACCAGCGGCATCTTCGCCTGCTCGCCGTACACCGACGACGATCCCGAGTACACCACCCGCCGGACTTTCCGGTCGCGCGCCGCGATCAGCACGTTCAGCGTTCCAACCACGTTGGTCATGTGCGTTTCGACCGGCTTCGCGATCGAGAGCCCAATGCGCGGCAGCGCGGCGACGTGGAACACCGTATCGACACCGTCGAAGGCGTCGCCGATCGAGGACGCGTCGCGGATATCGGCTTCGACCAGCGCGGCCGCGCGGTTCACATACTCGCGCCGGCCGGTGGCGAAGTTATCGATCACCCGGACTTGCAATCCGGCGGCGACCAGCGCGTCCACCAGATGCGATCCGATAAAGCCCGCGCCGCCCGTCACCAGCACGAGACGTCCCGGTGCTTGCGATTGCGAGTTTGTGCTCATCGAGAGAAGCCGTTTGCGGCCCATGCGCCGCGCGGACGCACGCGCATCGGGCAAAATTGCGTGGCTTGCATCGCTAGGATAACTTAGTTCGTTACCGCCCGCATCTTAAGCGGGCATCCAACAATGACCACCGATGCGCACAGGATCAAGCTCCTCAAGGAGTTGCTCGCCGAACGAATCCTCGTTCTGGACGGCGCATTCGGCACCTTCGTGCTCGGCGAAAATCTGAGCGCCGCCGACTACGGCGGCTCTCGATACGAGGGCTGCAACGAGAACGTCGTCCGCACCCGGCCGGAGCTGATTCGCCGCATGCACGACGGGTTTCTCGAAGTGGGCGCCGACATAATCGAGACTGCGAGTTTCCAGGCCAGTCCCATCGTGCTCGCCGAATACGATCTCGAACAGGACGCGCGCGAGCTCAACCGCCTCGCTGCGATTCTCGCCCGCGAGGAAGCCGCACGATTCAGCACCGCCGGCAAGCCGCGCTTCGTGGCGGGTTCGATGGGCCCGACGACCAAGAGCATCTCGGTCACCGGCGGCGTCACGTTCGATCAGATGCGCGACGGGTACCAGGTGCAGGCCGAGGGGTTGATCGAGGGCGGCGCCGACATCCTGCTCCTCGAAACCGTCAACGACACGCTGAACTGCAAGGCCGGCCTGGTCGGAATCGAGGCTGCGATCGAAAAACTCGGCGTCGCGCCCGCGGTCGCAGTGTCGGGAACGATCGAGACGATGGGCACTCTGCTGAGCGGGCAGGATATCGAGGCATTCTACACCTCGCTCGCGCATCGCGACCTGCTCTGGATGGGCCTCAACTGCGCCACCGGCCCCGACTTCATGACCGATCATCTGCGCACTCTCTCGGCCATCTCGCGATTCTTTGTCGCCTGCGTGCCCAACGCGGGATTGCCGGATGAAGAAGGGCATTACAACGAGACGCCCGCGATGCTCGCGGGGAAAATCGCGCGCTTTGCCGAAAATGGATGGGTCAATCTGGTCGGCGGATGCTGCGGCACGACGCCGGAACATATCCGGCTGCTGGTTCAAGCGGTGGCGGGCAAGCGTCCGCGACAGCGCTCGACCGTCAGGCGCTCGGTGGTTTCTGGAATCGAGACGCTGGTCATCGACAACGACACGCGCCCCGTGATCGTCGGTGAGCGGACCAACGTGCTCGGCAGCCGCAAGTTCAAGCGGCTCGTCGCCGACGGCAAGTTCGAGGAAGCTTCCGAAGTGGGACGCGTGCAGGTGCGCCGCGGCGCGCACATCCTCGACGTATGCCTGCAGGATCCTGATCGCGACGAGATGGCGGATGTCACGCGCTTTCTCGAAATCGAAGTCAAAAAAGTCAAAGTGCCCCTGATGATCGATTCGACCGATCATCGCGTGATCGAAGAGTCGCTCAAGCGCACACCGGGCAAGTCGCTGATCAATTCGATCAATCTCGAAGACGGCGAAGATCGCTTCAAGAAGGTCGTGCCGCTGGCGCGCCGCTTCGGCGCCGCGCTCGTGGTCGGATGCATCGACGACGACAAGCAGCAGGCGCAAGCCGTTACGCGCGATCGCAAGCTGCAGGTGGCGGAGCGATCGTTCAAGCTGCTCACCGGAAAGTACGGCGTCGAGCCCGAAGATATCATCTTCGATCCGCTCGTCTTCCCGGTCGGCACCGGCGACAAAAATTATATCGGCGCCGGCGTCGAGACGATCGAAGGCATCCGGCTGATTAAACAGGCGCTGCCGAATTGCAAGACGATCCTCGGCATCTCGAACGTCTCATTTGGCCTGCCGGAGGCGGGCCGCGAAGTGCTCAACGCCGTGATGCTCTATCATTGCGTGCAGGCGGGTCTCGACCTCGCGATCGTCAACTCCGAAAAACTTCATCGCTATCCGTCGATTCCCGAAGAGGAGCGCAAACTCGCCGAGGATTTGATCTGGTGGCGCGGCGACGATCCAATCGCGGCATTTGCCGCCTATTTCCGCGCGCGCAAAAGCACTGTGACGGCCGAGGATCGCAAGTCGATGCCGCTGGACGATCGCATTGCCCGCTACATTCTCGAAGGTTCGAAGGACGGCCTGGCCGAAGACCTCGACGAGGCGCTGGCTGCCCGCGGACCGCTCGAAATCATCAACGGCCCGTTGATGAAGGGCATGGACGAGGTTGGCCGGCTGTTCAACGCCAACCAGATGATCGTCGCCGAAGTCTTGCAATCGGCCGAGGCGATGAAGGCAGCCGTCGCGCACCTCGAACCGCACATGCAGAAGTCCGAAAGCGCGGCCAAGGGCAAGATTATTCTCGCGACGGTCAAGGGCGACGTCCACGATATCGGCAAGAACCTGGTCGAGATCATTCTGAGCAACAACGGCTATCGGGTCGTCAATCTCGGAATCAAGGTGCCGCCCGAGGAACTGATCAAGGCCTTCCGCGAGCACGGACCCGACGCGATCGGACTGTCCGGGTTGCTCGTGAAGTCGGCGCAGATGATGGTCGCGACGGCGCAGGACTTGAAGACTGCGGGAATCGATTGTCCGATCCTGGTCGGCGGCGCCGCGCTCTCGAACCGGTTCACGCGGATGAAAATCGCGCCCGAGTATGAGGGTCTGGTCGCCTACGCCAACGACGCGATGAACGGGCTCGACCTCGCGAATCAGATCATGGACCTCGAACGGCGCGAATCGCTGAAGCACGTGCTTGCCGAGCAGTCCAGGAAGATGCTCGAGGCCGCGCCAAAGGTCGTCGACGCGAGCGCGGACGCGGCGCCTCGCACTTCATCGGTGCGTCGCGACGTCGAGATTCCGAAACCGCCCGACCTGAAGACTCATACGATCCGCAATTACGATCTCGGCGAGATTTTCGAGTACATCAATCCCAAGAGTCTTTACGCCAAGCATCTCGGGTTTCAGAACTTTGTCGAGGCGTTCGAGGCCGGCGACTCGAAGGCGCGGGAACTTCACGATCGGGTCGAGGAAGTCGCGCAACAGATTCTTGCGCGCGGGGACATTTCTGCCAACGCCGTTTACAAGTTTTTCCCCGCGCAATCCGACGGCGATCGCACGGTCATGATCTTTTCGCCGGACGGCAAAACGGTGCTCGAGTCGTTCACTTTTGGCCGCCAGAGCGACGCGCCGCATTTGTGCCTGGCCGACTACGTCGCAGCGCGCGATTCCGGCCGCACCGATTATTTGTGCATGTTTGTCACCACCATCGGTGCCGGCGTGCGCGCACTAGCGGAGAATTGGAAGAACAAGGGCGACTATCTGCGCTCGCATATCCTGCAGGTGCTCGCGCTCGAGGGCGCCGAGGCGTTTGCCGAGCTGCTGCACGCGAAAATTCGCCAGATGTGGGGAATCGGCGACCCGCCGGGACTCTCGCTCAAGGATCTCGTGCAGGCGCATTATCGCGGCAAGCGCTTCTCGTTCGGTTATCCAGCTTGCCCGCGTCTCGAAGATCAGAAGCCGCTGTTCCGGCTGCTCGAGGTCGACAAGAATGCGATCGGCGTGCAATTGACCGAGGGTTTCATGATGGACCCCGAAAGCTCCGTCAGCGCCGTCGTCTTCCATCATCCCGAAGCCGGATATTTCAGCCTCTCAGCGGCCAATATCGAGCGGCTCGAGCGCGAATTCGAAGCCGCCGCCGTCAAGCGCGCCGCCGGCTAGCCGTACCTGGTCGGTCAAGTTGGTTGGTAACAGGATTTGCTAGTGCGCCTTGCCGCGCAGTTCGCGTTCGGCAAGTTCAAGATCCGCTTCGACCATCAATTCGGCGAGCTTTTCGAACTTCACTTTGGGCGCCCAACCGAGTTGGCGCTTCGCCTTCGAGGCGTCGCCGATCAACACATCGACTTCCGCGGGACGGAAAAATCGCTGATCGATCTCGACGTAATCCTGCCATTTCAATTTCAGGCGATCGAACACGACTTCGAGAAACTCCTGCACCTGATGCGCCTCGCCGGTGGCGATTACGTAGTCGTCGGGCTGCTCCTGCTGCAGCATCAGCCACATAGCCTCGACGTAGTCGCCGGCGAATCCCCAGTCGCGGCGCGCGTCCAGGTTTCCCAGTGCGAGCTTCTCCTGGAGGCCCAGTTTGATTCGCGTCGCGCTGCGCGTGATCTTGCGCGTCACGAAATTCTCGCCGCGCCTCGGTGACTCGTGGTTGAACAGGATTCCGTTGCACGCGAACAGCCCGTACGCTTCGCGATAATTGATCGTCTGCCAGTGCGCATACAGCTTGGCGCACGCGTAAGGACTGCGCGGATGAAACGGCGTCGTCTCGCACTGCGGACTCTCGGTCACCTTGCCGAACATCTCCGACGAGCCCGCCTGGTACAGCCGCGCCGCCCGCCCGCGGCGCTTGTTGTGATCGCGCAGCGCCTCGAGCAGCCGCAGCGCTCCCAGGCCGACCACGTCGGCCGTGTATTCGGGTTGATCGAATGAGATGCGCACGTGCGATTGCGCCGCGAGATTGTAAACCTCGTCGGGACGCACCTGCTCGATGATTCGCCTAAGCCCGGTGCCGTCGCCGAGATCGCCGTAGTGCAGTTGCAAACCTTCGGAACCGGGGCCGAAGCCCTTGCGCAGATGATCGATTCGTCCCGTGGCGAAACTCGAAGTGCGCCGCACCATCCCGTGCACTTCGCTGCCCTTTTTCAGAAGAAACTCGGCGAGGTAGGAACCATCCTGTCCGGTCACGCCGGTAATCAATGCTACTTTTGCCATCGCGACGCCGCGCCGGGCGGTGCCGAATAATATACCACTTCCGCCGCAGCGCAAAAGACAGCCCGCAGCCGCGAACCAAAAAAGCGCGGCGTATTTCGCCGCGCCTTGGCAGGCGCATCGATCGATTTGCGCCGGTCCCGGAGTCAGTCCCCGCGCACCAGCCGATGCGAATCGCTGTCGAAGTGCTGGGTGGAAAATTCAAACAGCTCGGCATCCTCGATCGCTTCCATCTGATGCACCAGCCCGGTCGGCACGTCCATGCATTCGCCCGCGCTCAATTCGAACTCCTCGATCGTGGCGCTTTCCGGCGACTCCTTGATTCGCACGATCAACTTACCGCTGCGCAGGTAGAACGATTCGGTCTTGAGCTTGTGGTAGTGCAACGAGCACTTCTTGCCCTTGCGGATTTCGAGAATTTTCCCGCAGTAGAGATCGCCGTTTGCGATCCATACCTCGCGGCCCCATCCCTTGGGCACAATCCGGACCGGCTTTCGTGCTCGATTCATCTCTTTTCCCGCGATCGGTCTCGGCGACTATTGCATCGGGGCGCGGCAGCCGCAATGCCGCTACTGCCGCCAGTCGGTAGCATTGATGACAGCGATCTGATTGTTACGTTATGTCCCCAAATTGCTGCGTTGCGCGGACAATTGTGAGTGCGCGCGGCGACGCCGTCTGTCAGGTATCTTTGGCGACCGCCGAGGCTGACAGCACGACGCGCAGCCCGCCCGATTCGACGGCGCTGAGCAGAATCGCCACTCGCTCCGCGCCGGAAAGATAACGCTGAAAAATTGCCTCGAATCCACGGAAGGGACCCTCAACCACAACCACCCGCTCGCCCGTGCCGAATGGTTTATCGGGTATTTCGATCACGTCGTCCACGCCGCGGCGGCGAATCTCCGACACTATCGCCGCGGGCACCGCCAGCGGATCGATTCCCGCCGACACGATCGCGCGCACTCCGGCCATATATTTTACGTCGAAGTACTGGCGCTGAAGATCGAACCTGGCGAACACGTAACATGGAAACAGCGGAGCTATCGACACCACCATCCGTCCCCATCGCGGCGCCTTCGCTTTGAGCATCGGCAGAAACACCTCCGGCACCACGTTGGCGAGTTGATCGCGGACCCAGCGCTCCTTGCCGGTCTTGGTGCGAACCAGGTACCAGTCTGTCTGTGGGTTCTCGTTCATCGCGATATGCGCGGACAGCGTGGAAGATGGAGGCGAAACAAACGCCGTCGCCGGCCGCTCGACGCGGCAATGTCCTCATCCTGCCGGTAAAAAAGAAAGCGGCTGTAGCATACGCCACAGCCGCCCGATCAGTCCAATCGACTTCTAGATTTCGTACGTGAAGGTGAACTCGAGTTCGTTGAAACGCTGCGAGCGGCTGAACAGGTCCGGATCCGTGAAGCGGCCGCTGCGTCCGAGGAACCAATAGGAATTCAGCCCGAACAGAACGTTTCGTGAATACCGGTAAACATTGGTCGTCGAGAGGTAACCGACGTTGTCGTCGATGTCCCACACGACCGTGTTGAGGGCCGTCAACTGGCCGTTCATCAGCCAGTTCGTTGCCGCTAGGAACGCTACGTTTTGAATCTCACGGTTCTTGCCGCCTTGGGGGGAGGCGAACATCGCATCGGTCGGACGATCCGGCTGCCACGTCAGCGTGTACTGAGCCGTCAGGAACGTGTGCTGCTTCGACAACCAGGGGATGTACGTCGGACGGTCACCCGCGATAATCCAGCGTGTAAACTGGGTCCAGGCCGATCCCGTCGGGCTGACGAAACTCGGAACGCCGACCGCATGATCCGGCTGGTACAGCACATCGTAGCGGTACACGATGTCGGTCAGGTCTTTATCGTAGTAGGTTCCCGTCGCGCCGAAGAAATTGTTGCGCCGATAGTCGGTCTCGGAAACGTCAAAAAGCGTCCCGGCCACGGCCACACCCGGACGAGGCGTGCGAACAAGGGTGGGGGCTATGAACTCGCCCGGGCCAACTTTAACCGTGCCCGGTATGCCCGTGATGCCCAGCCCGCAGTTCGTGCAAGCTGAACCGCGTGCATCGCGGAATTCGTACAAGTAGATGAAGCTGGCCTGGAGTCCGTTGCCAATCGGCAGCAGGGTCGAATAACGCACGCCGAATTCGCTGTTTTCCAGGGAGTTTGACGGGGTCCTGCCGATACTCTGCGCGATAAAGTCGTAAAATTGACCATACGTCCTGCCCTTGGTCTTGCCAGGCGGATATACGGTAGGCCCGATGGGTACCCAAACCATCGACTGTAGAAAGTGATATCCACCGCCGTTGGGCAGCTCACTGACGTTGAGGCTCTGCCCGTTCTGGTTGATGTTCACCGGAAACGGCGTATCCAGCCCGCCAAAGCCACAGGTCGTGATCGGGCAGCCACCGCCGAGTGAGCTCGCAGCAACCCACGGATTGCGCGGGTCTTCTTGGACGTCAATCGCGGCGCCCTCGAAGTCGCCGGGGATGATGAAGGCTTCTAACTCGTTGTTGGCCGTCTTGTAGAAGTCTGGCAGGATGTAGTTCAGCTTGATCATCCGCACGTTTGTGCGCGTGTCTTCCGGCGACTCTGCGCTTGAAACTCCGTGCCATGTCGCATTAACCGGGTTGGTGACTTCGGTTCCTGACAGCGCGTCGGCTTCCGTCCAGATCACCTGCTGCTTGCCGATACGTGCGGAGAGGTTGTCGGTAAAGTTCAACTGCGCATACCACTCGCGCAGATCGTTCTTGAAGTATTGAGCCTGCAGCGTCCGCGATGTGTACGGGACCACATCCGTGTTCGGCTCCTGCCGGCCATCGGATTTGATCGAACCGTACGCGTCGTACCAGGGCCGGTAGTACGCGAAAAAGTCCGCATCCTTGATCAACAGCGTGTCGAAACGGCCGAGGAACTTGTAGTTCTTGACCATGTGGTAATCGGGCCGCACGTCTGCAAGTTGGCGCGCTTCGGCTAGATCCCAATGATTGAAATCGAAGCTGCCGCCCGTCATCCCGTACGACTGCCCGGGATACACGAACTTCGAGGTGACAGTCGGGCTGTAGAACGTCGCCGGCGAGGGGTCTTTGCTGGAGCTGCCTTCGCCCCACTGACCCGACTCGCGGGTTTCGAAAAATCCAAAGACTGAAAAGTCGCCCTGCGTGATCGTCGCCATTGCGGCCGACGCCCATAGCGTCCCGACCGTTGCCACAGCGGCCACCAACAGACTCCGCCACCGCGTTCCGCCGAATCCCTGATTCCCGTTATGCATAGTCACCCCCAAGCTGGAGCCCTCGTGGTTACGACTCCTCGCCCGATTGTCCACCAGGCAAGCGTCAGACACTCATTCCCCGTTCGCGCGCAATAATCTACGAACGCGGTTTAGCTATCATTCCCCCGCCTATCTTGTCAAGAAGGGTGCACGCGCCGGTCACATGTTTGCAACAGCCCGTTAAGAGCCCCGTGATATTGGCGATTCCCGCCGGCCGTCATCTGAGCGGGCAGGCGCCCGCAAAGTCGGCTTTGGCGGTGCGATGCAGGCCGCTGGAATGCCGCCCTTGTCCCGGGCGGCACTTGCGATCCCACCGGGCAATTGAATAAAGTTCCGTTTCGATCGGATGCAATTCGCGGTCGATCGCAGGGTTGGCCGTCAAGCGACCATGAACAAAGAATTACGCCGCACTTGAATTTGTCATCCGATCGGTGTAGGTACGACCACCGAAAGCGCGTCCGGGGCGATTTCCGGACCTTGGCGGGGCTTCCGATGGCTTCGCGGGGAGAGGAACGAACCGACGGCCGCGTGGGTTTTCTAGGCTGATTGGGTCAGCAGACGGGACACCGATTCGACTCGGCGGGGGTTAGAAACAATGATGCATGGAAGGATGCAGGCGATGACTCAGGGCAGGGATGGAGCCTCATTGGCGCACGCACGGGCGCTGAAGCTTATGGGGGTCGCTCGTCGGCTTTCGCTCGTGGCCGCGGTGTTCGTGATCGCCGCGCTCCTCGCGGGGACAGCGGGCACCAGCTACGCGAAATCAAATAAGAAGCCACCCTCCAGCGGAGACCCGGGTCTGATAGACTCCGTCGTTGTGTCGAATTATGGCTTTGCGTTCGACGGCAGCCTCGAAGCATTCTGCGGCGAGCCCAAATATAATTGGCTTTCGGTGCCTTGTCTGGAAGGCGCGGGCCGCAATGCCAGCCCTGTCCTGCAGGTCAAAGGCGCGAACACCCTGTTGGGCGCCAGCACCGGTGCGGCTTTAGACGCAGTGAGCTCGCTCGACCAGCGCGTCGCCGTAGCGGTACCGCTCGACCTTACCGATCAAGCCTGTTTCGGTGAACCTTCAGCCGCGGCATCCTATCCGGAAGCCTGCAATGAGTACATCCGGAGCGCGCTTGACCTGCCAGCTAACGCCGCTGTCCCCCCTGCCCCCTTTGCAGGCACTGGTTTCGCCGAGATCTTCTCTCAGGGCGCGAATGGTAACTCGGCGCCGGAAAACGTAATTGGCACACGGGATGCGGCGTTCAGTCGCGGCGCAACCCCGACGACACTCACTTATCTCCCTCCCGCTACGGGCGTCAACACCCCCCAGGGCGTGGCATTTGAAAACCCCAACGACGGGGTTTGGCCAGGGACCGATATCGTGGCGATTGCGAATACCCTTTCGTTCGTAACTGGTCCGCTTGGCGAGCCCTTGAGCACCGCTGACAGCCCGGCCTGCTATGCTTTCGGAGCCGCCCTCGACGAGAGCTGCACCGGCGTAGGTGAGCCGTACTCTTGCTGCACGGGAACAACGGCCCCGAGCTGCACCGGCGTAGGTACGCCGGACGCTTGCTGCACGGGCGAAAAAACGGGACCAACTTGCGGAACCGGAAACTGCCCAGACCCAGGCTACAACCCGAGCTGCACCGGCGTAGGTGCGCCGTACTATTGCTGCACGGGAAAGGGAACCGGAACCTGCTCAGGCTTCACCGTGGGCACGGTCACCGAGTTTGACAGGTTGACGCTGCAATCCGGCTACAACGACCAGGCTGTACCTTTCCAGAACAATCCGGTGACCGAGGCCAACCGATTTCAGATAATCAGGCATAAACTGGCCGGATACACTTTCGATGAAGACCAGTTATGTTCGGAAACCGCAGATAACAACAATTATTATTGTTTCGGTCCTAGCTACCCGCAGAACGCCACCATCGGCGGATGCAGCACTTTCATGCTGGGTCCCAGCGCCCTCACGTTTGACGAACTTGGCTACCTATTCGTTGTGAACACCGCTGAGGCGCCAACGACCGCGTTCGTAACCGTCTATTACCCGACCGAAATTGGCGATGCATATCCGTGGGCCGTCATAGGTTTGCCGGGTGAGCCTATACCCTCGCCAACAGTGGGCGATTTGATTACCCCGGTGTCTGTTACAGTCTACTCAGATGGTATAAGCTTCTTCGATGATGTGATGTACGTGACAGACGCGGGCGCGCCTTACACGCCTCGCAGTAAGGGTGTGCATGCCATTCCGGCTGTGCCTCCCAGCGTCAAAATCTTTTCAATTCCCTCCTCGAGTTTCAATGGCTCTACCTTCTGGTACGACGGCAAACTGCTTGGCGAGATTAAAGGCCCACACACGAAGCTCAACCGTCCGGCGGGCATTGCGCTCAGCGCGAACGGCGATACTCTGTACGTCGTAAACAGCGGTGCAAATTCGCTGGAGATGTTTACCGGTGTCGCTGGGATTACTGGCACGGTGGACCTTCCCCCGACGCTGATCATTTCAGGTCCGGCCTCTAAAATGAACTCCCCGGTTGGCGTTGCCCTGCCGCAGTTCTAGTAATCGGGGCCACACGCTAGGCGAACGAAGCGAAACCACGAAACAGCGAACGCCGAATCCGGAATCCCGGATTCGGCGTTCGTGTCTGTGCACTATGCTGTCACCCCTGCCCTAGCGCAGATCCTCCGCCAGCGACGCCGCCACCAGTCCGCCGATCGCGCCGCGAGCCGCCAGGCTCGGGTGATCCGCCTCTACCGCTATCTCGCCCTTGCCTGCCAGTTCGAGGAACTGGGCCGCGTCCACGCCCTCCAGCTTGAACCTGACAAATTGGACCGCGCTGATTCTCTCGTCTGACATCTGGCGATCGTCGAATCTCGCCGGGAACCTGTGCGTCCCCGCCTTCAGCCACAGATGGCGTTCCAGGCCGGCCAGCCTGGCCAATGCCGCGTCGCGTTCGCGCGGCTCGGCGTACTCGATCAACAGCGTCGCGGCAATTTCGCCCGCGGCTGGAAGCAACTCGTTGTAAGTGTCGATTTCGTGCTGGATCGCTTCGCGCTGCGTCATTTTCTCGGCCCTGATCATCTCCTCGATCTGGTACCACGCAGTCTGCGCGTTCTCGAAAATGAACGTGAGATGAGACCCGACGTGGAGCCGGCGCCGTTCCTTCTCATGAATAAACAAGGGCCGCAGCCGCTCGCGCACCCGTTCGTAATCGGCCAGCGGAAGTATTTCGTCGAAAGCGATCGTCTTCAATCGTCATTCTCCTTTGGGCGGCTGCGACGCCGAAGCCACGGCCTCTGGAAACCCGCCGCGATTATACGCGCGCGCTATCACTTCGAGCGGATGAATCGGACGCACTCCCGTCGCCTGCTCGATTTGCACGGCCGCCAGCGGACAGTCGGTCGCCATCACGCGCGCGCCGGCTTCGCGCATCCCGGCGAAGGCCTTCTCGCCCCACTTCATCGAGAGCGCGAAGAACTCCTTTTTCATCGCCCACGTTCCGTCGTGCGCCGTGCATGCATCGACCGTCACTACTTCGACGCCCGGAATCTGGCGCATCAGGTCGCGCGAGCGCAGCCCGATACCCTGCGCCTTGAGATGGCACGGCACGTGATACGCGACGGTGCCGGGCGTGGACAGAAACTCTTTGTTGAACTTGCCGGCGCGGTGAAGTTCGTAGAGCAGCTCGTGCGAATCGACCACCGCCGCCGCGAACTCCCTGACCTCGTCGCCGGGGATCAGGTTCGGATACTCCATCCGCATCATCAGCGAGCAGGTCGGATTGATCGCGGCGATTTTGTAGCCCTCGCGCACCAGCGGCAGCATCGAATCGATATTCGCCCGCGCTTCCTTGCGCGCGAACTCGACGTCGCCGCCGTCGAGCGCGGGCATCCCGCAGCAGTTCTGCTTCGGGCATTTCACCGCGCATCCGTTTTTCGCAAACACCTCGACCGCAGCCTTGCCCGGCCCGGGGTTGTAGTAATTGACAAAACAGGTCGGAAAAATCGCGACCTTCGCGCTCGGCTCGGCCGGCATTGCAGGCAAAGCGGTCCGCCTGAGCCACTTGTCGAAGGTCTCGGCGGCGAAGTCGGGAAGCAGCTTGCCGCGATGAATCCCCAGCAATTTCTCCATCATCACGCGTTGGAACTTCCGATGGCATCCCCAGTTTGCCAGCGCCGGCGCCATCGCGCCCGCCTTGCCGAGCTGATCGGGATGGGCCAGCAGCCGCTCGCGCAGCTTCACTCCGTCTTCCTTCGCGCTCACCGCCTTGGCTCGCAGGATGAGGCGCGGGAAATCCAGCTGGAACTCATGACCGTCGCGCGGCGTGTAGGGACATTTTATCTCGCACAGTTTGCATCCGTAGCAGAGCTCGATCACGCGCTCTTTCTCGGCCGCCGTGAGCCCTCTCACGTCGCCGTCGTTGCGATCGGTCGCGTCGAACAGCGCCGGGAACGACGGGCAAAGATTGAAACACAGACGGCAGCCGTGACAGATGTCGAACACGCGCTCGACTTCCTTGTCGAGTCCGGCGCGGTCCCAGTACTTCGCTTCTGTGGAATTGTAGGAAAGGCCGTCGCTCGGCCTGGCCTCGATTCGGTTGCTCATCGGGAAAAATCCTGGCTGCGAACTTTACTCTATGCGGCCGCGCCCGCGTGCGCGGCTGCACGCGACAACGGAGCGCGGCCTTAACACTGAGTGCAGGGCTCAGCCCTGCTGCCGCCGTTGAAACGGCAGGCGGGCTCTCAGAGCCCGCCTGCCGGCTGTCTTCGCGCTATCCCTGTTAGAGCGTGCCCTGCGCCTTGGCGAAGCGTCCTGCGTGAGACCTCTCGGCCTTGGCGAGAGTTTCGAACCAATCGGCAATTTCCGCGAAGCCCTCGTCGCGCGCCGTCTTCGCCATCCCCGGGTACATGTTGGTGTACTCATGGGTCTCGCCATGAACCGCGGACTTGAGGTTCAGCATCGAATCGCCGATCGGCATGTCGGTCGCCGGATCGCCAACCGACTTCAGGTAGTCGAGATGACCATGGGCGTGCCCGGTCTCGCCTTCGGCCGTATCGCGAAACAGACCCGCGATTTCCGGCTGGCCTTCTACGTCAGCGATCTTGGCGAAATAGAGATACCGGCGATTAGCCTGGCTCTCGCCTGCGAACGCATCTTTGAGATTCTGGTGGGTTTTGGTTCCTTTGAGATTTGCCATTTTCTTCTCTCCTGATTCGAACTTCCGTTCGTTTTTTCACTTTATTGAGATGGTTTGAAAAATCAGCGGCGCGGCTTCCTTGTCCGATTCGCGCGTTTGGCCGCGCAATCCTCGCATAGCGCCTGGATCTCCAGCGACGAGCCGAGCACCGTGAACTCGCCCAGTTCCGATTGCCCGGCGAGGATGCGGTCGAGGCGGGGAATCTCGATATCGCGGATGCGCCGGCATTTGACGCATACCACATGATGATGCGGGATCATATTTCCGTCGTAGCGCGCGCTGTCGTGCAGCGTCGTGACCTTGCGCGCTTCACCGATGTCGCACAGCGTTTCCAGCGTACGATGCACGGTGGCGAGCGAAATATGGGGATGCTGGATACGGACCGCGGCGAAGATCGCGTCGGCGCGCGGATGCTCGCCCGAGCCGAGCAGCGCCTTGATGATCGCCAGGCGCTGCGGCGTGACCGCCAGCCCCCCGCGGCGGCATCGCGCGGCGAACTCGGACAGGCGCTTGGCGGCGTAGGGGCCGCGCCGCCGTTCGTTTACCAACTGTAGTTCCATCACCTAGGTGATAATAATTATCATCTGGTTATTGCTGTTGTCAAGCGCCCCGTTGGCACGGGCAGGGGGCACCCCTGCCGGCGCGCGATTCAGGATTCTGCGCCCCGAGCCTCGCCCGAGTTAGGATGCCGCGTTCCGCGCGACTTGTTACCTGCCTCTGCCCTGTATCGGCATGCGGCTGAGGAAGTGACGGGCACAGAATCGTCGCAATCATTGCGGTGGACAGGGTTTCTTATTCGACTTTATAGTCCCCTCAGCATGTTGTCAGTCTCCGACCTCGTAGGGGCCGAGGAACCGTTCACCGTTGAAATGAATCAAATGTGAGGGCGCATCGGCGCACCACACCTCCGTCTCCCAGGCAATGTCTCCGATATAACGGCTCATTACTGCTCGCGACGGAAAGGCCGTGACGTAGACCAAGCCAGCCTTAGAGTCTGAGAAAAGCCTCGCGAGCTCCGCGTGGCGCTTTGCGCCCACCGGGCCGTGACTGGTGACGGACTCCACGAGCAAGAGCCAATTTCTCTCCGGGTAATACAGAACTACGTCCGGCATCTTGCCGTGGGCATCGACGCTGACGCCGAGTTTGGACAGCAACGCGGCGTCGAAATAGCCCCACTTCGCGCCTGTATCGCCCGCATAAATCAGCACGCCTCCGGGGACGAAACGCGCACCGAAGTGTTCAATAATGGCCCGGATCAGTTCGCTATGCTCGCCGGGGCTGAGGTTGATTTCCGCGCCGGGGGCGATTTTCACGGGAATAAGGTTTTGCTTGCGCTCTCGGGCGTACCTCGCGGCGAGTGTCTGCCGGTCCGCAAGGTAGGCCGTCAGCTTGTTCTGCCATGCCTTCGTGGTGAAGCTGCGGAGCAAGGCCAGGGCGGACGGCTCGATCTGGTACACGGCGGCCGGGCTGTTGACGGGCCGGTCGCGTTTATCGGGATTGTAAAGAACTATGGCCGCATCGACAAACTGGTGCATCGTCTGGCGGCGCAAGGTTTCACGGGTGTTCGGCGCATAGGTTTTCTTGTAGTGGTCCCGAATCCAATCCATGATCGGAGTGATGCCGATGAGTGGGTTTTGCGCCTCAGCCCATTTGCGGCCGGGGCGGAGGTCGAGGAGCGCCAGAAGGCAAAGGGCTGAACGCTCGTTCTGCTGCGCGCGCGGCAGGCCGAGAGAGATCAGAATCTTGCGGGCGTTATCGATGTGCCGGCGGGTCATTCGGCGAGCTTTTTCAGTTGATCGTCAAGCATCGCCTGCGTTAGCCCGCTTTGCGCGCGCGCCCACTTTCCAAAGGCCATAAGCGCCTGTCGGCTCGGGTACTTCATCATCCGAAGGTCGGTCGCATTGACCTGGGTGTGTCCGTTGAAGCCGCGGAAATGGTCATCAACCGCTGTCGTGTTGAGAAATGCGGCCAGTCCATGCGCGAGATTTTCCGGCAAGCCGCGCTTGTCCTCATGAAAGACGTTGAGGTGATTTTCAAACCCAAGCATGGGCGCTTCCGGGAACGCAGCCGGTGTGACGACGCTGGCGACGATGCGGCGGCGCTCTTCTTTCGCGGAAAAACGCCGTGCCACGGTATAAAATCCGTTCGGGTAGAGCCATTTTTTCGTGTCGGCGTTGAGCTTGATCGCGTTGCCGCGCTTCATGCCGTCTCTGGGCCATTGCGTGGCGTGGTCGACGAAATGGCCCGGATAGAGCAGGGGAACGGTTCCCCTGCTCGGCTTCTGCTGGATGTGCTGCTCTAGCCTGAAATCAACAACGGGGCCGGTCGATACGCCGATGCCGATTTCACCCAGGGAAAAGCGAACGCCCGGCGCTTGCTCGATCGCGTTACGCCCAAGCGAAGTCGGCACATGAATGAAATATTCCGGGTCGTCGGGAAAAACGATCCGGTCAAACGGCTGCTCATGCGTCGAGAGGTCGGCGAAGCTGGAATCTGTCGAATGGGAAACGGTCACATCGCCCTGCCTGCCATCGCGCTCAAGCCGGATGATGACGTTCTCCTGCAAGACGGCGTCATCCTTAAAAGCCTTGGTTCTGGACGCGAACAGGTGCATATGCCGGAGCGCGGCATGGTTCAACAGAAATTGGCGGAAGGGCCGATAATAAGGCCCGTTGCAAAAACTGCGCGGGAGGATCGCCACGAGCTGGCCGCCCGACTGCATCAACGCGAGCGATAACGCGACAAATGCCGAGTAGAGATTGACCGTTTCGATGCGCACGCGCCGGAGAATGAGGCGGTGTTCCGACGCGCTGTTAATCTTTTTGTAAGGCGGATTCAGGATCGCGTGGGAAAAGGGCCTTGAACCTTGGAACCATTTGCACGAAGCCTCCCAAATGAAATCACCGGATGAAATCTTGTAGGTAACAGGCAATCTCCCGGCGTAGCTTGCCAGCGTGGTTTCGAGGTGCGCGCGCAAGTTGTTGTCGATCTCGTAAGCCTCGACCTCCACGTTCTGAAAATTCAGTTTTTCCGCCGAGGTCAACCGGTCGAGGAAGGCACACGAAAGAGCACCGACACCGGCTCCGGCGTCGAGCAGACTGCAGGTCCGCAGGGTCGTCGGCGGAAACAGCGACGCCATAAACCGGGCCACGGGTGCGGGCGTCATGAACTGGCCCAGAGCGGATTTCCGTTTCAGGGCGAGACGTGGAGCAACGTCGCGGCGTACAGCATCGGCATGGTCAAGTAGCTGAATGGTCAACTGGTCTACCATCCCTTAAATCAACAGTTCTTCGATTCGATCATCACAATAGCGGGTTTTGGAGAACAGGGAAGAGGCACGTGTCGATGCTGGCGGGAGAAGCGCGAGCATTTCCAGTGGCCTCCATCATCCCGTCCTAATCCGTCATCCTGAGCGAAGTCGAGGGACCCCGGATCTTTTTCCTTTGCCTCTCTCCTAATTCCCTCTCCCTGTGTCGGGAGAGGGCTAGGGTGAGGGACATCTGCGGCGCGAATGTCCGATGCGCCGCATGATCCTTCCTCTCCGTCATCCCGAGCGAAGCCGGCTGAAGGCGCGCGTGCCCCAGCGTTGGGGCCGCGTCCATTCGACATCGTACCTTCAACACAACACCTTGTGGCGTCCGCGAAACAGTTTTGTTTCCTGCTGGAAACTGATTTGGCCTTTACATTAATAGAAGGAAGGCGTATTGCTCGGCACGTGCCTTGCTGATACGGTGCGACAATTCATGCACTACAAAAGCGTGCGGAGGGGAAAACTACACGATGAAGAGGAATTGGATCGGGCGATTGGCGGCGGTCACGGCGGCCTTCTGGCTTGGGGGTTGCGCTCTCATGGTCCATGGCACGCGGCAAACCGTGTCGGTGGCAACGGAGCCACCGGGCGCGACCGTAACAATAAGCGGACAGCAGGTGAACAACCCAGGTGAGGTCAGCCTTCGGCGCAACCGGGATTATCAGGTAGTAGCCTCATGGCATGGTCCTTGCGCTGGCGCTGTTTGCGGCGAGGTCGCTACGGCAGCGATTTACTCCGAGTTCTCGTGGATAACGGTCTGGGGGTTCCCGGTAATAGGACCGATAGTGGATTTTGTGTCTGGTGCCGCTTGGGAGCTTGATCCAGACGTCGTTACCCTTCGGGCGGCACCTAGGTCCTAGGTAGGCACCAGCAATCTGCCCTTCGACGACCGGGTTGCGGCGCGATTAGGGGGAGATGGCGCGCGAGAAGGCGCGGTCGGGCCGTGCGCTATAGACCGTCCGCTATCAACCTGTCATCATCGCCTACCTTTGGGGGCAAAATGAGATTCCTAGTGGTGGCACTGTCTCTTTGCTTCTTGGTCAGCTCGTGTGCGGAGGTCGCGAAACCAGCGACTGTCCACGTAGAAATGAGTGGGGCTGAATCGGAACACGATGAAATCGTTTACCCAAGCGGCGACGTGATAGACGTTTATCCCGATCACGTCACTCCACATGAGGTAATCGTTCGTAAAGCGAATGGTGGTAAGATCGACGCAATCTGCTTGGGCCAGAATTGCAAAAATGTGCAGCTACAGATCAGCGGTAGTAAGGTCTTATCCGACGGCACTTATCAATTGCTTCAAACGGACGACCCCAAACTCACGATGGTGCGCGACAGCGAAGGGACTTCCACACTAGGTTATCTTGTCACGAATGCCGGCAGCGCGCAGTTTTTGGCGGGCCAAGAAGATGCACGGTCCGGCGACGCCCACTTTTTCCCCGACCTTCAGCAAGCTCAAAAATACGAGCATAAGGGGGATACCGCTCGAACCGTCGGCAAAGTAGTAGTTGGCGCACTTCTAGTGGGGGCACTTGTGGTACTGGTAGGGGCCGCTGCCGCTGCGGACGCACGGGCCAATACTGTGACAACTCGCTGTTCCAGTGCAGGTAGCAGCACCACATGTACGACCTACTGAAGTCGCGGAAACTCGCTTGCAAGTAGTTGAGCTTAGGCCGATCCCGTCTTAATCCGTCATCCTGAGCGAAGCCGAGGGACCCCGGAACCGGGATTCTTCGCTCCAGCAGCTTTCGCTCTAGAATGACACAAAGAAAACCCTCCCTTCCCCTTAACCCTTCTAACAGGGCGAAGCCCGCATCCCGCGGCGGTACCGATTCTCTTATCACTTAACACTGGGTGCAGGGGTCACCCCTGCCCAAGGAAGTGTGAAACCCACGGTGGGTTTCACATTCAATAAGGTGAATTGACGGGCGCGCGGTTACAGCCGCGGCAGAATTGGGGCAATGCGGCAATCGGGCTTGGTCAGGATCATCTGCACGTCGCCGATATAGCGCTCGCGGAAGCCGCCCTCGCAGTAGCACAGGTAGAACTCCCACATCCGGATGAATTCTTCCGGATAACCCAGCGCGCGCACGCGTTCGATATTGTCGAACAGCCGGATTCGCCAGCTCTTCAAGGTCTCGGCGTAATTGGGCGTGAGATCTTCGAGATGGAACAGCCGGAGATCGCTCGAGCGCGTGATCGAATCGCACATCGCCGTGACCGACGGAATGAAGCTGCCCGGGAAGATGTACTTCCTGATGAAATCGACGCGCTTGAGCGCGCCCTCATACTCGCGGTCGGTGATCGTAATCGCCTGCAACAGCATCATGCCGTCGGGCTTCAACAGCTCGCCGCATTTGCGGAAATACGAATCGAGGAACTGATGCCCGACCGCTTCGATCATCTCGATCGAGACGGCCTTGTCGAACTGGCCGGTGAGGTCGCGGTAATCCTTGAACAGCACGGTGATGCGATCCGCCAGGCCCTCGGCGGCGATTTTTTTGACGGCGTAGTCGTGCTGCGCGCGCGAAATCGTGATGGTCGTGACGCGGCATCCGTAGTTTTTGGCCGCGTGAATCGCAAACCCGCCCCATCCCGTGCCGATCTCGACGAGGTGATCGCGGGCGCGAAGATCGAGCTTGCGGCAGATGCGATCGACCTTGGCCGTCGCCGCTTCCTCCAGCGTGGCGTCGGCGCGCTCGAAGATCGCGCACGAGTACATGAGAGTGCGATCCAGAATCAGCTCGAAAAAATCGTTGCCGAGGTCGTAATGGGCCGCGATGTTGCGCTGGCTGCCGGTTTTGGTGTTGCGGTTGAGGTAGTGGATGAAGCGGCGGACCGGATTGGCCAGCCGCGCCAGGCCGCCATCCATGCCCTCCATCACTTCGCGGTTGCGAAGCATGATTTGCGCGAGCGCGGTCAGATTGTCCGTCGTCCACGAGCCGGCCATGTACGCTTCGCCGGCGCCGATGCTGCCTGCGAGCGCGATGTCGGAATAGAAGCGGCGGTCCTTGACGCGGATGGTGGCGCGCAGATCGGCGTCCGAGACATCCTGGCCGAATGGGATGCGCTCGTCGCCGTCTTCGATCACGATGCGGCCTTTTTTGATTCCCGCCAGACGGCTTAGAACCGCACCGCGCGCGAAACGATCGATGATCGCGGGACGCCGCGCCCGAGCCGCATCGACGCCCGATGTGACAATGGAGTCAGTTTTGGACATCCAGGAATTCTCCGAGCCCGACGCTTCGATTACACCGGCGTCGCATCGCGGCGCAAGCGCAGGGGCGATCCTCCCGGCAAATTCGCGGGCGAAGGGTGAGCCTCCGATACCCTTGCGTTCTCCTCGAAGAGTTCCAGGCTGCTGGATTATTTTCCGTGATGCGGTCATTCTGAGGAACTCGCGCGGCGCATCAAACTCGCGCGAGCATCGGGTAAATCAATCGCGAGCGGAACTCACACAGATGCCCTCCTCCACTACGCTGAAATACGTGCTCGCCATCGACATGGGCTCCGGCAGCACAAAGGCCGCCGTCGTCTCGAGCGCGGGCGAAGTCGTCGCGTCGGCATTGCGCCATACGAACACCATGATGATGGAGGGAGGCGCGGTCGAGCAGGATCCCGAGGAATGGTGGCGCTCGGTGTGCGACGCGGCGAAGGAAGCGATCGCGGCCTCGCGCGTGCCCGCGGCGCAAATCATCGCCGTCGCATGCACCACGCTGTGGGCCGTCACGGTGGCCGTTGACGAGGACGGCGCCGCAATCGGGAATGCGATCTCATGGATGGACACCCGTGGCGCGAAATACAATCGCGCAGTCGCCAGCGGATGGCCGCGAGTGCAGGGCTACGGCTTGTTCAAGCTGCTCAAATGGCTGCGCTTCACGGGCGGCGCGCCGGTTCAATCGGGCGTCGATGGCCTGGGGCATATCCTCTTCATCAAGCATGAGCGCCCCGAGATATATGCGCGGACTTTCAAGTTTCTCGAGCCGATGGATTACCTCAACCTGCGGCTCACCGGGCAAGCCGCGGCTTCGTACGCGACAATGTTCACTTACTGGCTGACCGATATTCGCAACCCCAACAGGATTGACTACGTGCCTGAGTTGCTTGCGATGGCGGGCGTCGATCGCGCCAAGTTGCCGGACTTGCGGCCGGTTAACGCCGTGCTCGGCACGATCAAGCCCGAAGTCGCCGCGCAGCTGGGCCTGGCGCCATCCACTCGCGTCGTGATGGGCTCCTGCGACGGCCATGCGGCGACCCTGGGCGCCGGCGCAGTGCGCGACTACGAGGGCTACTTCTATATCGGCACCTCGGCGTGGATGAGCTGCCACGTGCCGGCGAAGAAGACCGACCCGCTGCACATGCTGAGCGCGATGCCGGCCGCGCTGCCGGGCCGCTACATGGTCAGCGCGGAACAGGGCGCCGCGGGACGCAGTCTCGAGTTCCTGAAAGACATCCTGTATCCCACCGGCGGCGCGAATTCTCCCATCGACGTTTACGGCGACATGAACCGGCTCGCCGCGGAGGTTGCGCCGGGGAGCGACGGATTGATCTTCACGCCATGGATCAACGGCGTGCTCGCGCCGCACGAGGATTCATCGACGCGCAGCGCCTTCTTCAATCAGAACGCGCGCACCGGCCGCGGCCATTACGTGCGCGCAGTGATGGAAGGGGTCGCGTACAACCTGCGATGGCTCAAGGGTAACGTCGAGAAGTTCATCGGGCGGCCGTTCGAGCAGCTCAATTTCATCGGCGGTGGCGCGAGCTCCGATCTGTGGTGCCAGATCCAGGCCGACGTGCTCGGATGCACGGTGCGGCAGGTCGCCAATCCGCGCAATGCCAACGCGGTGGGCGCCGCGATGGCGGCGTTTGCCGCGCTGGGCGAGATCGCAGTTGAGGAAATCTCCGCACGGGTGAAGATCACCGCCGAGTATCGGCCGATCGAGATCAACCGGCGCCTGTACGATCGCCAGTTTCGCGAGTTCCTCGAGTTCTATAAGCGCAACCGCGCGATCTACCGGCGCCTCAACCCGGCCGCCTTGCTTTAGCTCCGCTGCCGGTGGGAGGAACGAGATCTCCGCGGCGGGATTCTTGGGAACCGGAACCCGGCAGGCTGTTCTGAATAGACGAGCGATTTACGCCAAGCCTCGGGCTCAGGCGTTCGACGGTGATTTCCGCAGCGTGCCGGCGGACCCGGGCAAGGTCATAGTTAACCTGCATCCGAAGCCAGATATCGGCGGAACCGCCGAAAGCCTTTTCAAGGCGCAGCGCCATTTCCGGCGTTACACCGCTCTTGCCGTTGATGACGTTGTAGAGCTGCTGGCGCGTTACCCCGAGTCCCGCGGCGGCATCGGCCACCGATAGGCCGAGGTCCTTGAGATTTTCCCGTATCAGCTCTCCGGGATGGGGCGGATTCTTCATTGGCATGGTCTGGCACTCCTGTCTTTCAGTGATAGTCCGCGAGATCGACCTCGCAAACGCTGCCTCTTTCAAAGCGAAAAATAATCCGCCAGTTGGCCCGCACGGTAATGGCCCAGAAGCCTTTCAGGTCGCCCTTGAGCGCGTGGAGATGGAACGTATGGATGTCCAAGTCCTTTGCGCTCTGCGCTGCATCAAGCGCGGCGAGGATGAGGCGGATGCGGCTTAAGTCATGGGCCGGAACTCTGGCGGGGTCGTCCTTTTCGTAGAGCCGCCTCAGGCCGCGGTGGCGAAAGCCCGTTATCACGTGCTGATTGTAAAATGACAATTTACATTTGTCAAGGAATACCGTTGGCGGAGATGCCCTGTCCGGGAATTCGGAAAGCGCCGGACAATAAGTTATATTTGGCCCCGGCTCCGGATTATCCAAGCG
>Ga0208036_1000042_pt1 | contig 103518 bp, 73 predicted proteins | sample June2015DPH_11_1_2_FD_184706 | JGI IMG/M metagenome (GOLD analysis project Ga0208036, IMG submission 184706) | Peatland microbial communities from SPRUCE experiment site at the Marcell Experimental Forest, Minnesota, USA - June2015DPH_11_100... | ecosystem: Environmental > Terrestrial > Soil >...
CAAGGCAGATCATGTTCATGTCGTCATCCTCAACTCCCTGATGAGCCGAAAAAGTTTCATGAATTAAGCTCGCACGCACACCTGACACTTTGTTGGCTACAACGCACGCCCCTACGCCGCTACCGCAGATAGCTATGCCGCGATACACTTCCCCGCGAGCAACTGCACGGGCAAGCGGCACGACAAAATCCGGATAATCATCGTCTAACTTCGGCTGTCCATCGCCGAAATCGATTACTTCATAACCGGCCTCGCGCAACGTCCTAACCAGATATTCCTTTAACTCGTAACCTCCGTGGTCAGCGGAAACACCGATGAGTTTCTGTATCTTCGGCAAGATTATCGGGAGATCAGTCATGTTTTTCTTTCGAGCAATGTCAGTGTTCGTTGCGTACATTCTCCACGCCGAATCCAAATTCGCGCATCACGATTGAATATGTCTTCTTCGCATCATCTGTTATACGTACAATGACACTTTTCCTATGATCAATCCATACATTCACGTTACTTTTCAAAGATTTCTTTTTCGTCTTTTCGATTCACTCCAAGAACGAAAACAACACCGCCAATTATCATTATTCCGATTCCGACATACGGTTGCCAATTTACAGTGCGCTGGTTATTCTTTGTTATCTCGAGTTTCCTCAAGTCCACAACTTTCTCTCTAGTGACATAGGTGAAACCTGTATAAAGGGTCATTAACAGACCGACGATGAAGGTGATGATGCCAGCTTTTTTCAAGATTATACTTCCAGACGATCCCAGTTCACAATGTATTATCCTTAGACTCTAAATGATTCTTCTTCCAAACATGTATGTAAATATTTCATCCACTTTCGAGAACGAAAGAATATTCTCTCTTCATCTACGACTTTAAAGAAAGAATACTCATGATTTATGTAATCGGGAATAGCCCGAAAGGATGAAAAGGGGGTTAATTCTTTTCGGAGCCCAATATTTGATAATAGACTGGGCGAAATCTGCTAAGATTAAGATGTTACAAAAGGAAGGTGAAGAATCAAGGAAAGCGTAGTATGGACCTTTTGATAATTCAATCTAGAGTAATTTCTGTAATTAATGAAATGCATGAAGAAAGAGTTTTATTTTCAAATGAATGAAAATCTGATGTTGACGGTTCGAGCAGTCGAATTGGTCGAGAGACTTTATTCTTCCGCATAAATGAAGATAATCCCCATAAAGAATGAAGCGCACCGCGATGTGGCGGGTGAATTCATTTTTATAGGACGAGAAGGAATGAGATTCCAAGTGGAGTGTTTCTTAAACGCACCACATTTATTTTGCTGCATCCTGCTTCCTTGTAATTCAAAAAGCATCAGAGAGTTTTTTTAAATGTAGGTGATTATTCGTATCGGACAAAGAATCAAACTGAGCTAAAAATCTTGAGAAATCATCCGTTGATGACCTTTTTCGATAGTGGGTGCTGTCTTACTTTTTTTAGGTCATTCCAAATCAACGCACTTGCCCCAAGGACTGCCGTGTTCCCTTCGGCTAATCCTGAAGGAAGCAGTCTCACTTTATTTTTGAAAATGCCAAGCAAATGTTCTTCCATTGATTGTTTTGCAGATTTTAAAATAAGATCACCTGCGGCAGCAAGGCCTCCAAAGAAAATGATAGCCTCGGGACTCAAATGCGCCACAGATTCAGCGAGTTTCATACCGAGAATTTTTCCTGTATAATCGAATGCTTCCAATGCTAGGCGATCACCACGTTGTGCTGCATCATAGATCATCTTGGACGTCAGACGCTCAGGACTAATAAAGCGAAGATCGCTTGGCTCTTTGGTATTACATATTAGCTCCTGTACTGTCCGGCATATACCAGAAGCAGAAGCATATGTTTCAAGACAACCGCGACGACCACATCCACATTCTCGACCTTTCGGATCGACTACTGTATGACCTATCTCCCCGGCGTTGCCATCCTCTCCATAAATCAATTCGCCATTCGCTACTATACCACTGCCAAGTCCAGTGCCTAATGTAATAACAATGAAATTCTTCATCCCTTGGGCACTGCCAAATAACATTTCACCAAGTGCTACAGCATTTGCATCATTTGTTGTTGCCACGGGTACATCATAATACTTATCCATTTCAGCTAAAACATTAACATACTCCCAACTTAAATTGGGTGGATGTTCGATTATTCCAGTATAATAATTTGCATTCGGTGCACCGATACCAATTCCGACTAATTTGCACTTCTGCTCAATAGTGTCAAGAAGTTCTTCAGCACTTTCATGGAGCCGTTCAAAAAACAACTCAGCTGATTGATGTGCATTCGTTGGGATGGTTGCACTTGCAAGGCATCTCCCTTTTCGATCAACATAACCAAAGACCGTGTTAGTACCACCGATATCAACGCCAAGAGTTACTTCGACACGTATCATATTGTTCTTTTTCCAAAATGACATCATACATTTGTAACTCGATCAAATACTAAAAACGATTCAAGCTGAACTTGGGTTAGTCAATCACCTGAGTAAAACTCCACAAAATGAATAAGTCAGATCGGTATTATACTCTTCAATTAGACAATGTTCTGATGCATGTCATACTACTATAAGTTTGTACTAAATTTCCTTTTTAGCGCACTAATCTATGAGTAATAATAAATCTTTCGGTCTTCCCGTACTTCTCGTGATTCGGACCAATAAACAGCACCTAATACCTTTCGACAAGATCACAGATTTTAAATCTAATAACTGCCTACGAATGAAGCTTTGAAACAATTGCCCATCGGTAAAATTTGCACAACATCTGTACCATACAATGAAATTGGCTTTTTCCATTCAAGTCATTATAAAACTTTGAAATGATTATTATGCTGATAATAGCTTCATTATCAGCCATGATAATTCCACATTGCTCATTAAATCGAGAAGATTATGCTCGTGAAATAGAGTAGATGTTTTGGAGAGAACGGAAGCGTATCAATATCTCTAGTCTAATCTCTTGGTGTTCCTTATAATTTTCACCGAAGGAGAAAAACGATTTTATATGCTATTAAGGAACTCCGGCTAGACTGTATGAGATCCCTAAAGGTATCTTTATTTGAAAGTGTATTCCCTTTTCAATGCTCTTCTAGAGACTGGAATTTTCGGTATATGATGATTCATCCTTTGCGACAATAATATCAGAGCTTAGAATAGTGCATAAATAAATGGTGCAAGTGCCGAACCTTCAGTCAAAATTATTAGTATTCCCATGAGAATCAAGATAACAACGAGGGGAGCAAGCCACCATTTTTTCTGCATACGCATAAATGCCCAAAACTCTCCCAAGAGTGAGACCACAGACTTAAACCGTTTTAGAATTTTTGACATTCCTGTTCCCTTTCACGAATAGATACTAATCGAGCACGAACGTTTCGCTTATCTGCATCTGATACCCTGATTCTTTAATTTTCCGTTTATCTAATACAAAGTTGCCGAGGATAAGATAATCCATGTCCGTTCTAAAAAAACACTTGATTGCATCGAACGGAGTGCAGACGATAGGTTCACCTCGAACATTAAAGGAAGTATTAATGATCACAGGGCAACCAGTAAGCTTTTCGAATTCGATAATCAAATCATAGAATAACGCATGATCTTCACGAACAATAGTCTGGAGGCGTGCAGAGCCGTCGACATGCGTCACTGCCGGAATTGTTCTCCGATCAGGTCTCACTTGTGCAACAAACAACATATAAGGGCTGGGTCGATCAAACTCGAAATATTCTTTCATTCGTTCCAATACCACGGTTGGCGCAAACGGACGAAAACTCTCTCGAAACTTTATTTTCAAATTAACGCGTGAATAATTTTCCGGGTTTCGCGCATCAGCTAAAATGCTGCGCGCACCTAACGAACGCGGTCCAAATTCCATACGACCCTGGAACCATCCGACAACTTGTTGATCAGCTATCAACTGAGCTGTTCTTTTCAAAATGGAATCGTTACTAAATCTTTCGCCTTCAAGGTTCAACTGGTTTAATACTTGCTCAATAGCTTCATTGGAATATTCCGGCCCGAGAAAATTATGACTCCACGTATAGGTGCGCTCATTCTTTAACAACATATTATAGATATAAAACGCAGCTCCGACAGATCCCCCAGCGTCCCCTGCTGCAGGTTGTATAAACATTTGTTTAAACCCCGATGAAGCAAGCACTTTACTGTTGGAAACACAATTGAGAGCGACACCTCCGGCAAGACATAAATTATCACTCCCGGTTTTCTTGTGTAGATCCGTTGTCATTCGTAGCATTATTTCATCTGTAACATATTGAATAGAGGCGGCAACATCCTTGTGGAATTGAGTCAATGTAGATTCCGGAGTTCGTGGCGGAATACCGAAAAGAGCATGGAAATATTTGTTGGTCATTGTCAGACCATAATCATACGCAAAGTATTTCATGTTCAAACGAAAACTTCCATCATCCTTCAGGGATACAAGTTCCCGCAAGATAAGATCAGCAAACACCGGTTTTCCATACGGTGCCAGTCCCATGACTTTGTATTCAGCACTATTGACTCGAAATCCAAGATAGTATGTAAACGCTGAATACAAGAGCCCGAGCGAATGAGGAAAATGAATACTTTCAGTCAGGGTGAGAGTTCTATCATTTCCCATGCCCATGGTAGTCGTTTCCCACTCACCGACTCCATCAGCGGTGAGAATTGCCGCTTCAGAAAAAGGGGAAACGAAAAAAGCACTCGCGGCATGAGAGAGATGATGTTCTACGAACAAGAGTTTTCCAGCATCACCAAGTTCTTCTCTGATCTTCTGTGGAATCCAGAGTTTTTCCTTCAACCAGATCGGCATCGCCTTCAGAAAAGAGGGCAGGCTTTTCGGAAATGTAGCAACATAAGTCGTCAAGAGCCGTTCAAACTTAGTAAACGGCTTATCGTAGAAACCAATATAATCCAGATCCTCTGCTTGTATGCCTCCTTCCTGCATGCAATAGTGAATTGCGTTTGTCGGGAAATCTTGATCGTGCTTTTTTCTTGTGAACCGTTCTTCTTGGGCAGCGGCAACCAGAAGGCCATCTTTAACAAGAGCAGCCGCAGAATCATGGTAGAAACAGGATATGCCGAGAATATTCATCGTATGCAAGACTAGAATTGAAACTTGTAGCGGTCGAGAGTCTGCTCACCTGTTTTTCTGGTTTGCCAGTACGACGCTTGATCAAAATCCATTTTCTTCTGTAAAAGATCTTTTCGAAAAAGTCTCACTAGAAGCGACATAAACCCAATGACGATAAGATACACAAGAGAGAGCAACAAGATCGTATTGAACTTACCAAGCATTTTTGCAAATAATAACCACATTCGTTTGATGGTACGAAAGAAGCTCTTCATCTCATCTCCATTTTCTTAAATACTCCAGTACGTGTGTATACAATACATCGCTGTCATTCATAGATATTGTGTTTACCATATCCTCATATCAGGTCGAGATATTATGCGACAATTCCTGAATTAAACAATCTAACTTCAAAATAATTTGCTGCCGTGGATTGCCTTCTGCTGCTGTCACGTTTTAATAATTGTGTCCATGATGTATCTTTTATTTCACCGCGTTTCGTAGAATAGACCAGGATATATTCATTAAATTCCATAAGATCAATAAAAACGAATTCAACATTTTAGTGATCATTAAAAGGCGTACGATTTAATAATTGTTGCCATGATTCATCCTGTATTTCACCATGTTTCGTAGAATGAACAAGGATATATTCATTAAACCCTGTAAGATCAACAAAGTCAAACTCAACGCCGCCCTCTATTTGATGATAATTCCAGGTTTCGTACGGTTTGCTATCATTCGAGTTGGCAAATCTCTGTATTTCATCAGGTTCTCCATAGAGGATAAGCACGCGACCTTGATCTGTGCGCCACCCTTCCTTAGCATATGTCTTATAACGTTGATTGGCCGTCTGCACTCTTTGCAGATAAATAGATCTTGTAAGATTTAAACGTCCAAGCTCTTCGTTCTCAACTCTTGTCCAAAAATTTTGTAAAAACTCCTGACGTGCTTCTACTGTCGTTAACTTATCGAATGCCTTGTTATCCTCAGATCGTGTTACATATTTTGCAATTCGAAACTCTTCAGCAAGCTCATCAAATGAAAATCCAGCATACACAGCGCTTCCTTCTGAAAGAATTGTTGCTTGCGCTAATTGGACATTAGGATTGTAGAGGAAAATCGGCCGTTGTGATTTGGCAATCTCGTTGCCAAGCGTATCGGAAAGGATAACTTCATAGTTGAATTTTCCGGAACCAATCGAACTAACATTCAGCGTTGTTACATCCACAACATTGGGCATTGAGAATCGACGCAGATGCGTACGTTGCTTTTCAACAACACCTTTCGAATTCACAATTTGCGCTTTGATTGCATAAGTCATTCCCGTTTTCAGATTATAAAATTCCATATATGTGAACACAAGAGGAAAAGTCGTTGAGCCATAAACACAATTCGGATTAGGGATGACACGATATGTATTTTTATAGAAGATATCTTTTTGATCTGAGGATTCGGTGATACTTGAGCATAATTCGATATCACTAAGGGCAGCCTTGTCAGGTCTCTTCATGATATTGACCAAAAACAATGAACTATCTCGTCGTAATCGATTGACGACATCCATACCGAGTACGGAAACTTTATATGAGCCACATCCTAAAGCATATGTCGTATTATTGACCATCGATTTTGTTCTAGCAAGAGAAGTAGAATCGACAAGATTAATTGGAATAGTAAACCGATCGGTGTGAACAAATACTCCGCTTGATGTATCCTGAATTAAAAAAATCAATTCGATTTTTCCATGATACCCCAAGGAGTCTTGCTTGAGAACAGTAAGACTCGGATAGACTGCGGTTGCTATTTCCACATACATTGTAGAATCGTTTTGCCAAAACCGACTGTAATCGACATTAAGAACGAACCGATTCTGTACAGCATGTGTAGTCTGCGATTCCAATTGAAAGCTTATCAGACAGAATAAGAGAACAGTACAACAATACCAGTGTATTCTTTTCATATATTTTTTATTTTCCCAATGACGAAATTATAAAAATGTTTGAATAGGATAGTGGAATATCAATATCATTCATTCTGCCAAGGATACATAACCCAATGGAGACACGTCTACTTCGTATGAGCGATAATAAGTTTTTCACCGAAGACAGATTTTCCCATTTGCGTTTGTACGAAGTAAAAACCTGGAGGCAACCGATTCAAGATAAGCGATTGAGTGAACAGCTGGTCCGCTTTGGAACCCACAGTCCGTAATACTTCCTGTCCCAGAATGTTGAACAATCGAATCGAAACCTCGCCCCGATATGAATTATCTAACTGCAATTGCGAAGCGGACGACGCCGGATTTGGATAAAGTCTCATAGGGTTGATTTGGATGGCATGTCCGCTTTCAACACTGGAAGGGATAGCATCGACAAGCTTGACATGACCAAAATAGTCTGCGTTCTGCCAATGCAAATTACCAGGATACGGTTCCCAATCCGAACCGAACATATAGTCCCGTACTTTCGGGTTCTTCTCAGGGTGATTATTATCGCAATACGCAACAGATAACCCCATCAACTTATTTTCTATCAATTGTGATCTTGCAGCTGCCTTATTGCTATCGGTATATGTATCGTTGTAGACAATGAGAGAAAATTCCCGGACAGCTGTTTGCCCGGTCCTTCGTAGTGCAAATTCAGGGAAATGTGAAGTATAATCTGCCCGATGACTGTTAGCTTGAGTGCCAGCCATATCATCGACATGATAGACAGTTGTTACCTGGCCATCAGCAGGACAGGCAGCATACATATGGTACGCAAAAGCGTTCTGAGCATTTAATCCAGGGCCGTCATACATATGCAATCCGCCGGATGCATTTTCATCGATGAAGACTTCACTGATATCATAATTATAAATGTCTGCGGTAACGTCAGGTATATATCCATCTACGAATATAGTATCGTGCACTTCCATGAGGAAATACAACAGGTTAGTTGTTGATGACCAGATCACTTTATATCGTCCATAATAAACAGAAGAGTCCACAACGTCACCATATGGAATCCACACTTGAGCTATGGGCTGCCACGGAACATTCTGCCAGCATGCGTCATCTCCTATCCCATCGATAACTGGTACGGCGGCGGCGTTCAGTGCGAGCACAGGGTCATCCTGAACGAGACCATGCTGCGAGTAAGTTTTGCCATACATAAGAAATACGAGTGATATACAAATTATATGGAGCCGATGGTGCTGTAGTTTCAATTTCATATGGATATATCTTGTACTGTCAATGAATTACATTTTATTTAATTCGAGAAATAAATCCTACTGTAATTTCTTCTCGCTGTATTAAGAAAATTACTTTATTAAAAGCATCTTCTGAACTTGTGATTGAACACCTTGACTTCCCTCGGCATTTAATCTCGCAAAATACACGCCTGATGCTGTAGTCGCGCCCTTAACCTGACTATTCCACTGAACAGAGTATGTACCGCCTATCTGATAGGCATCTACAAGTTTTTGGATGCATTGGCCTTGGATATTGTAAATTGATAAATCCACATATGCCGCCTGTGGAAGATGATACCTGATGGTCGTAGACGGATTGAATGGATTGGGATAATTGGCTTCCAAGACGAAAACATTCGGCTGTGTCTTTGAGACACGATCATTGACGGATGTTGTGGTATTAATCTTTACTAATTCAATACCTGTCCCGGTACCGAGATTACGGGAATACTCCTGGTCTGTTGCATCATTCCAATGTTCGTGTACGCCTAAGCTTCCCAGAACAGTTCCATCTCTTTCCGGATCGTACCGAATGCCGACCGGCCAGAAGGATGAATCGGCGGCCTGATACAGGTGGTCGTCAACTCCTACCATTTGCGGATAGGTCTCAGCATGTTTATCGCTCGTGAATTCAGCTTTTAAGATATCATAGCAAACAGATTCCAATGCTATCGGATCCTGTGACATAAAAATAGAAGAAGGCCAATCATTGTTAAAAGGCGCCATCTGAAACTTTACCGGTGGAACATTTGCACCAGGGCCTCCCCAGAGGCCATCCACGACAAAAAGCATAGAGTTACCGCCAAGTTTTTTATGACCTAAGAGATCGACCAAAACTCGATACTGATTATATCCAAATCTGACATTCTTGCTCCAGATTCCAGGTAAAGATGCATCCGGATTGACTAAACCCATATGTAAGTGCATAGCATTAGCGCGTGCATGAGATCCGAAATTGCATTTCTCTAGCAAGGTCATTCCCGCTCTCTCATGAACTTTCAATGCTGCCACATAAATCATATAATCTGCTTGTTCAATGACAGTCCAGATTTTATCACCGGTAACTGGATTTCCTGCCGACATATCAGTCCAATCGCTGGCTCCTTCACGCAATATCGCACCACGATCTGAGAAAAAAATTGAAGTGTCAGTTCCTGAGACCGCTTTAACTCGTCCTTGACCACCTATGTTATCGATATAATTGACATTCGAAAATTCTGTATGCCAAATATCCCAGTATTCGTTTTGTACATCGCACGACGGATCGCCGACAGAAATATTTTGCTGTGGGATACCGCACGTATCGATGAGTTGCCTCAAAAGAGCCAGTACAGGTTGGGGCGAAGTTCTTGCCATCGTATAATTGGATAAGTCCGGGATGCTATGGTCAGTGCTGCTCGTCACTGTTGATCCAACAGCGTTCGTCTTAATAAAAATCTTTTCACCTGATTGATAACCTACGGCACCCTTTCCCTTTTTCATATTGAAATATGTAAAAAGTGTATCCCACGCTTCACGGACTGTTGATTTTCCAGTAAGGTTTAAAATGGAATTGGTAACCATATCATTTACAACATCCATATTAGTATTTTCCGGCAGATAATATGCTTTACCGAAAGCATCGTTGGTGCAGTTCTCATTTGTCGCATCAGGATTTCTTGACCAAACAACACGGCCGGGGAAAATTCCTCTTGCAACTCCGACGGGCACATTGGCTGTATCCAAATAAAAAGTATTAGCATAGACAGCAGGTTTATCAGCTTGAAAAACAAAAAAACCTGCAACAAGAGCAATCGTTAAAAAACCCGCCATTGCCCAATAACGCGAGTTCTTCCAATGTTCTTTTACTTTACCCATTGCGAAAGTTGACGCGGCAAGGCCGAGCAAATAAATGACAAAACCTGATGCTACCGGATATGCAACGCGCATACAAGGATAGCTAGCACGGCTTGGTTTAGGAATTACGCGGATAAGAAACCAGATGAGTGCTCCGAATCCGATGAGGGGGAACAAAAGTTTGTAGAGTATCTGTTTCAGTTTCATTTGAACAAACCTTTCGCTGATAAGGATTTTTAAAAAGAATCACTTCAACAGAAGCATTCTCTGAATCTGTACGTTCGTCCCCTGGATCCCCACAGCAGAAAGTCTGGCAAAATAAACACCGGATGCTGCTGTTATGCCATTCACTTTACCATTCCACTGGACATTATAATCGCCTCCCGCCTGATATGCCCGAACGAGAGTCTGAATACGTTTACCTAGAACATTGTAGATTGATAAATCCACATGCGTTGCCTGCGGCAGATGGTACCTGATGGTTGTGGATGGATTGAAAGGATTAGGATAATTGGCTTCCAGACGAAACTCTGAAGCAATAGCCGGAGTTTTCGACTCAACTGCAGTTATTAACTGGGAAACATCTGCACTTTCCAGAATGCCGACTAAATCGGTTTTGGCGTTGTAAACAAGAACCTCAACCGTCTTCGCACTGTCCGGAATGGGAATAGTATCCTGAAGCTGAAATTCCTCAAGCGGAGTAATTGTATGTGATTGTCCCTCAGTGAGAATCTTACCCTGAGCGTCAATAAACGTTATCTTAGCTGTGCCTTTGTAGAACATGCCATAGATTGCAGATAAACTTTGCGTCTTTGAATTGTAAGATAACCTTTCGGCAATCGCACCAACGGAATCCACATCCAGTACCGGTGCTCGCACTTTTGCAGCCCACCAATTCTCTGTAAACGTATAATTCCCTCCAGCAGCAGCAAGCGCAACGACAGGACCTTTCACTTCGACTTCCATATACAATGGGGGACTATTACTGCTTACGTACACACTAACTCGGGCGCCATTATCCGGATATTGCTCGCCGTCGAAAATGGGAAAGGTTCTAATAAACACAACCGTATCCGACCGATCGGTATAAGCAATCCAGCCTTTGTCCGGATCAGCAAAGATCTTTTGACCGTTCGGATCAGTCGGATAGAATTGAACACCGTAAACCCCAGCTGCTACTTCTCCTTTCCAAGCCAGAGAAGTTCCTTGAGGATTTACGCCGGTTGATCCATACACACTATTAGGATTGATTGGGAAATATGCCCAGTAATTCAGGGTATCCGTTTTGCCAGGATGGTTGACAATCGATTCTGTTATACTCCAAACGCCCCAGCTTACAGGCGGTGAGCCTGTATTGATAATGGTTTGTTCCATCCTGACCCTGCTTGTGCCCGGAAAGATTGTTGCTCGACGCTTAAACTGAATGTTCGGCGCAGCCCATGTTTCAACCGGACTCGTGACGAGAGCGACGACAGAATCGGCTGTCTGGGAAACGATTTGATAAGCATATTTGCCATAATCGAGTTTTGGCGGGGGCGGCCAACTGTTAGGCCAATTATTCTGAGGTGAAGGCCATGTCTTATATCCGCCAAAGTTGTACCAATTGCTATTCTTAGCAGGCACATAGGTTTGCCCGAGTAGACTCGAGTCGACCATAATAGATGGAAGACTTCCTAAATCGTACTGCATCACACGGCCCCCGATAGCCGGCATCGTGGCCATTGTGATGAGATCATTCTGCATCACGATTGTTGTATCCCATCCCCATTGCTTGTAATTGGGAACAATTTGGATTGTAACGTTAGGCGTCTGGCCATACAACATTGCAAAGCCAAAACAAGCTGCAAAAATACTTATCTTTCGCACTTGACCGTTAATATAATTGAACTTTTGTACTATTTAAGTTCGACAGAATACTTCAATATCGGAACTGTAGAATTAATTAAGATTCTTCTCCCGAGTACGTCGGGAGAAGAATCAAGGTGATAATAGAATTTTTCAGATGTCGAAGCTCAAAAACTGCTTCAATGAAACTATTTCAGCAGCAGCATTTTTGCCGATTTATCAAATGTCTTTCCATCCCCAAGCGATGATGCTATCACTCTATAAACATAGATCCCGCTAGATAATGAATTGCCACGATCATTTGTTCCATTCCATACAACTCTCTGATACCCTGCCGATTGTGCGCTAAACGTGTATGATTTTATTTGACGTCCCTGAATATCAAAGATCGTCACTACAACCGAAGATCTTGCAGGCAATGAATATGCAATCGTTGTACTGGGATTGAATGGATTGGGATAATTTTGATAAATTTGGAAATACTCCGGACCATTCTCATGATTTGCAACGCTAGTGGCTGTTTGTTCTGTCTCTATTAATTCGATACCTGTCCCCGTTATGCTGAGATTCCTCGAATATTGTTTGTCCGTTGCATTATTCCAATGTTCATGCGTACCAAGACTATAGACATGAACTCCAGTATTATTGGGATCATACTTTATACCTACAGGCCAGTTGTTCGAATCTGCTGCCTGATGAAGATAATCATCAACTCCAGGCATTTGAACGGAAGGATCTCGCCCGCTTTCGACAGTGAATTCACTCCTCAGAAAATCGTAACCGACCGACTCGATCGCCACTGGATCGAGCGATACAAATATGGATGACGTAAATTGGTTATTAAACGGTTGCATCTTCCATTTTAAAGGTTTATCAAGTTCATAATCTGTTCCCCATAAAGCATCCAGAACATAGATGAGATTCTTGCCGCTTAATAAACTGTCTGTCATCAAATCGACCTGAACGCGATACAAACCATAAGCCGATCTTCTCAATGTAGAAGTATCCGGGGTTTCTACTCCAAAAGGCCGCACTAAACCCATATGAAGATAATCAGCATTACCAGTTGAATCAGGGATTTGAGATCCAAAATGGTTTTTAGCAAACAGCGTCAATCCTGCCCTCTGATGACCTTTCAATTGAGGAATATTTATTACATAATCTGCAGTCTGAAAAATAGAATAAAGACTATCTATTAAGACAGGTCTGTTATTTTTAGTTTGATTGGAGTACATAGACTGTGTCCTTAAAACTGTACCCTTATCGGAATAATGAATGATTGCGGTACTACTTGATGAAACCTTTTCTCTACCTAAAGTTGAGTAACTATTATCGAGATAATGAATGTTTGGAAATGCTGTGTGCCATACATCATATAAATGTTTATAGATGTGTTTCATTGGGTCGCCGATGTAAATATCACTTTGCGCAACACCCACAACATTAACAAGCTGTTTTAAAACGGCGAGGACCGTAGCCTCCGATGTTTCTGAAATTCCATAAGAACCGTTATAGGTGACACTCAAATCAACGGTACTAAAATTACCACTCCAACCACTGGTAGCGTTCATTTTGATGAATATTTTCTCACCCGTTTTATAATTAACAAGTCCTTTACCTCTCGTATTGTTGTGAAATTGAAATATCATCCTCCATGCGGCACTGTCACTTGTTGCTCCCGTAACACTGTGAATGGCGGACGAGAGCATATTGTCGACGACTGGTTGATTCATATTCTCACTCATAAACCAGGCATGACCCTGTGCATTAGCTACACAACTCTGATTGACAGCACTTGAATCGTGTACCCAGACAACTCTCCCCGGGAAAATTCCTTTTGCCACGCCTATAGGCTGAATAGGAATAACGGTTATATCTACTGTCGGCTGTCCGGTAGTTTGATTCGTTAAATATGAACCGCTGATTCCGAACACAACAAAAGCAGCAATGAAAAATATTGGATAATACCGTATTGATTTTTTCGATCTAAAGAAAGCCACACCAGATAAAGCAAGCATTGCCAGGTAACCAATGAATCCAGAGGCAATAGGCATTGCTGTTCTTACACACGGGTACGTTAAGCGGCTGGGTTTTGGAATTACTCGAATAAGAATCCACACCATCGCAGCTATACCAATAAGCGGAAACAATAATCGCGATAAACCATTGAGTTTTCCAAAACCGATGAATCTTCCTGTCTTGGGACAGAATTTTGAATATTTAGTAATAAAGTTTTTCATAAGTATCACTTCGGATTGTCGAATCCGCCTTCTTGATGTATGATGAATTACTGTAATATTCGATTAAATTATTTATCTGATTATCATCTCAATCTTGCAGTTAATACGATTTTTGAAAAGAATCACCTCATATTCATCAATTCAATATACCCTTTTTCTCCTCAAAGAACCGTCTTTGCTTCCCGATGGAAGTTATCAAATTTAATGTGATTCAATTCCTGACTAAAATTCGTGCCTTTGATCACAATGCATACTAGTACTACTCGCCATCGTACTCTTGCCATTCATTTAGCTAAGCTCAACTTCTACCGTATGAATTTTTCCGTCATTTAAATCTGGGATACAATTACCGCTTAATAATAGTCCATCTAGATTCAGGCTCTGCACACCTTTACAAACGTTCTTTGGATTATTGACAGTAATATTATAAATACTGTTTCTAAACTTTCGAACCACAGTATACTTTTTCCATGAACTTGGGATGCAAGGATCAATAATTAACCCGTTGTAATCCGGACGTATACCGAGAATATACTGGGAAAGAGCTACGAAAGACCACGCTACCGTGCCCGTGAGCCAAGAATTTTTGCCTTCACCCGGCGTAGGAGCGTCTTTGCCGGCAGTCATTTGACTATACACATAAGGCTCGGAACGGTAAATATCTATTTGATCTTCTTTGGTCGGAGGGCAAATGCTCTTGTAATATTCCATGGCCTGATCACCCCTGCCAATCATGGTTTCAGCAATTTGTATCCAAGTATTATTATGAGTGAAAATACCGGCATTTTCTTTATATCCAGGTGGATAGGAACTAACTTCACCTAGGTGCACATAATATTTTTGGAAAGCCGGTTGTTGCAAAACAATTCCGTTCGGTGTCGCTAAATGCTTCCGGACACTGTCTAATGCTTTTTTCGCGTAACCATTTTCTAATCCGGCACCACCCAAAATGCACCAGCCCTGGCTTTCAATAAATATTTTGCCCTCTTCATTTTTTGATGAACCAAGTTTTCTGCTATAAGAATCATAAGCCCTGAGGAACCACTCGCCGTCCCACCCATGTTCATAAATTGTCTTCCTCATATTTTCAGCTTGCTTCAGGTAATCTTCGGCTTGCTCGGGTTTTCCTGTATTCTTCAGAATTCCCGCCATCTCATCACAAGCTTTACAAAACAAGCCGGCGATCATGACTGATTCTGCGACTTTATCATTTTCGATATGTCCTGCTAATTGAAAACTTTCGCCTGGTGTCGTAGAGAAACAATTCAGATTCAGGCAATCATTCCAGTCAGCATGACCAATGAGCGGCAAACCATGCGGTCCTCGGTGATTTAATGTATACTGGAGAGAGATAAAGAGATGATCAAGCAACGCTGCTTCCGAATTCTGAACATCAGCAAAACCGGTCTTTTCGTTTAGGATACTGTAATCACCCGTCTCCTTCAGATAAGCCGCAACGGATAGAATCAACCAGAGAGGATCATCATTAAATCCACCACCTATATCAGCATTTCCTTTTTTGGTGAGCGGCTGATATTGATGAAAACAAGTGCCATCGGAAAGCTGGGTTCCTGCTAAATCCAATATCCGCTGACGTGCTCTGGCAGGTAAGATGTGAACGAATCCTAGAATATCTTGATTACTGTCGCGATATCCCATCCCTCTGCCAATTCCGGATTCATAGAGAGATGTTGAGCGAGACATGTTAAAGGTAACCATACATTGATATTGGTTCCAGATATTCGCCATACGGTTTACAACCGTGTCAGGTGCATCGACCCGATACGATGAAAACAAGTTTTCCCAATATTCTTTGTGCGTTTCAAAAGCGGCCAGCACATCCGATGTCTTTGAGTATTTCGATTTTACTTCTTCAAATTCATCTTTTCTGATTTTCCCGGTTTCAAGAAATTTCTTTTCAGGCGGGTTTTCTGCGTACCCTAATATGAAATTTATAGATTTTGATTCACCTGGTTTCAGCTCCAAGTCGATTTGATGAACACCGATAGGCAGCCATCCATATGCAATACTATTTTTACAATTCCCCTGCAATACAGCTTGTGGAGCATCCAATCCTTGATGCACGCCGACAAATGCATCACGGCTGCTGTCAAAACCGGAGACAGCCTCGCTAGAAGAAAAATATGCATAATGATTTCTTCGTTCCCTGTATTCCGTAATATGGAAAATAGTTCCATGTTCAACCTCAACCTGTCCGGTAGAATAATTTCTTTGGAAGTTGGTCATATCATCAAGAGCATCCCAGAGACACCATTCAGCAAAACTCCACAACCGGATTTTCTTTGAAACTTTAGAACGATTTGTTACCTGCACATGCCAGATTTCATTTCTGGAATCCAAAGGAATAAAAAATAATGTAGAGACCTCCAGCTCATTTTTTTGTCCGGTTATCTTCGTATATCCCAAGCCATGACGACATTCATAGCGATCAAGCGGAACGCGCATAGGTTTCCACATTGGATTCCAAACTGAATCTCCGTCTTTGATATAGAGGTATCGACCGTTGCCATCCATGGGAATATTATTATACCGGTAGCGTGTCAAACGGCGAAGTTTTGCATCCTGATAAAAACAATAACCACCTGCTGTATTGGAAATTATCCCGAAAAAATTATTCGTTCCTAGATAATTAATCCATGGAAGCGGTGTATCGGGACGGGTTATCACATACTCTTTTTGTTTGTCATCAAAATATCCGTAACTCATTAATGTTCCTCTTTTGTTTGTATTGAAGGATACTCAAGCTCTATCGTATGAGCACCAACTTCTGTGTTTTCTCGAATGTCTTTTTACCCTCGGCTTTTATCCTGTAGAAATATATTCCACTGGAAAAGTTGTGCGCACCCCATCTAACTGTGTGATTGCCTGCAACTTCAACTTCATCAACCAAGGCGGCCACTTTTTGTCCCAATAGATTGTATATATCAATTTTTACTTTGGCTTCTTCAGGCAATGAGTAGCTGATTATTGTTGATGGATTAAACGGATTAGGATAATTTTGGCGCAATTCATAATTCATCGGTAATTCTTTCGCTGGTGCCACACTCGTGAATGTTGGATCTTGCCAAGCGAGTATCATTTTTCTTACAATAACACCGGACTTCGTAAGATCGGATCCCGACCAGCCGCCTGTCGCACTGGCGCCAGGTACCAACGCTGCCGATGTCTCCACCTTGTCATCAATTGCCCAATTGCACCAGCTCAGCATATTGTTGTTCATAAACTTCGACCAATTTCCAACTTCAACGGAATCAAGAATTCCAGTTCCGCTCGATTCACACGTGCCCCATTCTGTGACAAATAATGCGATTCCATTTTTGAGCGCGGTCGTCGCTTTGTCTCTTAATGGTTGTTTATGCGTTGCAGCATAAAAATGAAGAGTGTACGCCACATTATTGTATGGAAGAGGATCATAGGAAGCTATGTCAACATCCTGCGACCACGTTGGTGTGCCTACAATTATAAGATTAACAGAATCGATAGCTCGAATTTGTTTTATAACAGAATCTGCATAGGGTTTGACGACAGTGGTCCACGATACTTGTTGCGGTTCATTATATATTTCATAGATGAGATTGGGCGCGTATCCGTATTCACCAGCAATTTCTTCAAAGAAAGAAATTGATTGAGAGATGTGGTTTTCCGCGTTATCGTCATGCCAGTCAACAATCACATAAATTCCTAAATCGATACATGCATCTATGACAACTTTGACTTTCGCAAGTTCGGTTTGTGGATTGACAAGATACCCATCTGTGAAACCATTGATACCACATGCCGCCCGCACAACGGTACAATTCCAATTATCGCGCAGCCATTTAATACAATTGTAGTTATAGTATGGCGATCCTTCGCCATATTGACTCCAAAACAGACTCATTCCATGTAAAGCGACGGGATTGCCATTTTGATCTATGATCTTATTCCCTTTAACACTCAGTTGACCATGCTTATCAACACTTAACGTGTCATCGGAGAAGACTACTGCGCTGCTCAAGTTGGTGAGTGTGATGATGAGAAGCACCATTCGAAATGATACAAATATTTTTTGCAGTATCATACGATTACTTTCTTATTTTATTGCTAATGTTTTTGCAATAACATTTTCTCTCATAACGAAATAATGACCCACCTGACTGTACCTGATATGAACAGGCGGTCATCTAAAATTAGAACACATTATTTCAACAAGATCATCTTCTTCGTCTCTATAAAACTTCCAGCATGCAAGCGATAGAAATACACACCACTTGACATGGTTGATGCGTCCCATTGTATGCTATAAGTTCCTGATGGTTTTTCTTCATTCACCAAGGAAGCTACTTCGCGCCCTAAAATATCAAAAATTCTTAGCGTGACTAGGCCGGTTTTGGGAACTTGATATTTGATTGCAGTAGAAGGATTAAACGGGTTGGGATAATTTTGTAATAACTGGAATTCTTTGACGACTCTAGAATCGTTATCTCGAACTCCTGTGATTGAAGAAAACCGCATCCAATTCAACAGGAATCCCCCCTGTGAAGCAAACATTCTGATAACCTGCGGTCCTTCAGAAAGCTGAACCACAGCCGAAACACTCTGCCATGTATTCCATGACCCCGTCACCGGAAGGTTTGAGACCGACACGATTGTATCTTTGCTGCTCATCAATTCAATTCGCCCTGTATCCGTAGCGCTTGCTATACGGTATTCCAATGGGTATGTACCCGATTGAGGAACATCTATATAGTATTCCACCCAATCCCCCTTATCAATGCTGGAAAGCGCATTTCCCCCTCCTGCGTCTGAACAAGAAATTGTTGACATTCCCTGCATTTGATAATACTGTTCCGCTTCGATTTTCTCCGGAATGACATGAATGTACTGGTAGTCGGCTAAAAGATTATGCACAGACACACTATCAAATGCAGCTAACTGTCCTTGATCATGGGACTGAATATTTCCAGGTGTATAAGAAATGGTATAACTATTTGTTTGTCGTAAGGTGTCTGACAAGGTTAAGATAAATGTGGTCGAGTCAGAATTCTTAAGGCTCACAGAAACTATACTGAGCGGAGTACTCCCATTAACATGTACTGAAAATCCCGCTGGAGCATTCGGCGGAGCAGCCATCTTCTTATTAAAAGAAATCTCCATATACTGATCTGTGATGATGCTCGCCGAATACACTTCGGGAGAAGAACCAGCTGGTGAATCGTTCAAGGAAGTAATGCCATCTCCATATTTGAAAAGAGGATTGTATACCGCATCTCCAATGTTGATCGGAATTTGAGATACAGCCCTCGGCCATGTTTGAGAGAGACGTCCAACAGGCGGATAATCGCCAAAGAGCACATCGGTAATTCCTTCACCTTCTGTGCCGGGCAGCCAGGCAGCAATGAGCGCATCACAGTGATGAAGAATAGGATCAAGAATGAGGGGACGCCCGGAGATGAGAACTACTATCACAGGAATGCCGGAACTCTTTAAATTCCGAACGGCTTCAATATCTGTTGGATTGAGAGTTACGTTTCCATCTCCAACAAATTCAGCATACGGCGTTTCTCCTATAACAGCAATACCAATATCGGCGCCTTCAGCACCATATCCATCTTCTGAATAGGTAACTTCTGCGTTCGGCGCTGCTTGTTGAATAGCTCCTTTCATAGTTGTGCCGGGAGTAATATTCCCGCTTGATCCCTGCCAGCTCATCGTCCAACCGCCGCATTGATATCCCATGTTATCGGCATGCCGCCCTGCAAGATGAATCCGCTTAATGTTTTTTGAAATAGGCAGAAAGCCGTCTTTCTTTTTCAAGACAACCAATGACTGCCGAACACATTCCCGGGCTACTTGCCTGTGTGCCTGCGAACCTACTTGACTTAAAAGATATCTATCCGCATAAGGGTGTTCAAAAAGACCCAACCGAAACTTTTGTGTGAGAATTCTTTTCACGGCGTCATCGATACGGTTAAGCGTAATTGCTCCTTGGCTAATCAGAGTTTTAAGAGTGTCGATGTACGTGCGATGATTATAAATGGAATAGTTAGACATCATTGCCATATCAACGCCTGCATTAATGGAATGTTTAATTGCAGCTCCGTATAATATGACAGACGGGAATGGAACAGTTGGATCGCCCGCATATAAAAAGCTATTCGCATCTGAAATAACAATACCCTTAAATCCAAGCTCCATTTTCAAGAGCGTGTCCAAGAGATAGGGATTCCCGTGACAATGGATACCGTTCCATTGGTTTTGAGCTACCATAATAGAACCGACCTTTTGTTCGATAGCTGAGATATATCCCGGCAAATGAATTGCTCGTAACGTCTGTTCATCACATACAGTGTTCCCATTAGTCACTCCGCCTGTTGTTCCACCATCTCCGATAAAATGTTTTGCACAGGCAAGGATGTTTACGTTTTTGGCTAATGTATCGCCCTGAAAACCACGCACTGCCGCTCCAGCCATCTCTTTGACCAGGGGAGGATCTTCTCCAAACGATTCGTAGGTGCGGCCCCATCTTTCATCTCGTGCCACTGCGACTACAGGTCCCAATGCCCAGTTAATTCCCGTTGCAGACATCTCCTTTGCCGTGATCTGTTCTGCTGTATCGACGAGTTGAGGATTTCGTGTACATCCCAAACCGATATTGTGAGGAAAAATGGTAGCACCATACACGGCACCTATGCCGTGAACTGCATCAATGGCAAAAATCAGAGGAATTTTTAAGCGAGTTTGCAAAGCATAAGTTTGAAGTGTGTCGTAGAGATCTGCCCATGCCTGCGGTGTTCTTCCCGCCGGTCCATTATCGGCATAGGCAAGAAGCGACCCGAGATAGTAGGTTTTAATATCGGACATTGAGGGAAGATTGAGATAATTCATTTGTATCATTTGACCAATTTTCTCATCCAATGTCATTTGGCTAAGAAGATCATTTACCCTCGACTCAACTGTCGCCATGGAGTCCAAATAAATCTGGGCATTGCTCCTACCGGGTAAAGACATAATCACTACCACTATCATTATCAAAAAGTGATGTCTCTTGGTGTTATGATATTTATTTTTCATATCCGTTTTTTTATTCCACCTTTTGAATAACATCTCTGTGTCTAACATTACAATACTGTTTTAAGTTTATTTTAAACAAATCCGATTTAATACGATTCCTATTTTCCTCCTGCAACTGTTTTCTCAAATAGAGATCTTAATAGTTTAGATTGGGGATGATTTTTCCCTACGAGCCGTGTAAAATCATCCATCGCTGCTTTAGCTTTAGGAATGTCCCGTTTTATTATATATAAAACACAGAGGCAATATATGAGCGATGGATCGTCCTTGATTTCTCGATGAGCTTTCTCCATGTAGTGTAAGGCTTCAACATTTTTTTGTGAAAAAAGCAGTTTCCCAATAAGAAGATTGGTGTAGGATAGTTCATGAATAGTATTGGCTTCTTTCAACACGGCTAACGCTTCTTCCGTTTGTCCATTCTTCCTCAACGTTTCGGCTTCTTCTAAATATGGTTTTATTTTGTTTGGAATGAGGATGACGAGACTTTTCCCTTCTCCGGATTCGTTAAAGGATGGATCCATTTTTTTAATATCAGCGAGCGTTTTTTCAGCCTCGGAACTAAGACCTGAATCTTTTAGTACGTTGTATTTAAGTTTCTGAACCTGCAAATACCTGTTTTCTTCCGAATGCAATTTTTGCAATCGGTCTATACATAGAAGAGCTTCCTTATTATTTTTTTGAGAATAATAAATGGAAGCAAGAGTAAATTGAGCATAAAAACTTGTATCAGCATTGGGCGATTCTTGTAAATATCCGATTGCATTGGTGTACTCTTTTGCTTTATACGCGAGATCGGCTGCGTAATAATAAGATGAAACGTCTGATGGAGAAATATACGCCAACGATAAATACTCCTTCGAGGCGCGCTTGAGATCTCCAATTGATTCATAATAGGCAGCCAGTTCTTTATGAACCATACTCGAGCTTACATCTACATACTTTATACAGGTAAATGCTAACGAATCTATCATCCCCTTCGGTGTGTACGTAGTGCGAAAATTATTTACCGTAGTCTCGGGTTGAAACGGCCACCCGGCCTTCAAATGCTTTATGCGAATAACTGCGATCATACTGTCAAGTTCGGTAAATCCCCAGTTGTTCCTGTAATATGTCCATGGTTTCACTCTCGTCGAATCCCAATAATTTTCGATCATCCCATGGTCTCTCAGCGCATTCAGAAAACCTTCAGCCATTAGAAAATATCCATCAACGTTCGGATGGAGATGGTCGGTCATCAAGCTGTTTCCAATAATACCTTGGGGAGAATATTTTTCAAAAAGGTATTTTAACGAGATATGATACAATCCAAGAGAGTCGGCAAGATTTGCAATTATTTTATTGAAATCTTCCGATGCCCTGAACCGGATGACGTCATAATCCTTTGCCCTGAAATATTCTTCCTTAGCTTTGTCGAACAAATGATCAGCTTCAAGTCGTTTTGCATCGAAAAATAAAGAATCTGCCCTCGGATAAACTTCATAACGTAATGAACGAAAAGGAGGCAAATCTCTTACGTTGCTTACAAGGTCACTGATAATGACAGGTACATGTGCTTCTTTTAATTTTCCCAACAAATCACTCATATTATCAGAGAATTGCGCCAATCCTTCCAAATACATTTTTGAATTATACGGGATCAAATTCTTACCAACCATTTTTTCCATCATGGTTGCTTGAGCTTCATCTTTCGTGGTTGGATGCATGAGTTTATAAATGCTTCCAATTCCTTTTTGAAGCAATTGATATGTCCTTACATGAACGATCTTCAAATGCAGCTTCTTGAGGCACCGAGGAATTGACCCGTTTTCCATAGAGGCAACACCCAAAGCACCATAGTATTCGTTGTGGCCGGTATATATGAAGACTACATCCGGCTTTTGTTGTAAAAGTTCATCTGTAAAATCTAGGAGAGTATAACTATTGACTGCAGTCAGACCGAGATTAACAACCTCAATAATGCGGTTGGGAAAAATATTTTGAAGGCGCCGCTGCAAAATTCTCGTAAATGCAACATTAGCATCGTACGGAAAACCTTGTACTGATGATTCTCCCAAAACGAAAATTCGATACCCGTTGGCTGGCTTCTCTTTTAAGAATTTTTCCGAAAGTGGTGTGGTATGCTCATATTTACTAAAAAATCTTTCCCCGACATGTCGATTGATTTCGTAGTACTCTGAATCAGGACTAGGAATAAAGAGGCTCAAATCATCGCCAAATGAGAACAGCCTTAGTGTAAGTTCTAACAATGCTAAGGCGAGGTAAGGTAAAATTACCATCAATGCATAGAAAGAAACTTTTTTTCGATTTTTGAGCTTAAACATAAAATTTTTTAGTTGAAAGTAATTCTATCAGTCTTCCTTCCTGCAAGTTATATTAAAGTTTAAATCTATTCCATACTGAATTGATTAGGACAATTCCTGACGATGTTATGATTCGTTAAGGAACGGAAAAATGGACAAGAGGAAAATAGTCTTTCTTTATAAAGGATCAGGAGATGCCTCTGTAGGAAGTGGATGCTTGCTGACAGGAGTATGAGATAAGATTACCCCGGCGTTTAAAAACAGGGGTATCTTTCTTCGCGATCATACTTCTAACATTGCATCCTTTTCTGTTATTATTTTTTTCTGCGCTATTGGAGCCCCATTCTCAGACATTGGAAATATGAATTTAGTTTTTTGTTCACCATACGAGGCTTCAAGTTTATCCCACCAATTGAACTTTAATATGAGTGAAGTCAGTGCCAACACACCAAGACAGATCATGAACGAATTGAAATCTCGAAGCACTAAAAATACCGGAGTAGCCATGAGTGTTATCTGCCATATTATTCCGACGAGGATATTTGACATATCACGTTTGAAATTTTTATTCGCTACAAACCCTGGATCAATTTTCACAACTTTTTCATAGATCGGTTTCCAGAAACCCCAAGGACGAACATTGTGGTAGAACTTCATGAGCACTTCATCACTTTCGGGCTTCGTTAAGAAGGTAGCAACAAAACATCCAATGATAGAATTGAGGAAGATAAAGGGGAAAGAATTCATACTTGGATTATCGGACAAAGGCCAATGATTCAAGAATGGAATGAAACCCAAATTATTCAGTAAAAGCAGAACTAACGAAGTTGCAATACCTGAAACCATTCCCCAAAAATATCCATATCCATTGAAACGCCACCAGTACCATTTTAAGACATTGGCTGCTGTATAACCGCCCCATAATGATGCAACAATCCAAAGTGCTGCCTGGTTAATTGATTCGACAAAGAATCCGGTTGTAATTCCGACAACAACAACAGCAACAGATGCAATGTAGCTCATCCTGACATATTTTTTGGGATCTGCATGAGGATTGATATAACGCTTATATATATCATTCACAATATAAGCAGGTGCAGCATTTACTGTCGCTGCAAAATTACTCATAAATGCTGCTATAAAACCAGCCATGAGCAGACCCAGTAAGCCAACGGGGACATAATTGACGAGAACTTCAGATAGAATTCTTTCAAAATCGGGAGTGGTTATTGAGCTTTTATACAGTGTATCAAAATTTGTCAGAGCAAGTACGGTTATACCTGCAACCATGAAATAACGAGTTGGATTAAGGACAACACTGACCATGGAATTCATTTTTGCTGCTTCTTTCGGACTTCGGGTTGAAAGAATTCGCTGCATATCATAATTAGGTGCAGGACCCGCTGCGGCAACAAAGAACCCTTTGAAAAGCATCATTCCAAAAAATAATCCAAAAACAGAATAGCCATCTGTTTTAATCCACTGATTAAATGCGACTACCTTTGTGGCAAGACTTGAATGCACTGTCGACCAGTCCAGATTCAAGTTCATACCAAACGCCATACTTTTCCAACCTTCCGGTATGACATTATTAATCATGGTGGGGGAAACATGAACCATTGCTATAATACCGATTGCAACCGCCGAAATTGAAAGAATGCAATATTGAATAATTTCCGTTGCAACAACGCTCATCATCCCCCCTTTCACAACATACAATGTTGTTATACCCATGAGTATAAGAGCATAAAGATTTGCATTGATTTGAGGGTAGTGAGCCAAAGTTTCCGGATTAGTTACCAAGGCAGGCAGAAATGCAACAGCAAATTTTCCAATTCCTTTAAACCCATAAGAGAGAAATCCAATAACACTAATGAGAGCAAATATCACTACTACGATATGGGAAAGTGTAGCGCCCCTCCCCGTCCCAAAACGGGTCTTCATCCATTCTGCACCCGTCATCACATTTGATCTTCGCAGCCAAGGAGATAAATAGACCATTAAAAATATTTGATTAAACACCGGCCATATCCAAGGTATCCAAATACTTTTCATTCCATACACAGAAAGCCAATAGACTAAAAGCATCGTGCCGGAAATATCAAACATACCTGAAGCATCAGAAATGCCAAGAACCCACCAAGGGATGCGGTTACCTCCAAGGAAGTAACTATTCATATCCTTGGTAGCTTTTTTAGAAATATAAAATCCAATAAATATTGTAGAAGTCAAATATAAAAGGATAATTCCGATATCAATGATATGAAGATTCATTTTGCGTAACTCCGATGGCTACCTATTTTTGGAATTGGTAAAAAAAAGCGCCTGTGCAAGGTCTGCCACAGACGCTTTCCTTGAATCTTACTTTGCTGGTTATTTAAGCAACATCATCTTCTTTGCTAATACTGTGCTTCCGGCTTCTAATTTATAGAAATAAACACCACTCGAAAGGTTCTTTGCATTAAAAGTAACGGCCTGAGGTCCAGCATTCCTCATTCCATTTACCAATACTGCAACTTCCTCTCCTAATAAATTATACACTGCGAGCCTTACTTTCTCACTTTTCACAAGCGTGAAAGAAATTTCGGTAGACGGGTTGAATGGATTGGGATAGTTCTGATCCAGTTTGTAACTACTGACGACAGACGATGGCTGTTGTTTCACGCCGACAGTAATTGCAGTAGAACTAAGAATAGCATTGCCCCAATTCGCAGTTACCTGATAATCATTATTGCTTGGAGAATACCACCAATTTGAAGTATGTATACGACTACCTGCAGCAGTAGGTGTAATATCGTTATCATCCGTTTGCAATTGGAAACTGAATACCTTGGTACCAGATGTTCTATCAGCAGTTGTGAATCCTAAGCTATCCAGATTAAATTTAAATGCTACCCGGTAGCCAGACCTGGAATTGAACATAGTATCGTTTTCTAACCCTTGATTGAAAAGTTTCCAATTATATTGGAGTCCCTTTCCGATATGATCTGCATAGGTTAACACATTCATCACAGAATCACGCGGTTGTGCCGGTCTGAGATTAAATTGATACGCGCGAGATGTAGGTGGATTTGTAGCATCGGCACCTCTGCCTACTACGGTTGTTGTAGATGTATGAGTATGGTTTGCATCGGTGAAAAACTCGATACCATCCATTTGCCAATCGATAGCGGTTACGGTATCAATAACGTCGTCGTAGACTGTGAAAAGACCATAGATATATTGATTATCGTAGAGTCCATAGAATCTCCATCCTTGATCTTGCGGATTAGCACCGCTTGTAACACCGCTACTATTTGTGATATAATCCATAGTAAGCTGATTTGCTTGTTGCCAAACATTATCAATAGTACCATCCAAGGCAGGCGGCGTCGGAGTTTTTAGGAACACGTAATTTGTATCGATCAAATCACCAAAAACGGCATCGCCCCAACCCACAGTTGCCTGATAATCAGTATTTTGCGTTGAGGAGTTCCAATTCAGAATATGGATACGACTACCTGCAGCAGTAGGTGTGACATCGTTATCATCTATTTGCAACTGGAGACTAACCTTTTTTCCAACGGCTACAGACCCAAGGCCTAAACTATCCAGGTTAAAAGAAAACTCCACAAAATAACCACTTGGACCGCCATTACTTATAGACGATGTATCCAACATCCATTTATATTGGAGTCCCTTTCCGATATGATCTGCATAGGTTAACACATTCATCACAGAATCAATCGGTTGTGCCGGTCTGAGATTGAATTGATACGCGCGAGAGGTAGGTGGATTAGTGGCATCGGCACCTCTGCCTACTACGGTTGTTTGAGATGTATGTGTATTATTTGCATCGATGTAAAACTCGATACCATCCATTTGCCAATCGATAGTGGTTACGGTATCAATCACATCATCCTGAACATAAAACAATCCATAGATTTTAGTACCATCATACAAAAATTTAGCCCAGCCGGAACAATCTGACCAGTCGGTTGGATAGCTACCATTTTGTGGTAAAACATATTGCATCCATGTAGCATCTACGAGATTCCAAATTTGATCCTTCGTATAGTTGCCGATCGTCGGTGCAAGGCTCGTGCTTATCTTCGGAATGATCAAAGCGCCGTCATTTGCGCCGCCTTTTATAATTTTCGCTTGAGCAATACCGACTACCAGAACTAATACAATAACAAAAAGTAAAATTCTGTGTAACCTCATGACGTGTTTCTCCTTCACTTTGGTTATATACTAAATAGTTAACTATTAAATTTACATCTTTCGCCTTTTTTCCACTCACCTCCATTTCTTGCAAAAATAGTCCTCATGAAAAATAGTGAATAATTTTAATGATGATACAAGACAACTTTTAAAAATTTGTTACACAACACTGCCAAATTATGGGAGATTCCGGCCAAGATATGGAGCACCAAGCAACGGTGTATTATCTTCTTTTGCCATTCCTATTTTATATAGGCTAGTTGCCGTAGATGATCTTAGATATAAATATCTTCCCCCACCCCAAATAAGTTGACTAATCCCTGTAGGCAAAATATTGTTATAGTAATAAGGTAAAAGGGAACCGTTCTCCAGTATATATAAAGAATAGTTTGCATTACCAAGAAGAGAAACTAAAACCGTACCGTCAGAGGCAAAATTAAAAGAACTTACGGTACAACCTCTTAAACTTGTATCAGCTGCTATATTGACGACCGGTTGTTTACTTCCAACAGTACCGTCAGGATTGATTGGACTTCTGAATAAGCTTGTCGCATCAGCTGCATAGACGTAACCATTATATATACGAATTCCTACGAATGTAGTACCAGCATAGTCGGCACTGCCAACAACAACCGGTGTTGTCGATCCTTGTTTTATTAAAATCAATCCACTTTTTGATCCATTAAAATAGATATCTCCGTTACTATTGAAATCAAATACTGAAGAACTGTAAGCTGCAGAAAATGTTACATAGGCTATAGGCGTAGCACTAGCAGTATCAAGTTGATAAATTGATTTGGATCCGGCGAATGTAGCATACAAGAATCCATGAGGCCCGAATTTCATGTCAGAAAAGGCTTTGACAAAATCTGTTGCTTTATTATTAATTTTTGTCTTAAAGTAAGAAGTATCTTTATATGGAATTAAATCAATTCCATTAGGCTTTAACATAGTGATATAACCCGTACTCGCTATCCATAGAGTGTCACCCCCAGCCGTACCATTTTTGTTTGCTTCCATTACACCAACGATTCCCGTCGGTATGCCGGTCAGGTCAGATGAGCTTATTGGAGATTCCAAGTTATATGAAAACTTACCTACAGAATCTGCTTGAAGAATGACTGCATTAATCGTTAAAGCTCCAGAAATGACCGGCCTGTAGACAACCAAAGTATCGGCAGCAGCTGACATCCGTTTTATAATCGCTTGTTCTGATCCGAAATAAATCCAATTCGAATCAAGCTTACTGGAGAATTTTCCTATGATTGAAATTTCTCTCACTCCAGCAAGAGCAGAATTTGCCGGCAATACACCTGTAATAACAGATCCGGTTGCATAAGATCTATTGGGATCCCACATTGTTGGAGGAGTCGAGAAATTGTTGCATGCACTCAGGACAACAAGCATGAGAATAAAAAGACCGAAAACAAAATAAAATATAATTTTTCTTTTCATAATGATACCATTCTATATTTTACATTGAGAAAGATACTGTAAATCTTTGGACATTATTAAATACTCCAAAAGGCGTATAGGAATAATCAATCTGAAAATTGGCGGAAGATATACCTAAACCGGAAGATGAAATTCCTAAACCATACGTAACTCCATCTTCATCATCCCCGGTAATATACCCGCCCCGTAATGCAATTAAATTCATAAATTGATACTCTACACCTATTTTTATTTGTTCCGGATGAGACATGGGATGGGTAACATCGCATGAGAGAATCAAAGATTGTTTCGGCCCCTTCAAATCGTAGAAATCAAAAAGATTTGCCGATATACCGACAGTAAATATTAATGGAAGCTGGAAACTTTCTTCTTCGTAAGTAACATCATTTGAAAAATTCCTTATCGACATTCCAAAATCAATACTTTTGATACCTGTTTTAAAATTTGTACCGAAGTCATACGCAACCGCACTTGCTACGTTCTGTTTGGTAACTACCGTGTTCGCAGCAGTGGGCACTGCACTTTTTCCCAACGATTGATAGGCAAATCGAACTTGAGCGCCGACACCAAAACGATCAGAGATCATTTTTGCATACCCGATCCCTATCGCCATTGCAGTTGGGTCCATAGTACCGGTGTCAATATACCCCTGGCTATTATTCCACACCATTGTTCCCAATACGTCGCCATAATCGACAGATTGAAAACTCAGGCCAAGAACACCGTAATCTCCAGACCAAGGGGATATGATAGCGCTACAAGATAAATATTTAATATCTGCTATCCATTTATTAACGCTCACATTAGCAGTAAAAAAATTTGGCATTTCAGCCATCGTTGCCGGATTATGAGTTAATGCCGCCGAACAACCGAAGAGCGAATTCACAGCATCACCCATAGCGCCAGCTCTTGCATCAGATGATATGCTAAGAAAATCGAAACCGGTCTGCGCTAACTTTTCTTGTTGACCATAGGATAGAGATGCAGACAATCCGATTATCATAATCACTGTCAGGTATGTTATTATTAATCGTTTCACCTTCTTATTTCTCCTGTTTAGAATGCCACCTGCTAGTACGACAAAATGACGACTTTAAATTGATTGGCTATGCTATTACTTGGACTTGCTGGTGTTGGATTACTTATTTGCGACGGATTAGTTAATGTGAACCGGACCAAGTAAACACTCCCTTGATCGAGATGAATAGTATAACGTGCACTAATAACTGGTACAATTTCTATTTTGTTGTTACCCGACAAGATTCTTTCGCTGGAATTATATGCTGATTCTGTCGATATCGTTGACGAAGGGCTTACAACCGACGTATCTCTTTTCACAAGGTCAATCGAAACATAATCATTAATATTAGAGGTTGCGTTTGTGGCATTATAATAATAAAGCAAACTCGTATAGAAATATATATCCTTCGCTTGGGCAGATTTCAATACTGCATAGCTTACCTTGCCTGAATAGTTTACGGCTATTAACGAATCTTGATGAAGTTCCGGAAGGACAGCTGCCAATGAGTCAAATCCTGATAGAATAATCTGATTATCAATTGTATCTCCGAGACTCTGAGAGTGAACAATGGACCAAGTAACAGGTAAAGATCGAAATGAAACAGGAGTAGGCGGCGTCGAATTGCTTAAACTGATCGGCTGGCCTGAGCCGTCAAGCGGAACATACTGATAAGAGGCTGTAAAACCTTGAACATCATTGAGAGTATCACTCGTTAATAAATTACCTGCCTTTAAATCAATATCCGATGGAGTAAAATTTTTGGCTTTGAAGTCAGTTGGTAACAAACTATTACACCCAAGGCATGCGAAAAATAATGCACTCACCAGAAATAGGAAAATAGAGCGAACATAACTATCTTGATAATGAGGGTACATTTCGTTCTCCAAATAATTTGTATTATCTGATAATGATAAATTTCCGGATGATATTCTCACCCTTTCTCAAAATCAATTGATTACTCGTATCGTCATAAATATCTTGTGTAACTTCGAAATATGCAATATATAACCCACTCACTACAATTTGCTTAGAAGAAGTCAGTGAATTCCATGTTTCATCACCGCTTCCATTTGTATGATTGATGGTCTGAATCAAATCCCCTGCTTCAGTAAATATTTTAATCACACAATATTTTGGCAACCCAAAAAATGCAAGCCGGTTTGCTACCGTTCTATCCGTGCCGAATTGAAGTGATGCTGCTTTGATATTGTATGGATTAGGAACTACTCGAATATCTGAAAGCTTATTGGCAGCTGGTCGCTGCAATGAAGCAGATATATTGGTCATCGTATAGAACATGTTACTTACCAAAGGCACGCCGGGTTCAATATCGTTTGTTGTCCCATTATCCTTGGTTTGGATATAATAAAAGTAGTTAAATCCTCGTTTTGCTGATTTATCATCATAGGAATTCGTTACAGTGCTCTTATCACAAGAAAATATCAACTCGAATTTTGTAGCGGTTGTAGTTTCTGCACGATACAGCCGATACCCGTCAAAAGTAGGCCACGATTCTGCACTCTTAGACCATTGCAACGAAATTCTATCACCGCCCGATGTCACTGTAAAATCATCCGGCGGTGGCGGAGGCTGAGGAATATTGTAATGACTGTTGTAGTTTGCTCGTGCACGCCGAAATGTTTGGAACAATGAATCCCTTCCACTAAACACCCAGGCATTCTTATAGATATTACCATCTGTAGTCGTGCCTCCATTCCAGGGATTCCAGGACCCTACAGGAAGTGTAGGGTCAGTAGAAGGAAGAGTAAGAGGTATCGTATTACCACTTTTACCATTTTGATACCAGGGCCACCAGCTCTTTACTATTTCGATATTTTTTTCACGACTTATTCCTGCAACTGCCTCGGCAATAACAATCCGGATACTATCGCCTGGTGCAAGTGTATATGGCCCAAATCCCTGCTGGTTGCCATACCCGCCCGTATTTCCACCCCACGTATTGCCAAAACCTGTGGGCCATCCGTTTGCATCTTTTCCAAGTTGTTCGGCATGAGTTTTTGCATCATGACCGGATGTCATTGATTGATATTGCTGCGTCATGGTAATTGGATTAAACGGACTTGACTGAGTGATATTTTCTATGACACCATCCGAACCCATAAATGTCGTCGTTCGCGGCTGGGTAGGATCATTTGCAGTGTCCTGCGGGGATGTATCTGCATGTAATACCATTTCACCTGTAAATCCGATGCCACCCAGAATATGTCCATCCAGAAAATCTGGCGCACCAATATCATCCAACACTCCTGTCGAAGAAGATTGAGGTCCATAATATGCAAAGCTCGCACAAAAATTATTCGGAGCAGGAAGTGTATGTGTCGCATCTTGTCCCACTGCATCATTGATAGTGTTATGTCCATAACTGATTTGGGGATATCCCCATGCCTGCTCATAGCCCTCATTATTATCGGCAAACCGATATCTGAAATCAAATACCACACCGGTCAGTGTTTTTGCCGGCGTGATTTGCCCTCCGGTATTATCGCTCAAACCCGTATTCTTAAAAACATATTCGTAGATGTAATAATTATCGTGGTACTGTTGCGTAGAGGCGAGGACTTTTCTATAGATTGTTATACCTATCGGTGTATTCACACTGTTGTAGACCATTCGATCCACAGGCAAATTTGAAACAATTCGATCTTGATCTGCCCCTCCCTCAGTAATAGCTTGATTAAGATCATTCGCCATAGTAGGTTGAGTAAGATCATTCTGATCAAGATCACTGGCTTTATTGCCATCTACGATAACCGTAGGCGCAGCAGAACGGCCAATCAATTTAAAATTTACTGGATAGGAAGCAGAATTGACATACAGTGCCGCTCGTCCAAGAGGAATGACTTTGTAAGGATATGTTACACCATTTGTTGGATCTGTAAAATTCGTTGTACCAATCCATAATGCTTTTCCCACATTATGATCCGTAGACGGATATTGCGCAGGCCAGCGTAAGCCATCATCCTGATCTGTATTTAAATAACCCCTCCCCCTTCTGCCGTATTCAACTTCAGCACCAGTGCTGGAAAAATATTGCCGTAAAGAACTCACCCATAACCATTTAACGACCTGCGGTCCAAAAACCTGGGCTTGTAATTGCTGGGTAGTAATTATTCCATATGCACTATACAGCGAAATTACTATGAGAGCTTTTGCCAGATATTTTTTAATCATATGAATAATACCTTTTATTATCAGCGTTCTTTATTTATAAATTAAACGATAGATTAATGCCATAGTAAAATTGTCTTGGATTCAGAAAATCAAAGGAACTGTTGTTCGGCATATCGATATATTCCTTATTATCTAAAATCTTTTTCATCTTGTTTTGATCTACTACAGACCAGCTACCATTGATATAGTTCATATATCTACCAGTTGGACTATCATAATAGATAACAGTAGGATCGAAAGCAGATGATTGTGTATTGATTCCGTTTACGTTTCCGCTAAAAAGAATCGGAGTATATACGCCATCTGTACAATATGCCCCTACCCGATCATTGCCAGGAATATTTGTATTACTATATGCAGGGCTTTGAGGTAAATGCAGCGATTCCATATAAAAATTGAAGTCGCTCGGATCATAGAAGCTTTCTCCCGACAACCTCTTCGCATTCAATAAGTTGTTCGTCTCCATGAACACCGTTACTGCAAAATTTTTGAAAGAGAAAGTTTTATTGAGGCGAATGTTTACATTGAAATAATCTGTAACCTGAACGTTATTTTGGATAGCGGTGGCTAGCTGCGGATTATATGTAAGCCATTGACCGGCTTTCCAGTTTGCTACGATATTAAGAGACCAATCACCCAGAAGATCACCTCCGAGGAAATGAGGCCCAAAATTTATCGGTGTTAAAAACGTAATACTTGCATTAGCACGAGGTTGGGCAACCGGTGTTTGTCGAACAAGCAGATATAACGGATTCGTCTGACTATTGTCGAGTATTGCTTGTTCGGCTGGATTATCAGCAATGGCTACTTGGCCAAATTGACCCGACGTTGCCACTTGGTATATGTAATTAATAAAACCCCGTACCCAGTCACCGGAAGTTTTTCTGAGAGTTAACTCAAGTCCTCGAACATCCGAATAGCTATTGTTGTTGGCTGCATAGTAAGCAATACTTTTCTGATCACTCGTATAAAATGTAAATGCCTGCTGAGATGAAATATCATTATAAAAAGCTGCAATTTGAATCAAGTATGTATCAAAGAGAGACTGATCAAAACCTAATTCATAAGAGACGGTTTGAGCTTGTGGCAAATTCGGATCACCATAATTGCGCAAATCGCCTGCTTGTCCACGACCTATTCTGTAAATCTCATCATAGGAAGGCATCTCTTTAAAGTGTCCGTAATTAAAATACAGTTTTGAACTTTCTGTAATCGGATGCGAAATACCTAATCGGGGACTGAAAGAAATGTCAGTCTTAACACGTTCTTTCGCATATTGAATAGTATCATTATAGGCAGCGGAGAAAAAGGATTGATTAAAAGGATCCGCAGCAGCATCAACCCAATCAGTATTTGGATTGCTTATGTCCATTCTTACGCCGAGATTGGCGATAAATCCATATGCTTCTATCTTATCCTGTACATACGCAGAGATAAGGTAGGGATTGAAATGCTGTTTCACCCAATCCACATCACTGAAAGCCGGATTCACTGTACCATAATTCATATTAAGATCGTAATATGAAAATTCAAATCCTGCTTTAAACATATGCTCTTTAGTAGCTTGACTTGTTATATCTCCCTTAATTTTCAGCGTATTCAGCTTGCTGGAATCACGTGCAGTAGCACTGTGACCACCAAAGAATAAAGACGCATCTCCAATACCTGATGTCAGCTGAGAACTATATCCGTAAGGTGCTTCATCAACAAAATACCCCGGAGCTATTTCATAATTTTGGGCAGTATCCCTTGCAGCAATAGGTCCCGTGAGATAGCTACGATGTTCATCTTGTATACTTATTTCATAATACGTCGATAAGCTTAACATAGAAGTGATTTTTGCACCTACATTGAAATCACTGACAACTGCCGGACAATACCAAGAATCATCATATACCCTGCTTGACCTTTGTTCATACGTAATACCAGCTATTTGATCTGGTGTTCGCAGATAGTCTGTCGGATTCCAAAATGGGTAAGTCCCTGGAGCCTGTGTGAGCCAAGCCTGATTGTAATATCCGTTATCAGTCGCGTTAATAGCGACATTATAGGATTTACCTATCGAGGCATTTAGCAACAGTTTCGTTTTGTTGTTTATATCTGAATTCAACTTAATTGACCAGTTATAATCCTCATAATCTGGACGGCTGAGAGGAATAAGAAGCATTTCTTTGTTCATAATAAAACTTGTAAAGAACCGAAGATTGCCCAAATCCTCACCAATGATTGGTATAGGCCCGCCAATACTACCGTCAATATTATAATCGGGTGAGTTCGTAGAAGGAGTTAGTCTATGTTGGTACTCATAGAGACGTTGACACGCTGCGGGCGAAAGATCAATACCCTGTTGCAAATATTGTTGAGAAATAGCGTTCCAGCCGACAAACTTAGGATATTGATTCTGAGTATATATGCTCCATGCCCCGTTATTAGTACCCGTCCAACAAACGGCAGGGTCCATATAGGGGCGGTTCCACATCGAATTAGGATCATACTCAGACATTCCGAAATATTTCTGTTGTGGAGGACTGTACTTTACATTTATGGAACCAGAATAATGAGAAACATCCCCTTCCTTTTGGACGATATTTACAACACCGGAGCGCGCCTGTCCATACTCTGCGGCAAAACCTCCCTTTTCTATCGAAACTTCCTGAATGGAAGTTAAGGCAATATTAGAAATAGGTTTATTGTTTCTGGGATCACGTTGAGTTGTACCATCTACATTAAGAAGCATGTCGCTTGCGTTGCCGCCTCTAATGACAAAACCATCTTCCACTCCTGCTTGCAAGCCCACCATATCATTAATCGAAGTTACGGGAAGAATTGTCAATTCCTCAGGCTGTACTGTACTGACACTGGAGGATACATCCTTTTTGACGACGTGTCTTTCAGCAACAACTTCAACAATTCCCGATTCAATTGCTTGAGTCTCCATTTCAACGTTAACAGTTGCAGTTTGATCTATAAGAACACGTATTCCATTCACAGTGACCGTCGAATAACCAACCATACTTGTTATAATATTATGGATACCAGGCGGAACAGATAGAATTGCATAGTACCCATCAATATCTGTGGCCGCGCCCAGAGATGTTCCCTTAACAATGACATTAAGGCCGACAAGCGGTTCACGAGTTTCTTTGTCCACAACTCTGCCAGCTATTTTTCCTGTCGTCCCTGCTAAAATAATATTTACCGTCAGTGCAAAAAGTAAGGCAAAATAGATAAGAATTCGGTATTGACCCGATACCATAGACTTTCTCCTTTAATAAATTCTTTCTAGTCCAACTCTATATTATCTAACAAAATAAATAATTGCCTATCTACAATAACTTAAAAATCGACACAATGATTCTTTAATATTCAGATGTTCTATCTTTGTTATGCGAGAATTTATATTTTGGATTCTTTGAAATGAATTTACAATATATTGATTTTGTACTCTAATGAAATCGAATGAACTGCTTCTTAACGCGTTTCGATACATCAATGCAAAGAACACTATACTTAAATGAAGAATATTTCTGATTACGGAACCCGAATTGAGGCAAGCATTACAACCACAATGCCTTTTCAAAATATAACACCTTTCTTCAAATCCTTTTCCGCAACATCTGTACCAAGTAAAAATCCGGTTTTTTCTGCGAGAGTTAGTAAGTAAGTTAGGAGGGATTATTATGCTAATAATGACTGCATTATCAGCCATGATAATTGACCTAAGGGAATAAATATCTAGAGAGAACTGCGAATTAGCGTATAAAGCAGTTCTTTAGAAAAATATGCACATTAATTTTTCAATCCAAGTTCTTTGCACATCCTGTGAAAATTCGGGGGAGCGAGACCGAGTTTTCGGGCTGCTTCTGCATCAGACGAAGAATTCTTACGGATAAATGTGAAGTATTTTTTTCTGAAAATGTTTTCCATCTCTCGCAACGAAGGAGCATTTTCAGAATCCTGAAAGAATACTGCATTACTATCGGTATATTGATGAGATGATGGATGAAGAGACAATACTTCCTTAATAATTTCCGGAGTAATGATGCTTTCTTCTCGAAGAAGAAGTCTTTGAACAACATTCTGGACTTCTCTGACATTGCCGGGCCAATCATATCTTTTCAAGACATCAAAAGCAGTTTCTTCCGTGGTAGGAGTCGGTCTGATCATTTCGATACTCATTTGACGCATGAAGTGTTCCCAGAGAACCAGGATATCCTCCGGTCTCTCTTTGAGAGGAGGTGCATAGAGAGGGACAACATGTAAACGATAGAAAAGGTCTTCACGAAACCTCCCGGCAGCAATTTCTTGTTGTAACACTTTGTTCGTTGCAGCAAGAATCCGTACATCCACTTTAACTTTCTCTCCTGTTCTCCCAATCTTTTCAATCTCACCATCCTGGATGACCCTCAATAATTTAACCTGTGCAATAAGAGGAAGTTCTGCGACTTCATCAAGAAAGATTGTGCCATGATTGGCTTGTTCAAAAAGCCCTCTTTTGTTTGCATTTGCCCCCGTGAATGCACCTTTCTCGTAACCGAACAATTCGCTTTCTATCAATTCATCTGGAATACTGCCGCAATTAATGGTAACAAAATTTTCTAATCTTCTTTTACTTTCATAATGAATATTGATCGCAACCAGCTCTTTCCCTGTACCAGATGGGCCAGAAATCAGCACAGTCGCATCGGTCACCGCTAACTGTTTGATTTGTGCTCGAATCTTTTGGATTTGTTCTGAAACTCCGAGGATTTTTGTGCGAGATAGCATACCTTCGACATTACGCAGCAGCTTCTTTTCTGACCGCGACTTTTCACTCTCAAGCCTTTTCCTTTGATACGCGTTGAAGATGCTCAGGATGAAGTCGGTTGGTTGGTAAATATAATCTTCAATATCAATAGGATACTTTGTACAGTACCAAAATGCCCCTGCCTGAAGAATGCGATTCGCAAAATCAAAGTCTGTGATATTGACAGTCATCTTTGTAATAACGATGATTTGATGTGAAGGTGCCATTCGTTTAATTGCCCTTATCAGCGCTTCCCCCATCGTACCGCCGGCAATCTGGAGGTCCATAATCACGACATCATATTGCTCATTGTGTTGCGCAAGCAGTTCTAAAGCCGAATCACCATTTGACACAACCTCGCGAATTTCAATTTGATGCTCGAATGGTTTGAGTGTATTTCGTACTCGGCGAACATCAAACTCTTCATCCTCAATAAGTAAGACTTGTATACGTTCATCAGTTGGCATAATGTCTCTTTTCCTATCTTCTCAATGCGGTGCAATAAAGATAAATTTACATCCTCCAGCTGGAAGGTTCTCTGCATCGATCTTCCAACCGAAGCGTTGCGTCGCAAGTTCATACGCAATATAACAACCATATCCAGAGTGTTCCTTGCCCGCTAAGGTGCCAGAGGTTACTTGTTCTTGGAATATTTTCTTGATACCGTTCCCATCACTTTCCAAAAGATCTGGGCGAATTCCTGTTCCATTATCCGCAATCGTGATTATCGATTGCTTCAGCGTAGGATTGTATTCTGTTTTAATGGTGACGACTTTATTCTCTACTCCAGAATGGTCTACACTGTTCTGGATAATTGGTTCGAGCACTTCCCAAATAACATATTCATTGATGGCAACTTCAGGCATCATAGGATCAAGCTGAAGTTCAAACTTCGTTATCGGTCGGTTATCCGACACCCGCTGAAAAATGTTTTCCACAATAAATTGAATACCCTCATTCACGTTCGTTCTAAACAGCGGGCTTCGAATTGTTTGGATAGGCGGATCATACCATTTCATATCATAGATCACCCGAGCAATGAAGCTGGCGTATTTGCCGATGCGGTTCTTTATAAAGCCGATGTTTTCAGCCGTTAAACTTCGCAGATCCTCTTTAATAAATCCGACAATTTTTTCAGCTTTATGATGAGTATGATAGATTCGCTTTGTAAAAAGCATTTCTTTTTGATGATTGATTTGCTCTGCCAAATGCAATTTCTGTTCTTCAAATAGCAACCGCTGCACCTCGTTCCGCTCGGTAAGGGTCCGTGTCGAGATATAGAACATCGCAAGTAATCCTACAATGATGAGAGCAGAATAAACCAATGCTGTCTGACTATAGTTCTTCGACATTTCCTCAGTAAGAAATGTCAGATCAGGAATAGTCTTCATGTATACCGCACCGACAAATTCGCCCCGCGGAACGAACGGAATAAAGACATGAAATATCTGTTCCCGCTCCACGATAGTGTAGGTTTGCTCTATTTTGCGAAGCGTATCCTGTACCGATTGGAACAATCGAATTGCCTCGGCATGTATGCTATCCGAACTTTGAATCCTTTTCGTCTCTCCAAACAAATAGTCATACAATTGTTTACCATCGTCGATTGCAATGATTGCGTTCCCGTGTGGAATAAGTATAGATACACTTTGAACGTTTTTGTCTAACAATTGCTGGCTAAAAATGATGTTAAAATCCTGAATGATTTTCCGTTCTTCGCTGTCAGAAAGTTTTGCATTCGAACCCTTCGATTCTAAAAGCATTTCAATGGAAGTAGTAGTCAGATTAGCAATACGTTCAGCGGCATCCTGCTGATACCATTGCTGAGATTTGACAAATACTTTCCGGAGTGAATTTTGATTCATGAAGAGAACAATGAACTGGAAAACAATCAGTACCAGCGCAATGACTGTGATGTGGCGGATTTCAATCCGATATTTATGATATCTGTCCCGAAACCGTTGAGGAGTATTTTGTTTCTCTCTTTTCATTTGATCAGCACTTCGTTTGAACGAATAAGTTCGTCAATACGGGCGAGAGCCTGATCGACAGAAATTTCTCGCTTGATTGCGAGATGTGCAAAATGAGAAATTATATCTGAAACCTTTGTATATTCGACAAGGGCAGGTCGATGAAATCCACGACGGAGTAATCGATGGAAAAACGACAATTCATTATGAGTACTCAGGAATACACTATCTTCATAGACAGAATTGATAGCCGGCAAATATCCCATTCGTTCAAATATCATTCGTTGAATTGCTTCGCTTTGAAAGAACCGAATGAATTCAATGGCTTCTTTTTTCTTTGTGGAAGATTTTGATATCATCAAATTCCAACCACCGAAGACAGAGGTCGATGGTCTTCCTTTGAAATGAGGAAGAGGTGCTTTGGCAATGTATTCGAGCTTAGACGGATCTGAGTACGAAGAACGTAGATTTTGGACAAAATCAGGCCAGCTGCGTACAAAAACACCATCGTGGTCGAGCATGTATTTATTGCACAAGAATTCATCGAAGTCCGTCACCTCTTGAGGCGTAGTTCCATCTTTCACAAAGTCAACCATCATTTGAAGAGGTTTCGCTGCTGATGGAGAAAGAAAATGGAACTTGTTCGATTTTAAAAAATCCGGATCATAACCAACTGCTAATTCGAGGTAATTGCATACCAATCCCTCATAATCTTTTGCCGGGAAAAGATAGAATGGTCTCTTCATAAAAGTTAATCGCTTGCGCAATTGTGCCATTTCTTCCCAGGTCATCGACTCCTGGAGTCGCTTCTCAACAGCATCTGCATCCAGCAATTTTCGAATAATATCACGTCGATAATACAAAAGGCCAACATCTAAGTACATCGGCATAGCCACAAGTGCTCCTTCAAATACACATGACTTCAGAGCATCTTTCAATAAACGTTGTTTCTCATCCATGGAAAAGTAGGAATCCAGCGGTTCACTCCATTTTGCAAAACGCGGGACCCAAATCAAATCGACAGCAAAGATATCGAGTTTTTCGCTCTTGCTGCGAAGCGAACGTGTAAGCAACTCTTTCCGTTCGTTCGTACTGAATTTCGAAAAAGGCAGATTAACGGGAATGACTTCAATCTTTCCTGCATACAAGCGATTGAACTCGTCAATCGCCAGCTGATGTGAGGGAGAAATATTATCCGCGTAGTATAACTTAACAGGCTGGTTTTTTTCTTCCTTATGGAACACACCAAGAATTGTCGTAAGCCATCCTATACCAATAAATATTGGGACAATAAGGATTGCTAAAATAAGTAAGTACCTCTTATGCATAAGATGATTTCTTCCCATTATGCTACTATTAGTAGCAATCTAAGATGCAATTAGGAGATTTACAAGTGTGCAGGAATTTTACAAATAGCTCACTGCGAACAAAATTATTCGAGTAAGTTTGACTCGTTTGGATATTTCCTGAAATTTAGAATTTCTGAATGTCAATGCATGCAATAATAAAGGTCCATATCTAAATTATTGTTGTTTCCAAGCTGCGCCATAACGATATTAAAAAGTATACATATGATTACTTCCACGAATGCTTGTTTATTCCTCGCCAACAACCATTTACCGGCTATTTAACTTCAATTACTTATACTCCCTCTAATCGTTATCTGTTGTACATTTATCTGACTTTTGAAATGCTTTGTATATTTTCTTCCACAAATGTGTAACATTTTTTTCGTTTCTGCCGGAAAAGAAAATATGTTCTTCTAAATCTTGCGAGAACTCTTCCCTTTGAGATATTGTACCAACTGATTGACCAATACGTGCGGCGGAACCGATACCATCAGATGAACATGATCTTTGGAAAGATGCCCTTGGATGATCTCGACATCGTAACTTCGACATATCTCTCTGATCAATTCGCGTGCTCGTGTTGCAATCTCACCTTGCAAGACTGGCTTGCGATATTTCGTGATCCATACCAGGTGATACTTACTATCATAGACTCATTGACTCGACTTGCAATAATATTTTATGACGCAAGCATACTAAAGTTTTCGCCTAAAGTCGAGGGTTTCTCTCCCATTTCTCAAGGGGGGCAATAAAAAGGAATAAGTGGGATACAAAAAAATCAAAATGTAACCGTTTCTAGAACCAAGCATCTAAGTAGTAGTGTTCAATTTAATTGATTTTTCCAAACTCCTCCTTATGCATTACTTTACGTCCACGCTTTCTTGATTATTACCAAAAATCATCGAAATGTGCACGAAATTTGCGTATGAGTTTGGAACGGTCTCCTTCCTTCTTGATCCCGACACGATTGCAACGTGGCGGGAGAAATCCCGCTGCTTCCGCGTTTTTCAGTGTCCCATGTTTTTTACGAGATTAGCGGGACCCCGCGATTTTTGGCAATCACAACTTTATCGCCCCCATTGTTATCGAAATATATAATACAAACAAACAAATGTTATGAGTACAATGACGGAGAGAATGCGATAATTCCCGAGAGCATGTCCGTGTGCTTCACCTTTTAACGGCTCCCGCCAATTTTTCCACACCAGTAATTTTGCTTCTTCTTTGAGCGGTTCAGGAAGGCTGTGAGAAGCAAACACCATGATGGCACTGCAGATAACTAACAGATAAAACGCAGTCATCATAAAGTTTCCACTATACACTCCATTCCAATCAAGGAGAAACATGACAAATCCGAGAACGGCACCGGAGACCAATGTCATATATGCAGCCCTGCCTGACGCCTTTTTCCAGAATACACCGAAAAGAAAAACGGTGGTGATAGGCGGGGCGATGTACGAAATCAACTTGTTCAATCCCTCGATAATAGTATTGTAATGACCAAAGATCGGTGATAAAACAACGGCTAGAATTGTGGCAACAACCGTGGTTATTTTTCCTATCACAACGAGCTGGTGATCGTTGGTCTTCGGACGCCACCTTTTGAATATGTCATAGGAAAACAACGTCGCTGTAGAATTGAGTGCTGCTGAGCAGGTCTGCATCGCCGCCGCAAGCATCGCAGCGGTGATAAGGCCTTTCAGGCCGATTGGCAATATATGCATGATCATGAATGTATAGGTGTCAGCCGCCGATTTCGGGGCTTCACCATGAAAGTAATTATTCTGAATAAGGGCTACACAAATAACTCCGGGCAGTACAAAGAAGAATACCGGAAGAATTTTAAGGAATGCACAAAACAATGGTCCTAAGCGCGCTTGTTTTTCATCCTTCGCTGCAAGAACTCGCTGTACAATCGTTTGATCACATGCCCAATACCAAATCCCGAGCACAGGGTATCCCAAGAGAATGGAGTACCATGATAATCCGGAAGGATCGCCGTCAGAACGTATCATACTTAAGAAATTGCTTGTATTCCACATAATCCCGGAACCTGCTTTTCCCGCCAGAGGATGCGGTTGTGTGCTCAGCGTCTGGACTAACACGTTCCATCCTCCAATTTTAATATACCCAACCACAGTGATACAGATTGCACCGGCCAAAAGCAATATTGTCTGTACGCTTTCTGTTAATACAACCGCGAGCAATCCGCCAATCATCGTATAAATACAGGTAAGAACACCGAGCACGATGATGAAGAACATCAAAGCATCGATACCAAAAATTTCTGCACCGGGCGGAATATTCATGATGCCGCGCAATACCCAAGCCGCAGTATATAAAGCGACTCCGATATGAATAACAACCGCTGATATAATAGAGATTATCGCCAACCAATCACGGCAATGACGATTGTATCTTCGTTCTAGATAATCCGGTAATGTAGGTACACGTGAGCGTAAATAGAGCGGTGCAAAGAATAGCGAGAGAAGAATGAGTGTGAATCCCGCCATCCATTCGAAGTTGCCGTAAATCAATCCATATTTATATGCCGACTCTGCCAAACTTACTAAATGGACTGTGGAAATATTTGCCGCAAACATAGCCAACCCGATAACCGGCCACGTCAGTGTATTCCCTGCTAAAAAGTAATGGCTTCCTTCTCCCCCTTTCCGTCTCTTGAAACCCCGACCATATTCCTAATCCGACAATTCCAACCAAATACAAAATGATGATCGTATAATCGATGGACGAGACGTTCATGGTGGACACCCTTTTGAATGAATTGCTCATTCTTAATCAAGTTTTCTTCGAATCTTTATTTGCATTGCGCCGGCAATTGGTTTTTCAGAAACAAGTATGAGATATCCGCCACCGCCGGCTCCTGAAAGTTTCCAGCCGTACGCTCTTTCTTTATACTTGTCAATTGTCTTTAAGATAAAATCATCGATCATACTCGGGAACATTGTTATCTGTGCTTCAAACGACGCTCGAAAATATTTTCCAAAACTTTCCAGATCATGATTCAGAATTGAATTCCAACACCGTTCCGTTGCGTCAGCCAGATCCTTCGCCAAACGTTCATTGATTCTTGTATGATCCAACACATCATATCCGGAGTCTCTTGGTTCAAGAGTGACAAGGTAGAGGTGCTGTTCAATCCAGGATAATATATTTTCATCATCTACTGTCGTGATGTGTTTTGGCCAGTACTCGCCGTCGTACTCAAGCTTATTGAGAGCGGGCATGATTATTCCCAGAGCGTCCTGGGAGCCGGCAATCACTTTACTTCCGGGAGGATTTTCAAAACAAAAAAGGAGTCGCGCAAGATGTTCTTTGTCTCCCGAAGGTACATCTGTGTGCCAGAGTTTAATTGCTTGTCTTCGCGTGCTCGAAGCCATCCCACTGCGTTCATTGAATTCAATGGTCGGTTCAATGGAAATAGTCACAACCGACCCTGGGAGAATATTTTCCGACATAGGGCTGATCAAGCCATCCTCCTGCAAGGTCTATTCGATAGGGCATCGTACATTCTTCTCTCAACGATGTGGAGGAACGGACTGGTAAATGGTTATGTGGAATCCTTTTGAGTACTAAATACTCAATTCCAAGTTTCTTGCTTAATTCTTCTTTCGCAAGAGTATTTCCATCTTCATTGACTATAAATATATCCGGTTGTAGTTGTTTGATCTCTTCAATAAAATCGAGGAGTCCGCTGCCGAAATTGATCTGACAATGATTCACGCATGATAATGCCTGAAGCATATATTTCCGTTCATCCTGGTTGTTCACCGGATAACGGCCTTTGAGGGCAGAAACAGTACTATCACTGCCAAGTCCGACATAGACATCTCCATATTGAGCTGCCTCTTGCAGAAACGCAATATGTCCGCTGTGGAGCATATCAAAGCATCCAGTCACAAAAACTTTTTTCTTGCCCATTGTTCTTTCCTCATTTATAGTAAGACACCTATTCTCTCCTGTTGCATGATCTCCCTCAAGAATTTCTCACGCGCATCGGCTTGAGTTTTTTCTCAGGGATTAGAAAATTTGAGAGTATTTTCAATATAAAGCACCGGTTATTGCTTGTCCATCCCTAAATAGTTGATCCATGGAAGCGATGTATCCGGCTTCGTAATTATATATTCCCGATTTTTATCATCAAAATATCCGTAGCTCATATTGTTCCCTTTGATAACTCTTTTTTAAATTCTTACATTTCAACAAGAACTTCATTGTTCTCCATCATTCGATCAAGAGGAATAAGATTGTCGTCGATGACATTACCATTTAAAATGATTTTTTTTACACCTTTCTGAGCCCCATTCTTATTTTTTATCATAATGTCAAAATTTTTATTTCTGAATCTTCGCGTAATTTTCACTTCTTTCCATTTCGATGGAATACAAGGATCGATCCTTAATCCGAAATAATCGGGCTGAATACCAAGAATATATTGTGCGGCAGTATAATATGCCCACGATGCCGTTCCACTCAGCCATGGCAACCGTGAAGCGCCATAGCGCGGACTGTACTTGCTATGGGTAAACTGACAATACACATATGGTTCAGTTTCGCGCACTTCGGCTTTTTTATTATACGCGGAAGGCATAAACTTGCGAAAATATTCGTAAGCGCGATTACCTCTGCCTGTTAATGCCTCTGCCATAACCACCCAGCTTTGAGTATGCTGAAAAATCGAGGCGTTTTCTTTCATCCCTTTATTGAACAATCTTGCTTTAATCACCTTGTGATCGGTTTTCTCGACAGGCGGATCGCAGATCATAAGTCCATACTCTGTTGATAATCGCTTCCGAACAACATCCAATAAATTTCCTGATTGTTCCTTGTCTGTATGTCCGCTGATCACTGCCCAAGGCTGCGGTTCTAAGAACATTGATGCCTCTTCATTTTCTTTCGAACCGAATTTCAGACCATCAGCCCTGTAAGCGCGCAAATACCATTCACCGTCCCACGCATGCTTTTCAAGATTTTCATCAAGAGCATTCAGATGACCCTCTGCCCATTTTACCTCTTCAGGTTTATTGAACATCATTGCAATTTCGATGTACGTTTTGAGCGCATAGCGAAGTTGAAAAGCTACAAATGTCGTCTCGCCATCTTGTCCGAGAACCAAACAATCATTCCAATCAGCCGATAGACCGCAGGGAAAACCATGCTTGCCTGAATGATCAAGATTAAATTGTATTGCCCGGCGAAGATGCCCGAACACAGTATCTTCTCCCTTATCGGCGTATGGAAGGACTTTTTTGTAGAAAGAAATGTCTCCGCTCTCTTTTACATAGGCCGGAATGGTATTAAAGAGCCACATACAATCATCTGAGCGATATTCTTTTTCGTCAGGTGCTTTTTCCTTTCCGGGTGTATGCGCAAACGGCTTGACCACAGGCATCGCGCCGCCGCTGGAAACCTGCCCTGTGATCATCAATTCAAGCCGCTCTTTCACATCGTCGGGAATCGAATGAAGAATGCCGAGCAAATCCTGAACCGTATCACGGTACCCAAGTCCATCCCGCTCACCTGAATATACCAGACTTGCTGCACGCGACCATGCAAATGTCATTAAATTGTTGTACGGATTCCATGTATTGAACATACTGTTAAAATCGGCATCTGGAGTTATCGCTGTCATACCGGCAATTCTTGAGTGCCAGTATTCTTTCAGCTTTGCAAATTCCTCACGTACTTTGTCCGGATTTCCCAATTCTCGAACTGCTTGTTTTCCTTCAACACTGGCAGCACCGATGCCCATTAGCACAACTAACTCTTTCGATTCTCCCGGCTTCAAATCGATGTCGACTTGCAATGTTCCGCATGCATTATCACCGACTGCTTTTGAGTTTTTGCATTTTCCTTTTTCGACAACAAGAGGATTCGCATATGTGCGGTACGGACCGATAAATATTTCTCTATCAGTATCATATCCTTTCACCTTTGCACCGGAAAGAGCAAGAAATGTATGACGCCCTTGTCCATTGTCTTCGAATTTATCCGGTAGTGCGGGCATAAAGACATTGGTCCCATGATCGATGATATTTCCAACGACATCCATCTTCATGATGTATTGTGAATACTGTAGATTGATCATATCTTGCGAGAGATTCCAGTTGTTTGCATACTCGACAAATGTAAAAACACTCAATCTTCTTTTTTTCTTTCCAGTATTTGTTATTTTCATCAGCCAGCATTCGTACATTTTGCCAAGCGGGACAAAGTATAATGTTTCCGTTTTGATGGAAGAATATTCGGAAGAGATTTTCGTATACGCAGAACCATGACGGCATTCGGATTTATATTCCTTCAAAGATTTTCCAACGGGCTGCCACGAAGCCGACCAATAATCCTTGCTGTCCTTATCACGCAAGTAAAGATAACGGCCCGGCTGATCCATCGGAATAACATTGAATCGGAGGCGCGTGAAGCGGCCCTGTGCAGCAGATTTCACAAAGCTGTATCCGCCAGCATTGTTGGTAATAATTGCACCGTATTCTGTCGAACCCAAATAATTACTCCATGACTTCGGAGTATCCGGTCGTTTCATCACGTATTCTTTATTCTTATCGTCAAAAAATCCATACTGCATATTCAAGTTCTCCGTTAATTATTTTTGAACGAAAGCATTACACAGTTTTTGGTTCCGCATCATTCGCTTTCCGTCTTGCATCCAGTTCCTCTTTCACTTTTTTCATCGTCGGTTCATCTAATTTATAGAAGAACGCCAAAATGATGAACGCAACCGAACCAATCGCAACGGGAATAATGCTCATCATATTCCTCAAACCGTTCTGGACATCAATGTTTTGAATAACGTTGGCGACAAAACCAGTCTGATCCAAAATAAACGCAGCAATCATACTCCCTACAGCCCAACCAATTTTGTTAGACATAATAGAAGCCGAGAAGACAAGGCCTGTTGCTCTTCTCCCGGTTTTCCATTCTGAATAGTCGGCTGTATCTGCATACAGAACCCACAGCAGCGCGGAAATCGGTCCACCTGTTAATGATCCGAAGAATTGGAAAATAAAAATCAACAATAAGTTTTCCGGCTTGAAGAAATAGAATGCCCCCGTGCAAACCAATGCCACAACGAAAAGAATGAGGACACCGCCCTTCCTTCCGAATATTTTTGCGAACCAAGGAACCAAAAGAACACCTACGAGCGATAATCCCTGACCAAGAGTGTTAAAAACGGATGTCAACACTTCAAAACCAAATTTATGAGTCACATCCAATATTGCAATCTGTTCTTTTCCAAAAATGCCATAGAGAGGATTAAGAATACATTGGATGAAGAAATTAGAGATGTGTGCGAGCAACGGGCTGGCCTGTTCTCCGATATAATATTTAAAATAGTGCGTCGTCACACTGAGTCGGATACAGACAAAGAGGATAAAGAGAATCGTCACAATGAACAATAACATCCATGGAACGTTCTTGGACAAATCCTTCAAATCATTTTTGACGGAAGTTTTTTCTTTTGCAATGGGCTGAATGCGTTCACGCGTTGAAAGGAACGTAATCAAGAAGAAAATAATTGCCGCAATCCCATAGAAGCCCATGGTCATTTGCCACCCTTTTGCTGCATTGCCACCTCCGAAATGCGCCGCCAATGGAAGAACCGTCGCAGAGACGATAAACCCACCGAGATATGCTCCAACGAATTTAAACGATGAGGCGCTCGTTCTTTCGACCGGATCTCCGCTAATAACACCCAGCAACGCTGTATACGGAATATTGACGGCTGAATAGAGGAACATAAAAAGAATAAAGGTACCATAGGCGTAGACAAGTTTGCCTGCTTCGCTAAACTCAGGTGTTGAAAATGCCAAGAATGCAGACACAGCCAACGGGACAGCTCCCCATAAAATATATGGCCTGAATTTTCCCCACCGGCTCTTTGTCCGATCCGCAGTCATTCCTATCACGACATCAAAAAAAGCGTCCAATATTCTTGAAATAAAAAACATTAAGCCCGCTGCTTTCCCGGTCAGACCAAAAATATCTGTATAAAAGAAAAGGAGCTGCGACATGATCGTTGCCCAGAAAAGACATGATGCTAAATCGCCAAATCCGTACCCGATCTTTTCTTTTATCGAAAGCTTCTGAGTGATATTATCCATAAAAATCTCCTAACCTTGATACACCGATGAGTTTGTAATTATTATAAATTCTTATTAAAGATGTTATTGCAATTCTATAGATCTCTGCAATTTTATGTCTTGAGAAGAAGACCCAACAAAAATATTAAACCTTCCTTTTTCTGCAAACCAATCCTTCGTAGCCGGATTCCAGAAGGAAAAATCCTTCATAGTTAATTGTATCTGTACATTCATACTTTGTCCGGCTTCGATTTCTACTTTTTTAAATCCTTTCAGTTCTTTTACCGGCCTGGGAACAGAACACTCAACATCTTGCACATACAATTGTGCAATTTCCAGACCATTGTGCTTTCCAATATTTCTTACCGTAAAGCTTACTTGAATGGTATCTTGGTCATGAAAGGTATCCTTAGAAACTTTTAAATCACTGTATTCAAAAGTAGTGTAAGAAAGTCCATGACCAAATGGATACAGCGGTTCAATATTGTTCTTTTCATACCAGCGATAACCCGAAAATATTCCTTCTGTATAGCGGACATCATACACTGGATGGTCTTTTTCGCTTTTATCATTCCACTTCTTATACAATGTTTCTCCTTCCGGAACGTAACCATAACCCGGCGAATCTTTGAAATCTTTTTCGATGGTTATGGGAAGTTTTCCGGACGGGTTTATTTTTCCCGAAAGGATTTCTGCTAATGCAGTATTCCCATTTTGACCAACATACCATGCATAGATAATCGCTTTCGCTTTATCATTCAAATCTGTCATTCTGATTCCGCTGCCGGAAGTGACAATGACGATGGTATTTGGATTATTATTCACACATTCTTGCACTTTACTCTCTTGATCTTCCGGAAGTTCAAATAGACGATCCCATCCTTCACTATCTTGCGTGCCGACGTTACACAGGACGACATTGGCTGATTTAATTTGCTCGAGACTCGGATTGTTCACATAGACGATTCTTTTACTAAATTCTTTTCTTAATTCGTCAATCATCAATCGCTGATGATATCCTATCACTTCTGCAGACCCTCCGCCCCTTGCAATTTTTTTTACATAAGCACCTGTCACTAATATGGTTTTTGAATTGTTTTTCAAGGGAAGAATATCATTTTCATTCTTCAGAAGTACTATTCCTTCGCGGGCTGATCGGAGAGCAATCAGCTCATGATTTTCATACATCGCATCATCCGGTGGAAGTTTTTTCTGATCATGAAATTTCATGGAAAAATATGTCCGTAAGATGCTTTTTACCATTCGATCGATATCTTCGATCTTCACTTTTCCATCTTGAAGAAGCTGGTGAGCATCTTTGAGAGCAACGGTAAACGGCATCTCCAAATCCTGACCGGATCTTGCCAGCTTTTCACCGTCATACACAGACCACCAGTCTGTCATCACCAACCATTTGAAACCCAGCTGCTTTCGTAAAATAGTATTAATCGCGTATTCGCTTTGTCCGCACCATTCGCCATTTAACAAATTATACGAGGTCATGACCGCTCTCGCACCGGCATCTATTCCCGCTTTAAACGGCGGCAAATAGATCTCGTGCAATGTTCTTTCGTCAATAATTGAATTGCTCTTTCTTCTGAAATATTCCGTATTGTTCGCCAAAAAATGTTTTAATGTTGCTACCGTTCCTGTGCTCTGTACTCCCTGCACATACTTTTCAATCAATCGTGCTCGAAGAAACGGATCTTCACCGAAATATTCGAAATTGCGGCCGCATTGTGAGTGCCGGTAACTATTCAAACCCGGCCCAAGTAAAATGCCAATTCCACCATGGCGACATTCTTCACCGACAGCTTCTGCAAATTTGTAGGTAAGTTCTGGATTCCAGGTTGTAGCCAGTAACAGCGGACATGGGAAAGCTGTAGATTTTTTCAATTGATATTTCGTTAAGTCATAGTCTTTAAATTTTCCTCTGATATGTACACCTTGCGTCGCATCGGTCATATAGACCTCAGAAAGATTCAGCCTGGGAATCGGCCTGAGAAAAAACGATCGATCACCACCGATGTATGCAATTTTTTCATCCAACGTCATCAATGCCAAAACCGAGTCAGCTATTTCATCAGCCTGCTCATACGAGAGCGGTTGAAATTGTTCCTTCTCCTTTTTTATAGATTGGGCTTTCGTGTGATTATAAAGAAGAAAGACAACAATCAACAATGACACTAAAACGATTAATTCTTTATTCATACATCCACCTGAGTTACTACGATTGTGATGGTTTACCATCTAATATTTTATCTATCATTTTTAATTCTTCAGATGAAAATTTCATATTCTTCAACGCTCCCACAGCATTCTCAATTTGAGGAACACGGCTGGCGCCGATGAGTACAGATGTCATTTCGGGATGGCGCAGCACCCAGGCAAGTGCCATTTGCGCCATTGACTGTGAACGCTGCCGCGCAATTTCATTCAGTCGACGTACTTTTGAGATTTTTTCCTCGGACACCTCTTCGACCTTTAAAAATCCATGCGGCTTTGCGGCACGTGAATCCGCCGGAATACCATCTAGATATTTTTCGGTCAGCAATCCTTGTGCTAAAGGAGAGAATGCAATACATCCGATTCCTTCTTTTTTTAAAACTCTCAACAAATCTTTTTCAATCCATCGGTTGAACATGCTGTATTTCGGCTGATGGATGAGACAAGGGGTGCCAAGCGAACGAAGAATCTTTGAAGCTTTCGCAGTCAACCCCGGCGAATAATTAGAGACTCCAACATAGAGGGCTTTGCCGCTGCGGACAATCTGATCAAGCGCATACATCGTTTCTTCCAATGGTGTCTCAGGGTCCGGGCGGTGATGGTAAAAAATATCGACGTAATTCAATCCCAAGCGACTCAGACTTTGATCCAGACTCGCAATTAAATACTTCCTCGATCCCCAATCCCCATACGGACCTGGCCACATCTGGTATCCGGCTTTTGTTGAGATAATCAATTCGTCTCGATGCGATGAAAAATCCTTTCTCAATATTTTCTCGAAATTTTCTTCGGCTGATCCTGGAGAAGGGCCATAATTATTTGCCAGATCGAAATGCGTTATTCCCAGATCGAATGCGCATCGAATCATTGCGCGTGCATTGCTAAATCTATCGATGCTTCCAAAATTATGCCACAATCCCAACGAAATGGCAGGTAATTTCAGTCCGCTTCGTCCGCATCGGTTATATTTCATTTCATCGTATCTATCTATCGCTGGAGAATAGAACCCCGTGTGTCACCTGTTTCATAGAAAAGAGTGCGTACTGGAAAAATACTATTCATCTAAAAATTATTCAGGAACAGATGGCCGCAATACTGACTTCTGAGACTGAATCTGTATGATGTCAGGATCCAAGTCTTTTGAAACAGCTTTCAGGACGATAACACCCTGTTCTTTTGAAGATTGTATGATGACTTGTGCTAATCCATTAAACACTTTGCGCTTCCAAGGATCTGCAGGATTATAGACCTGAACGATACCAGGATCAGTGTTAAGATTGTCATATTGGAATCTTTTTATCAATGGTTTCCCAACGACTGCATAAATATTTTTTCCATCATGGAGAAAAGAATGATCAAGTTTATATTCACGAACCGGATCATCGCGCTTGATTCGTGAAGCAACAAGATTTCCATTGATATAGATTGCCTGCTCTTCGCCCAAACTTCTTGGCCAGAGTGAGACGCTTGTATTTTCTGTAAGAGGGGGCAAATTAAACTCACCTCGAATGATCGCAACATCGAGACTGTCTCTTAATGTAACAACATATTCACCCTTCCCAATGACTGCCCAATGCCAGGCCGAGTCATTATATTCCGATTTCACTTCCGGATAATTTTCTTTCTGAGTCGTTGTATGTGCTTTTAGATGATCAATATTGGCATGACGAATACGTTCAAAATACCTGTCCGGCTCGTGCGATGATGGATCTCCATTTCCTACACCAATAATCATTCCAGGACCTTGTATGGAAAAAGTGATTTCATTTCCGGACGTAGGGACAATTCTTCCTTTCGAATCAAGAACCTGTACTGTCACAACCGCAACATCTTCACCATTTGCTTGTATGGTCGATCGATCGGGAATCACTTTCACAGAGGATGGTTCTCCTGTTGTCTCGATTTTCTCGGCGAGAATCTGCCGACCATTTTTATATCCTTGTGCAGTTAAAGCTCCAGGTTCATAATCAATCATCCATTCGAGATGAGAATTCTTGTGAACAGGTTTTTTTCCTAAGCTTTTTTTGTCGAGAAATAATTCCACTTCGTCACAATTGCTGTAGCCCCAAACGTTGATCGGCTGGCATTCCTTCCCTTTCCAATTCCAATGTGGAAAAATATGCAGCACCGGCTCATCGCTCCACCATGATTTGAGATAATAGAACATATCTTTGGGAAAACCACAGAGGTCGACAATGCCGGATTGAGATGTCACCTGCGGCCAGCCGAATGGACTGGCTTCACCGCGATAGTCAAACCCTGTCCAGAAAAAAATCCCGGAAAGGAATGGCCGTGCTGCATAGAACTTCAATCCTTCTTCCACGCCATGTCCCGGAAGCTTTCTATCTATTGGAGCCAGGTGTGCATGCAATGAATCATCAAAATAAATTCCACGTGTGCTTCTTGAAGTCGTCTCTTCCGTTCCCATACTCGGTTGTTGAGGAAAATCGGCATGCTGTTTGTCGATATTTCCGTTAAAAATGTAATTAAAACCCATCACATCCTGAACGGTCGATATTCCATTTCCCCATCCACCGCTATTGGCATACGTAATACGGCGAGTCGGGTCAAGCTTCTGCGCAAACGTTTGCATTGTCGTAGCCAATCGCGCGCCGGTACTATTGCCTTCTGCTGCCCATTCCTCGTTGGCAATCGACCAAACAAAAACACTCGGATGATTCCTATCGCGTACAATCATTCGTTTGAGGAGATCAAGATGTTCAGTGTTTGTTCCAAGCAACCGATTCTCATCGATCACAAGCATACCTAATCGATCACAAGCATCGAGAAGTTCGGGCGTAGCCGGATTATGCGAACAGCGGTAAGCATTCATTCCCATCTCTTTCAATCGCTTAACGCGAAACTCCTGAAGCGCATCTGGAATGGCTGTACCAACCCCTGCATGATCTTGATGATTATTACTTCCTTTGAGATACACATGTTTACCATTGAGAAAAAATCCTTCCTTGGAATCAAATCGGAGAGTGCGAATTCCAAATGGAGTTTCATACTGATCGATAAGAGAATCTGCTGAAGTGACAGTTGTTATAAGCTTGTACAAATACGGTGTTTCAATTGACCATACTCTGGGATTGACGACGTTTATCAGATTTACATATTCATTTGACTCGCCCGAATGAAGTACACACTGGTTCAATTCTCCCTGCACAACAGTTTTACCGTCTGCATCAATGACGGTATGTTTTATTTCAAACGACGCATTCTTCGCTCCTTCATTGATCAGCGTAACACGAGCGGTAATGTCAGCAGAATTTTCTTTCACGTCAGATGAAACGAATGTACCGAATGGTGCAATATGAAGTGGAGCTGTTTTATTCAACCACACATGTCGATAGATGCCCGCACCCTCGTAATACCATCCTTCTTCCATAGTCGCATCGACACGGACAGCAACAACATTTTCACCTCCGTAATTCAAATAATCGGTGATGTCGTATTGAAAACTGTAATAACCACAATGTTCTTCACCAAGATAAAATCCATTGACCCAAACAACCGAGTTGCGATGGACGCCATCGAACTGTATGCTGATGCGCTTACCTAGATCCGAATCAGGAATGGTGAACGTTTTTCGATACCAGCCAATACTCGTTGCCGGATAGTTACGCCCGATAGCTTTGTATCCATGACTATAACTTGCCAGTGAATCAAACGGCAGCTCAACTGCCCAATCGTGAGGAAGATTCAACGTACGCCAAGGACGATCATCAAAGTTTTTCGATGCCGGGCCATCACCGTACCCGGCTTTCGCAAAATAAGAGAAATATCCTGTAGCATGATTGAAATCTTTTTTTACATCAGTGGCATGTCCAAGAGCAAATTTCCAACCAAAATCCATGAGCAACCGTTCACGTACACTTGTCTTCACAGGTGATGAAAATTTGTTCTCTGCTGCTGACAGTGAATCTGATCCAATTAGAATTACCGCATAGAAAAGTGCTGCATATTTTATCCAAGGTTTCTGTTTCATATTTTTACCTTGCTCAAATTACTACTTTTCAATTTCACGCCGAAGAGCTTTTCTAAAGAATTCACCGCTTTCAGTAAGTTTAAACGTATCCCAAGATTCTATTAATGTTGGTTTCCAGAGTGGATCATAAATCCAGCACACCCAACTGATTCCTTTACCTTCAAGATATTGGACTATTTCCTTCCCGTACTCGCCATTTTCTGCCAACCCTTGTTTTCCCTTACTGAATCCAAATTCTGTTACAACCATGGGATAACGGCCAGCCGCGAATCCAAAATCTTCCTCCCACTTTGGGACATATGGTTTATCACGCTTATGCGGATATGGATGCGCGACATATCCGATTCCTTCAGCTTCTATCGGCTCGTTACGGAGCGGAGTCAAGTCATATGCCCAATCCAAACCTGCCACGAGCGGAATCCGTTCATCATCATACGCGCGGATGAGAGCAATGATATCCTCATTTATTTTTTTCCACTCACTCCAGGACATCCTTCCCAATTTGCCATGAAATACTGTCGGTTCATTGAAGAGCTCGTAAAACGCGACGGTGTTATTTCCTTGAAAATGCAGGGCAATCGTTCGCCAGAATTCGTAGGTCTCTTTGCGCGTGGTAACATACTCCGGACTTTGAAATAGCTCCATTTCGAGATTACCTATCGAATGCCAATCGATGATGACATACATCCCAAGTTCTGTACACCACTCGACTGCTTGATCAAGCAATTGAAGGAATTTTTCCGGCGTGCGCATCCGCCATGGGACAGGATGAACGGGGAGACGGACAAGCGTGGCACCATACTCTTTAATTTTCACAAAGAGATTTCTATTCCACCGGCCCTGTTGTTCGATTTTATCCGGATCAGCAATGGATACGCCACGAAACAAGATTGTATCCCCTCGTTCATCGACAAACTTATTCCCGTGTACCTTCACAAGCGGAAGCTTCTTTGCATTGGGATTTTTGACAGGCTGGCTTATATCTTTATTGTTCAGCCAATCGAAATATTTCGTTCCTTCTTTATCGTGTTGAGCTAAAAGAATATTGGACGAGCAAGCTGCGATGCACACAAAAACAAGAAGATGTATTTGTTCTTTCATCACCAATCCACAAAATCTATTATAAAGGGTTATTGTCTCACTAACCTGATCAGCAAGACATCGTGCACTGGGATCTCAGCACTCAAGATTTTTGATGTTGTACCGAGAGATTTTTTTGCCCAAAGGTCTCGAATACTATACGTGGCCTCTTTCGCATTTAACGTTTTCTTCGAAATATCATCGCCTACAACATTGGCTGCCCAATCAAATTCCAGTTTGTGAACTTGTTCAGTTCGATTGAGAAAACAGATTGCCCAATCGCCCTGGACTAACGGTTTCGCCCACACTTCAACTCCTTGCGCGCAACTGTTAAATCTGAATCCTTGCACACCAAGAGAATCCTGATCGATGGCAATCACTTCTTTATTGACAAGAATCTCTCTTATTTCTTTCTTCATACTCCTCAAATCATTCCCTGCCATGAGCGGAGCTGCCATCATACACCACAACGAAAAATGTGCCCGGTCTTCACTCAATGACATCCCTCGCCCAACCTCCATCATATCGGGATCATTCCAGTGATCAGGTCCTGCATAGGAGCGAATATCTTTTCGCATCTCAACAATTTTCATAATACCCCACGACGACCACGTGCCATGGTTCACTTCACAGTCAAAGCAATCTTTTATATCACCCGTAGTTCGCCAGAGGTGCCCGACATCCTTTCCCCATTTCCAGGGATCGTTATTTCCCCACTCGCATAGACTGAAAACGATCGGTCTACCGGCAGTATGCAGCTATAAATACAGGATTCGATTGACTTTTGCCAACAAGTCCTATTGTGATATTCTTTTCCTTTTTTTGTGTATTGCCTGCAACGGCTAAAATCACTGACACACCGAGAAGAACAAAACATGTACACAAAATAGATCTGTAATTCATTTTTATCCCTCTCTATAAGGTTCGATAGTTTTGATTATAAATTTATTTTTCTGTTTGCTAAGAAGACACTTAAACTTTTTCTGTGTTCTGCACTTGATGATAATAGTATCAACCTTTCCACTATTGTATTTCTAAAGAATAATGTCACTGGTTGTTACATTATAGATATTGATTGTCAAAATATCAATTGTCGCACAGTGTTTTACGGAATGAAACAATATACAATCGTTTTTAAGAATAAATATACGAGCTACTGTATGGTTTTATAATGTACCAAAGACAGTTCCCTTAATACTTGGGCACTGTATTCGGGTGTAATATCTCTTTGCGGTTCAGCCAACATTTCATATCCCACCATAAACTTCTTAATACTTGCGGATCTTAACAGCGGCGGATAAAAATGCATGTGAAGATGCCATTCGTTGTGCTCTTTGCCATCCGTTGGTGCCTGATGCAGTCCGGCAGAATAGGGAAAAGATGTTTTGAAAAGATTATCGTACTTGATAGTTACAACACGTAGCGCTTGAGAGAGATCTTTTTTCTCTTGTATCCTCAATTCGAGAATATTGGCAATCTTTCTTTTGGATAGGATCATCGTTTCAAACGGCCAGACAGCCCAGAACGGAATCACAATGGCGAAGGAGGCGTTTTCGAAGACAATCCTTTCTTTCAGCCGCAGTTCCAGCTTCAGGTAATCCGCTAAGAGGCTGCGCTTCTTCTTGGAATAGTATGATCTGAATTGCTTCAACTCTTTCAGAGGTTCCATCGGAATACTTTCCTGTGCCCAGATTTGTCCATGGGGATGGGGATTACTATTCCCCATGATCGACCCTTTGTTTTCGAATATTTGCACATAGTTGATATGCGGTTGTTGACCTAATGACTTGAATTCTTCTTGCCAGATTGTGATAACATCTTCTATTTCGCTCTCGTTCATTTCTGCGAGAGTGAGATCATGCCTGGGTGAAAAATTGACAACTCTGCAAATTCCTTTTTCGGATTTCGCAATCAACAAACTATTTTTTTCTAAATTTCTTTTGGGGACATCCGGAACCAGCGCTGAGAAATCATTGGTAAAAGCATATGTGCCAGTATACTGAGGATTTAAATCGCCATTGGCACGTTTATTCCCGGGACATAAATAGCACTCCGGTTCATATGCACGGCTTGGAGCAGTTGCTAAAGCAGAGATTTCTCCCTGCCAGGGGCGTTGAGTTCTCTGTGGAGAAACCAATACCCATTCTCCGGTCAAGATGTTTTTCCTTCGATGAGGAGAATGAATGAGTTCAGACTGTTGCATGTTCATTCACAGCAATAATGTTCGTTCCAGAGCCGATTGAAGTTACATAGGTTTTCAGATCAACATTGAATTCTTGTTTATACTTTTGGGCAGCATAGATACTGATCTCTTCTATCCCATCATTCTCCATGAGGTTGATTGTGCACCCGCCAAATCCGCCGCCCATCATCCGTGATCCGTATACCTGCGGCTTGCTCTTGACCAATGTTATCAAGAAATCGAGTTCTTTACAGCTTACTTCATAGTCACGTTTCAATCCTTCGTGTGTCTGATTCATAAATGCGCCAAAGGCTTTTAAATCACTTTTTTTAAGTTCCTTGCAAGCTTTCAAAACCCGATCATTCTCCTCGACAACATATTTGCATCGCCGATATATCGTTGGATTCATAAAGGCATTGCTTTTCTCTATCAAATCAATAGAAACGTCCCGCAAAGAGTTCACTTCTGGACAACATCTTTTTAGTATCGCTACTCCCTCACTGCACTCTTCTCTTCTTCTATTATATTCTGATGATGCCAATGAATGAGAAACGCGTGTATCAAAGAGAACGATGGAAATATTGGGATAAGCAAACGGATAATATTGATATTCCAGTGAACGACAATCTATGCGAAGCACCTTATCTCGCTCACCAAAAATATTTATGTATTGATCCATAATGCCGCATCGAACACCGACAAATTCATTCTCTGCTTTCTGGGCAAGTTGCACCATTGCAAGATCATCTATTCGTAATTCGAAGAGTGTCTTCAGGGCAAAAGCCAAACCTGCTTCGATTGCGGCTGAAGATGACAATCCTGCACCGATGGGAATATCCCCTCCGAAAACACAGTTAAATCCTCGTAGTCGATAACGCGTCTTTATGAACTGATCAACAACACCCATGAGATAATTCGGCCAACCTTTTGGCGTGAATTGGAGATTATCCAGTGTAAATTTATATTCATCGTCCATATCAAGCGCAAAGATATCGCATACTCTATCATTGCGCGGAGTGATAGCAAAATATATCGCCTTTTCTATTGCCGCAGGGAGAACATATCCTAAATTATAATCCGTATGTTCACCGATGAGGTTCACTCTCCCGGGCGACCGCACAAGGAGGGGCCGTTCTGCGAAGCGTCCCTTAAATTTTTCTTCCACTCTATGAACAGTATTCATAAGCAACTCAATTCGTCTGCTTTCGTGTCTTTAAATACATCACTCCGCCAAAAGCGACCATGAGTGCTCCCCACCAGAGATTGGGATGGGTTTCTGCAAGTACTGTTTTTATTAATGGGGGATTGATGATTTGATATAATCCGCTTAAAAATATAAGCCCTCCCATGACCAACAATATCAAGCCAACAAAATACCAGATGGGTTTCATTTTATGTTCTGACATAATCTTCTTCTCCTTGTTTACCAAAACCAAAGATTCAATATGATGAATACGATTAAAGAAATAATTGCATAGAATTCCGGACGCTTCACGAAAGGAATATGTTGATCATGATTCTCTTGTGTCAATCCCTTTACCAAACCAACTAATTCTTCTTTTGCCCTCTTCTTCGTAAAGAGGCTGACAGCGACAGTCACAAGCGCACAAATCAGCCAAGCCCACCACGCACGCCAAAAATTTGCAGCCATATCACTTTGAACGCTTGACATCGTGATGATACTTTCTGCAAACCAGTGAAACTTGACGGCTAAATACATAAGAAACGATGAAAGCATCCCCGTTACGAGTCCCCAAAACGCCCCGTTCGGTGTTATCCACCAGACAAACATACCGACCAGCATGGTCGCAAACAACGGTGCATTGACCCAGGAAAAGATTGCCTGCATATAATCCATAATGCTGGGGAAACTTTTTGCCCAGTATGCAGTAACAAGAGAAAGGACAACTCCAACGATCGTCGAGACCCGTCCCATCCAAAGCAGATGAGCATCCGATGCGTTTCTATTCAAAACAGATTTATAGATATCATATGTCCACACGGTATTGAATGCACTCACATTTCCCGCTTGTCCCGCCATAAATCCTGCGAGCAGCGCTGTTACCCCCAAACCGACCAATCCGGGAGGATAGTATCGTGCAATGAGCAGTGGAAGTGCAGAATCATAATTTGTTTGTGCTCCGTCATGAAGCAATTTGAATCCGCTCTTCGGATCAATGGAAAGAGCAATGGCTATCAATCCCGCAAGGATGACAATGAACGGCAAAGCCATTTTGAAAAATGATGCAAGGATGGGAGTCATGCGAGCGGAACGCAAATCTTTTGCCGAAAATGCGCGTTGCACGACAAGAAAGTCCGTCGTCCAGTACCCAAAAGATAAAACAAATCCAAGTCCTAAGACAATCCCGCCCCAATGGACGAACATGCCATTGCGCATAGGATCTGAGGATGATGACCATAATGTTGTAAATGAAATATGTGAATTGAATTCATTAATACGGGCCATAATGTCATGCACACTCCCGATTTCAAAAATTCCGAGAATCGAAACCAGAAACAATCCAAACCAGATCAAGAAGAACTGTATGATTTCCGTAAAGATAGCCGACATCAATCCGCTCAAAGATACATAGACGGCAACGGTAATAGCGGACGCCCACATACTGTAATCCCAGTTCCAACCAAGGAATGTATGAAGAACAAGGGCCATTGCATATAAATTTATTCCCGACACAAGGAGTGTCATGATCGCAAAAGAAATTCCATTGAGGACTCGAGTCTTTTCATCGAACCGGAGTTTAAGATATCCCGGGATGGAATTAATTTTACTGCTGTAGTAGAACGGCATCATATAGATGCCAAGGAAAAGCATCGCGGGAACTGCACCTATCCAATAGAAATGTGCGACATACATTCCATACTTGAACGTATTGCCCGTCATCCCCATAAGCTCAAGGGCACCAAGATTTGCAGACAAGAACGCGAGTCCGGCGACCCATGAAGAATTTTTCCTTCCGGCAAGAAAAAAATCCTCTTGGCTCTTTGTATATTTTCGAAGATACATCCCTATGCCGAGAATAAAGATGAAATAGACAACGATGATAACCCAATCAATTAATGATAGTCCGATTGCTTCCATAGAGTATTCCTTTTTTCGTTTTGTGTGTGTGGAGACGAATACAGTTTTGCACCTGATAACGAATGTCTATTCATTTCTTCAGCCCATAGTGTCACGTTCCGTGGTTCAAAGTTCAATGCAATGGTTCAATACTATTCTGCAAACGTTTGCAGGAACATAAAAAAAATTAGGTCGACCTGCGAACAATTAATTTTGTTTCAAGAATCATTGTTTCCGGCTTCATCAGTTTGTCTTCGATTGTATGGACGAGTATTTCCGCAGCCCTTCTCCCCATCTCAAAAGAAGGTTGTTCGACTGTCGTAATAGGCGGATCAACCAAACTTGTAATCTTGTTATTCGAAAATCCCATAATAGCAATATCATCGGGAATTTTTAATTTTGCTTCTTTGATTCTTTGGAAAGCTCCGATGGCAACAGGATCGTTCACAGCAAAAATCGCGTCCGGAAGCATATTTTCTTTCAGCAGAGCATCCATGGAATTATATCCATTTTGTTCATGCAGTCCCCCGAACCGAATAAATCCATTATGTGAAACAATATGAACTTTTTTCAGCGCATCTTCATAACCGTTTAATCTGTCTTTACAGATACCCAATTCCTTGGGTCCAGCAAAGTGTGCTATCCTTTTATATCCTTTATTCACCAGATACGTAACTGCTTCGGAAGCGCTTTGATAATCGTCAATGACAACTTTGCTTGCGTTCACATCATCGCATACACGATCAAAAAACACTAAAGGAATTTTCCATCTCAGGAGATCCTGAAAGTGCTCTCCATTCTTTGTGTTCTGCGAGATTGAAACGATAACTCCAGCGACCCGATGATGCATCAGCATATTCGTATGGAGGACTTCCCTTTCATAACTTTCATTCGATTGGCAAAGAATGATCGTATACCCAGACTGGTATGCTACTTCCTCTATTCCACTGATCGCTGAAGAAAAGAAATCGTGTTTAATTTCCGGGACGATAACACCTATAGTCGTTGTGCGATTACTTTTTAAACTTTGTGCAATGGGGTTGGGAGAGTACCGTAATTCTTTCGCAACTTTTCTTACAAGCTCTTTTGTTTTACTCTTTATATCCGGGTGGTCACTTAATGCACGCGATACCGTTGATGGAGATATTCTTAATCTTTTCGCGATATCAATAATTGTGGCATGTTTCGTTATATGCTTCATCTCTCTCGTCGTTTCCGCAAACGTTTGAAGTGTATCAATAATTGTTTTTTTTATCAAGCACTATTTTTCTTTTTTTCATTCTGCTACCTTCTAAGAGTCGACGACAATTTCCGCTGTTACGATGTACCAGATTAAAAATCGCCGACAGAAGTTCGATCTTTGCGTATGAGCATTAAACAGTTCCCTCCCATTCGCCAAAAAGCATAGCCTCGGTTCTTTTGCTCGCCCTGCAATCGGAAAGAAACATTTTCATAGCTGAAGCGTCTTATCTTGTGTCCATTAAATTGAAGCACATGAAGTTTATTAAATCCTCCATAGTTCTTTCGGTCGTGTTCATCCTGAGTTCCGTTGGTTGGAATGGTTGTTACGTTCAATTTGCGACCAACTCGGACGTATCCGAGGAACCAGATGATTCGAACCAACCGCCTCCATTGGGCCCTATTATTGCCGACCCTATGCCCTATCCGGTATATCCGCATCCCGGGGGACCATATTATCCTCATCCGGTTGAGCCTCCATACATTCCACCAAGCCATATAGGAGCTCTTCCACCGAAATCCGGAACAGAACCCACCGCCGATCCTCATCGTCAATCAGGAGACCAGCGGCCATCCAATCCCGGTCAAAGCACTGGTGGACGTACTGAATCGCCGCCGTCAAGAACTTCCTGGAGTCCTGCTCCGGCGCCGCAAAATCCACCCGCGAGCTCGACTTCAAATACTCGCACAAGCGGTTCAACGCGCAGATGAAGGGACTATACCGCATGTTTCTCTTGTCTGAATTCCCTGTACAAGATTTTTTTTTGAAGAATCTTCCGATATGAACACAATTGCATTGGAGCAAACAACATGACGACAATTCTCAACAGAGCGTGGAAAGGAGCCATTCTCCTTTTCACTATTTCACTCGAAGTAGCTTTCGCTCAGCACGACACTTCACAACAACTACCGGCACGCATTGCGGGATCGATTCTTGTCAACGGGCATTCACTCGACTATCTGCAAGAGTTGACCGACGGATTTGGCGGACGTGTCTCCGGCTCAGCTGCTTATCAACGGGCATCGGAATGGGCTGCCGATCAGTTTCGCGCAGTCGGAGTGAAGGATGTAAAACTCGAGACCTTTACGCTGCCGAACGGCTGGGAGCGCATTTCTGCCCGCGCCCGTATGATCGCTCCGCTGGACCGTCCGCTTCAGGTGCATTCGTACGGTTGGGCTCCATCGACTTCTCTAGAAGGCATAAAAGCGGAGGTCGTCTATGTGCGCCACATCTTATCGCAGGACGAAATCAAGCTGCAGGCAAGCAAGATCAAAGGCCGCATTGCTCTTATCAACGGCGAAAGTTTTTATCAGGATGAACAATTTCTGGACAGCAAGTATATCGCTTCAAAGCGTCTTCTCAAAGAACTGGGTGCGCTCGCGATGCTCGTGCGCGGCTCGGCGGATAATAATGTAACCTCAAGTTGGGACGATGTGTGGGGAGGCATGATCGAGCCGCTTCCAATACTGGAGATCGGGATGGAAGACGGAAAACTCATCGAGCGTTCCTTAAGGAAAGGTCCCGTGACCATTGAGCTTCAATGTGCAAATAAAGTGACCGGACCCGTCAAGGTGAATAATGTCGTCGCCGAAATCCGCGGGCGCGAAAAGCCGGACGAATGGATTCTCGTAAGTGCACATCTCGACTCCTGGGATCAAGGAACCGGGGCGCAGGATGACGGCAGCGGTTGCGCAATGGTTCTGGATGCTGCCCGCGCCATCGCTCAGTTGAATACTGCTCCGCGCCGTTCCATCCGATTTGTGCTGTGGGGTGGAGAAGAACAGGGCTTGCTTGGATCGATGGACTATGTTCGTTTGCACGCTTCAGAAATGGGCAAGTGCATAGCGGCTATCGCTACAGGTCTGGGTGCCGGTTTTCCGCAAGGGTGGATCGTCAGAGGGAACGACGAACTGAGGAAAGCGGTGCGGCCTCTAGATCAGTCCCTGATCGGTCTGGGCGGTGATGGGTTAAAAACAGAAGTAAAATTCGAGGAATTGTCAAGCTGGGAAACATTCTTTCTTTCAGGCATTCCAACCTTGGACCTCTGGACGAATGCGACGTATTACTGGGATATTCACAACAAACCAGGGGATACGTTTGACAAAGTCGATTCTCATAATCTTGCCGCCGGAACAGCTATTGTAGCTATCACCGCCTACTGGATTGCCGAACAACCTTCAGTGATTGCATCGCATCTTAATCAAGCGGCGGTGGAAAAGATTCTTAAGAGCGCGGGAGTCTACGACCGAATCAAGGATCTGCGGGAACTGGGGATTGTAAAATAGTGCCGACGATCCTGACCGTTACAAACCTTACCAAACGATTCGACGACTTCACTGCCGTCGACGCCATCTCGTTCAGCGTCGAGCGTGGTGAAATCTTCGCGTTCCTCGGGCCAAACGGCGCCGGAAAGACAACAACCATCAGGATGCTGATCACTCTGCTTGCGCCGACGAGCGGAGAAGCAAGGATTGAAGGATACGATGTAGTGCGTCATCCCGCCGAAGTCCGGAGGCTTATCGGATACGTGCCGCAGATGATTTCCGTCGACGGAATGTTGACGGCATATGAAAACCTGATGCTCATGGCCCGGCTTTATGATATTCCTTTCCGCGAGCGCGAGGAGCGCATACAGGAAATTTTGAAATTCCTGGACTTGGAGAGCCATGCACATGCTCTGGTACGAACATATTCGGGAGGGATGATCAGGAAACTGGAGATCGGGCAAACGATGCTTCATCATCCTCGGATTTTATTTCTTGACGAACCCACCACCGGTCTTGACCCAGTCGCGAAACAAAATGTCTGGGATCACCTGCTGGAGCTTCACGATAAGTTCGGGACGACGATTTTTTTCTCGACGCACAACATGGACGAAGCGGAAGACGTCTGTACCAGAGTCGCAATTATGAACACCGGCAAGATTGCAATTATCGGCACTACTTCCGAGCTAAAAGAAAAGACCGGCAACTCCGAAGCGACTCTTGAAGATTCTTTCGTTTTCTTCACGGGAAATTCTCTTCGCGAGACGACTAATTTCCGCGAAGTGCGAAGTGCAAGACGGGCAGAACGAAGACTAGGATGAACCCCGTGCCAAAATATATTTCACAAGTTCTCACAAAGTCGTATGTGATGGCCGAAATGGAAGTGCGCAAACTTCTCCACGACCCCACGGAACTCGCGACGCGCGCGGTACAACCGATTCTCTGGCTCGGTATCTTCGGAGAAGCAATGAGCAAGGCGCGGGCGATCCCCACGCAAGGATTCACGTACCTGCAGTTTATTACACCCGGCATCCTGACTCAATCGGTAACGTTCGTTGCGATTTTTTACGGCATCTCGATCATCTGGGAAAGGGATATGGGGCTGCTTCAGAAAATCCTCGTAACACCGACCCCTCGTCTTGCGCTGGTGTGGGGAAAAATGATCTCGGCAGGCGTGCGTGGGTTGAGCCAGGCGGTCATCGTCTTTCTCTTTGCCCTGATTCTGCAAATCCACCTTCAGCTTACATTCTTCTCCATGACGGGTGTCATCATTATCACTATGCTTGGAGCAGGATTTTTCACCGGGCTGTCTATGATTATTGCGGCTCTCGTCAAAACGCGCGAACGGTTCATGGGCATAGGCCAGGTAATCACACTTCCTCTCTTTTTCGCTTCGAACGCGATCTACCCCATCAACATCATGCCGGAATGGCTGCAAATAGTCGCAAACGTCAATCCACTCAGCTATATGGTGGATGGCCTGCGCGCGTTACTGGTGACTGGCGATTTCTCTCAACTTCCTCTAGACATCGTCGTTCTCTTCACCGCCACTCTCGGCATATCATTCGCTAGTGCCTACTTGTATCCGAAAGTTATCGAATGATTCTCTTTGCACTCTTGTCTTCGGGAGTGAAGCTTCCGCCACGAAATTACAATACAACCTGATTCTTATTATGAAATGATGTTGCGAAGATTTATGGAGTTGAGAAGAAATGTTTTTCAATAGGCAAACTTTATCTTAAACTTTACACGTACATATTGCATCTAACACGAAATTGGTCCATTGTACTAATAAAGAGGGTTTCATATGTCAAGATGGAAATTCAGAATGTGTGTAAAAGCGGCGGCTTTTTCATTTTCATTGCTCCAGACAGTGATCATTTCTGGGTGTTCCTCGACAAAAGAATTGAACAGCGAATCGTTAAGCGGGACATATATTGTCGACGGCCGTGCCGATAAATGGAACGGAAAGAAAATGCTGGATCTAAAAGACACGGGATTATTGGTCGGCGTTCAAAACAACGCGAGCAATGTTTATGTCTGCATCATGTCCACCGATAGAACGACAGAACGGCGGATGACTGGAGCTGGAATGATTGTTTGGATCGAACCTGAAAATGGAAAGAAATTTGGAATTCATTACCCTCTCCAAATGGACAGGTCCTCAGTTGCCGAAGGGGCCAGCTCTTCCGGTTATCGTACCGAAATGGAGATATTGGGGCCTGAAAAAGATGCGGTAACCCAGAGCTCAATACTGACATCCGAAAGCGATTACGGTATTGCTGCTGCATTCCGTGATTCGTCCGGGCTTGCTGTTCTTGAATTGAAAATTCCGCGCAAAGCAAAACAAGAACCTTATGGAGCCGGCACCGACAACACTTTAAGTATGAGTATCGAATCGGGGAAAATCGAAGGACCCTCCGGTGGAAAACGTCAAGGTGAAAGCATGGGCGGCGGTGGTAGGCGAAGGCACGGCGGCAGCACGCCGAACGGTGAAACGCCACCGGCAGGCGGCAGTATGCCGGGTAACGAAGGGACACACGGCGGCGGTTACTCCGGCGGTGGAGGAGGGAATTCTGGAGGACGCAGTGGCGAAGGAAGAACTTCACCCGAGCCAATTTCTCTCAGTCTTCGTGTCCATCTTGCGCAATAGCACATAACACATTGAACCTCATCCTCGATCAGCGAATAGCCGGTGCATTGTCGCAATGAAGAAGAGTGTTGCGATATTTCTTTTCTTCCTTATTCCAGCAGCACAAGCACAAAACATCTTGGTGCATGGAATCATTCATGACTCAAAAAGGTCACCGCTCTTTGCCGTCGATATTCGCCTTATCAACCTTCAGGATACTACAAAAATCCTTTTTACTACAACCGACCAGAGGGGATATTTCCTTTTCACGCCGGCCGAATTACGTCAATATCGTCTGGAAGCAACATACATCGGCTACCAAAAAATCGTGAAAACAATTTCTGTTGATAAACACATTATGGACTTAGGTACGTTTACGATGACGGAAACTCCCATATCAGAAAGAGAAGTCGTTATCGAAGGCAATATTCCGGCTGCCGTTCAGAACGGTGACACAACCGAATACATCGCACGTGCTTTCAAAACTAATCCTGATGCGGTTGTAGAAGACCTTGTAACTAAAATGCCGGGCATTACAGTGAGTAGTTCAGGTACCGTGAGTGTCGGAGGCGAGACGGTACAGCGTGTTCTCGTAGACGGTAAACCTTTCTTTGGTGATGATCCCACACTGGCATTGCGCAATTTACCCGCTGAAGTAGTTGAGAAAATTCAGGTGTTCGATCAAATGAGTGATCAGGCACAGTTTACAGGATTCGATGATGGTCAATCCGTGAAAGCAATGAATGTTATTACCCGCTCTGCAAATGCACATTCAGAATTCGGAAGATTCTCCGCCGGATACGGAGATGATGATGGCCGTTATATAGTCGGCGCGGCGCTCAATAAATTTGACGGTGATTCCAGGCTTTCTCTTGTTGGATTAACGAACAATGTGAACCAACAAAACTTTACTGCGCAGGATGTTCTCGGCACCGGGCCAGGTTCGAATACATCGCAGAGGCTTCCTGGGGGACGGCGATCTTCATCGACGGGCGGCGGGGGACAGGGTGGACGTTCCCCGGGCAGTCAGTTCTCTTTCGGTGGAGGGGGCGGGAGCGCCAATAGCTTTTCCGCCGCACAAGCACAAGGAATCAATACAACAAATATGATCGGCGGAAATTATATCGACAGTCTCTCTTCTCAAGTATTTGCGCAGGGGAGTTATTTCTTCAATCAGGTGAACAATGTGAATGATCAGACAACGAACAGGCAATATTATAATGCGGGAAGTTCCGGTAGTCTTTATGATCAGCAGACAGATGCCGACAGCAAGAATTATAACCACCGGGCGAACGCACGCATTGTATATACCATTGACTCTTCGAATTCCATCATTGTCACACCGCAGCTTCTTTTTCAACAAAATCAAATATCCAACGTCTTGGATGCGACAAGTTCTCTTGCAACGAACGTCCCTCTCAGCGAATCGCAAACCAATAATCAGACAGATGCGTCCGGACACAATCTTACGGGACATATTACTTTACGCCACAAATTTGAACTTCCCGGAAGAACACTGTCCCTAGATTTTTCTCTATCGCATAATCAAAAACTGACAACAACACATTTTGATGCCATGACGCAGCAAACGGGGGATTCAACTGCCGCCGATACTTCGAACGACCAAGCACATTCGATAACACTCGGTTACAGCATTTCTCCAACACTCACCTACACAGAGCCGGTAACTTTCAATAGTCAATTGCAACTGACATACAACGCCTCGTATTCAAGAAATACCGCAGATATAAGAACATATAATTTCAATGCACTGCGGCAACAATATTCGGATTTCGATACGCTGCTCTCCAATGTGTATGAAAATGAATATATCACGCAGAGTGCGGGCATGGGTTATCGAATTCGGGAAGATGGACTGAATGCGATGGCTGGATTCTCCGTCCAATCTGCAGAATTGAAAAACGATCAAACATTTCCATTTACAGGAAACATTTCAAAATCATTTATCGATTACCTTCCCAATGCACTCCTCAGCCTTGCGCTGGGTGCGCATGAAAATTTGCGTGTGATGTACCGCGCGTCCACACGGCCGCCGAACATTACACAATTACAAAATGTTATCAACAATTCAAATCCGTTGCTGCTTACATCCGGTAATCTTGATTTACAGGAATCGTATACTAATTCTCTTAATGTTCGGTATTCGATTACGACCCCCCAAAAAGCCAGAAGCATGTTCCTCCTGCTCTCTGCAACATTTACAAATGAGTACATCGGCAACGCGACAACTCTTGCGACGCGTGACACCGTGCTTTCTGATGGAACAAAATTAGCACAGGGCTCTCAGTTAACTATTCCCATCAATCTCAACGGATATGCAAACGTTCGTTCATTCTTTACCTACGGTTTTCCAGTAAATTTTCTCAGCAGTATGTTGAACTTGAGTACGGGTTTAACGTATACTCACACACCGGCTGAAATAAATTCTCTTTTAGATATGACAAACACATATGCCATCACTCAGGGATTCACGCTTGGAAGCAACGTTAGTCCTGAAGTCGATTTCACTCTTGCATACTCAGGCAGCTACAATATCAGCCGCACGAAGCTGCAGCCGGATCAAAACAGCAATTATTATTCACATACGGCGAGCTTCAAGTTCAATTGGATTTTTTGGAATGGGATCGTGTTCAGAAACGAACTGAACAGCACGGTCACGAATGGTCTTTCCAACGGATACGACCAGAATATTCTCTTGTGGAATATGAGTTTTGGAAAGAAATTCTTTTCGAACCAGCGCGGAGAATTGAAATTAGGCGTGTCCGATATGCTCGGTCAAAATAAAAGCATCACCCGCAACATTACCGATACCTATACAGAAGATGTAAGGAATACTGCTTTGACACGATATGTCATGCTTACATTTACATACACTTTAAGATAATCCCTCCAACAAAGAGACAGGCACAACGAATTAATTCCTGAAGATTTGAACAAAATGTATAATTACGGCGGACAAGGTCTTCGCCTGCCTCGATATCAACACCAGAGTTTTTGCATGTAGCCATGTGAGTTTTATCATCTGAGATTAAGATTGGGATAGGACAGCTGATTTTTTAACGTTGAACAAGGAAAGAACGATTCTTCAGTACGAAAAAAGCGCATAGATTTACTTGTTCTTTTTTTACAGCTTCCCTATATTGTAGAAAGACTATTATGATACTCATAGAGAGGGGCAATGATCATAAATCGATTTCCTGTGGCGATAATATTGTCCTCAGTTCTCACTCTACACTGTTCATCAACAAAACCTCTTTCAGAAGCAGAAAAAGCCAAATTGGACCAACCGTTGCTGCATTTGCTCACCGGTAAACCTATACAAGAAAACCGACTTGATATTTTAACACGGTCGGATGGAACAAAAGAGTATGCAGTCATTGTTCAATCAGAACACCCAGAAGCTATTCGCGCACTAGGGATCACCGTAAGCAGTGTTTTTGGAGATGTCATTGTGGTTCACGTCACTCTTGAAGAGTTAAAAAATATCGTATCATTACCTACAGTTCGGGCTGTACGAACCGGATCAAGAAGAACTATCCAGCAACATCATTAAAAAGGCTCTTATGACAACTTTAACACGACATACCAGAACATTCATCCTCCTGTTGATTGTTGTTTATGCAGCATTCGGTGCAGATCTCACGGAAAAGCAAAGGTCAAAACTGCATCCATTGTTTCGATCTTTGATAACAAAATCGTCGCAGCCATTGTTAAAGACGTCAAGCAGGTCACATCGCATCGCATCAACAGTTTCCAGCGATGGCACTGTTCGTTATGGTGCCATTGTGTACACTCGCAATGTTGAAGAGATTCGCTCAATGGGAATACATGTCAATTCTGTTCTTCCGGAATTTGTCACGGCACAGCTCACTCCATCGGATATGGTAAGGCTCGCCGATCTTGAAAGCGTGAAGTTCCTTGATCCCGGCAAAGTGCATCATCCACTTCTTGATGTCAGTGTTCCCGAAACCGGCGCAGCACTGGTACATTCAGGATTCATCAACAATACACCGTATAAAGGAAAAGGTGCTATTGTTCTTATTTTTGATACGGGAATCGATTGGAAGCATTTTGATTTTCGCAATCCAACAGATACAACCAAGTCGCGCATACTTTTTATTTGGGATCAAACTCTCACTGCGGGTGTTGACGGATCCGCACCTTCTGGTTTCTCCTACGGTGTTGAGTACACACAAGCTCAAATCGAAAACGAACTCAAGGGCAATCCGCCAGGTGTTGTGCATGAAAAAGATATTATTGGGCACGGAACGCATGTGGCAAGCACCGCCGCTGGAAATGGTCAAGCGTTTAATAATAAATATGTCGGAATGGCACCAGAAGCAGATATCATCATCGTGAAAGGCGGAGATGGTACTTTCTCATCAGCCGGAGAGATGGATGGCTTGACATATGCACAAAATAAAGCAACAGCGCTCGGTGAACCGATCGTTGTCAATATGAGTCTCGGAGGACAAGAAGGCTCGCACGATGGAACAGATCCTGATGAAGTTGCAGTGGACAATTTTGTTAAGAAAGCCGGACGTGTGGTGTGTATTGCAGCAGGTAACGACGGATCGGACATGATACATGCCAATGGAACTGTCAGCAATGGATCATCAAGTGTAATCACAGTAAATGTGCCACAGGGGTATACACCAAATACTGGAACAGATAATGCTTTTTTCATTCTCGATATTTGGCTGCCCAACTCAAATGCAGTAAACATGACTCTTACATCACCAACGGGCGGCAATCCATACTCTACTCCTGCAAATTCGGAGTTAGATAGTGTGAACCGTCCAGAAGGCACAATAGACACATGGAACTATATTGAAGCTCAAAACAATCATCGTCACATACAGGTATGGATCCACGATGCAGCTTCCCCAGTGCCTCAATCTGGACCATGGATCATTACACTGAGCACAACAGGCGCATTGACTACATACGACGCCTGGCTCGATAGCGAGCTGGGCGATTTATCTGCAACCATCAATGGCGGCAATAACAATAAAACTGTTGCGATGCCTGGCACAGCAGATGGTGCAATTACAGTTGGTTCATATGTCACCAAATGGAATTGGACTGATTACACTGGAGGGAGTTGGTACTATGGCGATCCTGATAGAACAGGAAATATTTCGACATTCAGCAGTATCGGACCGACAGCGGATGGGAGGAATAAACCGGATATTGCAGCACCCGGCCAGGGAATTGTTGCTGCATTCTCCAGCACTGATATTGATGAATCGACATCAGACATTATTGTTAGCAATAAATATCTTCTTATGCAGGGTACCAGCATGGCAACTCCCCATGTGACGGGAGGTGTAGCATTGCTGCTCAGTGCAAAACCATCATTGACTATTGCGCAAACAAAAAATTACTTGCTCTCGACAGCTCGAACTGATAATTTTACTACTTCTTCCGTCTGGAATGCAACATGGGGTAATGGAAAGATGGATATCTATAAAGCTATGGCGGGTGCAGTCGGTGCATCGGGAGCAAACCGTGTAACACTTTCTTATAATAGTGACACAACAATTGGCTACACTCCGTTAACAAGCAGTGGCAACCAGAAACTTGCTATGCGTTTTACACCTACGATTAGCGGAAATCTTTCCAGCGTCGCAATAACGTTAAGCAGCGGAGCAACTGGAATCAAAGGAACTGGAAATCTGAAAGTTACCGCAACCCAGAGTATTGCAGGAAGTGTCGCTGGCATCCCCGGCACACAGATTGGTAACAGCGTTCTCGTTCCATTCAGTTCATTGAGCCCCGGAGTGATCAATGTGATTGATCTTTCATCTGCTGGAGTTTTTGTAACTTCGGGAACAGATTTTCAGATTGTCTTGGAAACAACAACTAGTGGCGATACTCTCCAACCTCTTCTGGATAATGGATCATTGAAAATTGTTCGTACTTCGTCGTACCGTAATGGTAACAATGGACTTGGCTGGTACAACAGGGCCGATCCTAATTATGGATCTGGTAAACAGCCGGACGACTTAAATCTTCTTATCGCAGCAGATATTGCAGTGCCAGTAACAGAAGTCGAACATATTACTACTGAATTGCCGACATCGTTTATGCTTAGGCAGAACTATCCCAATCCATTTAATCCGACAACAAAGATCGCATATACAATTCCCATCGCGAGCAAAGTTACGTTGAAGATATTTAACCTGCTCGGACAACTCGTTGCGACATTGGTTGATGAACAACAGGAAGCAAATACCTACGTAAAGGAATTTGATGCTTCCCGCTTGGCTTCCGGAACCTATTTCTATCAAATCAATGCCGGGAACTTTAACTCCACAAAGAAAATGACTCTGATGAAATAACAGGCGGTGTTGTTCATTCAAACGAAAGCCCTCTCACAGAAATGCGTTAGGGCTTTCGTGTTTCATCATGCATCAACATGCGCACATCTATTAAGAATGATGGAGACAGGAACCACTATACTAGAGTCTTCGTTCATAGAAAGAGCGAAGATATCGACAATCATCGGCTTATACGGAACAATTTATTCGAATGACGGAAATTTGAGTGTTATGGTAACTCACAGAAGTAATAATTTAGTATATTTTCATGAAGCATCATGTGATGCTTATTGTATGAGAACATAACTCCAAACAAAGGAACGCTGTTTCGACAGAGAAATCACAACAGGCTGAAAAATGCTCATATTGAAATTTTGGCGGGATACCTGTTCTCTGAAAATATTTTGTGTTTTCTTCATAATGGCGTTTTTTTGTATTCTCAATATTTCTTGTTCTTCAAGCAAGAAAGAAACCCGCAGCGAACAAAACAATACTGCGAGCGCGCCATTATCGCCAACGACACAAGAGAAAACGGCGATCAAAGACACCGTACCTTCAGTGGCATCTCTGGACTTTGCCTCGACCGTGAATGATACTGTAACCGGTGTACTGTACGTTACGGGCAACGAGCCGTTCACAAAACTTGGATTGCAGACTCCGAACGGGACAATGTATATTTTAAAATGCACAAAAGAGATCGAATCAGATTTACGTACCATGCAAGGAAAGATTGTAAACGTTCACTATGATAGCATGGAACAAATTCCAGAGGGACAAGCTCTGAAGGTTGTAAAGATTGAATATCTGCACCAACGTACAGTCAAATAATGATTATCTCACACAGAGTGGAAGATATCGTATGCAGCATTATTTCGTTCGGCAATTCATAGTTTTTATTTTGGGTTTTCTAGTTTGCACAACGCTTCATGCACAGCCCTTGGAACAGATAGCGATAGAGAAGAGCATGCCTCCTAAGAGCTATCCGATTCATGGATCAGATCTGCTCTGGAAACAGGAGCTTGAAGTACGAAAATTTGTGGCAGAACATCCAGAAGCTCTCAAATCGAACACATTACGCAAAACCGCATGGACATTCACAGTGGGCTCTACAAAATCATGGTACGCAGATAACTTGATTACCCATAACAACAGCGACAGGTACCAAGTACCTTCGACATGCCGTGCTGTAGGCATCAACTGCTATATTTTTGTGGAAGATTCAAGCTGGAACACTCATGTAAATCAAGCAGCCGTTGATTCCATACGTATATATTTTGATTCCAAAACACCCGCGAATCCTTCCAAGGGTATTTTTGCTACCGATACTTCTGCCTTCGGTAATCCACCCGATGTCGATCACGATCCGAAGATCATAATTCTGCTCCTCAATATTAAAGACGGCTACAGCGGCAGCGGCGGTTTTGTCGAAGGGTACTTCTATTCATTCAATGAAGTTAATCCCTCGCAACCGGGATATAGCACAAGTAATTTTGCAGAAATGTTTTATATTGATACGAATCCGCTTAACCTTGCGACACCGGGAGGATTAGCATCCGGAATTTCGACACTCGCACATGAATTCCAACATATGATCCATTTTAACTATGCGTCACTCATCAACGGAAAATCTGGCGGAGATTTGACATTCATCGATGAAGGTTGTTCGGTGCTCGCTGAAGTGAACTGCGGTTTCCCTATCTATAATCCAGTACTCTATGCAAACGAACCCAACCATTATCTCCTTGACTGGCGGCCTGATGATATGACCGCCGTCCTTAATGACTATTCCCGTGCTGCAAGGTTCTTTGTGTATATGCGGGATCAAGTTGGTATGAGTCTCTTTAAGAATATCGTCGCAAGTCCACTCTATGGCGTACCACAAATCGATGCAGGTTTCCAGGCAATCGCATCTAGTTTTCGGTTTGCTGACATCTTAAAGAATTGGTTTGTCGCCAACATCTTAGATGATAGATCGATCAATCCATTATATGGTTATATTTATCCAGGCCTTCCAAAATCGCATGGACGTTTATATTTCAATCCTACTGTTACACTCACAACCGATACTGTACAGAATTATGCAGTTCAGTATCTTGACTTCAAGAGTGGTTCTCAACTGAGGACAACTATCACATGCAGCAATTCTGCTTTACTGGTGAAGGCAGTTGAGATCGGTCCTTCATCTAAAAGAGTTTTAGATGTAACCAATGGAGTAGAATTTTACGAACCTGAATTTGGAACTACCTATAGCGAAGTTCATTTTGTCATAATGAACACAAGTCCTAATACACAATACACCTATACATATGCAGCATCTGGAATTAGTAGTGGTGTTGTAGAATTAAAATACGACTTAACTGAACCAACCGGTTATCTGTCTGGTGCGATAGGCGATACGGTATGTGTATGGTTCAATGGTGTTACCGGTGGAAAACTTGATTCGGTACGAGTGGCACTTCGAAGGGCTGGAATGATGACTGGCGGCGTTTGGACTTACACTGGAGTAGTACAGCCCTCACCGTTAGGCGCACCGCTTGCTGTACCGGTAACCGCAACAGTTACTCAAACTCCAAGTTATCCATATCCCGTACCGTGGCCAAACTGGGGCACAATCGATTTACGAACAAAGAATATCGATGCGAGTAAAGCGTTTGCCGTTGCTTTTATTGATCAAGGCGATTATACCACACAACCACGTGTTATGATTACGGAATCCTCATTGCCAAGTGAGATTACCAGTCTTACATACTCTAATGCTTCATCTTCACCAAACTGGTATTACCCCACTTCGAATGACGCTGGAGACTCTGTCTTTACTTATCTTATCCGGGCATATGTAAGTATTGATACATCGGGAGAAAAACAAAACATCGAATTGACTCCAGCCTCTTTCATATTAGCGCAAAACTATCCTAATCCGTTCAATCCTTCTACCACCATCAAGTTCCAAATACCATCGAAAGGATTTGTCACATTAAAGATTTATGATATCATCGGGCGCGAAGTAGCCACGCTGGTGAATGGATTTCAGGAAGCCGGAAATTATACCGTGCAATGGAGCGCCGCTAACTTGTCCAGCGGTGTTTATTGGTACCGTTTAACAGCAGGAACTTTCGTTCAAACAAATAAGATGCTGTTATTGAAATAAAACAAAGAGAATCAGTTTATTCATGAAAGCTCTATCGCAGAAATACGTTAGGGCTTTCGTGTTTCAGCATCGGTTGCCATTCTTCCTTGGCTTCGTTATATTAAGTGCAATCTACGAGTATACAAAGGCAGTAATATGAAATCAGTAACACTGCGCGGCTCCGGCGAGTCGATTCCTGTCAACAAAATTATTTGCCTCGGGCAAAACTATGCCGAACACGCAAAAGAAATGAAGTTTGACGTCCCAGCGTCACCCGTTTTTTTCCTGAAACCTCCAAGTGCTATCATTCACCCGGGAGAACAAATCATTCTCCCATCTATCTCAAATAATGTTCAGCATGAAGTAGAAATGACAGTCCTTATTGGAGAACGAGGAAAAGACATCCGTCGGTATTCTGCATTGAATCACGTCGCAGGGTACGGTGTCGGCCTCGATATGACTATGCGTGACGTCCAGTCGGAAGCCAAGAAAAAAGGTCTCCCGTGGTCACTTGCAAAAGGATTCGATACTTCTGCACCGCTTTCAGAATTTATTCCGGCTGCACTGGTTGGTGATCCAATGTCTTTCAGCATCCAATTGAAAATCAATGGCAAAATGAGACAATCTTCCAGCACAAGCAAATTGATTTTCCCTGTCGACACAGTCATAGCATATATCTCTCAGTTCATGACACTTGAACGAGGAGATGTCATTTATACCGGCACGCCAGAAGGAGTCTCTCGTGTCGATCATGGCGATACATTAGAAGCCGTCCTGCAGCATGCAGACGGACATGTTTTAACATCGTTATCGGTTAGTGTTCAGTAACGATGAATTAGAAAATTTGTTTAGAATTTGTAGAACTAAAAAGAACTGGCAACTGATAACTGAAAACTGACAGCTGATAACTATTTTGTCTAAAATCATCACCATAGCGATCCCGAAAGGGGGCGTTGGAAAAACGACGACGGCAGTAAATCTCGCTGCAAGTTTCGCTGTCTTAGAAAAACGCGTGCTGCTCATCGATACAGATCCGTTTGGCGCCTGCAGTATGTCGCTTGGATTCACGCCGGAAAAGACAAAAGGCGGATTGTATGAAGTCTTCAACTTTATCCATTCCATGGCACAGGTCATTCACCGGACAGAACTTGCATTCCTGGATTTTATTCCGACCAACGTCACATCACAGCAAGCAGAAGAGCGCATCATGCGTTTATCGGAAAATCGAACGTTACTGAAGAACATCCTTCGCACAATCGCGCCGCATTACGATTATGTCATCATCGACACACCGCCTTTCCTGCGCGGCCTTACGACAAATGCCCTTACATGTTCCGATTCTGTACTCATACCGATTAAGTCGGGACATTTTTCACTCGAAGGTATTGAAAAGCTCTTTAAGTACTTCGATTGGATTCAAGAAGTGGCAAATAAAAGTCTGCAAATTGAAGGCATCCTTCAGACGATGTACGAGCCGCACACAAAGGTCACAGAAATCACGGATCGTGAATTGCAATTACGATTCCGTAAATATCTTCTTAAAACCATTATTCCGAAAAATACGCATCTCACGGAAGCATCCTTCTATGGTAAACCGGCAGTGCTTTTCAATGCCTCTTCGAAAGGAACACTGGCGTATTTGGACCTCGCGCGTGAATTGGTCGAACGGCATCAAACGGCACAACCGCCCATCGTCCTCCCTTCGAATATTCAACTCGCATGAGCATCCATAGTCTTACTTTCTTTCCGTTGATTTCATCCCCCTTTTTTCGTTAATTGAAATGAGTGTTGTATGTGCGGGCGGCGATAAGCTGCCCTTTTTTAGATTAAGAACAGAATCTGTATGAGCACACAGGAACTTTCAAAAACATATAATCCGAAAGAAGTCGAAGATAAGTGGTACTCTTTCTGGGAATCAAACCGGCTGTTCCACGCGACCGTCAATAAAGATAAAACACCGTACACGGTCGTCATTCCCCCGCCGAACATTACCGGCATCCTCACCATGGGTCACGTGCTGAACAACACTTTACAGGATATATTTGTCCGGTGGAAGCGAATGCAGGGCTTTGAAGCGTGCTGGATCCCCGGCACCGACCATGCCGGCATCGCCACACAGAATGCCGTTGAAAAATCTCTTGCAAAAGGAGGCAAACATCGCCGCGATCTCGGACGCGAAAAATTTATCGAACTCGTGTGGCAGTGGCGGGATAAATACGGCAGCACTATTATAAAGCAGTTAAAAAAATTAGGCGTCTCCTGCGATTGGGATCGCGAACGTTTTACTATGGACGAAGGGTTGTCGAATGCAGTAAAAGAAGTCTTCATCCGACTATTCGAAAAAGGACTCGTGTACCGCGGCAAATACATCGTCAACTGGTGCCCGCAGCACCAGACTGCACTCAGTGATGATGAAGTCGATCACTCAGAGACGAACGGAAATCTTTATCATATTAAGTATCCGATTGTCGGTTCAAGTGAATTCGCCACTATCGCCACCACGCGGCCGGAAACCATGCTTGGCGACACAGCACTCTGTGTGCATCCAAAAGACGAGCGATACAAGCACTTGATCGGGAAGACTGCGATTCTTCCTATCGTCGGGCGTAAGCTTTCCATTATCGCCGATGATTATATCGACCTGAGCTTCGGAACCGGTGTCATGAAAGTAACTCCGGCCCACGATGCAAACGATTTCCTTCTCGGCCAGCGGCATGAACTTGAACAATTAAACATCCTTGATGAAACCGGACACTTGAATGCGGCTGCACCAAAGCAATACGAAGGTATGGATCGGTTCGAATGCCGCAAGCAGCTTGTAAAAGATTTGGAAGCACAAGGTTTCTTGGTAAAAGTTGAACCGTATGTGCACAATATCGGCAAGTGTTATCGCTGTCAGACTATCATCGAGCCGTGGCTGTCCGATCAGTGGTTTGTGAAAATGAAACCGCTCGCTGCTCCGGCACTGCGCGTCGTGTATGAAGGCAAAGTCCGTTTTCATCCGGATCGCTGGACAAAAGTATATGAACACTGGATGACAAACATACGGGATTGGTGCATCTCGCGACAAATCTGGTGGGGGCATCGCATTCCAGTGTATTACGCACCGGATGGCAACTATGTACCGGCTCGCAACGAAGAAGAAGCGCGTAAAAAACTTGGTGTTGCTAACGACGTACCAATTCGTCAGGATGAAGATGTGTTAGATACATGGTTTTCAGCATGGCTTTGGCCCTTCTCAACTCTGGGCTGGCCCGATGATAACGCGGACTTACATTACTTCAATCCGACCAGCACGCTCGTTACCGGACCAGATATTATTTTCTTCTGGGTTGCACGCATGATCATGGCAAACATGGAATTCATGAAAGGCACGCCGAACCGCGACGGTAAGTCGCGTAAAAAAGATGACGACCTGATTCCATTCAGCGATGTGTACTTCACGAGCATCATCCGCGATATGGAAGGGCGCAAGATGAGCAAGTCACTCGGCAACTCCCCCGATCCGCTGGATGTCATCGAGCAGTACGGCGCCGATGCATTGCGTTTTACTACTGCGTATCTTGCACCGCTTGGTCAGGATGTACTGTTCTCCACAGAAAAATGTGAGATAGGCAGAAATTTTGCCAACAAGATTTGGAATGCAGGGCGTTTCTTGCTGATGAACAAACAAGAGATCATCGGTGAAGGCGATGTTTTGCTGGACAATCTGCCGACCGAACATCTTGATCTTGCCGACCGGTGGATACTCTCGCGGCTCAATCAAGCGATTAAGGCATTCAACACATCGCTCAACGAATTTCATGTCAACGAAGCCACCAAGCTCATCTACGACTTCATCTGGCATGATTTCTGCGATTGGTATGTGGAATTGGTCAAGACCCGTTTTTATAGTGAAGAACCGAAGGAAGCAAAAACTGCTGTCGTCACGCGCGCGCTTTGGATTTATGATCAAGCATTGCGCGTGCTGCATCCGGTGATGCCGTTTATTTCAGAAGAACTCTGGCAGCACCTCACCGATCGAAAAGGACAATCACTTGTGCGGGCTGAATTCCCCATCGTGTACGAGCGTTACATCAACCAGACAATCGAAGACGAATTAAATTTTGTCATCAAAGTCGTCGAAGCAGTTCGGAACATTCGCGGCGAGCTGGATGTTGCACCTTCGAAGCAGATAGAAGTGCATATGCATCTCCATGGTGAAAAGGAAGAAAAATTCCCGGAAAGCACCGGCAACATACAAGGACTTCTCAGTTATATAGATCGCCTGTGCCGCGCAAAGACAATAACAACATGGGATGGTGAATCAAAGAAGTTTGAACGCCCTAAAGCTTCTGCAAGCGCAGTGGTCGATGGAACGGAAATCTTTATTCCGCTGGAAGGCATCATCAATCTTGACGCTGAACGAAAGCGCCTGGAAAAAGAAATCGCACGTTTGCAGGGATTGGTTGACGGTATCGAAAGAAAATTAGCGAATGCAAGTTTTGTCGAGAAAGCACCAAAGGATGTTGTGGAAAAAGAACGCGAGAAACAGAAAAATATTTCGATGAATATGGAGAAGTTGAAAACGAATTTGGAACAGTTGAGATAAAAGTCCATGAGCCATTGAGTCGATGAGCAGATGAGTTGGTAAGATATTGAGATGATGAAAAATTGAAAGCAAATTTGGAGTGGTTTAGAAAATAATTGCTGAACAAGGTAGAGTTGTTATGAGCGAATATAATCATTGTTTTATCTGCGGCAAACCTGCTAAGGTTGTAGGATATACAGAAAACCCTAGTAAGCTAAAGGTTGAATGTGAACGATGCTCAAGTTATGAAATGGCTCAGACTCTCGCAGCAGCAACAGTTGATTGGGACACGCGTGCACCAAAGGAAAAACGATACATTCTATCTGGAATATTGCGCCAGCGAGAGAATACTGAAGAATCTATGCTTTTATTTTCACACGCGTCCAAAATAAAAGAAATGATTCAAGCTGCCAATGTCCCCGCAGATCCCATTGAGGCTATTGAAAGGTTATTATTATACATATGTAATAAGTCAAATGCTGCGGGCGATACAGTACCAAACATTCCGAATAAAGATTATCCAGTCATTTTTGCAAAAAGCGGCACTGAATTCAGCTTCCTAATTGGACAAGCTAAAGGACTCGGGTGGATTGATTTAGTTGGGATCTCCGATGACTTGCGGTTAGCAATAGATGGCTGGAAAAAAGTTGCTGAACTTAAGAGTCGCAATGCAAACTTAGGACGCTTTGCCTTTATGGCAATGCAATATGGAGATGATGAACATGATGAGATTTACAATAATTATTTAGTGCCAGCAGTAGAACAGACAGGTTTCGAACTTAAATTACTTAAGAATCTTTTAGGTGCTGGATTAATCGATAATCAATTGAGAGTCCAAATACGCAGGGCAAAATTTCTTCTCGCTGATTTAACGAACAAAAACCTTGGAACATATTGGGAGGCAGGATATGCCGAAGGACTTGGAAAACAAGTAATTTATCTCTGTAAGGAATCGGAGTTCAAGGAAATGAAAACTCATTTCGATACAAACCATCACACTACAATTCGATGGGATAAAGGAAACACGAGCCAAGCAGTCGAAGAATTAAAAGCTACAATTCGAGCTACATTTCCGGCAGAAGCAAAAATGGACGACAAATAAGAAATATCTCCTTTTAACTTTATACTTTAAACTTATTACTTGAACTATGTATACAGTAACCATCGAAACAGAATTCTCCGCCGCGCATATTATCCGCGGATACAATGGTCCATGCTCCCGGCTTCATGGACATAATTGGAAAGTCACTGTCGAAGCCAGGACCGATGTGCTCGATACTATCGGCATGAGCGTCGATTTCTATGTACTGCAGAAAAAGACCGAAGAGATAACGGCAAAATTCGACCACCGCGATATGAACAGCATTCCACCGTTTGATAAAGAACTCAATCCAACATCGGAAAATATTGCACGATACGTTTATGATGAGCTGAAAAAACTATTACCTCCTCAGATAAGACTCTCCTTTGTAGCTATTGGTGAGACGGGACAGTATACAGCAAAATATTCAGCACAATCATGACAACATCATCACAAGACGCACTCATCATCAATGAAATCTTTTTCAGCATACAAGGTGAATCGACACGCATGGGACGGCCATGTGTCTTTATCCGGTTGACGGCTTGTGATCTTCGATGCAGCTGGTGCGATACGGCGTATGCTTTCGAGGAAGGCGCCGAATTGAGCATAAATGCTGTTCTTCAAAAGGTGAAAGAATACGGATGTAATCTTGTTGAAATCACCGGCGGCGAACCGTTGCTGCAGGAGAATGTTCATCCGTTGATGCGGCGCCTCTGCGATGAAGAGTTTGAGGTCATGATTGAGACCGGCGGTCATCATGACATCAGCAGGATTGATCCACGCGTAAAACGAATTATGGATATTAAGTGTCCCGGCAGTAAGATGCAAAAGCGAAATCGATGGGAAAACATTGAAATGCTCACTGCCCATGATGAAGTAAAATTTGTTATTGCTGATCACACAGATTATAAATGGGCAAAACATGTCCTCCTGCAATATCAGTTGGATAAACGCTGTCCGATTCTTATGTCACCTGTGTTTGGTAGATTAGAAAATCGTACATTAGCAGAGTGGATCCTGCATGATCGTCTTCGTGTGCAATTTCAGATGCAAATTCATAAATATATTTGGGATCCGACAGCAAGAGGAGTATAACGTGAATCCAATCGACAAACTCGAAACGTTCGACAACAAATATCCGGGCCGTGACTATACTATCACGATCGTGAATCCGGAATTCACTTCCGTCTGTCCCAAAACAAGCCTGCCCGACTTCGGCACAATCACCATTCATTACATTCCGGCAAAGAAATGCATCGAGTTGAAATCGCTCAAATATTATTTTCTAGAATACCGTTCGATGGGAATTTTCTATGAGACAGTCACGAATAAAATTCTTGACGACCTTGTCTCCGTGCTCCATCCGAAATGGATGGAAGTCGTGGGCACGTTCACGGCACGCGGCGGTATTACTACCACCGTGAAAACTGTGCATTCAAAAAAAGGAAAACACAAGAGTCAATGAGTAAGCCTCGTGCGGTTGTTCTTGTGAGCGGAGGGATGGATAGTTGTGTTACCGCTGCCATTGCCAATCTTGAATACAATCCAGCGTTTCTCCATATTAACTATGGTCAGCGAACCGAGCGGCGGGAATTGAAAGCCTTCCGCGCACTTGCCGATCATTTTGGTATTGGGAAACGTTTGATTGCCGAGCTCACGCACCTGAACAAAATCGGCGGATCGAGTCTTACAGATAAGAATATCAGAATTACAAAAGCTGATCCGGAAAAACTTTTTCAAGCAGCGAAAAACGAGATCCCAACATCCTATGTCCCATTTCGCAATGCGAATATTCTCTCCGTTGCAGTAAGTTGGGCAGAAATCATCGGCGCTCAAAAAATATTTATTGGCGCAGTAGAGGAAGACAGCTCCGGGTATCCCGACTGCCGGAAAGAATTCTACGATGCTTTCAATACTATGATCGATCTTGGAACAAAACCTGAAACAAAAATTACCATCGTTACACCGGTGATTGATTTAAAAAAATCAGACATTGTGATACGAGGGAAAGAATTAAAAGCACCATTTGAATTAACTTGGTCGTGCTATAAAAATGAGGACATTGCGTGCGGTATGTGCGACAGCTGCGCATTACGCCTGCGTGCCTTCCAAATCGCAGGGATGGAAGATCCGATACCGTATTTAATCAGGCCAAAATATAATTGACTTGATCTTTTTCATCCAGTACTTTGTTTCGTGCGAAAAGAGTAAGAATGCTTTTCACGTGACCTTCTTTTGCGAGGTTCTATGTTTCCATCGGATATTCTTCGCAATATTATCAAACTTTTTCAACTCCTCTCTCGTGGATTCAAGTCGAGCTTCTCGCTCAATCCATCTGAAGAGAAAAAGAATAATCCTATCGTAAATCGACCGATCCCAGTCGCACATCGCAATATCTGTCCTCACTGCAAGCTCGATATTCCGGATGGTGCACGCGTCTGCCATCACTGTCATCAATTTGTGAGTGTACGATTCAATCTTGCGAATGTTATCACCATCATTGTATCCGTAGCCGCGGTTTCTATGTCGGTATACTCTCTCTATATGACAGCTTCACAGGCAACGGTAGCAAAGAGTATTGAGAGCCGCCGCTTCCTCATCGAAACACTCGACAACATGCATAAGACTCAGGGAGAACTGCAGGCATCACGGGAAAAAGGAGGCGATGAAGACAATCTGAGTGAGAAAGAAATTTTACTTTTGAATTACTACCAGGTTCTCTCCCGGACACTTGCACAGTACATCAAACTTGAACCGACGCTCTTCGTGAAGGCACGCTGCACGTACGAACCTTTCCTCCCCATTCGGCAAAGTCCCTCTGAAAAATCAAAAAAAATCGGCGCAGTATATAAAGACGAAGAAGTGTTTCGACTCGGTACGTTTTCCTATGGCAAAGGCGAGGTGTGGTACTATATCGCCAGCGCCGACCAGCAAAAAATCGGGTGGGTGCATAAGTACTTGGAGATTGTGCCGTAGCGTGAGAAGAACCTTCGCAAGGTTTCTTATGATAATCCTTTGAGAACCTTGCGAAGGGTGTCTGGTTCTTACTCTCTCCACTTAATCGAACAGCCCATCGAGGGAGTTTGTTTTCCAGTAATCGATTTTCCATCGGCAAGGTTAGTAATCGCATCCTTCAATTCTTCCTTCGTTACCTTCGATTCTTCTTGCCAGTTGTCATCTATACGTCCGTGATACACAAGTTTTTGTTCAGCATCAAAGAGATAAATATCCGGTGTGCATTGTGCATCGAATGCACGAGCAACCTTTTGGGTATCGTCAATAAGATATGGGAATGGAATTCCCCATTCTTTGATTTTCTTGCCCATCTCATCCGGTGCATCGTCGGGATACTTCGGATTGATATTCGGGTTGATAGCCAGAACATTGATCTCTCGTTCCATCGCATATTGACCTAAGCGGATCATCCGCGGCCATACTGCTTTTGCATAGGGACAATGATTGCAAGTGAAAACGACCAACAATCCTTTCTTCCCGACTTCATAATCACTTACATGAATGACACCGTCGGGATCCTTTAAAATAAATTTCGGTATACTCATGCCAAGCGGAACATCTACTGATTCTAAGCGTGCCATTGGATATTCTCCTGTTTATAGATAGAACCATCATGAATCTAAAAAAAGTTTCCAACAATAGCAGGCGCTTGCAATTCATATGAAATTGGCTGACATTTGATAGTTTCTTAAGCTCGAGTTCCTGAAAAATGTGAATACATACCGTTGAGTATTCAATAATTCACTCATTGAATTGCATATCACACTGAACGTCCAATACATCAATCTGTCGATCGAACCAACACATTGAGGCTTCTATGAAACGTACTCCCAAGCTTAATAAAGTTCATCACATTGATTCCATTCAAGACATGCTCGTCAAGTCTGCGGGTAAGCATGGCGATAAGCTTGCATTGGAAGATTTGCGAGATACACCTATCCCCAAGGCGAGCTATAACTCGCTGCTGAAGTATGTGCTGAAGTTCGGTACAGCGCTCCGCGAACTCGGGCTCCCCGAGCGAAGTCATATTGCTGTCATCAGCGAGAACCGCCTGCAGTGGGGTATAACATATCTGACAGCCATGTGCTTCAATTATGTCATCGTGCCCATTGATGCCAAACTGAGCACCAATGAAATCATGAACATCATCCATGAATCGGATGCGAGCGCCATCGTCTTCTCCGAATCATTCGATGGGATGCTTCGGGAAGAAAAACGCGCGCTGAAACATCTGCGACAGTACATCAACATGGATTTGCTGGCGAAGAAAGACGGCTTTCATTCGATGCCGGAGCTTATCAACAACAGCCGAGGCTGCACGGTCGATGCACTGCCGAGACTCGATCCAAAAGATATGGCTGTCATTATTTTTACATCGGGTACACTGGGCAGAGCAAAAGGCGTCATGCTGAGTCAGCATAATCTTGCTGCGAACCTTGTTTCAATGGTGAGCATGATGATGATTTATCCGCAGGATCGGTTTCTTTCCGTGCTGCCGATTCACCACACGTACGAATGTACTTGTGGATTCCTTTGCCCGCTCTATGCAGGTGCATCAGCACATTATGCGCGTTCGCTCAAGACAGTGGTCGATGACCTGCAACAGGTGAAAGCCACGATGCTGCTTGGTGTGCCTCTGTTGTTTGACAAAATGTTCAAACGCATTTATCATGCTATTCAAGAAAAGCGTGTAACGTCTATCATTGTTCCGCCGTTGATCAAGCTGACCGATGTTGCTGTCCGCTTCGGATGGAAAAGCGCAAAGAAAATTGTCTTCTCAGAAATCCATGAAAAATTCGGCGGACATATTCGCGCCTTCATCGCCGGCGGCGCTGCACCCGATCCGATGGTGGCAAAGGGCCTGCGGGATTTGGGATTCACCTTCGTGCAGGGGTATGGTTTGACCGAAACATCTCCGATCCTTACACTCAATCAACTCGACAACTTCAAAGATGAATCAGCAGGCTTGCCGTTACCCGGTGTAGAACTCCGTATCGACTCGAAGAGTGAAGACGGTGTCGGCGAAGTGCTGGCAAAAGGAGCGAATGTGATGATTGGCTTTTATAAAAATGAGCGAGCCACAAAAGAAGCGTTTGAGAATGGCTGGTTCAAAACCGGCGATCTCGGTTTCATCGACAGCGACGGTTTCCTCCATATTTGCGGACGGAAGAAAAACGTGATCATTTCACGCAGCGGCAAAAATGTATTTCCTGAAGAAATAGAAGACATCCTTCAGCGCAGCCCGTTTGTGCAGGAATGTCTCGTCTATGGTGAGGACGATCCAAAATTAGATGAAATCATTTCTGCACAGATTGTAGTAGACGCAGAAGCATTCATCGAATTATCCGAATCCCGCGGCGTGCAGATCACTCCCGAGCTTATCAATGAAATACTCGGCGAAGAAGTAAAGAAAGCAAACACAGAACTCTCAAGCTTTAAACAAATTAAAAAATTTACCATCCGCGAACAGGAGTTTGAGAAAACCACAACACAAAAAATTAAGCGATATTTAGCGTTGCCAAAACAAAATGCATAGGTACACCATAAAAAGGAAAAGGGACTTTTAAGGTACTCGTTACTCCTAATTCATAAATCACATCATAAATCATCGGAGGATGTTATGGCAGCATCCGTTGTTCATTGGGAAATTTCTGCAAAAAATTCGAAATTCTTGCAGGATTTTTATTCTAACCTTTTCGGCTGGAATATTAATGCCGATAATCCAATCCAGTATGGGATGGTAGATACTGGTTTGAAAATGGGGATCAATGGAGGGATTTATCAAGGGACCGAGCAGGAGCCACACGGTGTCGTCGTCTATACCCAGGTTGAAGATATTCAAACATACTTGGATAAAGCTGTTAGCCTCGGTGGAAAAATTATTCTCCCGATCAATGAAATTCCCAATATGGTTACCTATGCAATGTTTGCAGATGTTGAAGGGAATGTTATGGGGTTAATAAAGGGACCTCAAAGTGTGCCGGAAAAACCAAAGAAAAAGAAACCAGTGCGTAAGCAAAAAAAGAATAGAAAGATACTCAAGGTGAAACGGACAACTAAGAAGAAGGCACGTAAATAATTCAATCATACGACCTTGCAAAAGCTAAATCTTTTGCAAGGTCTTTTTTGTATGGGGAAAGAAAAGAAATACATAGCCCATCTTGATCTCGATTGTTTCTTCGTTTCCGTCGAGCGCATTAAAAATCCTGATCTCATTGGCAAACCGGTCGTTGTCGGCGGCAGCGCAACCGGACGAGGCGTAGTCGCTTCCGCATCCTATGAAGCGCGGAAGTTCGGCATCCATTCAGCCATGCCCACTGCCCGAGCACAGAAACTGTGTCCAAACCTCATCGTTGTGCGGGGAAGTCACGGCGAATATAGCCGTATCTCACAAAAACTCTACGAACGAATGTGCGAGCTGGCTCCCATCGTTGAACGTGCCTCCATCGATGAGATGAACATGGATTTCACCGGCTGCGAAAATCTTTACAAGAACGATCTTCCCGGCTTCATGAAAACCATTCAGAAACTTGTACTGGACGAATTCAAACTTCCCTGTACTATCGGACTCGCTTCCAATACCACTATCGCAAAGATTGCGGCAAATCGCGTAAAGCCCGCCGGTGTCATTTTTGTGCCGCATGGAAAAGAAGCTGAATACATAGCGCCGTTCGATATCAGTGTTATTCCCGGCATCGGGAAAAAGACGGAAGAATATTTACGAGGCAAAGGATTTCAGAAAGTCGCCGACATCCAATCGAAGTCCGAGGACGAACTGCTGTCTCTTCTCGATAAACATGGGTCTTGGATTTTTCATGCCGCTAACGGACATGGTTCGGATGTTATCGGAGAAGAATGGAATGCAAAGAGCATTTCACGTGAAGAAACTTTTGCAACGGATATCGCCGACCGGAGAGCACTTGAAAAGGTCATCTTCGAATTGACCGAGGATGTATGCCGGCAGCTCCGCGCCCATGGCTGGAAGACGCATACCGTAACACTCAAGCTTCGTTCCTCAAACTTCAAGACGATCAGTCGCGCGAAGAGCATCGACCCAACAAATGACGATACCGTCGTATCACGTGTGGCACGAGAACTTCTTCAATCCTCCTACACAGGCAAACTGCCGGTTCGACTCATCGGAGTGCGGCTTTCCAACTTCAATGAAGAAGAGCAACTCAAGCTCCCCCTTTTCCCATCGGATCAGAAAAAACAAAATATCCTCCGTGCCGTGGATATCATACGAAAGAAATTTGGGAACGATGTAATTCACGTGGGCGGAGAATAATAGTTCACTCTAATGCGCTTCCAAAGTGCGTCGGAGTTGCAATACGTTGGCTTCCATCCAACAAATCCGTATCTTTCGAGTGTATGGCACGATTTAAGTTCATTATTGAGTATGAAGGAACGCGCTTCAGCGGATGGCAGGTGCAAAAGAATGCCCGCACTGTTCAAGGAGAAATCAACGCCGCCATAGGCAAAGTTTTTGGCACACATAATTTTGAATTTTATGGTTCAGGCCGCACAGACGCCGGTGTTCATGCATTACAGCAAGCGGCGCACCTTGACATTAAAACCATGCTCGCACCGGAAATCATCCGGATGAAGCTGAACGATGAACTTCCCGCCGACATCAACATTCTTGAAATCGAAAAAGCCTCTGCTGATTTCCATGCCCGGCACAATGCCTTGGCGCGAAGTTATCTCTATCAAATCTCACGAAGGCGGACGGCGTTCGGCAAAAAATTCGTCTGGTGGGTCAAAGACCCACTCGATGTGACAAAAATGCGGCAAACGGCTGAGTTGTTCCAAGGGCTCAAGGATTTTCAATCCTTCACCGCAGACGATCCGGAAGATAAATCTACCAAAGTGCATATTAATTCGATCGATGTTCAGCAGACAGGCGATTTAATTCTTGTGCGCATTGTCGGTTCGCATTTTATCTGGAAGATGGTTCGTCAAATCGTTGGCGTGCTGGCAGAAGTCGGACGCGGAAAAATGCCGCTCAACGATGTAAAAAAGTTTCTCCACACTCAATCTGATGAACCGGCAAAGCTTACAGCTCCGCCATCGGGATTATTCCTTGAGCGTGTTTATTATAAAGGAGATGTGTGGTTAAAGGAATTGAAGCCGATGATGGAAATTTCCACAAGACTCCCCATGAAGTTCATAAAGAAACAAGAAGAAATACCAAAGAAGGTTGAAAAAGAATAAAAAGGAAAAACAAACAGCATCACTCATGAATGCCCTTCCGCTCTTTTGCGATTTTTCATGCTCGTACGCAGGGTTTGCACAACCGGATGCTGTCGGTGCATGCAGACGCGATCTGGCTGTTTACTGTAACAAGTTTAAAATATACAACAACAAAAATTCTCACTGCATCGGGAAAAAATCATAAATCACATCAATTCTTCATTCTGGCAATAAGCTTCCTTTTTGCTCTGTGCGGTAAGTAGAAGAAAGAACATGCCCCAGCATCTCAATAAAGAACTGAACAGCATTGCAGAACCGTACACCAAGCTTGTGCTCGCTGTAGGCCAGCACGATGCAGATTATGTTGATGCGTACTATGGTCCAAAGGAATGGTCTGAGGAAGCAAGAACCGAGAAGAAATCGCTGAGTGCCATCAAGGAAGCGGCACTCCTGCTCAAAACAAGGATCGATGAAATTGATAGACCTCGGAACGGAGATATCCTTCATCTCCGCCATCAGTATTTACAGAAACAAATTGCCTCGCTTATCTCCCGGGTCGAAGCACTCGACGGCAAGAAGCTTTCCTTCGATGAAGAGGCGAAAGCGTATTATGATGTCGAACCGCCTTTTTTTCCCGAAGAACATTTCCAGAAACTTGTGAGTGAATTAAACTCGTTAGTACCGGGCAACGAATCGATTCCTGAACGTGTCGAAACCTATCGACGGCAATTTACAATTACTCCAGACAAGGTCGACAAGGTATTCAGCGCAGCAATTTATGAATGCCGCCGGCGAACAAAGAAATATATCGACCTTCCAGAGAATGAAACCTTCCGGTTGGAATACGTTCACAACAAATCATGGAGCGGGTACAATTGGTATAAAGGAAACAACGAAAGCCTGATTCAAATCAACACCGACCTGCCGATCTTTTTGGAACGCGCTATTGACCTTGCGGCGCACGAAGGGTATCCCGGACATCACGTGTATAATTGTTTATTAGAGACTGCGTTTGTGCGTAAATTCGGCTGGGTGGAATTTACCGTCTATCCACTCTTCAGTTCGCAGTCGCTTATTGCGGAAGGCACAGCGAACTTCGGAATCGAAGTCGCATTCCCCGGGAAGGAGCGAATGGAATTCGAACGCTCCATGCTCTTCCCGCTCGCCGGACTCGATAAAGATCAGGCGGAGAATTATTCCAAGGTGCAAGCGCTTGCTGAAAAACTCAGTTATGCCGGCAACGAAGCCGCGCGCCGCTATCTGAACGCCGAAATCTCGCGCGAAGACGCGGTTCAGTGGCTTGTCAACTACGCGCTGATGTCGCCGGAACGCGCACAACAACGCACGCGTTTCTTCGACCAGTATCGCAGTTACGTCATCAATTATAATTTCGGACTAGATTTGGTACGCCAGTACATTGAACGACGCGGCGGCACAGAAGACAACCCAAAAAAGCGCTGGGAAGAATTCACGAAACTTATTTCATCACCGCGATTGCCTTCGGGATTGCTTTAGATGTCGCCCATCAAATCAAAAATACCGAAAGAAGAACGCCCCTACCTCGACCGCCTCTTGGACGAAATCCGTTACCGGATATCCGGAGTAGAAGACATCGATGTAGCGAGTCAATCTATACCGCGCTATACGGGAGAGTTCTGGACATCGAAACAACGGCAGGCGCACTCACTGCATGAAGTATCGTACCGTGCATGCTTCAAGCCGCAGCTTCCACACTTCTTCATTGAATATTTGACCAAGGAAGCTGATACAGTGTACGATCCCTTCAGCGGGCGCGGTACAACCGCATTAGAAGCAGGATTGATGGGCAGAAAAGTCATTGCGAACGACATCAATCCATTAAGCGCCATTCTCAGCAGGCCCCGTTTCTTCCCGCCGTCGCTTGAAGAATTGATGAAACGATTGGATAGCATTCCGATAATTGAAAACGAAGATGCTGAAATCGATCTTTCGATGTTCTTTCATCCAAAGACCGAAGCCGAAATTGTTTCCATGAAGAATTATCTCACCGAACGCCGCGAGAGCGGTACGGAAGACGACATCGATCGGTGGATCCGGATGGTTGCGACCAATCGGTTGACCGGGCATTCCAAGGGATTTTTTTCCGTGTATACATTACCTCCAAACCAAGCCGTGAGCGCCGACAGCCAAAGAAAAATCAATTTAAAAATGCAGCAAACTCCGGAGCATCGGGACACTCGTGTTATCATATTTAAAAAATCCAAGACACTTCTGAGTGATCTAACAGCAGCAGAACGCACTCTTCTTCAACAAATTGGTACAGCTGCACGCTTCCTCACATCCGATGCGCGAGAAACGAAAACGATCGCTGCCAACTCCATTCAGCTTACTGTAACTTCGCCTCCCTTCCTCGATGTTGTCGATTACGTACAAGACAACTGGCTGCGCTGCTGGTTCAACGATCTTGATGCGGCAGAAGCTGCGAAAGCAATTACCATGGCACGAACGCTGGAGGATTGGTCGGCGGTAATGTTCGGAGTCTTCCGCGAGCTGTATCGCATAACCAAACCACGCGGGTTTGTGGCATTCGAAGTCGGTGAAGTGCGAAATAATAAAATACGCTTAGATGAACATGTAGTGCCCCTCGGAGTGAAGGCAGGATTTTCATGCATCGGAATCATCATCAACGAACAGTACTTCACTAAAACATCGAACATCTGGGGAGTTGACAACAACGAAAAAGGCACCAATTCCAACCGGATTGTGCTGTTCCGAAAAAGCTGATCGAGGCAATCTTCCGAAGATTTTATGATTCATCCTCGAAACCTTCGGACGGTTCTCAATTCTTCCAATCCTTTTGTATATTAGGCTATGAATAAAAAAGAGCTTGAAAATCTTCACGCTATCATTCATAGAGCGCTTGAAGAAGATATAGGCAGCGGCGATATCACAACCCTCAGCACGGTTCCGGCAAAGTCAATTCTACAAGGAACGTTCATCGCAAAAAAATCCGGAGTAATAGCCGGATTGGAAGTGGTGTACGAAACATTTAAATATTTAGACACACGCGTTACATTTTCTCAAAAAGTCCGCGATGGTAAACATGTTGCCAAAGGCACTGTTCTCGCAACTGTGCGCGGTAAAGGAAGAGCATTACTGACAGCTGAGCGAACGGCATTAAATTTTCTTCAGCGAATGTCCGGAATTGCTACACTCACACGCGCATACGTCGCTGCCGTCAAAGGTACTAATACAGTCATTCTCGATACACGTAAAACATCTCCGGGCAATAGATTGCTCGATAAACAAGCAGTCCTCCTTGGCGGGGGAGCTAATCATCGATTTGGATTGTTTGATATGGTACTGATAAAGGATAATCATATTGCCGCCGCTGGAGGGATCACTCAAGCGGTGACGCAAGTCTGGGCAGCGGATACGATGAAACGGTTGATTGAAGTGGAAGTGAAGAATCTTGAAGAACTGCGGGAAGCGCTCTCGCTGAAAGTCGATCGCATATTACTCGACAATATGAATATCAAAACGCTTCGTGAAGCAGTGCGTTTTACCGCCGGACGCGTTCCTCTGGAAGCATCTGGTAATGTTACACTCAAGAATGTTTCTGAAGTAGCTGCAACCGGTGTCGATATGATTTCCGTCGGTGCGCTGACACATTCGGTACGTGCGCTGGATATTAGTTTTTTAGTTCATTGACTCATTGTCATGCCCGCGGATTTTTGGCGGGCATCCAGGTCTAGGGTTCCTTGGTTCTGGATTCCCGACAGAAGCATTCGGGAATGACTTTGAACGCTGGACATCAAATAACAAATTGAACTTGTAGAGGTTGAACATAATGTCTGCAGAAGATATTTATCAAGATCTAAAAACAAAATTGCATGATGTCGTGCCGGATGTCGAGTTGCGATTAAAATCCGAACTCGCATTCGAAATCAATGAGCTCAAAGTCAAACGCAACGCCGTCATCCTTGGACATAATTACATGGAACCGGCACTCTTCCATTCCATCCCCGATTATTCAGGGGACTCTCTTGAGTTGAGCCGGATTGCCTCTAAAACCGACAAAGATATTATCGTGTTCTGCGGCGTGCGTTTTATGGCAGAGACGGCGAAAATCTTATCACCGCAAAAGACCGTTCTCATTCCGGCGAAGAAAGCCGGCTGCTCGCTCGCAGATGGAATTACCGCCGATGATGTTCGTCAGTTGAAAGTAAAGTATCCGGGCGTTCCGGTTGTAACATACATTAATACGACCGCGGAAGTCAAAGCAGAATCGGATATTTGCTGTACATCGAGCAATGCAGTGGCAGTGGTTCAGTCGCTCAAGAGCGAAACGGTTATTTTTCTTCCGGATGAATATCTTGCCCGCAATGTCGCGCGTGCAACGAGAAGACATATTATTTTTCCATCACTGAACGGCGGAATTCCGGAAAGCGATACGCTCCTCGATAAACCCATCATCGGCTGGAAGGCGCGGTGCGAAGTGCATGAAAAATTCACCGTCGAAGATATCCAAAATATACGCAAGCAATTTTCTGACGTTATCATCCTCTCTCATCCTGAATGCAGTCCAGAAGTTGTTGCGGCATCGGATTTCTCCGGAAGTACGACACAGATGATTCGTCACGTCCAGCGCACGAATGCTGCGCGTTATCTTTTACTGACGGAATGCTCGATGGGCGATAACATCATGGCTGCCAATCCGGAAAAAAATATGCTTCGCTTGTGCAGTGTCCGATGTCCGCATATGAATGAGATTACGTTAGAAGACACATTAGAAGCGCTCCGGCAAACGCGGTATGTCGTCGAAGTGCCGGAAGAGATCCGTGTGCGTGCACTGCGTGCGGTTGAGCGGATGCTGGAAATTATTCCATCGGCGGCAGATTAATTTTTTTTCTTTGTCATTCCCATCCCGACGAAGTCGGGAGGAATCCAGGTCAAGATCCTTTGATTGCCTGCCAAAGCACACTTTGTGCGACGGGCAGGCCGACAGAAACATTCGGGAATGACTTTTTCACATTTTTATTCATGTCCGCCCCGACTTGTCGGGAGAAATAATCTCGCTTTTTTCGCCTAAACTTGCAGATTGCTTCGTTACTGTGTTCCTCGCAACGACTTTTCTCCCCTCTTCTTTCAAGGAAAGATCGGGTTCAGCGAATATTTATCTTTCTTTTTTTATATTGTTCTAAGAAAAACGTACCTATGAACACTTTATGATGCATATATAAAAAAATGCAAGAATATATCAAATGTGATGTACTCATTATCGGATGCGGGGTTGCAGGCAGTATTGCCGCATTGCAGCTTGCAGACGCCGGTGTTCACGTCGTTGTAGCGACACGCTCATCGAACCCCGAAGAATCCAATACCTACTATGCACAAGGTGGAATCGTGTACGAAGGAGAAGGAGATTCACCGCAACTTCTCGCTAAAGACATTCTGCATGCCGGTGCCGGGTACTGCAATCCGCAAGCAGTAGAGCTTCTTGCAAAGGAAGCACCCAAACTCGTTCGCTCACTTCTTCTGGAAAAACTCTCTATTCCCTTCGACCGAACAGCCGAAGGAAAACTCTCCCTCGTACTCGAAGGCGGACATAGCGTCGCCCGCATTCTTCATGCGGCAGATTCCACCGGCAGCCTTATCGAACGGCACCTGATTCAGGCGCTGAAAGCAAAAGCAAATATCACATTATTAACCGATACAACAGCGGTAGACTTGCTTACTCCTGCTCACCATTCTTTGAACCGGCTGACGGTGTACGATCCGCTCTCCTGCAATGGTGCATTTCTTCTCAATCAGGGAACGGGGCACGTACAGCGGGTACTTGCACGCACGACTATCTTGGCATCAGGCGGGTTGGGGCAAGTTTTTCTCCGAACAACGAATCCGGCTGGAGCGCGGGGCGACGGATTGGCGATGGCGTACCGTGCCGGCGCAAGAGTTCTCAATTGCGAATTTATGCAGTTCCATCCAACGGCATTCTATCAGCAAGGCGCGCCGTGTTTCCTCATTACCGAAGCAATGCGCGGAGCAGGTGCCCGGCTGTTGGATTCCAACGGCAATTTGTTTATGCAAAAATACGATCCCGAATGGAAAGATCTTGCTCCGCGTGACGTCGTTGCCCGAAGCATTCATCAGGAAATGCTGACGAGTGGAACCGCACACGTTTTTCTCGATATTGCATCACATCTTCCGGAAAACGAAATTCGAGACCGCTTCCCTTTTATCTACGAAAAATGCCTTGAGTACGGTATCGATATTACGCACGAACCTATCCCGATTGTTCCGGCAGCGCATTATTTTTGCGGAGGCGTCTGGGTCGATCTCTGGGGACGAACAACGCTCAATCATCTCTATGCCGTCGGCGAGGTTGCCTGCACAGGACTTCATGGCGCCAACCGGCTTGCAAGCACATCATTATTGGAATGTGTCGTTTGGGGCAATCGCGCCGCAGAACATATTCTCCGTACCATGGAAGAACATCCAAAGCCGCGCATGGATGAAATTCCACCGTGGATTGAAACCGGTACGGAGATTCCGGATTCCGCACTCATCAGTCAGGATATGAGCGTCATCAAACACATTATGTGGAATTACACCGGACTCATTCGCACCACCGAACGTTTACAGCGTGCCTTACGCGAACTGCGCCATCTTGAATCCGAAATCGACCGCTTCTATCAAGCCGTCAAGCTGACAGACGACATTATCGGACTGCGCAATGCCGTGCGTGCTGCAATCATCATTACCATCGCGGCATGGGAAAATAAAACGAGCGTCGGCTGTCATTATAGACAATAATAAATGATGCGATTTGGTGATATGGTGATTTTATGACTTGGTAATTTAGTGATTACATGGAGATAGATAACATGAAACATATACTTCTATATGCACTTATCGTAACATTTTTTGGAAATGCATTCTCTCAGGACTCTACAAAATCTGAACCTCCGTACGAAATGACAACGTATGTCATGGGATTTCTTGTGAAAGGACATGCCTGGACACAGGATAAGACTCCAGAATTAGCAAAACTTCAACAAAACCATATCGCTCATATTTTCAGTCTCATCGACTCAAGCAAAGCGTCAATTGCCGGGCCATTTCTGGATAACCAAGAGATACGAGGCATCATTGTGTTCAATACAGATTCCATTGAACTTGCACGCACTTGGGAATCTGATGATCCGGCAGTTCAAGCGGGACGGTTTTCCATGCAGTTCACAAAGTGGTTTGCAGGCAAAGGAATTATGAAGCATCCCGATACGCCGGTTGTCTTTGCAAAATATTATTTTGGGCTGCTGAAGAAAGGGCCTCAATGGACTCCGGCAGAAACAGATGAAGTAAAGAAAATTCAAGAAGGACAAGTGGCAAACATCAATGCCATGGCAAAGACGGGAAAATTAGTTCTTGTCGGACAATTTATCGATGGCGGCGATAACCGAGGCGTGTATATGTTCAAGACAGAATCGCTTGAAGAAGCACAAGCTCTTTCCAATCACGACCCCGCAGTGCAAGCAGGCCGATTGATTGTGGAACTGCATCCCTGGATGGTGACAAAGGGCTCATTGCCATAGGCATGAGGGAATGAGGTTTTGTTTGTCATTCCCATCCCGACGAAGTCGGGAGGAATCCAGGTCAAGATCCTTTGATTCTGGATTCCCGACAGAAGCATTCGGGAATGACATATTTTTGTTTTGAGTCATATCTGAGGAATTGGATATTTTAGTAACAACTGAAAAAACATTTTTCGTCTACATACTTGCCAGCAAAAGAAACGGCACACTTTATATCGGCATGACAAGTGATTTGGAACAACGCATTTGGGAACACAAGCACGATGTCTATGAAGGATTCACCAAGCATCACAATGTTCATTTATTGGTATATTATGAAGATGGTGGAGATGCTTTGAACGCTATTGGTCGAGAGAAACAAATGAAGAAATGGAGCCGTGCTTGGAAGATTCGTTTAATCGAAAAACATAAGCCTCATTGGAAGGATTTATATGATAAGGAGGAAGGGATTCTTCCATTGCCTTTGGAATGATGTACTTTTAATCCTATCTGTCATTCCCACACGTTTTTAGTGGGAATCCAGGTCAAGATCCTTTTATATCAGATTCTCTGCCTGGCTGGCAGGGATTCAGATCTTTGTTTCCTTGGCTCTGGATTCCCGACAGAAGTATTCGGGAATGACATTTTTTTTATTTTCGCGTATTGCAGGCTGAAATCTAAAAAAATCCATACCCCCTTTTTCTTGTCTTTATTTAATACTGAATTTTCCTTATACTTTGTTCACCGTATTTATTATTGAAAGGAATAAATAATGTACAGACCGCAAATCACGGTTGTGGATTGCACCATCCGCGACGGTGGATTGATGAATAAATCTCAGTTTACATTAGATTGTGTGCAGGCAGTGTACAAAGCCATTTGCGAATCAGGCATCCATATAGTAGAGCTGGGGTACCGAAACAGCCGGACGATGTTCGATCCGGAAAAATACGGCGCATGGCGTTTCTGCGATGACGAGATGATCAAAAAAGTTGTCGGGGATAAGAAATATCCGGACACCAAGATCGCCGTTATGATGGACGCGCATAAGAGCTCCGTCGACGACCTGCTCCCCAGAGATAAAAGTCTTGTGGACGTGATCCGCTGCGCCACATACGTAAAGGACATTGACAAATGCATTAAAATTGTCAACGATGCCGTTGCAAAAGGGTACGAAACGACCATCAACATTATGTCTATCTCCACCGCGCCGGAGCGGGAACTGAATGAAGCTTTACAGCAGATCCATGAAGAGACCAAGATCAAGGCATGCTACATTGTGGACAGTTTCGGCAATCTATATTCTGAGGACATCGATTATTTTGTTTCCAAGTATCAAAAAATGCTGCCCGGCATCGAAGTCGGTGTCCATATGCACAACAATCAGCAGCTTGCGTTCGCCAACACGATTGAAGGCATCATCCGCGGTGCAAACTATCTCGATGGCACGCTGTATGGATTGGGCCGCGGCGCGGGTAACTGCTGTCTGGAACTTTTACTCGGTTTCCTTAAAAATCCTAAATTCAATATGCGTCCGATCTTGGACGTCATTGCGTCTCATATTATTCCCCTGCAGAAAGAAATTACCTGGGGATACTCTGTTCCCTATATGGTAACGGGTATTATGAACCGGCATCCCGATGAAGCCATTAAGCTAATGATGCTTCCGGAAAAAGATCCGGCACGATATAACTTCGGCGCATTCTATGAAAGGATGTTAGATCCGGAACCATAGAGAAGAAAGATAATCCAAAGAAAGGCGATCACAATCGGTCGCCTTTTTTATTTCTATCGATTTCATGAGCGAAAATAAAATATAGTAAGTCATTTATGTGCAAGCGGGAATTTGAGAAAAAAAAGTAAAGTCATTCCGGTATGCTTTTGGCCGGAATCCAGGATATAGGTAACCTAAAGCTTCTTTCTGTAGTGATATGATTCGCCGCTTTCTTTTAACGAAAAGAAAGCGGCAGAAAGAAACGTTAGCGAAATCGAAATGTGTAATCCCAAGCAAGAACTCAGATTCAGGATTTGACCAACAATACGTTTGGATATATAGTTCGGATATGAGAGTCATCACTTGCCTCAGCTCTGTTCACTGCTATCGATTTCGGGGTCAAAAGTAAAGATAAAAAAAGTAAGTCATTCCTAGAACGCGGGAATCTTAATTGACATTTTACGCTTGCGTTTTAATGATGCAATTGATAGATTATCAGCGCGTATAAGAAAGATACAACGTAAAAGTATCTGAAGAAAGAGGGGAATTATTGGGAGCCATCGGAAATCTAAACAACTATAGTGCCAGAACCCGTTTAATCATTGCTAAACTTGGCTGCAAACCTTGCAGCCTATCATACAATATCATCATGTTAGGCTGCAATATGCAGTCTAACACGCAAAAAACGCATATTAGGCTGCGGTATGCAGTCTAATCATAGTTAGGCAGCACATAAAACTATTTAAATTGAATAATAACCTTTTGGAGATATTTCGATGAGAACAGATATTTTTACTGTTGGCGCTCGACTTCTAGGACTTTGGCAATTGGTTGGAGCTATTGAAACAATAGCTTACTTATTATATGAATGGATTAGATCGTATCCTTTGTCAGCACCTAATCATGAATATCAGTTAATACGCTTTGGCATAGAATTAATCGTAGGTTTATATCTAGTACTTCGTCCATACCATCTTAGTCAATTTATAGAACGTTTCGCAGAAACTGTTCCCCCGGAAATAGATGTAAAAGAAATAAATGATATTGCTGAACATAAATAATGTATGTGCTGCCTAACCAGGCGCTCAAGCTGACGGAGTGAGCTGGGTGCGAAAATCATGGCTAATGGTGGGTTGACGTTTTTATTATTCAGTTTTTAGTACCTATAACTATGATACTTATCAATTTGGTTTTCAGCCTTAACTTGTTTTGTCTGTTGCGTTACGAAACTTATCAGCGCCGCAGCTTAGCGCCGATCCGTTAGCCCGCACAAGAAAAGTTCTTGTGTGGTCATCATCAATCATAAATGAAGGGAAAAACAAAATGAAACACTTCTATGCAATGGGACGATTTGCATGTCTAATGGCAATCACCATTTTCCTTTTTAACGGATGCGCGACCATCTTTCACGGTAGTACAGATAAAATTGATTTTAGCTCTAGTCCATCCGGTGCTAAGGTATATGTGAATGGATAGTATATGGGAACTGCTCCACTTCAACTTAAATTAGAGTCTAAACATGGCTATACTATCGAATTTCGTAAAGAAGGATACGAAAGTAAGACTGTCCAAATAACAAATTCGGTTGGAGCTGGTTGGATTGTTCTCGATGTTCTCTTTGGGCTCGTTCCAGTGATTGTTGATGCTGCAACAGGAAATTGGTACAGTCTCGACCAAGAGCATGTAAACGGTGCTCTTGAACAACAACAAGTGAAATAAATACAAGGATCATTTTATTGTCTCTTTGGAAGAAAGTCGGTAGTCTTAAATCGATTCAATAAGGTGCTTTTCTTAGCTGGGCGCGTGAATATTACAAACCCAATATTCACGCGCTACAATTATTCTTATTCTATAAAGGGAAAATTTATGAAACGATTGTTTATTCTCTTTGCATTGTTACTCGCAGCATGCTCATCATCTCAGTTCACTTTGTACAAACCAACAGAAAACGATCCTGGGTGGAGAGTTGCTGTCAGTAAAAAACCGATTACCAATAATTTCGTATGTACGATAAATGATTCTATCGTAGTCGAAGAATCTTTCGGACTATTCAGCAACAACTTTGAAAAAGACGGTCAATATCATGGCAAAAAAATTAAAATGAGCGGCTATCGAACAGCGTATACAAAAACTGGATATGATGGAAAACCTGCGATAGATTATACCTATCAAGTGCGAATATTCATCGATGAAAAAGAAATAACCAAGTTTGATTATTAATCCTTTGTGCGGGCTAACCAGCGGCTCAAGCTGACCGGATGAGCGTGGGTGCAATTTACATTGCGAGTAGAGGTTTAGTGTTTAATAATTTAGTCGGTAGCGTGAACTTGTTTCGTTTTGTGGTTAATTGAAGTTGGTCATGCGGCAGCTTAGCCGCCATCTGCTTGCTGAATGTCAAGAGAAAAATAGAATAAAGTAAAATAGAATTATTTATTGTAAAGATATACATCTTCTGTTCTTTAGAAAAACAATAGCCATTATGTTCTTATTGTTTGACTCTTGGGCA